>JAESFP010000024.1_pt1 | contig 313416 bp, 303 predicted proteins | sample 9266181 | NCBI WGS metagenome assembly JAESFP01 (sample SAMN14502547, study PRJNA617102) | algae metagenome | isolation source: Pegethrix bostrychoides GSE-TBD4-15B and co-occurring heterotrophs from... | place: USA: Grand Staircase-escalante National Monument, Utah | collected 2006-08-15
ATCGTGCGCAAGGGCCTGGTCGACCACTCCGACTCGCTGGGCGCCACCGCGCGCTTCGGCGGCGGCGACGTGCAGTGGCTCACGGCGGGCAAGGGCATCGTGCATTCCGAGATGTTCCCGCTCCTGGACGCCGGCGCGCCGAACCCGCTGGAGCTGTTCCAGATCTGGCTGAACCTGCCGGCGCGCAACAAGATGGCCGAGCCGCATTTCACGATGTTCTGGTCCGACGCCATTCCGCGTTTCGCGTCCGACGACGCCAAGGGCGGCCGCACCGACGTCGCTGTCATCGCGGGCCGGCTGGGCGACGCCGCCAACGGGCAAGACCCGATCCAGCCGCTCGCGCCGCCGCCCGACTCGTGGGCCGCGCAGGCCGATGCCGACGTGGCGATCTGGACGCTCAAGATGACGCCCGGCGCGCAATGGACGCTGCCGGCCGCCACGGGCGAGGGCACGCGCCGCATGCTGTATTTCTTCAAGGGTGCGTCGGCGTTCGTCGCGGGCCGCCTCGTGGAGGGCCCGGCGGCCATCGAGCTGCGCGGCGACGCGGCCGTGGAAATTGCCAACGGCGCCGAAGAGAGCGAGTTCCTGGTGCTGCAGGGCCGCCCGATTGCCGAGCCGGTGGTGCAGTACGGCCCCTTCGTGATGAACACGCAGGCCGAGATCAGCCAGACCATGGCCGACTACCGCCGCACCCAGTTCGGCGGCTGGCCGTGGGACGACTCGGCGCCGGTGCACGGCCGCGAGGCCGCGCGCTTCGCCAAGCACCCGGGCGGGCGCGAAGAGGTGCCGCAGGCCTGAGCCCGGGCGCCTGCTCAGAGTGACTTGAGCGCTTCGGCGCCCGGCGCGGTCATGCTGGGCACGAACTCGATCACCTCGGTGCGCGCGACGCCGTTCTGCACGAACGGATCGCGCGCCAGCACCGCCTCCAGCGCCTCGCGGTCGCCCGAACGCGCCAGGATCACGCCGCCCTTGCGCGGCACCTGCCGGCCCGAGGCCACGAACAGACCACTTTCGTAGTGCTTCTTGAGCCAGGTGACATGCGCGTCCATCAGCGCGTCGAGTTCTTCGAGCGGGCGGATGTAGGTCAGGGTGACGATGAACATGGAAGAGGGCGCCGGTGAATGCGAAAGCCCCGATCCTATGGGCCCCGGCGGCATCAGTCGATGGCCACGCCGCCTTCCTTCACCAGCTTCGCGAACTTGGCCGTCTCCTCGCGGATCTGGCGCGCCATCTCTTCCTGCGTGCCGCCCAGCGGCTCCGCGCCGATGGCCTGCATGCGCTGCGCGAAGTCGGGCGAGCGGATGATCTTGACCATCTCGGTGTTCAGGCGCGCGACGATCTCTTTCGGCGTGGCCGCCGGCGCCAGCACGCCGAACCACGTGCCGATGTCGAAGCCCTTGAGCCCCGCTTCTTCCAGCGTCGGCACGTCGGGCAGCACCGACGAGCGGCGCGCCGTGGTCACGGCCAGCGCGCGCAGCTTGCCGCTCTTGATGTGCTGCAGCACCGGCGTGATGGTATCGAAGGACATCGCCACCTGCCCACCCAGCAGGTCGGTGGTGAGCGGGCCGCTGCCCTTGTAGGGCACATGCAGCAGCGTGGTGCCGGTGCTGGCCTGGAACTGCGTGCCGATCAGGTGCTGCGCGGTGCCGTTGCCGTTGGAGCCGTAGGCCAGCTTGTCGGGCGCAGCCTTGGCCAGCGCGACCAGTTCGGCCACGTTCTTCGCGGGCGTGCTGGCCGCGTTGATGACCAGCACGTTCGGCACCATGGCCACCACGGTGATGGGCGCCAGGTCTTTCTGGAAGTCGTAGGGCAGCTTCTTGTAGACGCTGGTCGCGATGGTGTGGTGCACCGCGCCCATCAGCAGCGTGTAGCCGTCGGGCTTGGCCTTGGCCACATAGTCGGCGCCGAGCGTGGCACCGGCGCCGGGCTTGCTCTCGACCACCACGGGCTGGCCCAGCGATTGGGAGAGCTTGTCGGCCAGCGCGCGCGCCAGCACGTCGGTGGTGCCGCCGGCCGGGAAGGGCACGACGAGGCTGATGGGGCGCGCCGGCCAGCCGGGCGGTGCCTGCTGCGGCTGTTGCTGCGCGAAGGCCAGCGCGGTGGCGCCGAGGCCCAGCGCGAGGGCCGCCGTCTGAAGCACGGTGCGCCTGCCGAGGCGAGCGTTGAAAGAAGCGTTCATGGTTTTGTCTCCGGCTCGTTGTGTCGTGGTGCGCGCATCGAGGCGCGCGGATACCGTCGTGTCGCTCTGGAGGGCCCGGGCCTTCACCCGGTCACTCCATCACGCCGCGAGCCGCATCGGCTCGCCCGCGATGTGCGCGCACACCGCCTGTGTCACCTGCTCCGTGGTCGCGCTGCCGCCCAGGTCGCGCGTGTGCAGCGACGGGTTGGCCGTGACGTGCTCCACCGCCTGCATCACGCGGCGCGCCGCATCGGCTTCGCCCAGGTGCTCCAGCAGCATCACCACCGACCAGAAGGTGCCGACCGGGTTGGCCAGCCCCTTGCCCATGATGTCGAAGGCCGAGCCGTGGATGGGCTCGAACATCGAGGGGTAGCGGCGCTCCGGGTCGATGTTGCCGGTGGGCGCGATGCCCAGGCTGCCCGCCAGCGCGGCCGCGAGGTCGCTCAGGATGTCGGCGTGCAGGTTGGTCGCGACGATGGTGTCGAGCGTGGCGGGGCGGTTGACCATGCGCGCGGTGCAGGCGTCGACCAGCTCCTTGTCCCACGTCACGTCGGGGAACTCCTTCGATATCTGCAGCGCGATCTCGTCCCACATCACCATCGCATGGCGCTGCGCGTTGCTCTTGGTCACCACGGTGAGCAGCTTGCGCGGCCGCGAGCGCGCCAGGTCGAAGGCGAAACGCATGATGCGTTCGACACCCGCGCGGGTCATCATGCTCACGTCGGTCGCGGCTTCGATGGGGTGGCCCTGGTGCACGCGGCCGCCGACGCCGGCGTATTCGCCCTCGGAGTTCTCGCGCACGATCACCCAGTCCAGCTGGCCCGGCGCGCAGCGCTTGAGCGGGCCGTCGATGCCCGGCAGGATGCGCGTGGGCCGCACGTTGGCGTACTGGTCGAAGCCCTGGCAGATCTTCAGGCGCAGGCCCCACAGCGTGACGTGGTCGGGAATGTGCGGGTCGCCCGCGGAGCCGAACAGGATGGCGTCTTTCCTGCGCAGCGCGTCAAGGCCGTCGGCCGGCATCATCTCGCCGTGCGCGCGGTACCAGTCGCCGCCCCAGCCGAAGTCCTCGAAGCTGAATTGCAGGGCGCCGCCGGAGGCCTCGGCCAGCGCCTCCATCACGCGGCGTCCCGCCGGGATCACTTCCTTGCCGATGCCGTCGCCGGGAATGGTGGCAATGCTGTAGCTGGTCATCGATGTCCTTGTGTGCTCATTGAATGAGCCCACTGTAGGATCGGGCGACCCGAACGATTCACGCCCGAAGTGAATCCATCGTTAACTTCAATTCAACAGTGAGGTGGCCATGGCTTCCCCTGTCCAGCCCGCCGACCTCGGCTTTTTTTCCGCGCTCGCGGCCTGCGGCAGCCTGAGCGCCGCGGCGCGCGAACTCGGCATCAGCACGCCGGCCGTGAGCAAGCGCCTTGCGCAGATGGAAGCGCGCCTGGGCGTGCCGCTGGTGAACCGCACCACGCGGCGCATGAGCCTCACGCCCGAGGGCGAGCTCTACGTGGCGCACGCGCGCCGCATCCTCGGCGACATCGACGACATGGCGCAGTTGCTGGGCGGCGCCAGGGGCGAGGCGCAGGGCCTGCTGCGCGTGAACGCCACGCTGGGCTTCGGGCGCAGCCACGTGGCGCCGCTGATCTCGAAGTTCGTGCGCAAGCACCCGCAGGTCGAGGTGCAGTTGCAGCTGTCGGTCAACCCGCCGCCGCTGACCGACGACGCCTTCGACGTCTGCATCCGCTTCGGCGCGCCGCCCGAGGCCCGCGTGATCGCGCGGCGCATTGCGTCGAACCGGCGGCTGCTGTGCGCCTCGCCGGCCTACCTGGCGCGCGCCGGGCTGCCGAAAGTGCCGAACGACCTCACGCACCACCGCTGCATCGGCATCCGCCAGGGCGACGAGGCCTACGGCATGTGGCGGCTCAGCACGGGCCGGGGCACGGCGCAGCGCACCGAGGCCGTGAAGACGCGCGGCGCGCTCAGCACCAACGACGGGGAGATCGCGGTCAACTGGGCGCTCGACGGGCACGGCATCCTGATGCGCGCCGAATGGGACATTGCGCGCTACCTGCGCAGCGGCCGGCTGGTGCAGGTGCTGGCCAACTACCGCACGCCCGACGCCGACATCTACGCCGTGTACCCGCAGCGCCACCAGCTGTCGGCGCGCGTGCGGGCCTTTGTCGACTTCATCGCGGCGGCGCTCGGCGACAAGGACGGCGCCGAGCCTTCGCTCACCCGCCGCTGAACACCGACACCACGAGCCACACGTTGGCCGCGCTGATCACGCCGAACAGGCCCCACGCAAGCGACTTGAGCACCGGCCCGTTGGCAAAGCCGCCCATCAGGGCGCGGCTGCTGGTGAAGCGGATCAGCGGCCACATCGCGAACGGCAGCTGGAAGCTCAGCACCACCTGGCTCAGCACCAGCATCTTGCCCACGCCGCCGTCGCCGAACCACCAGACGCCGAGCCAGGCCGGGCCCAGCGCCAGTGCGCGCGTGATCAGGCGGCGCTGCCAGCACGGGATCTTCAGGTCGAGAAAACCTTCCATGATGATCTGGCCCGCGATGGTGCCGGTGAAGGTCGAGCTCTGCCCCGAGGCCAGCAGCGCAATGCCGAACAGCGTGGCCGCGAAGGCGCTGCCGACGATGGGTTCGAGCAGGCGGTAGGCGTCGTCGATCTCCGTCACCTCGCGGTGGCCGGTGGCGTGAAAGGCGCTGGCCGCCAGCACCATGATGGCCGCGTTGACCAGCAGCGCGAGCGACAGCGACACCACCGCGTCGAGCGTGCAGAAGCGCACCGCCTCGCGCCGCGCGGGCTCGGTGTCGGCTACGAGCCGGGTCTGCACGATGGACGAGTGCAGGTACAGGTTGTGCGGCATCACCGTGGCCCCGACGATGCCGATGGCCAGGTACAGCGCGCCCGGCTGGTGCAGCCGCTCCAGGCTCGGCGCGAAGCCCATCGCCACGCCGAACCAGTTGGGCGGCGCCATCATGAGCTCGACCACGAAGCAGCCCGCGATGGTGCCCACGAGCCCCAGCACGATGGCCTCCACGCGCCGGAAACCCGCGCCCTGCAGGCCGAGCACCAGCAGCGTGTCGAAGGCCGTGATGGCGATGCCGACCGGGATCGACACGCCGAACAGCAGGTGCAGCGCCAGCGCGCTGCCCAGCACCTCGGCAAGGTCGCAGGCCACGATGGCCAGCTCGGCGCCGAGCCACAGCAGGCGGTTGACGCGCGGCGAATAGTGCTCGCGGCAGGCACGCGCCAGGTCCTTGCGCGCGACGATGCCCAGGCGCACGCACAGCGTCTGCAGCAGCATGGCCGCCAGGCTGGCGAGCAGCACCACGAACAGCAGCCCGTAGCCGAAGCGCGAGCCGGCCTCGATGTCGGTGGCCCAGTTGCCCGGGTCCATGTAGCCGACCGACACCAGCAGGCCGGGGCCCGCGTAGCGCATCAGCTTCTTGAAGAAGGGCAGCTCCTGCGGGACGGCGACGCTGCCCTTGACTTCAGACGGGCAGAAGGGCGCGGTGGCCGTGCGGGGCAGGGAGAAGAACATGCGGGCGATGATAGGGACAAGGCCGTGATGTTGTCGCGGACCGGACCTGCGCGATGGCGCCGGATCTTTTAGATTCGGCACTCGCGCACTCACTCTCACATCAACCCCGGAGACTTTTCCCAATGATCCACGTCGTCGCAGTCATCACCGCCAAACCGGGCCAGCGCGCCGCGCTGCTCGAAGCCTTTGCCGCCAACCGCGCGGCCGTGCTGGCCGAAGCGGGCTGCATCGAATACGGCGCCACCGTCGACGCACAGGGCATTCCGCCGTCGAAGGCCAGCTTCGGCCCCGACACCTTCGTCGTCGTCGAGAAATGGGAGACGCTGGCGCACCTGCAGGCGCATGCCGTGGCGCCGCACATGAAGGCCCACAGCGAGCAGACGAAGGAGCTGACGGCAGGCAAGCTGATTCACGTGCTCGAGCCGGTCTGAGCCTTCCGGCAATTGCGGCATTCCCCGCCTTCGCGCGCGGCGCAAGGCGTGCTACCTTCGCGCCGGGGAGCCGGCGTTCCAGCGAGGACGCACCACAACGCAGAGGGGGACTGCCGACATGGCGATCTTTCGTTCGCGCGCTGTCGCCGCATCGGGCGCACTGGCCGCGTTGGTCCTGCTGACACTCACCGGCTGCGCGCCGTTGCTGGCGCCGCCCTACGCGGCCGACTACGAAACGCTCGACCGGCTCGAAGCCACGCGCCCCGGCATGGTGGCGGTCGCGAAGGCCGAGCCCACCGATCCGCAGGAAAAGGTCAACACCGTGCGCCTGCGCAGCGCCCGGCTGCTGTCGCCCAGCGGCAGCTTCGCGCAGTACCTGCAGGACGCGCTGATGCGCGACCTGAGCGAAATTTCCGTCTACGACCCGAAGGCGCCGACACGCATCGCGGCGCGCATCGTGGTCAACGACATCGACCTGGGCGTCATCAACGGCACCGGCCGCATGGATGTCGAAGTCACCGTCACGCGCGACGCCACGCAGCGGCTGCGCAAGACCTATCGTGCCGAGACCGCCTTCGACTCGAGCTACGCGAGCATCGTCGCCGTGCCGGCCGGGCAGGCCGCGTACCCACGCCTCGTGCGTGCCTTGCTGCGGCAGGTGTATGCCGACCCGCAGTTCGTGGCCGCCGTCGGCCGCTGACACCCTGGCCTGGAGGCGCTTCGATGCAGTTCTCAATTCCGATGACCGCGATTCGGCATGGCACGGCCCTGGCACTCGCGACCCTGCTGCTCGCGGGCTGCGTGCACCCGATCACGATGATCACCGAGACCGCGCCGCCGCGATCGCAGGCGCACTTGATTCCGAAGAAGGTCGCCTACGTGATGACGGATGCCGACCGCGACAAGGAGGTGGTCACGCCCGGCGGCAGCGGCGACCGCGTGAGCTACTTTCCGTACCGCGACCTGGAGAAGTCGATCCGCGATGCGTTGCGCGCGGTGTACCGCGATGTGGTGGTGCTGCGCACGGCCGGCGATGCAAAGGCGAACGAAGCGGCGGGCGTGTCGCTGGTGTTCACGCCGCGCATCACCACCGACTCCAGCTCGTCGTCGTGGATCAGCTGGCCGCCGACCTCGTTCACCGCCGAGGTGTCGTGCGTGGTGACCGATGCGGCAGGCGCCGAGATCACGCGCGTGCGCGCGGCAGGCAACGGCACGGCGGAGTTCGGCGAGTTCAAGGGCGACTTCGGGCTTGCCGCGCGAAGAGCGGCGACGAGGTTGACGTCGCAGTTGAGCAGCGAAATTCGCAGGAGCGAGAAGCTGCGGTGAGCTTCTCGCGCGCCCGCGTCAGTCCAGGCGTTGGTTGATCACGCGCGCCACGAAGTTCTCGAGCGACACGCGCACGGCTTTCTCCGTCGCCTTCCCCAGCGCCTCGGCGCCAGCAGGGCAGTCGCCGTCGATGGACTCCTGGCCGAAGCCACGAACCGTTGTGGTCGCCAGTTCTCGGCCCTCGGCAGACACGGCAGTGGTCCTGATGGAGAGTTCAACGCTCGCGTCCGCCGTGCCGACGAAGAAGCCTGGCTGAAAACGCAGTCGCGGATTGAAGTCGTCGAGGGCGAAGGTGTACAGCACCCCGTCCTTGCCGGACTCCCCGGCGGTCTGAACTGGCACCACCGACTGATGCGCCGCGGAAACGGTGCGCACGATGGAGGTCTTGATGGCAGGGCCCACGCTGACGGGGTAGCTGTGCGCGCCGCAGATCTGTCCCGGCTTGACGACTTTCTCGAGGTTGGCCAGATCGCCGGACACCGCCACATAGGCCTTGGTGGACTGCACCCTGTCGCGACGCACTTCGTAGGCCGCCGATGTGCTTCCGACTTCCACTTTGTGGGCGCAGCCGACAAGCAAAAGGGCGCCCAAGCCAATGGCAAGCAGTTTTCCGATCACACGCTTCTCCTCGTAATAAATTGTTATTCGATTCTAGAAGCGCTCGAGAGGCCCTTTGCTGGTGAAGTGGAACGTCCCGCGAGGCGGGCGACCGACAATTCAAGCAATGCAAAAGACCGAAGCCCTTTGGGAAGATGCCGAACACCGCGCACCGGAGCTTGCGCGGGAGCTGGCCCGCATGGAGCTGGCTTTGTGCAACTGGGGGCCAGTCACCGCATCAAGGGATTCGCTCGAGGCCGCCATTCGGTCCGGATGGCACAGCGTTGTCGCCTCGGCGAGGAAAGGCTCGGTTTCTCTTGAGCCATCGTTCGTCGCCTCGCTGCACGCATTGATCGCACAGCCCATCGATTCGCCCGGCGCGGGCGTCTTTCACGAAGGGCAATCTCCGATGGATTGGACGGAGTTCAAACGCGCCCTCGACGATGCCGCGCTGGAGTACGGCATGGCCGACAACACGGAGGCATGGCTTCTTGCCCAGTTGTACTGGGGGCCGCACCTGGAATCGCTGGGGCTGTCCGTGGCATGGCTGCTCGGCAATGGCTTCCGGTTGCAGGAAGGGGCCCGCATGGTCGTGCCCAATGCCAGCCACGATGAGAAGTTGAAAGAGCGCCTGAAATGGGCCGGCCCCGACCTCTACGATGCGGAAGGCCTGCGCGGCTTTTTTGGCTGGTACGAAACGGAACGAACGCCAGGCTAGTGCCGCAACTTCCACCAGCACCATGAAAAAACGCGCCCTCAGGCGCGTTTTTTTAGTTCAAGCCCCGAAGCCTTACTTCGAAACGACCTTCACCATCTCCAGGCACTTGTTCGAGTAACCCCATTCGTTGTCGTACCAGCTCACGAGCTTCACGAACGTGCCGTCCAGCGCAATGCCGGCTTCGGCGTCGAAGATCGAGGTGCGCGGGTCGCCGCGGAAGTCGGTGGCCACCACCTTGTCTTCCGTGTAGCCCAGCACGCCCTTCAGCGCGCCTTCGCTCTGTGCCTTCATTTCGGCGCAGATTTCCTTGTACGTGGCTTCCTTCACCAGCTCGACCGTCAGGTCGACCACCGACACGTCGGAGGTCGGCACGCGGAAGCTCATGCCCGTGAGCTTCTTGTTGAGCTCGGGGATCACCACGCCCACGGCCTTGGCGGCGCCGGTGCTCGAGGGAATGATGTTTTCCAGGATGCCGCGGCCGCCGCGCCAGTCCTTGTTGCTCGGGCCGTCGACGGTCTTCTGCGTGGCGGTGGCGGCGTGCACGGTGGTCATCAGGCCGCGCTTGATGCCCCACTTGTCGTTCAGCACCTTGGCCAGCGGGGCCAGGCAGTTGGTGGTGCAGCTGGCGTTGCTGATGATGGCTTCGCCGGCGTACTTCTTGTCGTTCACGCCGTAGACGAACATGGGGGTGTCGTCCTTCGACGGAGCCGACAGGATGACCTTCTTGGCGCCCGCGTCGATGTGCTTTTGCGCCGTTTCCTTCGTGAGGAACAGGCCGGTCGATTCGAGCACGATGTCGGCGCCGACTTCGTCCCACTTGAGCTGCGACGGGTCGCGCTCCTGCGTCAGGCGGATCTTCTTGCCGTTCACGATCAGCGTGTTGCCTTCGACCGTCACTTCACCCTTGAAGCGGCCGTGCACCGAGTCGTACTGGAGCATGTAGGCCAGGTATTCGGGCTCGAGCAAGTCGTTGATGGCAACGATTTCGATGTCGTTCTTGAAGTTCTGCACTGCTGCGCGCAGCACGTTGCGACCGATGCGGCCGAAGCCGTTGATACCGAGTTTGATAGCCATCTGACTTGCTCCTGAAGGTTGAAAAACTTGTTGTGAAAACCGGCAAAAAGAAACGCTGCGACGCGATCAGTCGCGCAGCGCGGCTTCCACCGTGGCGGCCACGTTTTCCGCCGTGAATCCGAAGTACTTGAACAGCTCCGGCGCGGGCGCCGACTCGCCGTACGAGTCGATGCCGACGACGGCTGCGCAGCCGTACTTCCACCAGCCGCCCGTGCAGCCCATTTCGACGGCGATGCGCGGCAGCTTCTTCGGCAGCAGGGCCTTCTTGTAGGCGATGTCCTGGCGATCGAAGGTGGTGGTCGAAGGCATCGACACCACGCGCACGGCGATCTTCTTCTCGGCCAGCAGCTTCTGGGCGGCCAGCGCGAGCTGCACTTCCGAGCCGGTGGCAATGATGACGGCGGCCGTCTTCTTGCTCTTGAGGCCCACGGCCTCGGGCTCGGACAGCACGTAGGCGCCGCGGCTGATGTCGCCGAGTTCGCTCTTCGGTGCGTAGGCGATGTTCTGGCGGCTCAGCAGCAGCGCGGTCGGGCGCGTCTGGTTCTGCAGCGCCACGGCCCAGGCCACGGCGGTTTCAGCCGTGTCGCCCGGACGCCAGACGTCGAGGTTGGGAATCAGGCGCAGCGACGCGGCGTGTTCGATCGACTGGTGGGTCGGGCCGTCTTCGCCCAGGCCGATGGAGTCGTGCGTGAACACGTGGATCACGCGGCGCTTCATGAGCGCGGCCATGCGGATGGCGTTGCGGCTGTAGTCGCTGAACGTGAGGAAGGTGCCGCCGTAGGGGATGTAGCCGCCATGCAGCGCCACGCCGTTCATGATGGCCGCCATGCCGAACTCGCGCACGCCGTAGTTGATGTGGCGGCCGATGGTGCCGTGCGGCGCCTGAGCCGGCGCAGCGGGTGCGGCCTCGTCTTCGGCGCCCTGCTTGGCTTCCACCGCGGGCAGGGTCATGACCACATGGCCCTTGGCGTCGAAGCGCAGCGCGGGCGTGCTCTTGGTGTTGGTGAGGTTCGAGCCGGTCAGGTCGGCGCTGCCGCCGAGCATTTCGGGCAGCGCGGCCGTGAAGGCTTCCAGCGCGAGCTGGCTGGCCTTGCGGCTGGCCACGGTCTCGCCCTTGGTGTGCGCGGCCACCACGGTGTCGAATGCGACCTGGTGGAAGTTCTTGGGCAGCTCGCCCTTCATGCGGCGCGTGAAGTCGGCGGCCAGCTCGGGGAAGGCGGCGGCGTAGGCGGCGAACTTGTCGTTCCACTCGGCTTCGGTCTTGGCGCCGGCTTCCTTGTGGTCCCAGTCGGCGTACACCTCGGCCGGGATCTCGAAAGGCGCGTAGTGCCAGTCGATGGCGTCGCGCGTGAGCTTGATTTCTTCGGCGCCCAGTGCTTCGCCGTGGGCCTTGGCGGTGCCGGCGCGGTTCGGGCTGCCCTTGCCGATGACGGTCTTGCAGTTGATGAGCGTGGGCTTGTCGCTCGACTGCTTGGCCTTGGCGATGGCCTTGGCCACTTCGGCGGCGTCGTTGCCGTCGATCGGGCCGATCACGTGCCAGCCATAGGCGTGGAAGCGTTCGGCCACGTTGTCGATGTACCAGGGCTTGACCTGGCCGTCGATGCTGATGCCGTTGTCGTCGTACAGGGCAATGAGCTTGTTCAGGTGCCAGGCACCGGCCAGTGCGCAGGCTTCGTGGCTGATGCCTTCCATCATGCAACCGTCGCCCAGGAAGGCGTAGGTGTGGTGGTCGACGATGGCGTGGTCCTTGCGGTTGAACTCGGCGGCGAGCAGCTTCTCGGCCAGCGCGAAGCCCACGGCGTTGGTGATGCCCTGGCCCAGCGGGCCGGTGGTGGTTTCCACGCCCGGGGTCACGTCGACTTCAGGGTGGCCGGCGGTCTTGCTGTGCAGCTGGCGGAAGTTCTTGAGCTCTTCGATGGGCAGGTTGTAGCCGGTCAGGTGCAGCACCGAGTACAGCAGCATCGAGGCGTGGCCGTTGGACAGCACGAAGCGGTCGCGGTCGAACCAATGGGGGTTCGCGGGGTTGTAGCGCAGGTGTTCGCCCCAGAGCGCGACGGCCATGTCGGCCATGCCCATCGGTGCACCCGGATGTCCGGAATTCGCTTGTTGAACGGCATCCATAGCCAGCGCGCGGATCGCGTTGGCCATCAGGGCTTGGTTTGCCATGGGCATGGGACTTTCGGGGGAAAAGGGTGGGTGGGATAGGGGGGAACCCGCGATTTTACCGGGCCGGCCCGCCCGGCCGCCGATACAGCCTGAACACCCGACTGATGTTCTTGTGCGGCAGCCGGACTGCTAGAGTTGCCACCCATGCATGGGCTGCACCTCACCGCCGACCTCCACGACTGCCAATGCGGCCTTCAATGGCTCACCGACCGGGAGGCGCTGGGGGCTGTCTGCCTGAAGGCGGTTTCGGCCGCCGGGCTGCAGGCGGTGGGCAGGCTGGTGCATGGTTTTCCGGCCACAGCGCAGGGGCCGGGCGGCGTCACCGCCACCGTGCTGCTGGCCGAATCGCACCTGTGCATCCACACCTGGCCCGAGCAGCGCGGCGTGACGCTGGACGTGTATGTCTGCAATTTCAGCGGCGACCATTCGGCCAAGGCGCATGCGCTGATGGAGTGCCTGGTGGCGCTGTTCCAGCCGCGCCACAGCGAACGCAACGAGCTGCAGCGCGGCAAGGTCTCCGCGTGAACGCGGTGCGGGCCATGATCCTTGCCGCGGGGCGCGGCGAGCGCATGCGGCCGTTGACCGACACCTGCCCCAAGCCCCTGCTCGAAGTGCGCGGCAAGCCGCTGATGCAGTGGCCGATGGAGGCGCTGGCCGCTGGCGGCTTCACCGAACTGGTGGTCAACACCGACTGGCTGGGCGCGCAGGTTTTCGGGCGCTTCGGCGCGAAACCCTTGCTGAACGGGCACGCCGCGCTATCGATTTCATACTCCGACGAGGGCCGCGACTTCGGCAGCGCGCTCGAAACGGCCGGCGGCATCGTGCGCGCGCTGCCCCTCTTGGGCGAGGTGTTCTGGGTCGCGGCCGGTGACGTGTTCGCGCCCGGCTTCGCCTTCACGCAGGCCTCGGTCGAGCGCTTTATCGCCAGCGGCAAGCTCGCGCACCTGTGGCTGGTGCCGAACCCGGCGCACAACCTCAAAGGCGACTTCGGCCTGTCGGCGGACGGCCTCGCGCTCAACACAGCGCCCGAGAAATTCACCTTCTCGACCATCGGCCTGTACCGCGCCGCGCTGTTCGCACCGCCGTACTGCGACATTCCCGCCGGCAACCCGGCCGGCCGCAAAGCCCCGCTGGCGCCGATCCTGCGTGCCGCGATGGACAATGAACGCGTGAGCGCCGAGCTCTACACCGGCCCCTGGACCGATGTGGGAACCCCCGAACGGCTTGCCCAACTGAACACGCCAAGATGACCTCAGCAGCAGACACCACCACGATCTACGCCGAGCGCCGCGCGCGCCTGGCTTCGCAACTGGGCAAGGACGGCATCGCCATCATCCCGACCGCGCCCGAGCGGGCCCGCAACCGCGACACCGACTTCCTCTACCGCCACGACAGCTACTTCTACTACCTGACCGGCTTCACCGAGCCCAATGCGTGGCTGGTGCTGGCGGGCGACGGCCGCGCCACGCTGTTCTGCGCACCCAAAGACCTGGAACGCGAGATCTGGGACGGCTATCGCCTGGGCCCCGACGCGGCGCCCGCGGCGCTGGGCGTCGACGAGGCCTTCTCGGTCACCGACCTGGACACCAGGCTGCCGAAGCTGCTGGAGAACCGGTCGACCGTGTGGTTCCCGTTCGCGATCCACAAGGGCCTGGAGACCCGTATCGACGGCTGGCTGCAGTCGGTGCGCGCCCGCGTGCGCTACGGCGCGCTGTGCCCCGAGGAGCAGCGCGACCTGTGCGGCCCGCTCGACGAGATGCGCCTGGTCAAGGACGCGCACGAGCAGGACATCATGCGCCGCGCCGCGCAGATCAGCGCGCGTGCGCACGTGCGCGCCATGCAGCTGTCGGCCCGCATGCTGCGCGAGGGCAAGGACCCGCGCGAGTACCACCTCGATGCCGAGCTGCTGCACGAATTCCGCCTGGGCGGCTCGCAGTACCCGGCGTACTACTCCATCGTTGCGGCGGGCGCCAATGCCTGCGTGCTGCACTACCGCGCCGACGCGGTGCCGGTGCGCAAGGGCGAGCTGGTGCTGATCGACGCCGGCTGCGAACTCGACGGCTACGCCAGCGACATCACGCGCACCTTCCCGGCCGACGGCAAGTTCACCGGCCCGCAGCGCGCGCTGTACGACCTGGTGCTGGCCAGCCAGGACGCCGCCGCCGCGGCCACCAAGGCCGGCAATCGCTTCAACGACCCGCACGACGCGGCAGTGCGCGTGCTGTCGCAGGGCATGCTCGACCTGGGCCTGCTCGACGCCGGCAAGGTCGGCAATGTGCAGGACGTGATCGACACGCGCGCCTACTTCAAGTTCTACATGCACCGCACCGGCCACTGGCTCGGCATGGACGTGCACGATTGCGGCAGCTACGTCGAGCCCACGCAGGTCGGCGAAGTGAGCGAGCGAAAAGATCCGCTGTCGAACGAAGTCATCAAGAACCGCCCGAGCCGCATCCTGCACCCGGGCATGGTGCTGACGCTGGAGCCCGGCATCTACGTGCGCCCCGGCGACGGCGTGCCCGAGCAGTTCCACAACATCGGCATCCGCATCGAGGACGACGCGATCGTCACGGCCACCGGCTGTGAACTCATTTCGCGCGGCGTGCCGGTGAAGGCGGACGAGATCGAGGCGTTGATGCGCGCTTGACCGCGCGCTGCGCGTCGTCAGATGAACGCGGCCAGCAGCAGATAGAGCAGCGTGCCGCCGAGCGCGAAAGCCGCGACCACCGAAGCGACCCAGTGGAAGCGGTTGGGCACCGCGCTCAGCAGGCCCACCGTCGACAGCGCCGCCGCCGTGAGCGCGCCCAGCCAGAGCACCCAGCCGATCGTGCCGCCGGCCGCCTGCAGGCTCGCGCCCAGCGACAGGCACAGCAGCGCGGCGCCGCCCAGTTGCAGCCAGCGCCGCCACGCGCCCGGCGTGCTGCCGCGGCCGAACACGTCTTCGCAGTGGCGATCCATCGCGAGGCTCAACGCGCAGAAGCCCGCGAGCGGAACGGCGAACACGAGTGCCAGAAGCAACGCGTTCATTGCGAGCCGCGCCCCGAAGTTGCCAGCCCCTGCTGCTGCGGCTGCTGTTGCTGCGGTGGCGTCTTCGCGGCCTGCTTCTGCGCAACGGCCTTGCGGCGCTTGCGCTCCACCAGCCAGACCGCGCTTGCAAGCCCCAGGCCCAGCGCGAGCGTGACCAGGTCGAAGCCCGCGACCGCGCTCGGCCCCGAGCGCAGGCTCACCGTCAACGGCGCGGGGCCGGTGAACGCATTGAGCACCGGCAGCAGCACGAACAGCAGCGCGCCGAGCGCCAGTTGCGCCTGCCACATGCGAAGCGTCGGCCGCAGCAGGCCCAGCACGGCGGCCGCGCCCCAGACGATGAAGAACCAGCGGATCTCCGCCTCGCCGCGCTCAGCCATCTCGACCGGCAACAGGCGATTGGCCCAGAAGAAGGCCGCCATCGCCACGGGCAGCCCCGCGATCGCGCCGAGGTTGAGCCCGTCGACCAGCCGCAGCCCGACGCTGACGCGCCCGCCCTGCTTGAGCGTCTTCGCGAATTTCTGGCGCTCCTTCACTGCCCACAGCAGCAGCCCCGTGGCCACCATCAGGCAACCCGCAATGCCCGACAGGAAGAACAGCGCGCGCAACAACGGATTCGCGAAGCGGCCGATGTGCAGGCCGTAGAGCACGCCGCGCGTTTCGGCCGCGGGCTTGGGCACGTCGCCGAACGCGCCGATCAGCGCGCCGGTCGCGCCGTTGAACTGCATCAAGGGCTGGTCGAACGACAGCTGCGGCCCTTCGGCGCGCGTGATCGAGACCACGGCGTTGGCGTCGTTGGGCTGGTGCACCGTGACGCGGCCCACGGCCGCGCCGCCCCAGTGCGCGGAGGCCTGCGCGATCATCGGTGCGATGGGCGCCAGCGGCACCTTGTTGCCCGAGGCCTTGAACTGGTCGCGGCCGCCACCGGGGAAGACCTCGGCGAAGAACGCCTGCTCGCCGCCCTTGTCCTTGTAGGTCACCTGCGGCGCCCACGGCATGTACATGAACATCAGCGTGACCAGGCCCGTGTACGTGATCATCAGGTGATACGGCAGCGCGAGCACGGCGGAGACGTTGTGCGCGTCGAGCCACGAGCGCTGGCCCTTCTTCGGGCGGAAGGTGAAGAAGTCCTTGAAGATGCGCTTGTGCGTGACGATGCCGCTGAAGATCGCCACCAGCATGAACATCGCGCAGAAGCCGACGATCCAGCGGGCCCACAGCGCGGGCATGTAGTGCAGGTCGAAGTGCAGGCGGTAGAAGAACTCGCCGCCGCGCGTGGTGCGCGGCGCGCTCACGGCTTCGCCGGTGGCGGGGTCGAGCGAGGCGCGGTCGAAGCGGCGGCGCGGCTTCTTGCCCTTGTCGTCGGAAGCGGCCGCGGCTGCTGGCGGCGGGGGCGGCGCGAGCCAGAGCACGTCGGTCGAAGGCTGGCGCTCGTTCGGCAGGTTGATGAACCAGCGCGGGCTGTGCGCGCCGCGCTGCTGCAGGTAGGCCACGGCGCTGTCGACGGCGCGGGCCTGCGGCACGGAGGGCGTTGGGGCGACATGCAGCTCGGGCTTCATCCAGAACGTGATCTCGTCCTTGAAATACGACGCCGTGCCAGCCGCGAACACCATGAACAGCACCCAGCCGACCAGAAGGCCCGACCAGGTGTGCAGCCACGCCATCGATTGGCGGAAACCTTCCTTCATGCGCCGCCTCCGGTGATGCGCGGGAGCACGAGCAGCAGCACGCCCAGCGGCACGGCGGCGATGACCAGGCCCGACCACGCGCGCAGCGCGGTGCGTGCAGCGAAGACCCACATCACGGCGAGCGCGAAGACGAGGAAGGAGGCCATCGTGCCGGTCATCGCGGCTTCGCTGCGTGCCATGCCGAAGGCGGCAGGGAGGCACAGCGCGAGCACGGCGGCGAACAGGGCGGCGATGCCGTAACCGCCGAGGATGGCGGCGATGGCGCGGGCGGCTACGCCGAGGCGGTAACGGAGGCCGGAGGTCACGACGCGCGCCGGACGGCGGGCGGGGTCGTTCGGGGATTCATGGGAGAAGGGAAGTTCTGGAGAATGAGAATCATACTCATCTTTGAGATTCCTCCCCGTGCGAACGGGCCGCAAAAAAGCCCTGGGCAATGCATAGGCACCGCCCAGGGCTTTGCACGGCCCCGGTAGTTCAGGGCGCCGGGCCCGCCGGTCGCCAGCGACCGGCGTTCGCGCGCCATTCGTACAGCCGGGCGCCGATCTGCACCACGTCGCCGTTCGCCACGTTCGCGGGGAACAACTGGTCGTAGGCGCGCAGGCGGTAGCCCTGGAAGTCCGCCGCGGCCTCGACATAGCCCTCCGAGGAAATGATCGCGGCCCCCACGCCCATCAGCGGTACGGATTGCGACGCGAGGCCTGTGACGTTGGACACGATCGAGCTCTGCCCGCCGAGCGTGGCCCCCTGGGTCGCCAGTGCGACGGCGCTGCGCAACGCAACGAGGCCCGCCGTGGGCTCGGCATTCATCTCGATCGAGCCGGTAGAAGACGCACGCTCCGCGCCGACACCCTCCACATCGGCTCTGCCAGCCAGCAGACCCGTCACCTCGAAGACGAGCGCTCCCGAGAACGGCTTGGCGCCGAAAGTCGAGGCTCCGAAGGTCAATGCGCCGAACATCGCGCGCTACTCCGCCGGGGTTTCAGAGGAGGGCGCCGCCGGGCCTTGTTCGGGGACCGGCTCGGGCACCGGTTCGAACGCCAGGAAATCGCACACCGGCAGCATCGGCAAGAGCTGCTCCAGCGTCGGCTCCTCGGCTTGGCCCGCCGCGACCTTGTCTTGCAGCAAATAGCAGAAGTCCCACACCAGCGAACGCCATGCGCGAAAGGCACGGCCCTGCGCCTGGAAGCGCGGCACGGCGGGCTCGTCGGCGTAAGTGACCGCGGTCCGGATGTCGTCAAAGCCGTAGGCGACCGCGGTGCTGTCCAGGTGCTTCTGCACTTCGTTGCGCAACGCCGCGGCACGTTCTTCGAGCGTCGGCACATGCGGCTCGGGCACCACCGGCGGTTCGCTCTCGGGCGCTTGCGGTTGCGGCGTGACCGGCGACTCCGGCAGCGGTTCGGGCATGGGGATGTCCTCGGCAATCCACATGCCGTTGGCCGCCGCGAAATAGCGCTTGCCCTCGATGGCTGGCGGCGGCTCCGCCACCAGGCAGTTGCCCGGGACGAGCCAGACCTCGCCCTCGTCGGCCGGCGAGAGATCGCTCTCGTCGAGCGCGACGGGGCCGGTGTAGATCCGGTCGGGGCCGAATGAATAGACGGTCTTGGTTTTCATGGTCAGTACTTGATGCACGCGAGGTACGCGTTGTTGCGTGGGCGGGCTTCCGCTTCGCCGCTGGTGTTCAGCGAGATGCCGGTGGGGCCGGTCTTGATGACGATGCCGGTGCCGGCGGCGTAGATGCTGACGCTTGTGCCGGAGGCTCCGATGCCGACGTTGTGGGCGTGATTGCCTGCGCCGTCGGTTCCCCAGCCCTCGTAGCCATCGGTGATATTGCCAAGCGAGCCAACAAAGCCCGTGCCCAAACCCGACATGTGCGCACGTGAATAGGTGTGGGCATGATGGCCCTGAGCGTCAGTCCATGCACCGTGAGCGTGCCCGGGGTCGTAGACGCCGTGCGCGTGCGAAGGATCCGTGATCGCATGCGCATGCCCCGGATCCACCACTCCGTGCGCATGCGACAAGTTCGCGCTGTCCTGATAAGAGCCCAACGTCCGGCCAGGATCGAATCCTCGCCCATCGTCCAGCCCCCGGTCGAACACACCGCGCCCGTCAGGCAGGTTGAAAGTGGTCGAGCCGTCGCCCGCGCCATACGTCGTGCCGATCTTCGCGAACAGCCGTGCATAGGTCGTGCGCGAGACCGCCGCGCCGTTGCGCTTGAGGTAGCCCGCGGGCGGAGCCGACTGCGCGAAGTAGCAGACCATGCCCGTCTGGTCGAGCCCGAGGGCCTCCTGCCAGTCGGCCTTGAGCTGTTCGGTCGAGGCCGACAGGATGGTCAGCCCGACCTGCTTCGGCCCGTCGGGAAAATCGACCCTCGCGCCGTCGTTGCTCGATGCGATGACCAGCGTGCGCGCGAGCGCGCCGGCGGTCATCGTGGCCCGGCCGAGTTCGAACAGGCCGGTGGGGCGGCCGACGGAGTCGACCGCGTTGATCATGTAGTGGCAGGTGTCTCCCTCTGCCATGCCAGCGGCGGAGAACGGTCGATAGGCATCGACGGCGCCCCCGAGGACAAAGGCGCCCAGTCCCACGGAGACGCTGCTCTCCAGGATGCGGTCGGCGGTTTTGTGTGCCATCTCGCTGTGCCGTTCAGACCGTGAGGAACGCGACCTTGGTCGACGTCTTGAGGCGCGGCACCACCCCGGCCTGGATCGGGATCACGGGCGTCAGTGCACCGTGCAGCAGCAGCAGGCCGCCGCCCGACGCCGCGGTGCCGATGCCCAGGTGGGTGGCCGTGCCGGTCGCCGTGCCGGCCACTTCCAGGAATTCCAGCGCGTTGACGAGGAAGGCCTCGTTGCCGATCACCGACCAGCCGGCCGGGCTGCGCGGCACCGCCATGCGGGCATAGCCCGGGTACACGAGTTCGTTCGTGCCCTGGTTGGCGCCGGCGCCCGGGGCCGCCGTGAGCAGGCTGATGTAGAGGTCCGTCGCCGGGTTCACCGACGCGTTGTCGGCAAGGCCGGTGATGGGCGTGCCGAGAAGAATCAGCTTGATGAAAGCGTTGGCGGATGCGGGTGAATAAGCCATTGAGTGCTCCTGGGGTTGAGTTGGTTATGCAAGCGAAGGGTTGACGGGCAAGTCGCCCATGAAGTCGGCCAGGCTGCAGCTGGCCGGGATGTCGGTGTCGCGAAGTCCGTCGATGAACACATGCGCCGCGCGCTCCGCGCTGAAGCAGCGCTGCACGTGCTCGGCGATCGCGCGCGCGACGGCCTGCGCTTCTTCTCGCGTGAGGGTGACGAAGCCCTCGGCCGCCTTGAAGTCGATGCGCTCGAGCCCGCGTGCCTCCATGTCGGCGAGCATCTCGGAGAGGGCCGCGCGGTCTTCGCGGCCGGTCTTGACGCGCAGGCCGCCGGCCACCGTCAGACCGCCGGTCTCGAGTTGCCAGCGCTCCTCGGCGAGCTCGGTCTTGAGTTGCCGGCGCAGGTCGTCGGGTGTGCGCGGATCGCGCCAGGCATGCGCCGCCCAATCGAAGACGTGGTGCGCGCTCGGCCGCGCCGGCAGCGGCTCGGGCACGCCGTTGCGGATGAAGGTGCCGGGCGCCGCGTGCCCCAGATAGACCGATTCGCCGGGGTGCGCCTGTGCATGGCACCACTCGACGGTGGCCTGTGTGCCGGTGCAACGGATTTCGCCGGTGCGGATGTTGTAGACGGTGAAGTGAGGCATGGTTCAGCGGCGCGTGGACAGCGCATAGATGGAGGAGCCTGCGGTACCGGCCATTGCAGGCGTGAAAAGAGTGAGCGTGTGCGAGCCAGGGCTCAGCAACACCTGGATGCCCCCGGTCACCGTGGTTCCGGCGATGCCGGCGCCCAGCCATTGAAGCGCGCCGTCGACGGTCAAGGAAACGGGTGCCGTCTGCATCACGAAGACCGAGCCCAGAATGAAGGTGTGCAACGGCTCGCTGCCAGGCACGTGGTGGTTGATCGACACCACGTTCGCCGCCGACGAAGCAAAAGACGGCACGGTGACAGCCTGCCCCCGCAGGTTCAACGTATCGATGACATCGACCTGATTGATCGTCAAACCTTCGTTCTGCAGGTTGAACCCCGGGCCCCAGAGCCGGAACCGCCCGGTTGCGTTCTGCATCTGCAGGCCCATGCCGTTGCAGGTCATGTCGACGAAGGTGTCGCCGCCTGTGTGGCGCGCCAGGATCCATCCCCAGCCGCCGTCGTTGAACCACTTGTTGGCGCTGCGCAGATAGCCCCAGCCGCCCACGCCGTCGCCGGAGATGTCGATCTGGCCCGCGGTCACGTAGCCCAGCCGCGACGTGATCGCCGACAGCCGGTCGACACTGATCGCACGCGCCAGGATCGAGCCGTCCACGACCAGCGTGCCGTCGATGCCGACGGTGGGCGTACCACCCACCGCCCCCACCACGAAGGGGTACTTCGTGACACCGCCGGCGGCCTGCTGCGCGATCGCGAACCGGTCGACCAGCACGGTGAAGTTGCTCTCCTGGCCGTCGTTGTTCAGCAGCACGCCCGCGACCTTGTTGCCGGCCACGACCTTCAGGCCCCACTTGGCCGACAGGCGGCCGGTCTCGTCGGCGCGCACCTGTGCCTCCTGGTCGATGGCCGCCTCGGCGCCGTTCACACGCACGGACAGCGTCGTGCGGGCCGCGGCTTCCGCCGCGTCGGCCGCAGCGCGCGCCACCACTTCCTCGCGGATGGCCGCCACCGCGCCGCGGTCGCTGGCTTCCGACGTGAACGGCGTGACCGGGAACCGCCCCTGCTCGACCTTCACGAAGCGCACGCCCATGCCGCCGCCCGCGACATAGCCGTTCCACAGGAACACGATCTTGCCCGTGACCGCGGCGGCCGGCGCAAGCGCTTCCACCGCGAAGTCGTTGCGGCGAAGCTGCTCGTTCATGAAGCCGTGCCGCCCGTCCTTGAGCGTGTCCGTGACGCCCAGCGAGTGACCGGTCAGGTCGAAGAACTCGAGCGCGAACCCGCTCCGGCCCACGTCGCTCTGGAACATCGAGTCGCCCGAGCCCGCGTACCAGGTGCCGGGCTTGACCGGGAAGCTCGCGCTGACAAGCCGTCCGCCCGCGGGCGCTGCCGCATGAAGCCTTGCCGACGCGCCCCAATCGTCTTCCATCACTTCCCAGGCGTTGCCCTGCAGCTCCCACTTGTCGAGGTCGAACTCGAACCCGCCGTTGAAGATCAGGTTGGCGCGCACATAGCCGACCGCACGCGCCGAAACAATGTCGATGCGCTGCGCCAGCTGCTCGGCCGTGTCGGTCACCACCTTCTCGACATGCGTGATCGCGGTGCCGCGCTCGATGGCCTCGTCGATCAGCCGCTCGCTGATGCCGGAGTTGACGTTCAACAGGTCGGCGACCTGCTCGTCGAGCCCTTCCTGCAGCTCCTTGATCGCGTCGTCGATCGTCGGCAGCGAAGCCAGCTGCACATAGCCCGCATCGCTGCCATTGCCACCGATGTCGAACGCAGTGACCCAGTAGATCCGCGTCGCGGCCACGGGCTCGGTACGCACGAAGTTGAGCGAACTCGTGTGGCCGATCTCGACGGCCTCGGCCAACGTGGGACCGACCTTGACGATGTAGGCAGAGATCGGCTGCGTGGTGCCGCATGCCTGCCAGGCAAGCTCGATCTGCGCGCCCCACACCTCGCCTCGCACGATCGGCTGCGCAGGCTTCGCGATCTCGATCGTCGCGGAGATCGGGATCCCCCAAGTCCCCTGCGTATTCCCGTGCTGCGCCCACACCTTCACCGTCCCCGCCGGCAACCAGCCGATGTTCGCGGCCAGGGCCTTGCCGGTCCATCGCTCCACGGCCGTCTCGAACGTCGGCCCGATGAAGATGCGCGTCGCGCCCCATTCGAGCAGGTCGATGCCCGTCGGGGCCGACCAGCGCGCCATCACGCCGGTCGACTCCACGGCAAGGCTCAGTCCCTCGACGTCGCCCGGCTTCACGCTCGCGCCCTGCAGCGTGTGCGTCACCATCGTCCAGTAGCTCGAGGCATAGGCCGTCATGAACCGCACGCGCACCTGGTATTCGCCGTGCACCTCGAGGCCGAGCAGGAAGGTCTCCGTGGCCGTGCCCGGCAGCGTGGCGCTCTGCCAGTCGCCGACCGGCGTGGTGGTGCGCCATTGCACCTGCACGTTGCCGCCGCGCAGCACCGCGTCGTCCACCGACGCCGACCAGCTCACGCGCGCCCGGATCACCAGCGTGCCGCCCTGCTGCACCATCTGTTCCTGGCCGCTGCGCACCTGCAGGTCGAGCGGCGGTTGCGGCAGCAGGAAGGGGTTCGGCAGGTTGGTGTTCGGCGACGGATCGCGACGCACCTCGTCGGCCGTGTCGTAGAAAGACTCCTCGTCCTCGATGACCTGGAACGACAGCGGCGAGCTCATCGAATAGGTCCAGTCCTGCACGCGGAACGGCTTGTTGGCAAAGCCGTAGAGCGCGCTCGTGAGCACGATGCGGTCGCCCGGCTGCAGGTGCCACGCCAGCATCTTCGGATGGATCTGCAGCACGAAGCCGCCGCGGCTCTGCTCCACCAGCACGCGCGCGATCTGGTGCGTGCGCACGTGGGCCGTGGTGAACGGCAGCACGAGGTCGAGGAACTTGTCCTTCTGGTCGTTCTCGCGGAAGACCGTGTTCTGGTATTGCTTGAAGTCTTCCGACACGCCGTTGCGCGTGAGGTTGACGTACGTGCCCTTCGCGCCGTTGTAGCGCGCGGTGCCGGGGTTGCAGGTCTGCACCACGGTCATGGGCGCCAGCAGGTCGTCGTCGCTCATGGCCAGGACGGGCGTGGTCCACGCGCCGGCCAGGATGCGCCACACGCCGCCCGACTCGAGGCTGTAGCCGGCCATCGTGTCCTCGAGCTGCTGGCGCGTGCTGTCGCGGTCCTGGTCCGAACGGAACATGCCGTCGCAGGTGTAGCGCGCGGCGCTTCCGCCGTAGTTGGGCCGATCCGCAATGGCGCCGCCGAGGTTGTAAATCGGCGTGTCGCAGGCGTTGGCGGCCACGATCAGCGCGTTCTGGTCGATCTGGTCGTTGGAGGCGAGGTAGCCCTCTTCCGAGCGCAGGAAGTCGGCCAGGCACAGCGCGGGGTTGCGGGTGTACACCGTCGCGCCGGTGCGCGGGTCGTAGACCTTCTTGCCCTTCACGTTGGCGGTGATCGCGGGCAGGCCGCCCTGGAAGCGCTCGACGAACAGGTTGAGCGTGACGACGATGTAGGTGAAGCCGCTGAGCTTGTGGGCCTCGGTCCACATGCCCTTGCTCGACGGCCACGGGTCGAGGTTGGCGCGCATGTACGCATCGGCCGTGTCGACGCCGTCGGGCGACAGGTGGATCTGCACGTTGACGCCGGGTACGCCACCACCGATCGACTCCGAATCCGTGACGATGAATTCCGGGTTCGACGAGTAGCCGTTCGCGTCGAGCGCGCCGATCGAGACACCTTCGATCTGGATGTCCGTCACGGCTTCGCACGGGTGCGCGGCCAGGACCAGCACGACGTGCTTCAGGTGGTTGTACTCGCCGCCGGTAAGCACCGCCACGACGGCACCGCCGACCGGCGCGGGTTCGCCGTAGATGACGGTGTGCGGCGCATCGGAGGCGATGATGGTGGTCGTGCGCTCCTTGATGTTCGCAACATCCTCGGCGAGTCTGCGGGCCGCGGCGGCCTTGGCCTGCTTCTTGGCTTGCATGTTGCCGTAGGCGCTCGACACGAAGGAGAGAGCCGTCGAGACAATCAGCCCCCCCACTGCAGCGGCCCCCGTGGTCGCGCCCACTGCTGTGCCCACCCAGGTAAAGAAGGAAACGGGGTCCGCCATCGCAGCGGTACAGACCCCGAGGAGCGCGCCAAAAACAAGAGCAAGACGAATCAAACGCGCCATGTGGCAACCCCCGCGGTAAGTGGCAAGAACACGAGCCGGTCAGCCGCCGGCGCCGCAATGTGCGACCCCGTGCAGATCCCGAAGCTGTAGCCCGAGACCCGGCCGACCTTGCCGCCGCTGCGGGCCAGCACCACGTCGCCGCGCTGCGCCAGCGCTCCGGGCAGGAAAGGGCCGAGCCGCGCGGTCGCGGCCGACAGGAAGCCGCCCGCCGCGCGCACCGCGCGCAGGGTGGCCAGCAGGTGCTTTCTCCCGATCGGCGCATCGGGCGCGCGCAGGTCCGCGAGCGGGTCTGTGCCCGTGCGCTCGATGACCCAGTCGGCCGCGATGTGCGCGCAGTCGTGCCGGAAGTATTCGAAGGGCGCGTTTCTTCGCACCGCGATGAAATCGTCTAGTTTCTGCATGGTCATTTGCCTCGTGCTCGGGCCCAGTAGTTCAGGGCCATCTGCAGGTACTTGTTGACCCACACGGTGGGCGACCCGATCATGGAATTCAGGTACTCGAAGCCGCGCTCGCCAGGGTGCTTGACCTGGTGCTGGGCATCGTTGGTGCGCAGGGACGCGGGGTTGGAACGCACGTCGTATGACGCGGTGCGGCAGTCCATCGCGATCTTCGCGGTGGGGCCGTCCCGCTCGATCTTCATCTGGTCCATCACACCCGCGAAGCGCAACACCGGCTCGCCGCTGATCTGCAGCGTGGCGGCATCGAGCAATGCGATCCACACGCGCACGCCGCGGTCCTGGTAGTCGCTCGGGTCTCCCAGCGCGAGCGCGCGCGTGCCGACGTCCACGGGCGACAGCGTGAGCGTCAGCTTCTCGGCCGCGCCGTCTTCGCTTTCGTGAAGCTCGCCGATGGAGCCGAGGTTGCCCACGCCTTGCCACGTCTCGCCCATCACCTGGAGCGACAAGGGCCAGTTGGTGAAGCGCGCGGTGCCGCTTCGCAGCTTGAGCTCGACGAGGGCCAGCTGGCCGTACGTCTGCGAGTGCGCCGCCGCCTGAAAGCCGGAGCTGGTCTGGATGGTCATTGTTCCCACGACTCCATCAGGTCCAGGCTGAAGCCGCCCTGCGTGCGCGACTCCGAGGCCCAGGTGGTCTTGGTGTCGACCCGCCGCATCAAGCAGGTCGGGCGGTCCCACACCACGGCGCTGCCGGCCACCACGGGCGTGCGCAGCACGGGCTCGAACTGCACCGTGATCACGCCGGCCGCGTTGGCCACGGCATCGGCCTGCACATGCAGCATCTGGCGATGGTTCGAGCCCTGGTTGACGCCGATCCAGTCGCCTTGCAGCAGCGTCTTGCCGGCCTCGGACACGCCCAGCTGGATCGTCAGTTCCGAAGCGCCAGCAGCGGCCGCCCGTGCGGTCCAGACGCCGCGCGCGGTGCCTCTCGGCACGGGCTGCAGCATGTCGTGCACGGCCAGCACGTTGACCTGGCCGCGCATCGAATGCACGAGCGCACGCCAGGCGGCGGCTTCGCGCATCAGCGGAATGCGCTCCTCGCTCACGAGCGAGCAGGTGCGCCGCGCAGGCCCGAGCACGGCCACCTGCATCGATCCCGATTCGCTGTTGCTGAAAGTCAGGTCGAAAACCTGGAGGCCGAAGTCCTGCCGCTTCACCGGCAGGTCGGACGGAAGAGTCACGATGGTCATTGGGGGAGCACCTTCACGCGCTTGAGTTGTTCCATCTGCCCGCGGTTGTTTTCCGCGAGCAGGCGTTGCATGTCGGCCATCACCGCGCCGCGATCGGAACGGGCGTCGATGTGGAAGACGTTGGAGGGCGCGAACTGGATGGTCGGCGCGTCGCCCGCACCACCAGGCGCGCTGACACCGAGGCGGCCGTCGGAGCCACGGCGCAGCGGCATGATGGCCTCGGGGCCGGCTTCGCCCATCAGGCCGATGCCGTTGGCGAACGGGAAGAACGTGGGTTGGCCGACCACGCTGTTGGCGTAAGCGTGCAGGCCGGGGGACGAGAAGACGTTGCCGTTGGCGCTCTTGACCAGCCCCATGAAATTGATCATGGAGCCGAGCGTGTCGTTACCTCCCACGATGTTGGCCATGCTCGCTGCAGTGGAGCCCGAGAATCCGCCGAACAGGCCCGAGACCGCACCGAAGATCCCACCAAGTCCCGACAGACCGCCTCCAGAGGCGGACCCGCCGCTCGAAGTGGAACCCTTGAGTGCACCGGTCAGCCAACCGGAGAATCCTTCCACCGCATCTTTCACGGTCGCGTCATAGAACGCATCCGCCAACGACTTGACGAGCTTCTTCTTGAGCGCTTCGCCCATCTTGTTGATCGCGCCCTGACCTCCACCTTCCAGCAGATTCACGAACCCATCGCGGAACACGCCGCCGATGTCTTCAGACATCTTCTTGGACTTTTTGTCGTCCTCTTCCTTTTCGTTTTTCTTCTTGTCGGCGTCGGTTTTCAGGCTGTCACCGGCTTGAGTGGCCTTCAGGAGCGCTTTCTCGGCATCAAGGCGGTCACGTAGAGACTGGATGTAGCCAGGCACGACGTTGTTCGTCGCTTCCAGATCGTTGATCTGCCGCTGGGTCTGCTCGATGTTCAGCTGCTGCACGGCCTCCTTGGTGAGCCCGAACACCGCGTTCTGCTCTTCCTGCGCGCGCACCTGTTCGCGAATCTTGTCCGTGGCCTGCTGTGACGTCTTCAACACTCCGTTCTGGGATGTCGCGTCCAGCTCCGCGAAAGAGCGGTCGGTCTCCTTGTCGACAAACTCGCGCTGCTGCTCAACCGCTTTCGAACGGATGTCCAGCTTCTGCCTGTCAGCGGCCGAGCCCTTCCTGGAGCCCAGCAAGCGTCGCTCGGCCAGGATCGCGTCTTCCTGGTCCTTGAGGTCTTTCAGGCGGAGCTCTCGCTTCTGGCGAGCGACCGCGTAATCGTCGATCAGATCGCGCTTACGCAGGCTGTCGATGTTCTTGAAGCCTTCGGCGGTCACTCGCGCCTTGGCGTTGTAATCCTCGCGAACGGCTTCGATGCTCATTCGAAGACCGTCGTCTTCGGCACGGCCGATGCCGGAAGTACCTGTTGAGCTTCGTCGCCCTTCGCCATCCTTCTTTTCGTTGTTCTTGACGCTCTTGGCGAGGTCTGTATCTCGAACACGAACAGCGTCTGCTTTTTGAGACTCGGCCCTCGATGCGGCCTTCTGGCTTTCCAACAGCGCGTCTCGCTTGGCCACCGCCTCCGCCCGCTCCACATCCAGCTTCGCGCCGGACGTGCCTCGTCCGAAGGCCGCGCCGCCGCCATTGCTGACGAAGCCCTTGCCTTGCTTCGTGACATCGATCTGCGCAATCTGCTTGTCGACCGCGTCGATCTGTTGCTGAAGCGTGACGGGACGCCCGACATTGAGCATGGCGTCCCAAGCCTTCGCGGCAATTCCAGTGACGCTCAACCAGCCGCGTTGAAGGCTGCCGAGGTTGGCGACGACCTCCGCGGTGCGCTCCTTCATCGCATTGGCGAATGTTTTCTGCGCGAGCGCCGCCGCCTCTTCGGTCTTGCCCTGTTTTTCGAGCGCGACGATGCGCTCGTAGGTGCTCGCACTCAGGTAGTGGTAGGTCTCGTTGAGCTTGACCGACGCCTTGGAGGGCTCGTCCGCCAGCTTGACGAAATTGCCCACGGCTTCGTTGATCGACGTGCCCAGCACCCGGTTCATTTCCGCCGTCGCGCCAGCCACTTCGCTGACGACGCTTCCGCTGATCCTGCCGGTGTTGACCACCGCAGCCACTGCTTCCGCCGCCTTGGCCTGTGTGCCTTGCGTGCCAGCGATATCGATGGCCTTTGTCTGCAACTGGTCGGATGTGAGGCCGACGTAGTTGCCGGTCATCGCCTTCGCGGTGGCGTAGGCCGTGGCTTCCTTGCTGCCTTCGACATAGGCCTCGGTCAGCATGGTCACGGCATTCGTTGCCAGGTTGAGGGGCGTGACGATGCTTTTGAAGTACGAGCCCACCGCGCCGACGGCCGAGCCGACACCGCCGAAGGAGGTCACAAGCTTCGCCCCTTCACCCACCAGCGAGGTCAAGGGCGACTGACCGCTCTGGATGCTGGAGAACAGGCTCTGAACAGAAGAAGCAGCCTCTTTGGCGGAGGCTGCCGCCTTCGCCTTGGCCTCTTCCGCCTTGCTGGCGCCGCTCGATATCCTGTCGACGAACTTTGAAAATTCGCTCAAGACCTCGGCCAGGTCCGCCTTCATCGACGAAGCGTTCATCGTCATCTGAATCGCTAGTTGTTGTGTCGCAGCCATGTCTGTATGGTCCGTTTGAGGTAAGAAAAAAATAAGGCCGACATCTGCCGGCCCCATGCTTCTTCGATGGCCGGTGGGCCCGCGGTGCCGCTAGACGTTCAGCACCGCGATGCCTTCGTCTTCCATCACCTGCAGCTGCAGGAACACCTCGCGCTGGCGTGCGCGTGGAATGCCCAGGCGCTTCATGGCGACGTCGACGGCGCCGAAGTCCAGCCCCTGGAACCACGCGCCCGCCGCACCCGCGACGACCCGCCACTGCGTTCGGCAGGCATGGAACACCTCGAATGCTTCCTGGTGTTCGGGCCATAGCTCGAAAGGTGGCGGGCCGCCGCCGTTGGCCGTCGAAGAGACGAGCCGGGTCGGGTCGAGACCGAGCGACGCGCACTGGCTGCGGAGATCGTCGTCCAGCTCGTCGTGGACGCGATGCTCTGCTCCGAGCACAAGGCGCGCGGCGCCTCTCAGTTTTTTACCGCGGCCGGGTAGGCGTGCTCGAAGTAGCTGTAGGCAATGGCGGCCTCGAAAGACGGCCATTCCTCCACCGCCGCCGCGCGGTTTTCGGTGGTGCAGATGAAGGGGGCGCCGTCGTCGCCTTGCAGGTCCTTCCAGTCGGCCAGCACCATGTCCAGCAGCTCCCTGTCGGTGAGGCTGCGGCCGTCCAGGCGGGTCTGCAGGATGTCGTTGTCGGACTTGGTCAGGCGCTTGAAGACGGCGTTGAAGCGCACTTCCTCCACCTGGCCGTCGCCGGGCACGCGCATCACGACCGGCGCGATGAAGGTCGGCTTGATGGCGATCTTGAGTTTCTGGGGCATCTCTGTCTGTTCCTCGATGGAGTGAAGTGGCGTGGTGTGGTGTGTCGAAGCTCAGCGAACGACGATCGACCACTCGTCGTTGCCCGCGCCGGTGGGCACGAACTCGAGCGGCACGGTGATCATCTGCACGCCGTCGACGTCGCTGAAGGTCGGCTTGCCGATCTGCGCGCGCGGCGACAGGAACTCGACGACGTTGCTCGCGCCCTGGCCGTGCTTGAGCGCCAGGTTCACGCGCTGGCTGGCGCGCGCCATGCCGATCCAGTCCTTGGTGGCCACGGAGGTGTTCTCGAAAGTGACGGAGCCGGTCGACACGCGCGCGGTGATGTCGACGGCGTCGACCGTCATCAGGTCGCGCTTGACGACGGTGTTGCCTGCGTCGAAGGCGAAGGCGTTGGCGGCCACGCCGAGGCCGTCGAGCGAGAGCGTGGTGTTGGCCTTGTTCACGCCCAGCGGGTCCATGAACTTCGTGTAGTCGGCCACGGGCAGCGGCGCGTCTTCGGCGGGCACGAACAGGCCGGTGAACTCGAACTGCCACTTCGGAATGCCCTTGGCATTGATGGTGGCCTTCACGTTGCCGTGCGCGTCGGTCATCTTGTAGACGGTGCCGTCGACGTTGCCGTAGATGGTGAGCGACTCGAGCGCGTCGGTGGCCGGCGCGAAGGTGGTGCTGGTGCCCGCGGCCGTGGTGACGGCGATGGCGCAGCCGCGCATCAGCGCGGCGTAGCCGGGCACGTCGCCGGCGGTGGCCACGCCCGCGATCTCGACCGAGAAGGCGATCTTGCTGTACTGCGTGACCAGCACGGAGCCGCGCGAGCCGAAGTACGGGCGCACGTTGTCGCGCTGGACGACGTCGCCTTCGATGGGGGTCAGCGTGACTTCGCTGACCAGGATCGCGTTGGCCGCGCCGGTGGGCAGGGCGTCGGTGCCGCGTACCGTTTCAGCCTTGGCCAGGATGGCCATCTTGCGCATGAGTTTTGCCATGTCGGCGTTCTCCGTTGGTGGTTGGTTGGTTGTCGAAAAAACAAAAAGAGAAGAAAAGCTGCCCAGCGGCAGTCAGAGGTAGCGCCAGGTCCGCAGCTGCAGCGCGATGCCGTGGCAACGCACGCCGCAGAAGGTGACGAGGCCGGTGCCGTCGACTTGCACGCCGTCGGTGCGCTTGTCGTCGGTGAGCGGGCCAGAGGCGCATGCGCCGCCGAAGGTGGGGTCGGCGCGCACGGCGTCGCGGATGTCCTCGATGAGCGCGTCGAACACCAGCTCCGAAGCGGCGGCGTCGTCGAACGCGAGCAGGCCGTGCACGGTCCAGGTGTCCACGCTCATCGCGCGGCCCGCGGCGTTCACGCTGCGCTCCTCGGTGGCGGTACGGCGCAGCCACCAGCCGCGCAGTTGCTGGCCGCCACCCGGCAGGTCATGCAGGAAGAGCGCGCGCAGCGCGGCTTCGTCGGCCAGGGAGCGCTCGCGGTCGTGAACGCGGCCGACTTGCGGCACGGTGTTCAGCGTCTGCACGATGGCGCTGCGAAGGGTGTCGAGACGGCTCATGCCTGGGCTCCGTTCGGTGTGGAAGTGAACATCGATCGCTTGCTTCGTTGATGGATGGGTTGGTGAATGAACTGTCGCGGCGAAGGCCCGAATGGCTGAGGCCGACATCCGCCGCCCCCTCGCCGCTCAGTTGATGCCGGGGCCGTTGCGGAACCACTGTTTGACGGCCTCGGCGAGCAGCGCGGTGCCGATGGCCATCGCGCCGCCCGATGCGGCGCCGAACACGGCCGCGCGCTGCTCGACCGTGCGCAGCCGGCCGTCGAGCGCATCGAAGCGCGTGTCGAAGCCGTCCATGCGGCGGTTCTGCCGGTCCTGTCCGTCCTTCAGGGCCTGCACCAGGCCGTGGATCTGGCCGAGCAGCAGCAGCTCCTGCGTGCGTGCGTGGGGGTGGTCGCTCATGGGGCGGGTCTTTCTGTAAGGAACTCGATCAGTGCGCGGTGCCGGAGCCGGTCCGCGGCGCATGAGCGGGCGTTGATGGCGTGGTTGGCCCAGGCGTCGTCGACGCCGAGGCCGGCGTCAGCAGCACAGGCTTGGCTGGAGGTATCAGCAAGTCCGCAGGCACCCGCGGGTACGTCGGTGCCAGCGAGGGCGCTGTTCCACATCCACACAGCAGCAAGGCTGAGGCGAGGAGGGCCGTCGTCAGCAGCCTCGGGCGGTGGTGGCGTGTCGGCGGGCGACGCGGTCGCGGCCGGTGATGGCGCAGGCCGCCCGGTGCGGCGGGCAGGGACGACGAGGGAAACGCGCTGGCGCAAGTCATGGGTCGGGCCTTCGAGGGAGAGATAGCTGGCCTGCAAGGCACTCGCGCCCAGCTGGTACTTCGCCGACGCGGCGCGGCCGCGCTCGTACTCGGCCTGCAGGTCTTGCGCGAGCTGCACGGCGCGCTGCGTTTCCTTCTGCTGCCAGGCGGCGCGCTCTTTCATGCGGCCGGCCTCGTGGACCGCGAAGCCGCAGGCAGCGAGCAGCGACACCGTCGCCACGCCGCCGATCAAGCCCGCCCAGGCCTTGCCGGAAAGGACGCTCATGGCGCGTTGCTCCCCATGCATTGCGCATGCAGCTGGAGGCGGTCTTTCCAGATGCCCGCGCAGGTCTTGTTGCCGGGCGCCGAGCAATCGGTCTTGCCCACGTACTTCCAGCCGAGGATGGCGTTGCACGCGCCCGCGTAGTCACCCGCGTTGAGCCGCTGGACGAGCACCGACGTGCGGCCCTTCTGGCCGCCGGTGCAGAAGTTGAAGGCGCCGATGTTGTAGGCCAGGCTCACGTAGGCGTCGTACTCGTGCTGGTGCAGCGGCACCTTCACGCATTGCTTGAGTTCGCCTTCGTAGGTGCGCACGTCGCGCAGCGCGCGCTGCAGCGCGGGCACGGGCGTGGTGGTGTCACCCATGCGCACGCCGCCCGTGGTGCCGAAGCCGATGGTCGGCACGGCCGTGCCGTGCACGGGGTCGGGGTACGCCTTGTCGCTGTAGCCCTCGCGCGCGACGATGCCGATGAGCCCCGCCGCGCTGAGCGCGAGCACGGCCAGCAGCTGGCGCGGCGCCTCGCCGCGCTCACGTGCGCGGCGTCGATGAAAGAGTGTTCGAGAGGTGTCGTTGCCCATGACCCGAATGGTCGGGCGAGGGCCTCAAACGACTGAGGCCGACATGAGCCGGCCTCTTTTTTTCAGGGTGCCTTGAAGCGCCCTTTACCGCACCGGCAACGGCGCGTCAGATCTCGCCGCCGTGCCACACCACGCGGCCGCTGATGTGCAGGTCGGCCGCCTGCTCGGCGCTCAGCACCTGCGGCTTGTACGCGGGGTTGTAGCTGATGATCTGCAGCCCGCCGGTGGAGAAGTCGCGCTGCAGCACTTTCACGTAGTCGTGGCCGTCGAGCTGTATGACGTACACGCCGTCCTGGTCGAGCGACTTGGTGGCGGTGTCGACCAGCAGGATGTCGCCGTTGTTGATCTTGTCGGCCATCGAGTCGCCGCGCGCATGCACGATGCGCGCGTGCACCGGCTTCACGCCCTTGCGCGCCATCCACGAGCGACTGAACGCGAAGCGGCCCATGTGTTCCTGCGAGCCGTTGATGGCGCCGTTGCCGGCGCTCACGCGCACGTCGAGCAGTTCGACCAGCACGAAGACCTCGTCGTCCAGCCCGCTCGACAGCTGGCTGGGCGGGTGGGCGGGCTGGAAGGGGTTGAGCTCCGACGGATCGACCCCCAGCGCCAGCGCCATCACGTACAGCTGCTCGAGGCTGGCGTCGCTCACGCCCCGCTCGATGCGGCCCACCGTATTGAAGTGCAGCCCGCTGCGCTGCGCGAGGTCGTCGATGGTGAGCCCCTTCTGCTTGCGCAGATCGCGAACCCGCGCGCCTTGCGCAAGGGCCAGTTCGCCCACGCGAGCCTTCACTTGTTCGTCGTCGGGTGGAGTGTTGATTTGCGAGGTCACGTTAACTTTGATTTGTGCGAACGCGCACATCCTAGACACACGACAGTCTTTTTACAACCCGATTCGTGTCTGAGCTCGTGTAAATGTTCGTTTTCATGTTTTTCTTGTTTGTGAAAACCTGATTTGTGTGCATAATCAGGCCCATCGACACAAAACAACATATTTTGATGGATTGGCACCCTGCTCAGGTTAAAGCAGCACTCGAAATGAGCGGGACCAACCTGTCCAAGTTGGCAAAAGAACACGGATACGCGCATATCAACGAAGTCCTGAACCGTCCGTGGGTTGCGGCCGAACGCATCGTGGCCCGCGCCCTGGGTGTCGCGCCGGAGGTGATCTGGCCGGGCCGCTACCAGCGGCCTCGCGACCGGGGCATCGCGCTGACGCGCAATCCGAACGGCCTCGCGCACCCCGGGGAGGGCGCGAAAACGGAGCTTGAAGAGTCCCCGACGAAGGCCCCGGCCTTCACCGGGCGTGCCAGTGAACGGAGCAGCAGTGCCACAAGCGAGGAGAAACGTACTGTGAAGAAAACCTTGACCGAGACCGGAGGCCGCGCGCGCCAGACAGGAGGCGCGTGATGGAACACACGACATCCGAATGGTTCGTCGCCAAGGCGCTGATGGCGCTGGCGGACCGCCGCGCCGAAGCAGCGGCGCAGGGCGAGACGAGCGCCCCCACGGCCGCGCCCGACGCGCAGGTCCGCGCCGCGGACCCGTTCGCCACCCGCCTGTGGAACTTGCTGCGCATCCGCCGCGCACTGACGGCCGACGAGGCCGCGGCGCTGCTGCTGAACGACAACGCGCAGGCCGACGACGACATCGCACAGGGCCGCCGCCAGGCCGGCGCGCTGCTGCTGTCGTGGTCGCGGCAGTGCCCGCGGGCCGTGCGCGTCGACGCCCGGCGCGTGGACGGCATGAAGCGCTACGCCCTGCTGCGCGACATCGGCGCCACGCCGCCGCCGCTGCCCGCATCCCGCGCGGAGGTGGCCCGATGACCGACACGCCCCCTTCCTATATGAGCCAGGCGTGGTTCGCCTTGCTGCGCGATGCCTGCACCGGGCGCCCGCGCTCCGAGGTCGCCGCGCAACTGCACATCAGTCCCGCGGCGGTGAGCCAGGTGCTCAACGCCAGCGGCAAGTACGGCGCCGGCAAGGCGCGCACCGACCGCATCGCCCGCCGCGTGCTCGACACCTTCGGCGGCCCCGCAACCGACGAGGAGACCCGCGCATGAACACGACGACACGCGACAACCCCCACGAACTGGCGGCCGACGTGCGGCGCGCCGTCGCCACGCACCTGGAGGCGCACGAGGCGGCCTCCGCGAAGGAGCTCGAACGCATGCTGGCCGAATGCATCGTCGGCTTGCAGCCCGAAGCCGGCGGCGCCGCGCTGCGCCAGCAGCTGAGCCACCTGGCCGACCGCGGCCACGTGCACAGCGTGAAGGTCGACGGCCGCTCGCGCTGGAAGCTGGGCCCCGGCCCGCTGGCCGGGCGCATCGCGGCGGCGCGCCGGGTGTTGCGGCTCGACACCAGCGTGTACGAGCCCGCGGCGGCCACGGTCGTGCGGCCGGGCGCGATGGACTTCGCGCGCATTCCGAGCCTGCTGCTCGGCCAGCGCTCGCGCTACTGGGGGACCTCGCGATGAGCACCACGGCCACGTCTTCCATCAACGCCGCGCAGGTGCTTGCCGAACTGCGCACGCGGCCGGGCCGCGACAACGGCATCCACGTGCGCGACCTCGTCGCGCGCATCACCGGCCAGGCCGGGCCCGCGCCGGCGCTGGAGCGCCGCGTGCGCGAGTTCGTCTCGGCGCTGCGGCTGCAGGGCGAGCAGATCTGCGGCAAGCCCGACACCGGCTATTTCATGGCCCAGAGCGCGGCCGAGCTCGACGAGACCTGCCGCTACCTGCGCAGCCGCGCCGTCTCCGGCCTGCTGATCGAGAGCCGCATGCGCCGCGTCTCCATGCCCGCGCTGCTGGGGCAGCTCACGCTGTCCGACAAGAACACCGCCACCGACACCGTCAACTCCTGAGAGGACACACCATGCAAGAAGCCATCGCACACCACCCCGGTTACTGGAAAGATGCCAACGACGCGCTGATCCCGGTGTCGAAGATCAAGCCGATCGACAAGGACCGCCATGCCGTCGTCAGCGAGCTCTGCGAACAGGCGCGCAGGCAGAGCGCGGCGCTGATCGGCTTCAAGCTGTCGGCCATGAACGCGGTGCACGAGTTCATCGAGCGCAGCCTGGCGGCCTACGACGTGAAGAAGGGCGGCAAGAAGGGCAACGTCACGCTGCTGAGCTTCGACGGCAAGCACAAGGTCGAGCGCCGCATGCAGGACACCGTGGTCTTCGACGAACGCCTGCAGGCGGCCAAGGCGCTGATCGACGAGTGCATCCAGGGCTGGAGCAAGGGCAGCAACGTCAACATCAAGGTGCTGGTGAACGACGCCTTCCAGGTCGACCAGCAGGGCAAGATCAGCACCGCGCGCGTGCTCGGCCTGCGCCGCCACGACATTGCCGACGCGAAGTGGCAGCAGGCCATGAAGGCGATCGGCGACAGCATGAAGATCGCGAGCACCAAGCCCTACATCCGCTTCTACGAGCGCGACGACGCCACGGGCGAGTACACGCCCATCAACCTGGACGTGGCCGCCGTATGAACGCACCCGAATTCATCAGCAGGACGCCGTTTCCCTTGCACGGCATGCCGCCTTCTTCCCCGCCGCCGCCGCCATCGCGCAGCAGCGGCTTGCGCCAGGCCGCCACCGCGCTGGCCAGCGAGCTGCTGCCGCCGCGCCTGCGCGAGTTCGTGCGGCTGATCGGGCTGCCCGCCACCTTGCGGCTGATCGAGCGCTACGGCGGCCTGCGCATCTACATTCCGGCGCACCCGGCGCCGGACCATCCGCTGGCGGGGCTGATCGGCTTCGACAAGCTGCGCGCGCTGAGCGCGGAGTACGCGGTCGACGGCACCGGCCTGCGCTTCGTGCTGCCGAAAGCGCAGCGCGCCTTCGACGCCATCCGCAACGAGCGCATCCGCACGGACTTCAGCACCGGCAAGTCGGTGCGCGCGCTGGCCGCGGAGCACCGCCTGGTCGAGCGGCAGGTGGCGCGCATCGTCGCGGACATCGTGTTCTGATCGCGTTCCGAAAACAAAAAAGCCGGGCCCGCGCGGGCCCGGCTTTCTCGCGTTCGCGAGGCGTGCTTACTTGGCCTGCAGCAGCGCCCCCGCTTCGAGCAGCACCAGCTCGTTGTCGTCCGCCTTGTTCGGCTCGCGGCTGCTCGAGAAGGGCAGGTTGTTGTCGTTGCCGACCACGATGTGCGTGGCGTCCACCACGTCGACGTTCTCGATCGTGAAGAACGGGAACTTCAGCACGCCGTCGTTCAGCGGCTTGCGCGCGAGCTTGTCGGGGTCGGCAATGTTCAGCAGGTCGATGTAGCCGATCTTGCGCACCGGGCCGCCCACGTTGGCGTCGCTCAGCTCGACCTTGTAGACGCGCTTGAACTTGGCGATGTCGTGGAAGCAGTCGGTGCGCTTCTGGCCTTCGGGGCAGGCCTTGTCGCTCGTGCCTTCGCCGTTGTCGCGCTCGATGATCAGGCCCGTGGTGCCGTCGATCATGTTGAAGTCGCCGATGGCGTTGCCGTTGGCTTCGAGCACGTACTTCCAGTGGCGGCCGGTCCACTTTTCGGTGGCCACGTCGAACTCCAGCACGCGCAGCGCCTCCTTGCCCTCGACCTTTTCATAGTCCTTGGCCTCGGCGTTCCACACCGGGCCTTCGAGCAGCGCGTAGAGCTTGCTGCCGTCCTTCGACGCGGCCATGCCCTCGAAGCCCTTGGAGCGCTTGATCTGGAAGTCGACCGCGCCGCCCGGTGCGCCCGGCGTGGTCACGGCGGGGTGGTCGGGCGAGCGCACGGCCTTGCCGTCGACCAGCGTGTCGTACACCGCGAGCACCTTGCCCTTGAGGTCGGCCTTGATCAGGAAGGGGCCGAACTCTTCGCCGATCCACAGCGCGCCGCCGGCGAACTGGAAGCTCTCGGGGTCGAAGTCGGAGCCCGTCAGGTAGCGCTGCTTCGTGCCTTCCTGGACGATGCGGAAAGGCACCTTCTTGTCCGGGTCGTGCAGGAAGATGGTGTTCAGGCGGTTGAACTTGCCGCTCTTGAAGTCCACCTTGTAGTGGTTCAGGTAGAGCATGAAGTCGGGCGAGTTGGCCTTGGAGCCGGCGCCGTTGTCGGTGAGGATCCAGAAGCTGCCGTCGTCCATCTTCTTGATGCCCGAGTGGCCTTGCAGCGGCTGGCCCTTGAACGGCAGCGACGCACCGGTGGGGCGGCCGGCCGACAGGCCCTCGACGCTGCCCACCGTTTCCACGCGCTTGGGCGTGGTGAATTTGCCGCTGACCTGCAGGTCGGCCGGCGCGTCCTTGGGCGCGGCGACGAAGCTCAGCGCGGGCAGCACGGCGTGGCCGGCAAGGGTGCTGGGGAAGGCCGTCTGCGCCGAGGCACCGCCGCACGCAAAAGCGGCGGCAAGCGCGACGAAGGACAGACCGCGAAGAGAGGCGAAACGCGTCATGGGCAGGAAAGGTTGCAAGTCGAAAACGCGTGACCTTGCCGGGGCGCCATGACGTCGGCGTGACATCCCTTCAAGGTGCGATGTCGATCGTCACCTCACGCGATTCGGCGCGGCCCTGGTCGTCGACCGCGCGCAGCACGTAGCGCCGGCCCGAGACCGCGAGGTCGGGCATCCAGGTGATGCCTTCGCCGGGCGCGGCGCGGCCGACGAGCGCGTCGTCGGCAAACCAGTACACGGCCTGCGTGCCCGCGGCGGCTTCGGCGCGCAGCACCAGCGGCTCGGGCTTGTTCACGCGCAGCGTGTGGCGCACACCGCGCAGCGGCGAGGTGATGAGCGGCGCGCTCTCGGGCGCGCCGCCGTTCTTCTCGCAGCCGTCGGCCGGCGCGCTCGCACGCGGCAGGCCGGCCTGGCGGAACAGCTTGCGCATGTCGCTGCCCCATTGCTCCACCACCTGCTGGCGCGCGTTCGGGCCCGGGCCGCACACCACCTTGCCGGTGGTCTCGTCGACCCACACCGCGCGGTGCAGGCTGCTGACCTGGATCGGCGACTTGCCCGCGATGAACCACGTCATGGTGCGCACCGGGCACAGCGCGTCGGGCAGGCCGCCGGTCGCCGCGCAGACCTCGACCTGGCGCAGGTCGGCGGGCTGGCGCGACGCCACCTCGCCGGGGTCGAGCCGCTCGGCGCGCAGCGCGTCGACCATGCGCAGGAAGAGCGGCGCAGCGGCATCGACGCCCACCAGCGCGGGGTTGCTGCTGCCGTCGAAGTTGCCGACCCACACCACCAGCACATGGCGGCCGAACACGCCCGCCGTCCACGCATCGCGAAAGCCCCACGAGGTGCCCGTCTTCCACGCGATGGCGGGGCGCGCGGGCAGCGTGGTGTCGGGGCGCGGCGTGTGGCGCAGCATGTCCAGCGTGATGAACGAGGCCTCTTCGCTCAGCAGCCGCAGCGGCTGCGCGGGCCGCTCGTCGGGCGCGGGCTGCGTGTAGCGGATCGGCTGCGAGATGCCGCCGTTGGCCAGCGTGGCGTACATGCCCGCGAGCTCTTCGGGCGTGACCTCGCCGCCGCCCAGCACCAGCGCCAGGCCGTAGTGCGATTCGCTCTGCAGCTTCTGCACGCCGGCCAGCCGCATGAAGTCGTACAGGCCCGGCTTCGAGAGCTTGGCCGCCACGGCCACGGCGGGGATGTTGCGGCTGCGGATCAGCGCGTCCTGCGCGGGCAGGGGGCCGGCGAAGCGGTGGTCGAAGTTCTCGGGCGTGTAGGGGCCGAAGGAGGTGGGCGCGTCCTTCAGCATCGTCTTCGGGTGCAGCAGCCCCTGGTCGAGCGCGAGCGCGTAGATGAAGGGCTTGAGCGTGGAGCCCGGCGAGCGCTTGGCCAGCACGCCGTTGACCTGGCCGGCGATGGCGTCGTCGTGGAAGTCGGCCGAGCCGATCATCGCGCGCACCTGCATGGTCGAGGCGTCGAGCAGCAAGGCGCTCGCGTTGGTCATGCCCACGTCGGCGTGCGTGCGCAGGTACTGGCCCATGACGCGCTCGAGCGTGGCCTGCATGCGCAGGTCGATGGTGCTGTGCACCTCCTGCACGCCGCGCTCCTGCGCGAGCAGCATGTCGGTGGCGTGCGGCGCCAGAAAGGGCAGGCTGCCGCGCGACTGCGCCGAGAGCGCAAGCTGCGCGTCGGGCGCGTGCTGCTTCGCGGTGGGGTCGCGCTCGGCCCACAGCGCCCACAGGCGTTCGCGCGCCGACTGCAGCTCGGCATTGCGGCCGCGCTCGGCGATGCGCTTGACGGGGTTCTGCGGAATCACCGCGAGCGTCAGCGCCTCGGGCAGGCTGAGCCGGGCGGCGTCCTTGCGAAAGTAGATGAGGCTCGCGGCCTGCACGCCTTCGATGTTGCCGCCGTAGGGCGCGGTGTTGAGATAGGCCTCGAGGATGTCGTGCTTGCTGAAGCGCGCCTCGAGCCACAGCGCGGCGAAGATCTGCGCGATCTTGCCGGTGGGCGTGCGGCTGTCGATGCGGTAGACGCGGCGCGCGAGCTGCATGGTGAGCGTGGAGCCGCCCTGGCGGCGCTCGCCGCTGGCAATGCGCCATGCGCTGCGCGCGAGCGCGGCGGGGTTGACGCCCGGGTGGGTGTGGAAGCGCCGGTCTTCGTAGAGCAGCACGGCGTCGATCAACGTGGGGGAGATGCGTTCGAGCGGCACCCAGAGGCGGTACTGCTCGTCGCCGGCGAGGGTGAGCCGCAGCAACTGACCGCCCTGAGCGTAGACGGCGCGGGAGCTGCCGACGGTTTCGCTGAGTGGGGCGTGAGGCCACAGGCGCAGCAGGGCCAGCAGAACGGCGATGAACGCGAAGGCGATCAGCGCTTTCTTGCCCCGGCTCTTGCCCTCCCTCCCGCTGGCGGGAGGGGGACAAGGCAGGGACGGCTGCTTTTTCAATTGCCCGTCACCTGGAAGCGCGCACCCGCCGAGCGCGAGAACACGCGCCGGTCGTACATCGCTTCGCCATACGCCGCCGGCACCACGTAGTCGCCCACGTTGGTCGCGCGCGCCTTGTACGTCACTTCGAGCAGGTCCTTGTTGACCGCGCCGTAGAACACCACGCGGTCTTCGCGGATGTCGGCGTACTGCACCTTCCACGAGCCGCCGCCGCCCAGGCGCTTCTTCCAGATCGGCGCATCGGCGTTGGCATCGTCGTCATCACCCACGGCGTTCAGCACCGGCTCCAGCCCGCCGGGCAGCACGTCGACCAGTGCCACGTCGCTGATGTTCGCGCGCTCCAGGCTGCGCACGCGCACCCGCACCGTGACCTCTTCACCGAGCTTCACCTTGGTGACGGGGTTGCCCTTGGCGTCGAGCACTTCATGGAAGATCTCCATGCCCTTGTTCACAGCCGTGGCGGGCACGTTGCGCTCGAAGCCCTGTTCGGCCCAGCTGTAGTAGAGGTTGAAGTCGCTGTCGTTCGACAGCTTGAGCTTGGCGGTGCCGGCCGGCACCGCGGCGCGCGTGATCGGGTTGACCGCGCCCAGCGCGAGCGCGGCGGCCTGGCCTTGCGCGTTGACGGCGCTGGCCGTGAGCTTGCCTTCCACGTTCTGCCCCACGGCCTCGAAGTACGCGTCCACCGCCAGCAGCATCGATGCCGACGACAGGCTGTTGTACCAGCCGTCGCGCACCATCGCGCCCATGCCTTCCCACACCGCGGGCTTCAGCGTCTTCAGGCGCGAGGGGAAGTGGCGGCCCACCAGGTGCAAGGTCATGCTGTCGTGCACCAGCGGGTCGTAGTACGCGCCCCAGACGTTGCGGCGCTGCTTCTTCTCGCTGCGCGCGAGCAGGTCGGACCACACCGGGTTCAGCAGCTCGTTGGCCACCTGCTCCTGCTTCACGAGCTGGTAGCTCGCGGCCAGGTACACGGCGCCCAGGTCGTCGCTCCAGCCTTGCGTCTGCTTGCCGCGCCAGGCTTCGCGCAGGTTGGCCAGCGCGGCCGGCACGATGATGCCCTGGCGCGTCAGCAGGTAGGCCGCCTGCGTGCGCTGGCGCCAGCCGTCCAGCGAGGTGTCGCCGCTGCCGAGCCAGCCCTGCAGGTAGGTGTTGGCCTTCTGCAGCAGGTCTTGCGGCACCGGCAGCTTGTGGTCCTTGGCCTCGACCAGCAGTTGCACCGCGTAGAGCGTGGCGAAGGCATCGGTGCCCGCGCCCGGCCACAGCGAGAAGCCGCCGTCGGCCGTCTGCCGCGCGCGCAGCTGCACGAGGTAGCGCTCGAAGGTCTTGCGCGCCTCGGGCATCGGGCCCTGCTCGGCGGTGCGCCCGCGCGCCATTTCCTTCACCAGCTCCGGGCGGCCCGACAGCAGCACGGCCGGGAAGGTCTGGCTCGTGATCTGCTCGGTGCAGCCGTGCGGGTAGGCCTCCAGGTACTGCATGAGGCCGGTGGCAAAGGCCCACGGCGCGGCCGACACGGCCACGTCGCTCTGGCGGAAGTTCGGGTACAGGTCGGCCTGGCTGCCCAGCTCTCCCGCGCGCTGGAAGCTGCCGGCCTGCACCAGCGTGACGAAGGGCGACGCGGGCCGCACGCTCACTTCGGTGGCAAGGCGCGCGCTGAAGTTCTTGTGCGTCGACGTGAACACCAGCGCGGAAGAACCCAGCACCGCCTGCTCGCCCGGCTTGGCGCGCACGTTGAATTTGGTGCTGGCCTCGCCGCGCTCGTTGACCTTGAGCGTTTGCGTGGCGTCGCCCACCACCTCGAGCCCGCCGGACGCGGTGAGCGTGAGCGCGATGGGCGCCTCCTTGCCCGAACCCACGATGTTGTTCGCCAGGCCCACGCCCACTTCGACCGTGTCGCCGGGCGCCATCGCGAGCGGCGCGTTGGGCAGGATCACCATGTCGCCGCGCACCACGGTGCGGGTGCTCTTGGCGGCGGTGGTCTCGTCGTTCACGGCCACGGCCATCACGCGCAGGCTGCCGTTGAAGCTCTCGGGCACGGTGTAGCTGAACTCGCGGCTGCCGTTCACGTCGACCAGGCCCGACCAGTAGGCCACCGGCTTGTCGCGCTTGCGCTTGAACGGGTTCAGGTGCTTGCCGAGTTCGCCTTCGCCGTCGCCCCCGGGTGCGGCGCCCTGCATGAGCTTCTTGAACTCCGGCAGGATCAGGTCGAGCGTCTGCAGGGTGCCGACCTCGAGCGCGCGCTTCTGGAAGAAGTGCTTCAGCGGGTCGGGCGTCTTGTAGCGCGCCACCTGCAGGATGCCCTCGTCCACCGCGAACACCACGGCGCGCGTGGGCTTGTCGCTGGTGAGCTTCATCTTCACGGTCTGGCCGGGCTTCACCAATTCGCTGCTGGTGAGCTGCAGGTTGGCCGTGCGCTTGGTCAGCGCGGTGGCGAAGGGCACGATGCCGTAGGACAGCGGGCTCATGTAGACCTCGTCGGACGACGGGTCGCGCACGAAGTGCACGTTGATGTAGCCCGTGCCCTCGAAGTCCTTGGGCAGCACGATCTTCTGCACCGAGGCGGTCTTGTCGGTCTTGAACCACGCATGCGCGTAGACCTTGTCGCGCTCGATGGTGATGAGGCCCGCACCCACGTACGGCGCGCGGATGCTCACGGCAATTTCCTGGCCCGGCTCGTAGTCCTTGCGGTCGAGCGTGAGCTGCAGCTCGGCGTTGCGGTCCAGCGAACGCGACACGTTGGCGTTGCCCGCCACGCTGTACTCCACGCGGTTGAGCTCCAGCCCGTCGGCGTTGCGCACCACGTAGGCGAAGTTGCCCGGCGTGCCGGTGTCCAGCGCCACAGTGTTGCCCGCGGCCGCGATGGCAAAGGGCTTCTCGTCGAGCACGATCTCCTTGCGGCGCGACTCGTAGCGGTACAGGCCGTTGTCCTGCTTGATGAGCACCGACAGCACCTTGCGCTCCACGCGCTGCAGCTTCAGGTCGGCCACGGCCGTCTTCTTCGCCTGCGGGTCGATGGCGATCACGGTGGCGTTGCGCGCAGCGCTCTTGCTCACGTAGCTGGTGTCGCCGTCGACCTTCACGCCCACGAGGTAGGGCATGTCGCTGACCAGCGTCTGCGCCTCGGCCGACACACTGCGCCCGCCCTCGGGCTCGAAGGCCTTGGCCAGCACGTGCACCTGGTAGGTGGCGGCGTCGAAGCGCGACAGGCGCAGGTCGAACTCGGCCTTGCCTTCGGCGCTGGTCTGCACGCTGCCCAGGTCGTCGACCTGTTTCTCGGCGGCGCGCTGCGGGTCGAAGAAGGCGTAGTCGGTGAACGCGCGGAACACCGGGAAGCCGGGGCTCAGGGTGAGCGTGCCCTCGACCTTGCGATCGGGCGCGGGCGTGCCGAAGAGGTTCTGCACGTCGACGAGCGCCTTCAGGTCCTTGGGCTTGACCCAGCCCTCGGCGATCTCGCTGCTGAGCTTGGCCGTGACCTTGGTGCGGTCGGGCAGGAACTCCTGCACCTTCACCGTGGTGCTGCCGATCAGCAGGCCCTCGACCTCGGGCGCGCCGGGCGACGACTCGCGCGGCAGGTAGAGGTTGACGGTGTAGTTGCCGGTGGGCGAGCTGTCCTGCGTGGTGTGAGCGATTTCCGCGGCACCGCCGGGGCCGAGCTTGAGTTTTTCGCGGCGCACGCTGAGGCCGCGCGCGTCGATGATCTCGGCCTCCAGCGGCAGGTCGCGCAGCGACGTGGCCCAGTTGCCGGCCTTGACCATCATCGCGATGTGCATCGTGTCGCCGGGGCGGTAGATGCCGCGGTCGCTGAACACATAGGCCGTCATCTGGTTCGGCACGCCGGCCGCGCGCAGGCCGCCGACGTCGAAGCGCGAGATGTCGAGCGTGCGGTCCGTGCGGTTGAAGGGCAGGAAGCTCAGGTCGCCGTCCTTGCGCACCACCAGCACCACGGGTGCCTTCTCGCGCTGGAAGCCCGCCAGGTTGGGCAGCTTCGCGGCGCCGGTGGCGTCGGTGGCCTGCGACGCGACGATCATGCCGTTGCGGCCCCACACCTCGACCAGCGCACCGGCCACGGGCTGGCCGCTGGCGATGCTCTGCACGAACACGTCGCGCGTGCCGTCGAGCGACTTCTTGGCGACGATGCCCAGGTCGGTGACGAGCACCAGGCGCTGGTCCTTCTGGTCGGCGGGGTTGCCGCTTTCGGAATTGCCTTCCTGGTCGGATTCGGACTGGCCCTGTTGCTCTTCTTCGGACTGCGCCTGCTCGGCGTCGCCCTCGGGCGCCTTCTCTTTCTTGGCCGCGGGGTCGTAGCCCTGCACCTTGAGCAGGAACACGCCGCGCCGGTCGGCCACGTCGCTGCGCAGGTACTCGGCGAAATCGACGGTTTCGTAGTGCGCCTTGCCGGCGGGAATGCTGAGCGGGATCTCCTTCTGGAAGCGGTCGACCAGGTTGTCCGACTGCAGGCCGCCGTAGAACTGCGGGTGCGCGAAGTCGCCGTTGGTCTGCGTCACCAGGTGCTGCAGCTGCTGCGGCAGCAGGCGGCCGATTTCCAGGCGGATGCCGGGCAGGTCGCGCACAAGGATCGGCAGCTTGCGCTCGCCCGACAGCGCGAGCAGCGAGCCCTGGCTCATGATGGTGAGCTCGGGCGCGAAGGTCTTGAGCAGCACCACGTCTTGCCGCGCGGCGCCGAGCTGGTAGCCGCCGGGCGTCTTCAGGCCCTTGGCCACGCGCACCAGCAGGTAGCGGCCGCCCTCGGCCTGGGGCATGCGGAAGCTGACGAGTTCGGTCACTTCGCGTTCGCTGGCAATGGGCTGCAGGTTGATCTTCCTGGCGCGGCGCAGCACGGCATCGGTGATCTTCGCGGCGTTGGCGGACCAGTCGAACTTCTCGTCGGCGTCGCCCTTGGCTTCTTCGGTGGCGGGCAGCAGCCAGGCCTGCACCACGCGCGCCATTTCGCGCTCGTGCACCGGCATCGAGGCGGTGACGTGCATCACGTGCTCGGGCTCGCCGTTCTCACCGGTGACGATGGTCGGCTCGACGCTGGCAATGGCCAGGCTGAAGAGGCCGGGGATGTCGACCGCGCGCGAGATGTCGCCGCGCTGCGCCGGGCCGCCCTTCTGCGCGACGGTGCCGGCCGTGAGGCTGAGCACCACGGGACGCGTCTTCTCGGGAACGGGCAGGGGCTCGGACTGCAGCGTGGCGTTCAGGCGCAGCTTGTCATAGCTCACGGTGAACTTCTCGCTGGCGCACTTGCCCACGCTGAAGAACGAGCTGCTGCAGGCCTGGTCGTAGGTCAGCACCAGGCGCTTTTCGAACTCGGCCGTGTTGACGGGGTGCGAGAAGCGCACCTGGAAGAGGGCGCGGCGCACGTTGGCCTGCACGGGATCTTGATAGAACTCGGCGCCGGCGATCTGGGCGGTGAATTCGGGGGAGGTGAACTCGTACTTGCGCAGTTCCATCTCGATGTGCGGCGCGAGCGCGTTGCGGGCGAGTTGCACCTTGTAGGGCTGGCCGATGGGCCAGTCTTGCGTGGGCTGGAATTCGAGCCGGTCCTGCCTGATCCACGTCCAGTGGCCGGCGATGGCGGGCTCGATGGTGATGCCGGTCGCTTCCTTGCCGATGCGCTCGATGGGCGCGACGGAGGCAGAGAAACCCATGACGAAGGGGTTGGGCCCCTTGTCGAACTCGATCTGCGTGCGCTGCGGCGGCGCGATCTTGGCCGTGGCCACGACGGGTTCGACGCGGTCGGGCGTGAGGCCGTGCCACCACTTCATGATCTGCGGGCTGGCAAGCCATGCGCCCGCCAGGAGCAGCAGGAGCAGCAACAGCCAGGCGAGCCGCTGCTGCAGCCACTGCAGGCCGAGCAGCACGAAGGCGCCCGCGATGCGCAGCCAGCCCGGGGGTCGCCAGGAACCGATGAGCCCACGGGCCAGTGGACGCAGGAAGCCGAGCACGCGGCCCAGTCCTGAGAAGAGCACGTCGCTCAGCGACGCGAGTTTTCGATTGGCGACTTGAAGCATGGAAGCTCCCCCGATGTCTTTTGTTGGCGCCTGGCAGTTTGCTGGCGCTCTGTGAAGGGATGGCGCTGTGTGTGAAGTCTTCGTGAAAAGTGCACAGGAAGCATTCGGAGGGTGCGCGCCGCGCCGCCTCAGAACGGCAACTGCGGCTTGTTCACCATCAGATAGAACACCACGACCATCGCCACGAAGGCCGGATAACCCAGCAGTTCCCAATAGCGCTGGTAGCGCGCATACAGCGGCGGCAGCGGCGCGGCGTCACGGTGCGCCTGCGCGGCGAGGGCGGCCATGCGGATCTGCAGCCACACCACCGGCAGCCAGCACAGGCCCGCGAACACGAACAGCCCCAGCGACACCGCAAGCCACGGCGTCGACATCGGCCAGCCGGCCATGTGCGCGAGCGCGAAGCCGGTGGCGGGCTGCAGGATGACGGTGGGCGTGGTGAACCACCAGTCGGCGCGCACCACCAGCCGGCTCACCACCGCCTGCGCGGGCACGCTGCCGCTGCGGTTGGTGAAGAACATGTAGAACGCCGACCCCAGCCCGGTGCCGACCATCAGCACGCTGGAGACGATGTGCAGCCACTTGAGGACGAGGTAGGTGTTCATGGCGTCGCGCGTCGGTAAAGGTGCCAGAGCAGGGCGGCGATGGGCAGGTTCTTGAGCAGCGGGCCGAGCGGGTGCAGCCACAGGGAGGGCTGGAGCACGGTCGCGACGAAGGTCATTGCAAGCATCAGCGCGAGTGCAACGGCGTAGCTGGCGCGGCCGGGCCAACGCCACAGCGCGATGCCGGCGAGCAGGTCTGCCGCGGCACCGCCGACGATCAACAGCTGCACCAGCCACGGCGGCGATGCGATGCCCGCCGCCGCCAGCACTTCGCGGCTCTGGCCGTTCAGCTCGACGAGGCTGGCGACGGCGGTGAAGAGCCACACGGCGACGAGGCTCGCGCGCAGCAGGCCGTCTGTCTCGCCGGCGGCGCGCGTCATGCGGCGGCGCCTTCGTCGATCACGTCCGTCACCATGCCCCAGCGCGCGAACTCGGGGTCGAACGCCGCGAGGGTGAGCAGGCCGGCGCAGGCATGTGCACCGGTAGGCAACGCCTCGCCGCGTGAGAGTCGACGTGCCAGCAGGATCGCGGCCATGCAGGGAATCTCGGGGCCGTGGTTGTCGTCGGCGGCAATGTGCCAGGCGCGGCGCGCGGTGCGGCCCGTTGCGTCGGTGCCCTCGACACGCACGACCATGCCGCCCAGCGCGGTGCCGAGCGCATCGAACACGCGGCCCGTCGAATGCAGCAGCGGCGCCAGCTTTTGCGGCGCGGGCAGCAGGCCCTGGCGGTGCAGGAAGGCCAGGAACGCGAAGGCCTGCTGCGAGAGCCCGACTTCGAGCGCGGCGCGGAACATGACCGACTGCACGCCCGCATAGCGCGCGGGAAAGAGTTCGAGATCGGGAATGTCGCAGAGCGCGCCACGGCGCGGCTTCATGCGCGCGAACGCGACCTTCACCGGGTTCGCCCAGCCGGGCTGGTCGGTCCAGCGGCCGTGCTGCCAGACGCGGATCGGCGCGCCGCAGTAGGCGAGCACGCCGGCCAGCGTGGCCTCGCCGCGCGGCGCGCCTTGCGCGGGGGCGATGCAGATGTCGATGCCGCCGATGCCCTGCCAGCCGTTCGCCAGATGGTCCACCACGGCGGACGACAGCGCCGGCACCGTGCTGGCGCCGCTGATGCCGGTGCGGCCCGCATCGCGAAACGCCGTGTCGAGCGCGGCCGGAAAGTCGCACACGAAGCGGCGGCCGTCGGCCAGGTCGATGTAGTGCGCGCCCGCCGCCGCGACGGCTTGCGGCACGCGGTAGTCCTGGTTCTGGAACGGGCCGGCGGTGTGGATCACGAGCGCAACGCCGAGCTGGTGCAGCGTGCTCGCGAGATCGGGCGCCTGCACGTCGATGCGCACGCCGCGCGCGCCGCCACTGAGCGTTTCGGCGAATGCGGTGGCGCGCCGCGCATCGCGTCCGGCCACCAGCAGCGCGATGTTCGCGTCGCCAGCCAGCGCGCGGCAGATGCGCGCGCCGAAGTTGCCGTAGCCGCCGAGCACCAGCGTCTTCATGCGCGTGCTCATGCCGTGGCCGCGTCCGTACCCGCGACGTGGCCGCGCGTGAATGCTTCCTCGAAGATCGAATAGCCCGACCAGTCCGCATGCGCGAACGACAGCCGCCCCGCGACGACGCTGCCGCGGTGCGCCGCATCGGGCGCGCTGCGCTGCGAGCCGATCTGCGCGAGCAGGCCCGGGCCGGGAATGGACATGGCGTGCCCGTAGCGCGTGATCTCGATGCGCGTGGCGAGCGCGGGCAGGTCGGGGTGCGGCACCGACAGCTCGGCCAGCAGGTCGTCGCGCCAGCCGGTCCACGGGCGGTCGAGCAGCAGGCGGCGGCCGTCGGTGGTGTCGTACTGGCTCGGGCCCAGCGGGCGGTACCAGCTGAGCACGGTCCCGCGCGGCGTGGGGTCGAGCGTCTGGTGGCGCGCGTCGACATAGCCGAGGCCGCGCGTGCCGTAGACCACGTTGTCCCAGCTGGGCGCGGCGCCGTGCCGGTCGGCGAGCGGGCCGCGCAGGTGAATGTTGGCCACGAGCCAGGGCGCGTAGCGCACATGGGCGGCGGCGTTCTTCAGCACCTGCGGCGGGTTCTCGACCACGCGCGCGGCGATGAACACCGGCAGCGCGACGATGCAGCGCTCGGCCTGCCAGCGCACCAGCGATTTCGCGGCCGCGTCCCACACGTCGACCTCGACGCCGCCGCGCACGTCGGCGATGCGCGTGACGACCTGGCCCGTGCGCAACCGGTCGCCGAGCGGCTTGGCCAGCTGTTTCGTGAGCCAGCCGTTGCCCTCGGGCCAGGTGAGGATGCCATCGCGCTCGGGGCTCGAGTCGTTGACACTGCCGGTCGGGTCGCCGGGCGCATGAAAGCCGTGGCGGCTTGCGAAGTAGTGAATGCCGGCCCAGGCCGACACGTGGTCGATGCCGGCGCCGTAGTCGTCGCGGCAGCAGTAGTCGAGGTACCAGCGCAAGTGCGCGTCGCTGAAGCCCTCGCTGTCGAGCCAGCGCGCGAAGCTCAACGCGTCGAGCGCCAGAAGCTCGGGCGTGACCGCGACCTTGAGCGTGGGAATGGCGAAGTGCGCCGCGTGCTGCAGCGCGTCGATGCGCTGCGCGAACTTGCGGTACTGCGCGAGCGTGCCCTCGCCGACAGCGTGCACGGGCAAGAGGCCGTCCTGCCATTCGCCGTGGAAGAACAGCCGCTCCTGCGGGCTGTGGCAAAGCGTGATCTCGTCGTACTCCCAGCGGCCCGCCATGCGGCGGCGCAGGCCGAGTTCCTCGAGCAGGTCCTGCACCTCGCGCGCGTCGTCGCCGGGCACCGGCAGGTAGTGCGCGCCGAGCGGGCAGGCGATGCCGTTGACCATGCCGCCGCGCGCATTGCCGCCGGCGGTGTCTTCGAGTTCGAGCAGTGCGAAGTCCTCGATGCCCGCAAGGCGAAGCCCGCGCGCCGCCGCGAGGCCCGCGACGCCGCCGCCGGCAATGACGACGCGCGTGCGCTTCACCACGGCGGGCGCCGCGCTTTTCAGCGCGCCGTCACGCATCGCGTGGCCGCGCGTGACGTCGATGCCGGTGAAGCCGCCTTCGATGGGCGGAGGCGGCGCTTCGCAGCCGGCGAGCGCGAGAGCGCCCGCCGCACCTGCCGCCACGCCGAGGAATTCGCGACGCTGCATGGCCAGGCTAGTGCGCCATGACCTTGCCCCACTCCTGCTCATAGGTGGTGACGAGGATCTGGTTCGACAGCCGGTTCACTTCGGTGGGCACGCGCGCCATGTCGAGCGGAAAGTCGAACATCAGCGGCAGCGTGGAAGGCGACAGGAAGCGCAGGCCCGGCGGCAGCGCATCGGGCATGCGGTACGGCCGGCGGCTCGCGATGATGTAGCCCCACTCGCCGAAGCTGGGCACGTGCGCGTGGTACGGCGTGGCCGTGAGGCCCACCGATTCGATGGTGGTCGCCACGGTCCAGTAGCTCTTGCGCGCCACCAGCGGCGAGGTGGTCTGGATCACCGCGTAGCCGCTGGCCGACAGGCGCTTTTCGAGCAGCGCGTAGAAGCTGTTGGTGTAGAGCTTGCCGATGGCGAAGTTGGTCGGGTCGGGGAAGTCGACCACGATCACGTCGAACATGTCGCCGGGCTGCTGCAGCCACTGGAAGGCGTCGGTGTTGACGATCTTCACCTTGGGCGACGAAAGCGAATGGCCGTTGAGCGTGGCCAGCGTTTCATGCTCGGTGAAGAGCTTGGTCATGTTCGGGTCGAGCTCCACGAGCGTGACCGACTCGACCGACGGGTACTTGAGGATTTCGCGCACGGCCATGCCGTCGCCGCCGCCGAGCACCGCGACCTTCTTCGGCGCGCCTTGCGCGGCCATCACCGGGTGCACCAGCGCCTCGTGGTAGCGGTACTCGTCGCGCTCGGCGAACTGCAGGTTGCCGTTCAGGAACAGCCGGTGCCCGAGCAGCCCGCGCGTGACCACGATGCGCTGGTAGGGCGAGGTGGCGCTGAACACGATGTGGTCCTGGTAGAACTTGTCTTCGGCCAGCGTGGTGATGTGGTCGGCCCAGACAAAGCCCGCGAGCAGCGCGGCCAGCGACAGGAAGCAGGCCAGCGCATGCGCGCCGATGCGGCGCAGTTCATGGCGGAACAGCCACAGCGCCCACACCGCCACCGCCGCGTTCATGAAGCCGAACAGCAGGCCGGTACGGATCATGCCCAGCTGCGGCACCAGGATGAGCGGGAACGCCACCGACACGGCGAGCGCGCCGAGGTAGTCGAAGGTCAGCACCTGGGACACCAGGTTCTTGAGCACGATGTTGCGCTTCAAGATGCGCATCACCAGCGGAATCTCCAGGCCCACGAGCGTGCCCACGACCATCACGAGGCCGTACAGCAGCAGCCGGAAGGCGCCCGGCACATAGGCATTGGCCAGGAACAAGATCGCCGGCAGCGCGCCGCCGATCAGCGCGACCATCAGCTCGATGCGAAGAAAGTGCGCCGGCAGCTGGCGGTCGAAATACCGCGAGAGCCAGGAGCCCACGCCCATCGCGAACAGGTAGGTGCCGATGATGGTGCTGAACTGCAGCACCGAGTCGCCGAGCAGGTAGCTGCTCAGCGCGGCCGCGCTCAGTTCGTAGACCAGCCCGCAGGCGGCGACCACGAACACGCTGGCCAGCAGCGCGACTTCGACGGGTTGCGGCCCCCGCGCATCCGGGGTGCGCGCGAGCAAGGCCGCGTCGCTCAATGGATTGCTGCGGCGACGATGATGCTGATACCCAAGCTCATCGCGGCAACCACCAGCCCCAGCGCCACGTTCTGCTTCTCGACGATCTCGCCCCACAGGTCATAGGGCGTGATCTTGTCGATGATCAGGAAGCAGAGCCAGAAGATCACGACGCCGATCAGCGCGTACACGAGCGATCCGAGGACCACGCCCGGTTTCAGCCATTCAAATCCCATGGGGACCTCCAGTCGTAGTAGTAAGAGACATCACGCGCATCTTCGTCATTTGTGGCCGCCGCCGCTCGAATAACCGCCGTAGGAGCCGCCCGAACTGCGCGAGCCGCCCGACGAGCCGCCACTGCTGCTGCAGGTGCTCAGGATGATCAGCAGGATGATGATCACCACGATGATGAGGATGATGGTGCCGCAGCCCATCTTCGAGGCGGCCGCGCTCACGGGCAGCGCGTCGGCGCGCTTGAACATGTCCTTCTTGGCGTCGAGCTTGAACGCCGTGGCGACCACGCCGCTGTCCAGCTTGATGCCCGACGACCACGTGAGCTCGTTGGCCGAGCGCTCCATCGACAGCAGCGCGGGGCCGCTGGCGAAGTCGCGGTTGAAGGTTTTCTGCCCGCGCTCGACCTGCCAGTAGAACTCGCCCGCCACGTAGCTGGTCTCGGCGTTGTAGGCGTACTGCTGCTGGTAGCGCTTGTTGAGGTAGGTGGCGGTGCTGCCGTTCTCGGCCATCACCGGCGCGCCGGTGGTGGGCTTGACGAGGCTCCAGCCGTCTTCGGCGTCGACCAGGAAGCTGAAGCCGCGCTTCTTGTTGTAGAGCAGGTACTCGTCCCAGCCGAACTGCTCATCGTCGCCGGGTTCGGTGCCCATGCGGTGCTGGAAGCCGACCACCTGCCACTGCGCGCCCTGCAGCTGGCCCATGGCGCCCAGCGCGATGAGCGGGCGCACGGGCTCGTCCTGCGTGGCGTGCTTGAGCTCGCCGCCGATGCCTTGCGACAGGTCGATGATGCTGTTGCACGAGCGGCAGGTGATGCTCTTGCTGTCGGCCAGGTTGACGGTGACGGGCGAGCCGCAGTTGGGGCAGTTGAAGCTGCGGCCCTTTTCGTCCTTGGCGGATTCCTCGCGCAGGCCGGTGAGCTGCAGGTCTTCGAGTTGCACCGAGCGCCCGAGGTACGAGGTGGGCGGCTGCGTGCCGTAGTCGAGGCTGAGCACCAGCCCCTTGTCGTTGCGCAGCTCGACCATCGCGAAGGGGCGGCCCAGTTCGGGCAGGTGCGGCAGTTCGCCCTGCGCCGAGGTCAGCGCGACCTGTTCGTTCGACGAGACGGTGTAGCTCTGGCCGTTGAAGGCGCTGGTGGCGCCCACGCGCAGTTCGCCGGGCGGCGGCGCGGCGCGCTGCAGCTCGAGCGGCAGCGCGAAGACGTAGGCGCCGTTGTCCTCGCTGAGGATGCCGGTGCGGTCGCCGTCGAGCGCGGCGATCCACTCGGTCCAGCGGCCGCCGGGGTAGGTGTACTGCAGCCGGCCGATCAGCGTGAACGGCTTGTCCTGGATGCGGCCGGCCGCAAACAGCTGCAGCGGGCTGAAGTCGTCGAACAGCTCGGCCATCTTGCCGGTGCGCGCGAGCGTGTCGCCCTGGCGCACGACGGTGCTCTGGCAGTAGGGGCAGACCGCATGCGTCGATTGCGCCGAGCGGAATTCGACCGGCGCGCCGCAGCCGGGGCAGGGCGCGCGGTAGTAGCGTTGGTTGCCGGTTTCCTCAGCCATGGCGCACAGCTGGAAACACGACGAACAAGGCGGGGGATACCGCGGAACCGGCTATGCCGGGCCGCTGGTATCGCCCCCTGCAAGGGGGGAGGAGAAGCGACACGAAGTGCGCGAAGCCTGGGGGTTAGACCAGCTTCTTGAGCAGTTCGACCTTCTTGGCGTCGAACTCTTCCTGCGTCAGGATGCCTTTGGTCTTGAGTTCGCCGAGCTTCTCGAGCGTGGTCATCACGTCGGTGGGGCTCACCACGGCCACGGCCGGTTGCTGCTGCGTGGCGGCCGCCTGGGCCGCCGCGTTCGGGCTCAGGCCCTGCGCGAGGTTCTGCGCCAGCACCTGGCCCAGCGCCACGCCGGCGCCCAGGCCCATGGCGTCGCCCGCGATGCCGCCGCCACCCGCCGCGCCTTCGGCGAACTTGGGAATGGCCTGCGCCGTCTGGTACTGCATGAACTTGCCCATGTCGTTGCCGACCATGCCCATGCCGATCTTCTGGTCGAGGATCTTCTGCAGCTCTTCGGGCAGCGAGACGTTCTGGACCGTGATGTTCTCGAGCTTGATGCCGATCTTCTCGAACTCGGGCACCAGTTGCGCGGCCAGCGCCTGCGCGAACTGGATCTGGTTGGCCGCCAGGTCGAGGAAGGGCACGCCGCTGGAAGCGATGGCGTTGCTGATGTTCTGCAGCACCAGGCCGCGCAGTTGGCCGTCGAGGTCGGCCACCGAATAGATGTCGCGCGTGCCCGAGATTTCGGTGTGGAAAAGCTTGGCATCGCCGATGCGGAAGCTGTAGTTGCCGAAGGCCCGCAGGCGCACGGCGCCGAAGTCCTTGTCGCGGATGGTGATCGGCTGGGGCGTGCCCCACTTCTGGTCGACCTGCTGGCGGGTGCTGAAGAAGTAGACGTCGCTCTTGAAGGGGGACTCGAAGAGCTTGTCCCAGTTCTTCAGGTACGTGAGCACGGGCAGCGTCTGCGTCGTGAGCTTGTACATGCCGGGGCCGAACACGTCGGCCACCTTGCCTTCGTTGACGAAAACCGCCACCTGCGATTCGCGAACGGTGAGCGAGCCACCGTTCTGGATTTCCATGTCCGCCATCGGGAAACGCCAGGCCAGCGTGCCATCGCCGGTCTCGGTCCACTGGATGATGTCGATGAACTGTTTCTTGATGAAATCCATCAGGGCCATGGTTGCTCCTCTTCAGGTTTTTTCAGGTTTTGTCCGAACTGTGCATATTGCCACAGCGACTTGACGGCGCGCCCGTGCTTTTGGTCATGGGTGACCCCACCCATGCGGCGTATGGCCTCTGCCCAGGGCATGCCGAAGCGAGGTCTACAATCGGCGCCCCCCAGAAGAAGCGCCACCAGGAGCTACAGGCACATGTCCGATTCGACCCCCTCGACCCCTTCGACGTCCTCGACTCCCACGCCCGAAGACAAACGCGCCGAGCTGCGCCGTGCCGCCCTCGAGTACCACGAGTTTCCCGTTCCCGGCAAGATCGCCATCGCGGCGACCAAGCAGATGGTCAACCAGCGCGACCTGTCGCTGGCCTACTCGCCCGGCGTGGCCGCGCCCTGCGAGGAAATCGTCAAGGACCCGGCCAACGCGTTCAAGTACACCTCGCGCGGCAACCTGGTCGGCGTGATCAGCAACGGCACCGCCGTGCTGGGCCTGGGCGACATCGGCCCGCTGGCTTCCAAGCCGGTGATGGAGGGCAAGGGCGTCCTGTTCAAGAAGTTCGCCGGCGTCGACGTGTTCGACATCGAGATCGACGAGAAAGACCCGGTCAAGCTGGTCGAGATCATCGCGTCGCTGGAGCCGACCTTCGGCGCCATCAACCTGGAAGACATCAAGGCCCCGGACTGCTTCTACGTGGAGCGCGAGCTGCGCAAGCGCATGAAGATCCCGGTGTTCCACGACGACCAGCACGGCACGGCCATCACCGTGGCCGCGGCCATGGTCAACGGCCTGAAGGTGGCGGGCAAGAACATCGCCGAGGTCAAGCTGGTGACCTCGGGCGCGGGCGCCGCGGCGCTGGCCTGCCTGAACCTGCTGCTCAAGGTCGGCCTGAAGCGCGAGAACGTATTCGTCACCGACCTGGCCGGCGTGGTCTACGAAGGCCGCGAAGAGCTGATGGACGACGACAAGCGCCAGTACATGCAAAAGACCGACATGCGCAAGCTGTCGGAGGTGATCGTCGGCGCCGACGTGTTCCTCGGCCTGTCGGCCGGCGGCGTGCTGAAGGCCGACATGGTCGCGAAGATGGCGTCCAAGCCCGTGATCTTCGCGCTGGCCAACCCGAACCCCGAAATCGCGCCCGAAGACGCCCACGCGGTGCGCGACGACGTGATCATGGCCACCGGCCGCACCGACTACCCGAACCAGGTCAACAACGTCCTGTGCTTCCCGTACATCTTCCGCGGCGCGCTCGACTCGGGCGCGACCACGATCACCGACGAAATGGAAATCGCCGCGGTGCACGCCATTGCCGACCTGGCGCAGGCCGAGCAGAGCGAGCGCGTGGCCGCCGCCTACGTCGGTGAAAAGCTGTCGTTCGGCCCCGAATACCTGATTCCGAAGCCCTTCGATCCGCGCCTGATGATGAAGATCGCGCCGGCCGTGGCCAAGGCCGCCGAGGAAAGCGGCGTCGCCACGCGTCCGATCAAGGACATGGACGCCTACCGCGACAAGCTGCAGAGCTTCGTCTACGCCTCGGGCACCACGATGAAGCCGATCTTCGAGACCGCTCGGCGCGCCTCGAAGAAGCGCGTGGCGTACTGCGAGGGCGAGGAAGAGCGCGTGCTGCGCGCCGCGCAGATCGTGGTCGACGAAGGCATCGCCCGCCCGACGCTGATCGGGCGCCCGGCCATCATCGCCCAGCGCATCGAGAAATTCGGCCTGCGGCTGCGCGAAGAGTTCGACTACGACGTGGTCAACGTCGAACAAGACCATCGCTACCGCGACTTCTGGCAGACCTACCACCGCATGACCGAGCGCAAGGGCATCACGGCCCAGGTCGCGAAGATCGAGATGCGCCGCCGCCTCACGCTGATCGGCGCGATGCTGCTGCACAAGGACGAGGTCGACGGCATGATCTGCGGCACCTGGGGCACCACGCTGATCCACCTGCACTACATCGACCAGGTGATCGGCAAGCGCCCCGGCGGCTGCGAGAGCACGCCGCAGGACGTGCCGGTGTACGCCTGCATGAACGGCCTGCTGCTGCCCGACCGCCAGGTGTTCCTGGTCGACACGCACGTCAACTACGACCCCTCGCCCGAGGAACTGGCCGAAATCACGACGATGGCGGCCGAGGAAATGATGCGTTTCGGCCTGAAGCCGAAGGCGGCGCTGCTGTCGCACTCGAACTTCGGCACCAGCAACGAGCCCAGCGCCATCAAGATGCGCAAGACGCTCGACCTGCTGCGCGTGCAGGCGCCCTGGCTCGAGGTGGACGGCGAAATGCACGGCGACGTGGCGCTGGACAGCAAGCAGCGCGCGGTCGTCATGCCGCACAGCGCGCTGGCGGGCGATGCCAATCTGTTGGTTTTTCCGAACATCGACGCGGCGAACATTTCGTACAACCTGCTCAAGACGGCCGCCGGCGGCAACATTGCCATCGGCCCGGTTCTGCTCGGCGCGGCCAAACCTGTGCACATTCTCACGGCCAGCGCGACTGTTCGCCGGATCGTGAACATGACAGCCTTGACCGTGGCTGACGCAAACGCCGAAAGGTAGGCGCTTCGGCGAGAGTGGCCGCCAACTTAAATTGCCATTCGAAGCCCCTGCGACTGCTCAAACTTTGAGCAGTCGCTTGCTATTTTCGCCAGCGTGGTGCACACTCGCGGGCTTGAATTTGCGGGTTAACCCCGAGGTTGAACGCCAATTCGAATCCCCCGCTCTTTTCTTGTGGTGCCCCATGGCGGCTTACGCCTCGATCACGTCCTCTGTCACAAAGTTTGCGCTTACCAGCCTGATGCTGGTCGCGTTGACGACCGGGGCCGAGGCCCGAGGATGGTTCGGCGCAGGAAAAACGTCCGCCGAGGAAACAATTGCACTGTCCGACTTGCCGGTGCAAGGCCAGCAGACCTACCAGGCCATTCTCGGCGGCGGTCCGTTCCGCTACGAAAAAGACGGCGTTGTATTTGGCAATCGCGAGCGTCTCCTGCCTGCGGCACGCCGTGGCCACTACCGCGAGTACACGGTGCAAACGCCCGGCTCGCGCAATCGTGGTGCACGCCGGATCGTCTGCGGCGGTGAACAGCGCACGGCGCCCGAGGCCTGCTGGTACACGGCGGACCACTACGCGAGTTTCAGACGGATTGCACCATGAGCGATGAAAACGACCTGAGCGGCGCCCCGAAGCGCCCCGAAGAAATGATGATGACTATGGAAAGACCAGCGGAGATGACCTTATCCCTTCGTGCCGTACGCCCGAACATCGTGCAATCGATCCGCGCGTTCCGCGTGAACGACCTGCAGGACGCTGCCAACGCAGCCGGCCAGCACTTCCTGTACGCCAACCTGGGCAACGCCCAGACCAAGCAGGACGTGCTCGACCTGATCGCGCAGCAGTTCACGTTCCCGGCCCACTTCGGGAAGAACTTCGACGCGCTGTACGACTGCATGACCGACCCGTTGCATAAATCGGGCCCGCAGCCGGGTTTCGTCATCGTGCTGGAACAGATTCCGGCCAATGCCAAGTTCGACAAGGAAGCGCGCGAGCAGCTGCTCGACATCTTCCGCGACGCCTCGGACTACTGGGGCGATCGCAAGGTCCCGTTCCGCTGCTTCTATTCTTTTCTGTAGCCCGTTCTGCATCTACCAGCCAAGCAGAACGGGCGAACGAGGCTCAGCCGAACGCTGAAACCCTCGATGGCATCGAAGTCAAGAGCACGACCGCAACCGCGGAAGCAAGCGCCAGCACCGAGCCGGCCGGCGAAAAAATGCCGACCGACAAACTGGTCGACGTTTCGCCGCTCGCCTTGCGCATGAGCAGCCCGTTCAACGCGGGTTACTGGCTCGCCGCCGCATAAGCGCCGGCGCATAGGGCCGCATCGGCCCGCCAAAAAAAAGCCCGTCGTCGACGGGCTTTTTTCATGGGGCAACGGCCTGGGCCAAAGCGACGTATTCGTCGACGGGCACTTCCTCGGCCCGCCGCTGGACATTGAATTCGCCCGAAAAACCGTGCGTCTCCAGCCACTTGCCCAGCGTGTGGCGCAGCAGCTTGCGACGCTGGCTGAAGGCCACCTGCACGATCTCGCCCAGGCGGGCCGCATCGACCGCCGGCGGCGCGGCGAGCGGCACCATCCGCACCACGGCGCTGTCCACGCGCGGCGGCGGATCGAAGCTCTCGGGCGGCACGAACAGCACGTTCGCCATGTCGTAGCGCCACTGCAGCATCACGCTCAGGCGGCTGTAGTCCGAAGTGGCGGGCTTGGCCACCATGCGGTCGATCACCTCCTTTTGCAGCATGAAATGCTGGTCGGCGATCAGGTGGGCATAGCCCAGCAGGTGGAACAGGATGGGGGTGGAGATGTTGTAGGGCAGGTTGCCCACCACGCGCAGCGGCTTGGCGGGAAAGCGCGCGGCCAGTTCGGCGAAGTCGATCTTCAGCACGTCGGACTCGATCACCTCGAGCTGCGCGTGCTCGCGCAGGCGCTTGGCGAGGTCGCGGTCGAGCTCGATCACGGTCAGCCGGCCGAGCCGCTCGACCAGCGGCTGCGTCAGCGCGGCAAGCCCCGGCCCGATCTCGACCATGGCGTCGCCGGGCTGCGGCGCGATCTCGCGCACGATCGCATCGATGATTCCCCCGTCGGACAGAAAGTGCTGTCCGAACCGCTTCCTGGCGATATGTGCCATCGGATCAGGATTGCGGCGGTTCGCGGTACTCGACGTAGGCGCGGGCGCGCACTTCCTGCACCCAGGTGGAGAAGGCTTCCTCGACGCGCTTTTCGCGCAGCGCGGCCCGCGCGGCTTCGCGCTGCTCGGACTGGCTCAACTTGGCGTCGCGGCGACCTTCCACCTGGATCAGGTGCACGCCGAAGCGCGACACCACGGGATCGCTGATCTGGCCGGGGGAGAGCCGGTCCATGGCTTCCTCGAACTCGGGCACGAACTGGCCGGGGCGCGACCAGCCGAGCTCGCCGCCTTCCTTGGCACTGGCGTCCTGCGAGTTGTCGCGGGCCAGGCCGGCGAAATCGGCCGTGCCCGCCTGCAGGCGGCGCTTGAATTCCGCCAGTTGCGCGACGGCCTGCGCCGTGGTGCGCTTGGGGTCGTTGAGCAGCAGGATGTGGCGCACCTGCGTCTGCGTGACGGTCGCGTCCGCCGAGCCGAGCTGCGACTTGGCCAGGACCTTCAGCACATGGAAGCCGGCGCTGGAGCGCACGGGCCCGGCAATGCCGTTCACCGCGGTCGATTGCACGGCATCGACGAACAGCGGCGGGTAGCGGTCGGCGGTGCGCATGCCGATGGCGCCACCGTTTTCGCGGTCGGGCGAATCGGAGTTCTCGCGCACCAGCTTGGCGAAGTCTTCGCCGGCGCGGGCGCGCTGGGCGATGCTCTGCGCCTTCTGCTGGGCCGTGGCGATCTGGGCATCGGTGGCGGTCTCGGGCAGGGCGACGAGCACTTGCGCCAGGTTCAGGTTCTGCAGCGCCGCGTTCTTGACGCTCACGTTGCGCTGGTCGACGAGGTATTCGTCGGCCTCGGAATCGCTGACCTTGACCTTCGCCTCGACCTCGCGGTCACGCAGGCGCGTGAGCAGCAGCTGGTCGCGCAGGTCGCTGCGGAATTCCGGCATCGAGATGCCTTCGGCCGCCACGCGGCGGCGCAGTTCGGTCAGGCTGATTTCGTTCTGGCGCGCCACCGTCTGCTCGGCCTGGTCGACCGCCACGTCGTCGACCTTGATGCCGTTCTCCTTGGCCAGCTGCAGCTGGGCGCGCTCGGTGATCAGGCGGTCGAGCACGAGCCGCGTGAGTTCGTTGCGCGGCACGCGTTCGGCGTCCGGATTTTCCTTGACCAGGCGATCCACCCGCTTCAGCACGTCGGTGTTGGTGATCGGCTCCGAGTTGACCAGCGCGACGATGAACTCCGCCGCGCGTTGTGTCGGCACCGCGGCGGGCGCGGTCGACGGACGCGCCGCCGGCGGCCCGAGGCGCGGACCGGCGCGCATGATGTCCGTGATGCCGCCGCCGGAGCGGAAGCCTTGCGCGCCCGCCGTTGCAGCCATTGCCGCAAGGCAGCCCAGGGTGATGATGGAACGGATGTGTTTCATGGCGTAGCTCAGTCAGTCGTCTCAGTCGTAATTGGTGAAGCGGCTTGGTGCTTCGCCCGGTTGGCGCAGGGGTTCGTAGCGCTGGATGTTCTGCCGCAAGGCCTGCATCGGGCTGGAGCCGATGCTGGAGAAGCCGACAAATTCGAGCTGGAACATGATGCGGGTGTTCGCCGTCACCAGGCCGGTGGTGGTGCGTTGCAGCACCACGCGGCCGATCCAGCAGCAGCCGTCGTACTCGAAGCCGAGCACGCCGTCCGTGAGCTTCTTGTCCTGCAGGCTGTAGTTCAAACGACCGACCGCATACCAGCGTCCGCCGCCCTGGCCCTTGCCGGGCCCCAGGTTCTTGCCCTTGTCGCCCCAGAGATCGTTGATGGGCCATTGCCAGCCCACGTCGAAGGACTTGCTGCCGTCGGTCGCGGTCGGCGTGCTGGGCGCCTGGTAGCGGAAGGCCGCGCTCAGGTTGTGGTACGGCTCGGGGTTGTAGCGGGCGCTGATGGCCGAGCGCTCCGACTTGCGCGTGTCGGGGTTGTACTGAACGACGGTGTCCACGCTCCACTTGCGCGTCCAGTTGATCTGGGCGCCGACCAGCAGATCGCTCGCGCGGTCGGTCACGGCCGTGCCGCCGGGCAGCGTGACCCTCTGGTCGCTGAAGCGCAGCCGCTGCGCGATGCCGAAGCGGGCCGCCTCGACGCCGGTGTCGGGATCGATCAGACGGGAGGTCACGCCGAGCGTGAGGGCGTTGGTGTCCGAGATGCGGTCGCCGCCCGAGAACGCGTTCTCGGTGTAGATGGTCGCGAAGCTGAAGTCGTTGGCGGCCGAATCGTAGTTCGGCAGCATGCTCTGGTTGCGGTACGGCGTGTAGACGTAGTAGGCGCGCGGCTCCAGGGTCTGGCGGAACGCGCGGCCGAAATAGCTGGCGTCGCGCTCGAAGATCAGGCCGCTGTCCAGGCTGAAGGTCGGCACCGTCCGGCTGCTGGACGTCGGGAAGAAATACAGCGAGTTCGGGTTGTAGGGGATGCCGCCCACGTACTGCGTGCCGTTGACCGTGAGCTTGGGGATGTCCGTCTGCGGCAGGTAGTAGCTGTACGACGCCGTGTTCAGTATCAGCTTCGGAATCACGAACGAACTCGGCGTGATGAAGGGCCGGCTGATCGACGCGATGGCCGAGGCGCGGTCGCCGTCGGGCTGCGACTGCTGGTTGATGTCGAAGCCCGGCTGGCCGCTCAGGATCGTGTTGACCCGAAAGCGCGTGTAGTCGAGGTTGAGCGAGACGTCGAAGCCGTGCCAGTCGTACTTGTTGTAGTTGGCCGTGATCTGGGGCAGGCGGTCATAGGCCGGCGTGATGGGCGCCAGGTTGTATTGCAGGTTCTGGTACTTGAGCGCGCGGATCGCGCCGCTCCAGTCGTCCTTGCTCCAGCTCAACGAAGCATCGTTGCCCAGCTGGCGCTGCGAGAGCGTTGGCGTGCGCGTGAAATCCCGCCAGTAGTCGTTGTCGCTCACGCGGTTGATGCTGATGTTGGCGGCCAGCGTGTCCAGACCCAACGCCTTGGCGTCGAAGTCCTGGTGGTGTGTGGCCCATAGACCCCATCGCTTGCTGCTGCCAGGCGGGTTGCCGAAAGTCAGATCCTTGGCCTGGATCTGCCCGCTCATCAGCTGTTGCAACTGACTGCTGCGCAGCTCGTTGTAGCGCTGCCCCACCAGCCGGTCGCTGCCCATCAGGTCGAAGCGAATGTCGCCGCTGTAGCCCTTCTCCAGGTAGCGGAACTCGTTGCTGAAGTTGATGCCGCGCTTGCTCATGAGCGTCGGCGTGATCGTGGCGTCGCGGTTGGGCGCGATGTTCCAGTAGTACGGCTGCGAGATCTCGATGCCGTTGGTGTTGTCGATGCCGATCGTGGGCGGCAGCAGGCCGCTCTTGCGTTCGCTGGACAGCGGAAAGCTCACGCTCGGAATGGGCGGCGTGGTGATGCCCATGAAGCTCAGCCGCGCATTCTTGGCGACGCCTTCGTTTTCCTCGGTGTCGGTGGTCAGCGTGGTCGCGGTCAGCAGCCAGGCCGGCATCCAGCCGGGGAAATCTTCGCGGCGGCAGGTGGTGTAGGTGGCCTGGCGGGCCACCGACACGTTGGCGTCGACGAAGTCGATGCGCTGCGCCTCGCCGTGCGCTTCGTTCGCCAGGAACTTGTAGCGCACGTTGTTGAAGAAGCCTTCGAAGGTCTCGAGCTTGAGCTGCAGCTCCGGCCCTTCGTAGACGTTGCCGCCCTGGTTGACCCGCACGTTGCCGGTGGCTTTGGCGAGGTCATCGGGCTGGTAGTACTCGAGGCGGTCGGCGGTGATGCCGAGCGCGCCGCGCCGCAGCGCGGCATTGCCTTCGACGATGGTGTCCAGGTCCGGCCGGCCGGAAATGCGGTCGCCGGTGACGAGGCTGGGCAATTGGCCGCGTTCCGAAGGCGGGATGATTTCCGTCAGCAGCGGCGTGCGCTTGAGCGTGAGCGGCCCGTCGAGGTTGACGGGCGACTGGGCATAAGAGGCACCGTGTGCCTGCAACAGCGCCAGTGACAGCACGGCCAGAGGCAAGGGCGGGCTGGCGCGCCGCAGGCGCTGCAAGGTCTCGCGTCGGCTCATCAAGCCTCCCGCCCGGCCGTTCCGAGGAAAGCCCGCGACTCTCCGGGGGAGGGCAGCGAGCGCACAAGGTGCCAAGCGTGAGGGCGTTGGGTCGTAGGCATCGGTTCGGAACGAAAAATCGTCGGGGGACGGCGCGGCAGGCCGGCGGGTTGCAGGGGCCGGCAGCAACCCGCATCGGCCGGCAGCCGGCCAAGGGGGATTGCCGCGCCAGGCGGATTTGTAGAATCGATTATCCATGACAGCACCCCCGCCCCCGGCCTCATTGGCCCCAAGTCCTGCCGAGCCCATTCTCTGGACAGATCCGAAACGGGCCGAAGTGTTCCGGGGCTGGCTGGCCGGCATCGCCCCCGCCCACCGCCTGCTGCCGGACACGGTCCGGCTCGCCTCGGTCGACGCGAGCTTTCGCCGCTACTTCCGTGTCGACACCACCGACCCGGCCGCCCCCACGCGCATCGTGATGGACGCCCCGCCGGACAAGGAGAACAGCGATCCCTTCGTGCAGGTGGCGAAACTGATGGCCGAGGCCGGCGTGCTCGCGCCCACGGTGCTCGAATGGGACCGGCCCCACGGCTTCCTGCTGCTCGACGACCTGGGCCGCCAGACCATGCTGGACGTGCTCGACCCCGCCCAGCCCGGCGCCAGCCGCCCGCTCTACGACGAGGCGATCGACACCCTGATCCGCTGGCAACTGGCCTCCAAGCCCGGCGTGCTGCCCCCCTATGACCGCGCGCTGCTGGAGCGCGAGCTCGCCCTGTTCCCCGAGTGGTACATCGGCCGCCACCGCGGCATTGCCGTCGAGGGCAAGCTCAAGGAGCGCCTGGACCGCAGCTTCAAGCTGATCGTCGACAGCAACCTCGCGTCGCCCAGCGTGTACGTGCACCGCGACTTCATGCCGCGCAACCTGATGATGGGTGTGGGTCCCGCGCTCGGCGTGCTCGACTTCCAGGACGCGGTCTACGGCCCGATCACCTACGACATCGCCAGCCTGATGCGCGACGCCTTCCTGAGCTGGGACGAGGAGTTCGTGCTCGACATCACCATCCGCTACTGGGTGGCCGCGCGCAAGGCCGGGCTGCCGGTGGACGAAGACTTCGGCGCCTTCTACCGGGCCGTCGAATGGATGGGCCTGCAGCGCCACCTGAAGGTGGCCGGCATCTTCGCGCGCATCACGCTGCGCGACGGCAAGCCCCGCTACCTGGCCGACACGCCGCGCTTCATCGCCTACATCCGCGCCACCGCCGGGCGCTACATGGAACTGACGCCGCTGGTGCGCGTGATCGACGAAGTCGAGGGCACGTCGGCCCTCACCGGCTTCGCCTACGGCCGTGTCTGAAGAGAAACTGAAAAAGCACCACCCTGTGACGCCCGTACAACGGTCGCTCACAGCTATCGATTCCATAGCATGCCCCGTTTTCACTGTTCCGTGCCGCTGACCGCCGGCGCCAGCCTGGCGCTGCCGCCGGGCGCCGCGCGCCATGTGCAGGTGCTGCGCATGCAGCCCGGCGACGCGCTCACGCTGTTCGACGGCGCGGGCGGCGAGTACGCGGCCACGGTCGAACGCATGGGCCGCAGCGACGTGGCCGTGAACGTCGGCGCCCATCAGCCGGTGGAGCGCGAGGCGCCACGCGCCGTGCACCTGGCGGTCGGCATGCCGGCCAACGAGCGCATGGACTGGCTGGTCGAAAAGGCCACCGAACTCGGCGTGGCCAGCATCCAGCCGCTGGCCACCGCCCACGGCGTGCTGCGCCTGTCGGGCGAGCGCGCCGAGAAGAAGCGCGCGCACTGGGAGGCCGTTGCCGTCGCGGCCTGCGAGCAGTGCGGGCGCAACCGCGTGCCGGTGATCCACCCGGTGCAGAGCTTCTCGGCCTGGATCGGCGCGCAAGGCGGCGACGCCACGGCCACGCGCCTCATCCTGAGCCTGGCCGATGGCACCCGGGGCATCGCCTCGGTGCCGCTCGGAGGCGACCATGGCGCCCTCGTGCTGAGCGGTCCCGAAGGCGGCCTGAGCGGCACCGAAGAGCAGGAAGCCATCGCCCGGGGCTTCGCCCCCGTCACCCTTGGTTCGCGCGTGCTGCGCGCCGAAACGGCGGCGCTCGCCGCGCTGGTGTCGCTCGCCGGACTCTAGGGCGGGCCGGGGCGGTGTTTTCCGCGAGGCGCACGCGGAGCACTTGGGAAACAATCGTTACTTCATTAAGACAAAAGAAGGACATTTGTTCCCATGCCTCGCCTTCCCAGCGCGCTGCGTCTCGCCCCCTTCGTGCTTGCCGCCCTGTGCGCGGCACCGGGCGTGCGGGCCCAGCACCCGCCCGTCGCGCAGCCGCCGGTGGTGGTCGGCCCCGAGGTCGACAAGGCCTACGCCCAGCTGCTGGCGTCGCCCCGCATCCAGAAGCTGATGGAGGCCGTGAAGGCCGACCATGAACGCGCGGTCGAAGACCTGAAGGCGCTCACCGAGATCGAGGCGCCGCCGTTCAAGGAGCAAAAGCGCGCCGAGGCCGTCCTGGCCCGCATGAAGGCCCTGGGCCTGACCCACGCGAAGATCGACGCCGAGGGCAACGTGGTCGGCCTGCGCAAGGGCACGGGCAGCGGGCCCAAGCTCCTGGTCTCCGCCCACCTGGACACCGTGTTCCCCGCCGGCACCGACGTGAAGGTGAGGGAGCAGGACGGCCGGCTCCATGCCCCCGGCATCGCGGACGACACCCGCGGCGTGACCGTGCTGCTGTCGTGGCTCAAGGTGCTGAACGACCAGAAGATCCAGACCGTGGGCGACCTCATGTTCGTGGCCAACGTCGGCGAGGAAGAGCTGGGCAACCTGCGCGGCATGAAGGCGATCTTTCGCGACCACCTCGACATCGACGGCATGGTGGGGCTGGAGCCTTCGGGGCCGGGCGCCGTGCTGATACTGGCCACGGCGAGCCACCGCTACGAAGTCACCTTCCAGGGCCCGGGCGGCCACAGCTTCGGCGCGTTCGGGCAGGTGCCCAGCGCCATCCACGGCATGGGCCGCGCCATCGCCAGGATCGCGGACGTGCGCACGCCGAGCTTCCCCAAGACCACCTTCACCGTCGGCACGGTCGGCGGCGGCACCTCGGTCAACACCATCGCGCCGGACGCGCGCATGGCCATCGACATCCGCTCGGACGACATGGCCTCGCTGCTCGACGCCGAGAAGAAGATCCTCGCGGCCGTCGACGAGGCCGTGGCGGAAGAAAACAAGCGCTGGAACGTCAACACGCTGAGCGCGAGCATCAAGCTCATCGGCGACCGTCCCGGGGGCCGCACGCCGCCCGACTCGGTGATCGTCGAGGCCGCCGTGCGCTCGAACGCCGCCTTCGGCCACAAGACGCTGCTGCGCGGCGGCAGCACCGACGCCAACGTGCCGATCTCGCTGGGCGTTCCGGCCATCGTCATCGGCGGCGGCGGCAGGGCCTCGGGATTCCATTCGCTCAGCGAGTCCATTGACATGACAGATGCATGGAAAGGCGCGCAGAATTCGCTCGCCACTGTGCTCGGTCTGGTGGGCGTGCAGGGGGTCAGCCCCGCGCTGCTGCCCAAACGGGCGGCGCGTACCAAGTAATTTGTCACGCTGCCACTTCGAAAGTGGAAATGCAACTTTCAGCTTAAGGCCCGCGGCATTTAACAATGCATAGGGTTCTGTCACACACCAAGGAAACGGCCATGGGATTGCTCGATTCGGTACTCGGTCAAGTGCTAGGAGGCGCTGCGCAACAGCAGCAACCGCAAGGTGGAGGCCTTGGGGGACTGGGCGATCTCGGCGGCCTTGCCGGCGCGCTGGGCGGCCTGCTCGCCAACAACGGCGGGCAGGGCGGCCTGGGCGGGCTGGTCTCGAAATTCGAGCAGGCCGGCCTGGGCAACGTCATCGGCTCGTGGATCGGCAAGGGAGAAAACCAGCCGGTCTCGGGCGACCAGTTGCAGAACGCGCTGGGCAGCGACACCATCGCGAGCATCGCCGCCAAGCTCGGCGTCAATGCGCAAACGCTGCTGCCCATGCTCGCGACCATGCTGCCGGCCCTCATCGACCAGCTCACGCCGCACGGCAAGGTGCCCGACCAGGGCCTGGGCAACCACGAAGACCTGCTGGGCTCGCTCAGCGGCTTGCTGCAGGGCAAGCAGTCCTGAGCGATTGCCGGGCGGGTTTCCGCCCGCAGGACGCCAGCGCCCGCGAGGGCGCTTTTTTTTGGCCCGGCCGCCTTGGCCGACAATGCCGCTCGCATCTATTCGAGGGAGGACGGCATGGCGGGCAGTGGTAAATCGAAGTCGACGGGTCTGGCAGCAGCGCCCGATGGCACCGTCAAGTGGTCCAAGGGCATGCGCGAGGCGCTCGCGCAGTTCAACGACCGGCCCTGCGGCCAATGCGGCGGCCTGCTGTCCGACGCGCGCGGCCTGGCCGACAGCCTCGACTTCTTCCGCCGCCACCGCTCCAGCTTCTACCCGCAGCGCGCCGCCCGGCTGCGCATGCTCGAGATGCACGGCACCGCCGCGGCCGAGCTGTTCTTCGAGCCGTCCCCCCACAAAGACGAAGTCGCCGACCTGCTGGCCATCCAGGACGAGACCGTGGTCCGGTTCTTCGTGGCGCAGGTCAAGCAGATCGACTGCAAGAACGCCCTCGTCAAGCAGGCGGCGCGCTGGCCGCTGTTCGTGCTGCGCGAGCTGCTGTCGAACAACCCCGCGCGCCACCAGGCCGGCGCCGCGCTGATCCTGGAGCTGCTGGCCGCCAACCCCGACTGGCAAGCCCCGCTCGAAGCCGCCTGCGACGACAGCCAGCGCAAGACCCTCGCGCGCCTGCAGGAAGACGGCTCCGACGGCGTGACCGACGCCGCCCCCGACGCCTGGCCCGCGCTGCTGCGGCGCCCGCCCTGGAAGAACCGCCAGGCGCTGCCCGTCATTCCAACGCTGGCGCTGCAACCGTTGCCGCCGACCGCGCGGCTGCACTGGAGCGACCTGCGCCCGCCGCAATACCTGCAGGCCACGGGCGACGAGGCCGACTGGCTGGCGCGCGAAGTCCGCATCGCGCGCGAACGCGCCGACGAATGGGTCACCGAATTCGCGCGCCACCAGCCCGACGCACCGGCCGCCGTGCGCGACGGCGGCAAGGAGCACAAGGCCCTGTGGATGCTCGGCCTGCGCCCCGAACTGATCGAAGACGTCGTGAAGGGCCGCGAGGTCGGCCCGGAAGACTTCGGCCCGCCGCCCGAGACGCGCTGGGGCGTCGCCGAATACATCTGGCTGCTGCCGCGGCCGCTGGCCGTCGCGGTGTTCACGCACGGGCCCGCGCCTGTCAACTACATGGACGATGTCTCGCGCGCGCGGCCCATCCTGCATGCGTTCGGCGCCGCCGCGCTGCCGGGGCTGCCGCGCGTACTCAAGCAGGGCTCGCGCGCCATGTTCGAGCTGGCCGCCGTCATCGAATGGGACATGCTGGCCGGCTGGATCGCCAAGGGCTTGCACACCAACCGATGGGTGCGCCGCGAAGCGGGCGAGTGGCTGGCCCACTACCCCGACGCGGCCGCGCGCGGCCTCGTGCCCGTCGCGCTGGGCGAACCCGGCGCCGCGCGCGAAGCGGCGCAGGCCGCGCTGCGCTGGCTCCACGGCGCCGGCCACGCCGACGCGGTGCGCGACCAGACCGCGGCCTATGGCGCCGAAGCCGCCGACGCGATGGCGCAGCTGCTCGCCATCGCCCCCGAAAACCTGCTGCCCGACAGCCTGCCCGTGGTGCCCAAGACCCTGCCGCTGGCCATGCTGCCCCGCCTGGTGCTGCGGCAAGGCGGCCACGCACTGCCGCAGGCCGCCGTGCCCGACGTGCTGATGGCGATGATGCTCGGCAAGCCCGACATGCCCTATCCGGGGTTGCAGGGCCTGCTGGACGCGCTCACGCCCGACTCGCTCTCGCGCTTCAGCCGCGCGCTGCTGGGCTGGTGGATCGGCAACGGCCGGCCGGCCAAGGAGCGCTGGATGTTCGCGCTGCAGGGCCGCCTGGGCGACGACGAAACCGCGCGCCAGCTGTTCGGCCTGCTGCGCCAGTGGCGCGCCGCGCTCGACCGCGTGCGCGCCTACGACGCGACCGCGATGCTCGGTGAGATCGGCAGCGACGCCGCCCTGATGCACCTGGCCGAACTCGCACGCCAGACCCGCTACGACGACCTGCGCACCCGCGCCGACCGCATGCTCGGCGAAGTGGCCGAACAGCGCGGCCTGAGCCTGGACCAGCTGGCCGACCGCACCGTGCCCGACCTGGGCCTGGACACCCGCGCGCGGCTCACGCTGGACTTCGGCCCGCGCAACTTCGAGGTGCGCATGGACGACGGCTTCCAGCCCGTGGTGCACACCAGCGCCGGCAAGGCGCTCAAGACACTGCCCAAGCCCGGCGCCAACGACGACGCGGGCAAGGCCGCCGCCGCGACCGCGCAGCTCAAGGACCTGCGCAAGCTCGCCAAGACCGTCGCCGCCGCGCAGCTGCGCCGCCTCGAAGCCGCCATGTGCGCGCAGCGGCGCTGGGAGCCCGCCGAGTTCCTGCCGTTCTTCGCCAACCATCCGGTGCTGCGCGTTTTCAGCCGACCGCTGGTGTGGGGCTTGTTCGATGCGTCGAACGCGCTGGCCGGCACCTTCCGCATCAACGCCGAGGGCGAGCTGACCGACCTGCAAGACGACGCGTTCAAGCTGCCCGAGGCCGCGCGCATCGGCATTGCGCATCCGCTGGAACTCGCGGCGCTCGACCCGTCGCTGGCCACCGCCTGGGCCGCCGTGCTGGCCGACTACGAAATCGTGCAGCCCTTCGAACAGCTGATGCGCCCGATCTTCACGCGCGACGAATCGCTGCGCGGTCGCCGCGACATGCCGCACTGGGCGGGCCGCCAGGTGTCGAACGCCGCGTTGATGGGCCTGGAGCAGCGCGGCTGGCTGCGCGAAGTGGGCGACGGCGGCATGGTCAACTGCTTCCACAAGGGCGTGCCCAGCGGGCGCCGCATCCGCCTGCTGCTCGACGAAGGCTGGTTCGTGCAGGACAGCATCGACGGCAAGGACCTGCAGACCGTGGGCACGGTGACGCTCGACGGCGCCGACGGCACGCTGGGCGACCTGTCGCCGATCGTCTTCAGCGAGATCGAGCGCGACCTGCAGCGCGCGATCCGGCCCGCGCCATGAACCGCAACCTCTGGCTGCTGGCCATCTGCCAGGGCCTGTTCCTGACGAACAACGTCACCTTCATCGCCATCAACGGACTGGTGGGGCTGGGCATCGCGCCGCACGGCTGGATGGCGACGCTGCCGGTCATGGGCTACGTGGTGGGCGGCGCGCTCACCACCGGGCTGGTGGCGCGCACGCAGCAACGCTTCGGCCGGCGCGGCTCGTTCCAGATCGGCCTGGCGGTGGCGCTGCTGTCGGCGCTGCTGTGCTGCTACGCGGCGGTCACGAAGAACTTCTGGCTGCTGTGCTTCGCGACCGTGGTCGCGGGCTACTACAACGCCAACGCCGGGCTCTACCGCTTTGCCGCGGCCGAACTCGCGGCGCCGGTGTGGCGCGAAAAGGCGGTGTCGGTGGTGATGGCCGGCGGGCTCATCGGCGCGGTCGCGGGGCCCAACCTCGCATCGGCCACGCGCGAGGCTTTCGCGGTGCCGTTCGCGGGCGCTTATGTTGCGCTGGCGGTGGTCGCGCTGCTGTCGATGGCAGTCATGTGCTTCATCGAATTCCCCCCCACGCTGACGCGCAAGCAGGCCATGGGCGGAAGGCCGCTGCGCGAGATCATGCGGCAGCCGGTGTTCATCGTCGCGGCCGCCTCGGGCGCGCTGGGCTACGGCGTGATGAACCTGCTGATGGCCTCCACGCCCATCGCCATGCAGATCTGCAGCCTGCCGTTTTCCGACGCGGCGCTGGTGCTCGAATGGCATGTGATCGGCATGTTCGCGCCGGGCTTCTTCACCGGCCACCTGATCCGCCGCTTCGGCGCGCTGCCGGTGATGGGGGCCGGGCTGCTGCTCAACCTGGGCTGCATCGCGGTCGCGCTCTCGGGCGTGGAGCTGCACCACTTCATCGTGGCGCTGTGCCTGCTGGGGGTGGGCTGGAATTTCCTGTTCACCGGCAGCACCACGCTCTCGCTCACGGCCTACACCGCCGAAGAGCGCGACCGGGCGCAGGGCGCGCTCAACTTCTGCGTGTTCGCGACGCTGGCGGTGACGTCCTTCGCCTCGGGCGTGCTGGTGACGACGCAAGGCTGGCGCCTGCTCAACCTCGGCTCGCTGGTGCCGGTGGTGCTGACGGGCGCGGCGCTGGTCTGGCTCGCGCGCAGGCAGCGCGCCCTCAGGCCCGCGGCGGGAAGCGCTGGTTGAGCCAGCGCTGCAGGGCCTCGAAGACCGGCTCGGCTTCGAGCTCGTTGAAGATCTCGTGGTACAGCGTGTCGAAGCAATGCGCTTCGACCTTGCCGCCCGCTGCTGTGGCGGCGGCAAAAGCGCGGCTCGCTGCTGGCCTCACGAGCCGGTCGTCGCCCGCGTAGAGCAGCAGGGTCGGCACGGGCCAGTTGGCGGCATGCTGCTGCACCGACGTGCCCTCGAACGCCAGGAAGCGCGCGAGCCGGCTGCCGATGCGGTCGTGCGTGAGCGGATCGTCGCGGTAGGCCTGCACCACCGCCGGGTCGTGCGAGAGGTAGTTGTCGTCCAGGCCGTTGCCCACGCGCAGGTTCGGCGCAATGCGCGGCAGCACCGCGAGCAGCGCCTTCTGAAAACCGCTCAGGCCCGGGTCGAGCCCCGGCGACGACAGCACCAGCCCGTCGACCGGCCGCACGCCGCGCGCCACCAGGCTCGCGGCCACCAGTCCGCCGAGGCTGTGCCCCAGCAACACCAGCGGCAGCCCGGGGTTCATGCGGCGCGCGTCGTCGATCACCAGCGCGAGGTCGTCGACCAGCCGCAGCTCGCTCGGCAGCCCGCCGCGCGCGCCGGTCGATTCGCCATGGCCATGGTGGTCGTGCGCCCACACCGCGAAGCCCCATTCGTGCAGGCATTCCGCCAGCGCGTGGTAGCGCCCCGCATGCTCGCCGAGCCCGTGCACCACGACGACGACGGCCCGCGCCGGGCCGGGCGCCGGCAAGCGGCGCAGGGCCAGCGTTTCGCCGTCCGGCGTGGACAGCGACACGCGCTGCGGCAGAGGCAGCGCCTCGTTCAAGCCGCCACCGGCTCCGATGCGGCGGCGCGGTGCGCGGCCGGCAGCGCGGAGATCACTTCGGCCACGGCGGCCGTGAGCTTCTTGGCGTACGGCACGTGCAGGAACTCGTTGGGGCCGTGCGCGTTGCTCTTGGGGCCGAGCACGCCGCAGACCATCATCTGCGCCTTCGGGAAGCCGGCGCTGAGCATGTTCATGAGCGGAATCGTGCCGCCCTGGCCGATGTAGCCGCACGAGGCGCCGAAGTGCGCGCGCGAGGCCTTGTTGAGCGCGTCCTCGAACCACGGCGTGATGGTCGGGGCGTTCCAGCCGGTGGCGCCGCCGTTGCTCTCGAAAGTGACGCGGGCCTGGTAGGGCGCGTTGTCCTCGAGCAGGGCCTTGAGCGTCTGCACCGTCTCGGCCGCGTCGACCAGCGGCGGCAGGCGCAGCGAGAGCTTGAAGGCGGTGTAGGGGCGCAGCACGTTGCCCGCGTCCTTCAGCGCCGGAAAGCCCTCGGCGCCGGTGACCGACAGCGTGGGCTTCCAGGTGCGGTTGAGCAGGGCCTCGACCGGGTCGGTGGTGGTCGGCAGCGCGAACATGGTCGAGCCGCCGCAGTCGTAGTGCGCCCACGGAAAGCGCTTGTAGACCTCTTCGCCGAGGATGGCGGCGGTGGCCTTGGCCTGCGCCAGCCGGTCGGCCGGCACTTCGCAGTGGAAGCTCGCGGGCAGCAGGCGGCCGGTGGCGCTGTCTTCGAGGCGGTCGAGCACCTGCCGCATGATGCGGAAGCTCGACGGCACGAGGCCCGACGCGTCGCCCGAGTGAATGCCTTCGGTCAGCACCTCGACCTTGAGCGTGCCGCTGGCCATGCCGCGCAGCGAGGTGGTGAGCCACAGCTGGTCGTAGTTGCCGGCACCGGAGTCCAGGCAGATCACCAGTTCGACGTTGCCCAGGCGCGGACGCAGCGCGTCCACATACGGCAGCAGGTCGTAGGAGCCGCTTTCCTCGCAGGTCTCGATCAGGCCGACGATGCGCGGATGCGCCACGCCCTGGGCCTTGAGCGCCTGCAGCGCGGCCACGCTGGCGTACACCGCGTAGCCGTCGTCGGCGCCGCCGCGGCCGTAGAGCAGGCCGTTCTCGTACTTGGGCGTCCAGGGGCCGAGGTCGTTGCGCCAGCCGGTGAACTCGGGCTGCTTGTCGAGGTGGCCGTACATGAGCACGGTCTCGTCCATGTCGGTGCCGCTGGCCGGCACTTCGAAGAACAGCACCGGCGTGCGGCCTTCCAGGCGCACGATCTCCAGCTTCAGGCCCTCGACCTTCTGCGCCTCGACCCAGGCGGCGGCATTGCGCAGCACGGTGTCGAGGTAGCCGTTGGCCGACCAGTCCTTGTCGAAGCCGGGCGACTTCGAGGGAATGGCGATGTAGTCGGTGAGTTGGCGAACGATGTCGCCGTCCCATTGGGCGGTGACGTCGGACAGGGCGCGCGCGGCGTCGAGCGTGCCGGCGGGCATTTCACGGTGCAGGGGGGCGTTCATCGGTGGGTTCTCCGCGGGGAAACGAAAAAAACGCATTTTGCGCCTTGAGGCGAGCGCGCGTAGAGTGCGGGCGATCTCAACCGGAGGGCCATGTGAGCAAGTCAGCATCGACTCGGATCAAGGTAGACATCAAGGTGGGTATTGGAGGCTGGACCTACGAGCCCTGGCGCGACAACTTCTACCCCAAGGGGCTCGCGCACGCGAAGGAACTGAACTACGCGAGCCGCAAGGTCAGCGCCATCGAGATCAACGGCACCTACTACAGCACCTTCAAGCCCGAGACCTTCAGGAAGTGGCACGACGACACGCCGGCCGACTTCATGTTCTCGCTCAAGGCCTCGCGCTTCGCGACCAACCGCAAGCTGCTGTCGGGCGCGGGCGATTCGATCAAGCGCTTCATCGACAGCGGCGTGGCCGAGCTGGGCGACAAGCTCGGCCCGATCGTGTGGCAGTTCATGCCGACCAAGCAGTTCGATGCGGAAGACTTCGAGGCCTTCCTCGCGCTGTTGCCGAAGAAGGAGGGCAGCCGCGTGCTGCGCCACGTGATGGACGTGCGGCACGAAAGCTTCATGGTGCCCGCGTACAAGGCGCTCGCGAAGAAGCACAAGGTGTCGACGGTGTTCACCGACGCCGACAAGTTTCCGTCGTTCGAGGAGCCCGAGGGCGACTTCGCCTATGCGCGGCTCATGATGGCCGACGCCAAGCTCAAGACCGGCTACGCGCCGAAGGCGCTGGACACCTGGGCCGAACGCGCGCAGGGGTGGGCCGAGTCGCCGAAGAAGCGCGACGTGTTCGTCTATTTCATCAACGGCGCCAAGGAAAAGGCACCGGCCGCGGCCGGTGCCCTGCTGGAGCGCCTGGGATGGACGCCGCCGGCCTGATGACGGGCCGGGCAGCGCAGAGACTGCGGTAGGCCTTGGGGGCGGTCAGCCCTTCGCGCCGAAGCTGATCTCGCCCGACAGCTGGCCGCCTTCTTCGATGACGATCTTGCCGTAGCGGATCTTGCCCGTGACCTTGCCGGTCGAGTGGATGACGAGCTTCTCGCGCACGGTCAGGTTGCCGTCGAACACGCCGCGGATTTCAGCGATGTCTATTTCGGCCGAGCCCTTGAACTCGCCCTGTTCGGCGATCTGCATCAGGCGCGAGTCCATGGTGGCCTCGACCAGGCCTTCGACCACGAGCGTGTCGCAATCGGTGATCTCGACGCCCTTGAGCTTGATGTTGGGGCCGACGGTGAGCTTGCTGCCGCCTTCCTTGGCGACGGGGGCCGCCGCTGCATTGAGGCCGCCTTGCTGCGCGGTCAGCGACGAAGGATTGACGGGGGTACCCGAGAGATTGGTGCCTGCGCCGACGAGCGGGGCGGGGCGGGAAGTCAACGAGTCGGTGTCTCGGTCACGCTTGCCGAAGAAGGGGGACTGTGTAGCCAATGGGGAGCTCCTCAAGAAAGGGGACTATCGTAAGAACGCACTCACGGCATGCGGCACTTCATTGCGCAAGAAGCGTAACTGAATAAGTCGCCCTGGACATGACAATGTCCCGCATGACCCGCCCGAACCTCGAAGCCCTCTCCACGCCCGCCGCCACCGACTCGCGCTTCGACAAGCCCGCGCACGGCTGGCGGCGCACGCTGTTCACCGTGATCTTCGAGGCCGACACGCGCGCGGGCCTGTGGTTCGACCTGGCGCTGATCGCGGTGATCGTCACCAGCGTGCTGGTGGTGATCCTGGACAGCGTGCAGTCGATCCGCAACCAGTGGCGCCCGCTGTTCAACGCGCTCGAATGGGTGTTCACGATTCTCTTCACGCTGGAGTACATCGCGCGGCTGTGCTGCGTGAACAAGCCGCTGCGCTATGCGCTGAGCTTCTACGGCGTGATCGACCTGCTCGCGCTGCTGCCGACCTTCCTGGTGGCCTTCGCGCCCGAGCTGGCCTACCTGATCGACGTGCGCATCCTGCGGCTGCTGCGCGTGTTCCGCATCTTCAAACTATCGCGTTACTCGGTGGAGTACCGCGCGCTGGTGCTGGCGGTGGCCTCGAGCCGCCGGAAGATCACGGTGTTCGTGGGCTTCGTGATGCTGGTGGTGCTGGTGATGGGCACGCTGATGTACGTGGTCGAAGGACCCGAGCACGGCTTCACGAGCATTCCAGTGGCGATCTACTGGGCCATCTCGACGATGGCCACCGTGGGCTTCGGCGACCTCGTGCCCAAGACCGACCTGGGCCGCGCGATCGCCTCGGTGATGATGCTGCTGGGCTGGGGCGTGCTGGCGGTGCCGACCGGCATCGTGACGGCCGAGATGTCGCGTCGCGGGCCCGATGACAAAGCGCAGCCGCTGCCGGTGGCGCCGCGCGGTGTGCTGGCAATGACGACGCCCGCGCCGGCGGTGCCGGCAAAGAGGATCACTCCGTCGGCCAGGCGACGCGCCCTTGCGCGGCATCGCCAAGGCGGGCGATGAAGGCATCGGCGTCGGGCTCGGCAAGCGTGAAGGCGAAGTGCACGTCGCTGTCGTGGCGCACGCTGTCGAGCACCGCCCCGGCCGCCGCGAGTTCGCGCCGCACCAGGCCTTCGAGCGCATAAGGCACCACGCACCGCAGGCTGCGCTGGCGCAGCAGCGGCACCAGCGTGGCGCCGAGCAGGGCCTGCGCCACCGCGTCGGTGTAGGCCCGCACGAGACCGCCCGCGCCCAGCTTCACGCCGCCGAAATAGCGCACCACGGTCGCGAGCGCGCCCTCGACCTGCTGGTGGCGCAGTACCTCCAGCATCGGCCGGCCGGCGGTGCCGCCGGGTTCGCCGTCGTCGTTCGCGGCCGACTGGCCGCCAGCCATGAGCGCCCAGCACACGTGCGCGGCGGCGGGGTGTTCGGCGCGCAGCGACGCGACCACGGCCAGCGCGGCCGCGCGGTCGGCCACCGGCTGCACGCAGCCGATGAAGCGGCTCTTCTTGATGAGCAGCTCGCTGTGGACGGGCTGCGCCAGCGTGAAGCTCATGCGGGGCGCTCCGTCATGCGCGCCAGGGCGTTCAGCCGCCGCCGCGCTCGAACTTGAAGACGGCGGTGCTGGCGCGCGCGTTGGGCAGCCAGCGCACGTCGCGGCCGTTCTGCAGGCCGAAGGCGTCGAGCACGCGCAGGTTGTTCTTGCCCGCCAGCACCTCGAAGTCCTTGAAGGTGCCGACGCGGATGTTGGGCGTGTCGTACCACTGGTAGGGCAGGCGGCGTGTCACGGGCATGCGCCCGCGCGCGATGCTCAGTCGGTTGGGCCAGTGCGCGAAATTCGGGAAGGCGACGATGCCGGCGCGGCCGACGCGCGCGGTCTCGCGCAGCATCACCTCGGCATTGCGCAGATGCTGCAGCGTGTCGATCTGCAGCACCACGTCGAACGAGGCGTCGTCGAACATCGACAGGCCTTCGTCGAGGTTGAGCTGGATCACGTCGACGCCGCGCCGCACGCACTGCAGCACGTTGCCGTCGGCAATTTCCACGCCGTAGCCGGAGCAGCCGCGCTCGCGCTGCAGCAGGTCGAGCAGGGCGCCGTCGCCGCAGCCCAGGTCGAGCACGCGCGAGCCCTTGGGCACGAGCTCGGCGATCAGTCGTTGGTGGTCGAGGTCGCTCATTGCTGGAACTCCTTGGCGACGCGCTCGAAGTAGGAACGCACCACGCCCATGTAGCGCACGTCGTCGAGCAGGAAGGCGTCGTGGCCGTGCGGCGCGTCGATCTCGGCGTAGCTGACGTTGCGGCGGTTCTCGAGCAGCGCCTTCACCAGTTCGCGGCTGCGCGCGGGGGAGAAGCGCCAGTCGGTCTTGAAGCTCACGAGCAGGAACTTGGCCGTGGCGTTCGCGAAGGCGGTGCTGAGCTTGCCGCCGTGGCTGCGCGCGGGGTCGAAGTAGTCGAGCGCGCGGGTGATCAGCAGGTAGGTGTTGGCGTCGAAGTACTCGCTGAACTTGTCGCCCTGGTAGCGCAGGTAGCTTTCGATCTGGAACTCGACGTCCTGCGTGGAGTAGCGGTAGTCGAGCCCCACGGTCTCGCCCTCGACGGCGCTGCGCAGGATGCGGCCGAACTTGGCGTTCATCACGTCGTCGCTCAGGTACGTGATGTGGCCGATCATCCGGGCGATGCGCAGGCCGCGCTTGGGCACCACGCCGTGTTCATAGAAGTGGCCGCCGTGGAAGTCGGGGTCGGTGACGATGGCGCGGCGCGCCACCTCGTTGAAGGCGATGTTCTCGGCCGTGAGGTTGGGGGCGCTGGCCACGACCACGGCGTGGCGCACGCGGTCGGGGTACTGCAAGGTCCACGACAGCGCCTGCATGCCGCCGAGGCTGCCGCCCATGACGGCGGCCAGCGTCCGGATGCCCAGCGCGTCGAGCAGCACGGCCTGAGCGTCGACCCAGTCTTCGACCGTGACCACCGGGAAGTCGGCGCCGTAGACGCGGCCGGTGGCGGGGTTGACGTGCATCGGGCCGGTCGAGCCGAAGCAGGAGCCGAGGTTGTTGACGCCGATCACGAAGAAGCGGTCGGTGTCGACCGGCTTGCCCGGGCCCACCATGTTGTCCCACCAGCCCTCGGAGCGGGCCTGGCCCTGGTAGACGCCCGCCACGTGGTGCGAGGCGTTGAGCGCATGGCACACGAGCACCGCGTTGCTGCGCTCGGCGTTCAGGGTGCCGTAGGTTTCGTAGGCGAGCGTGTAGTCGCTGATCGATGCGCCGCTGCGCAGGGCCAGCGGGCCCGCGAACTGCATCGACTGCGAAGTGACGACCAAGGGAGGTGACGACGACATGAATGAAAAAACCCGGCCTCGCCAAAAACGAGCCGGGTCTGCCGCGCCTGTCTTTAGCTGAATTTATAAAGCGCCCGCAAGCTGTAGCAAATCGGCGCGACACAAGTATATCCCCCAGGCTGCGCGCACTGCGTGTCGCTTCGCCAACCCCCTTCGGGGGCAACACCTGCGGCCCGGCGAAGCCGGTTCCGCGGTGTTTCTGGAAGGGATGTTTCTTCTTTTCTTACCAGCCGATGATCATGATCACGCCCAGCACCAGGAAGATCGCGGCCGAGATGCCGTGCACGAGCTTGATCGGCACGCGCTTGACGATCTTGTCGCCCAGCCACACCACCGGCGCATTGGCGAGCATCATGCCCAGCGTGGTGCCGGCGACCACCCAGAAGTAGTCGTGCGTGAAGCGGGCGGCCAGCATGACGGTGGCGATCTGGGTCTTGTCGCCCATCTCGGCCAGGAAGAACGCGATCACGGTGGTGCCGAAGACGCCGAACTTGGAAACGCCCGGCGCATCGTCGTCGTCGAGCTTGTCGGGAATCAACATCCACACGGCCATCGCGATGAACGAGCCGCCGAGGATCCAGCGCAGCACCTCGGGCCCGAGCCAGCGCGTGATGTAGTTGCCGACCGCGCCGGCCAGCGCGTGGTTGATGATGGTGGCGGCCAGGATGCCGAGGACGATCGGCCAGGGTTTCCTGAAACGGGCTGCGAGCAAGAGGGCCAGGAGTTGGGTCTTGTCGCCCATTTCGGCGAGCGCAACTACGCCGGTTGCAACGAGAAAAGCTTCCATTTTTTGAACGTGGGGTTTCTTGGCCGAAGGACGCAATTGACCGTGCAACACCTTCGGCCATATTCCCGAAGTTGCACGGTCAAAGGTCTCGCCAGGTGTTTTCTCACTGCACGCGCCATGTCCTGTGTGGGGCAGGACAAGTCTGTTGACGCGGGCCCCTCTCGCAAATCGGAAGGCGGCTACTCCCCAATGACGGGCGCAATTCTACCCGCGGCGCCAAGGGCCTCGCCCGATCGGGTAAGCGTGCGCTCGCTTTTGATTGTTTTCACAGGTGCTACCTCAAGACGCAAATTCCTGCTTGCAATTCGGATATTTCACCCATAATGCACGAGCCTCCCTCTTCATTTTGGTGGGGAGGCAGTTCGGTGATCGGTCAGTTTCGCGCGACTCGACGGCTCTCGTTTGAGTGATGCTTTCGGGACTCCATCGCTTTTCTTGATGTGTTTATAGGAGTCCCTTGATGGGCAACAAACTGTACGTCGGCAACCTGCCTTACTCGGTGCGCGACGGTGATCTCGAGCAGGCCTTCGGCCAGTTCGGCGCAGTGACCAGCGCCAAGGTCATGATGGAGCGCGACACGGGCCGCTCGAAGGGCTTCGGCTTCGTCGAGATGGGCAGTGACGCGGAAGCACAGGCCGCCATCAACGGCATGAACGGCCAGCCCCTGGGCGGCCGCAGCGTCGTCGTCAACGAAGCACGTCCCATGGAAGCACGCCCTCCCCGTAGCGGTGGTGGTGGCGGCTACGGCGGTGGCGGCGGTGGTGGTTATGGCGGCGGTGGTGGCGGTGGCTACGGCGGCGGCGGTGGTGGCGGCTACGGTGGCGGCGGCGGCGGTGGCCGCTCCGGCGGTGGCGGCGGCTACGGCGGCGGTGGCCGCAGTGGTGGCGGCGGCGGTGGTGGCGATGGCGGTTTCCGCAGCCCCTACGGCGCCGGTCCCCGTGGCGGTGGCGGCGGTGGTCGCTCCGGCGGTGGTGGCGGCGGCTACGGCGGTGGCGGCAACAGCGGCTACTGATCCAGGCGCTCCAACGCACAGAAAGACAAAAGGCTCCTCACGGAGCCTTTTTCTTTGGGGGCCGGCCGTGTCGATCAGGCCTCGCCGCTGCGCTTCTTGCGTTCGCGCCCCTGCACCGCGCGGTCGAGCACGGCATTGGGCAGCATGCGCATGATCTTGGCGACCACGCCCATCTGCCACGGGATCACGCGGTAGCTGGTGCCCGACTCGATGGCGCGCAGCGCCTGGGCCGCGAAGTCCTCGGCCTTCATGAGAAAGGGCATGCCGTAGCGATTGCCCTGCGTCAGCGGCGTGTCGATGTAGCCCGGGCACAGCGTGACCACCTTGACGCCGCTGTTGTGCAGTTCGCCACGCAGGCTCTCGCAGTACGCGACCACCCCGGCCTTGCTCGCGCAGTACGCGCCGTGGCCCGGCAGCCCGCGAATGGCCGCGACGCTGGCAATGCCCACCAGCCTGCCGCTGCCGCGCTGCGCCATCGCCCGCACGAACGGATGAAAAGTCGCGGCCAGCCCGACGTTGTTGGTGGCGAAGGTCTGCGACAGCACGTCGAGGTCGGCGCGCTCCGCCGTGTCGATGCCCACGCTGATGCCGGCATTGGCAATGACCACGTCGGGCAGGCCCTGCCGAGCGATGCACTCGGCGCCGGCGGCCACGATGCTGTCGGTCTGCGCCACGTCGGCGGCGTAGATCCGGTAGCGGTCCGCGCTGAGCTTGCGGCCCTGGGCCCAGGCTTCGGTCTCCGCTGTGCGCCGGGCGACCAGCGCCAGGCGATAACCCGCGTCGTAGAAGCTCGCGGCCAGCGCCTGGCCGATGCCGCTCGATGCGCCGGTGATGAAGACGAGCGGGGACGGCGTGGTCATGCGTGATGTGTTCCGGGTGTCTTCGTGTTTGTCAGCGCTTCTTGGCCGGAGCGGGCGCCGCCATCGCGGCCGACGGAATCAGCACCCCGCGCACCCGGCCGTTCAGGTTGGCCACGCCGGTCACGTTGTCGTAGTCGAGCGTGTCGCCGGTGAACTGGTCCTTGTCGCGGATCAGCGTGACCGGCTGGTTCGACGTCACGCGCTCGGTGTCGACGTAGGCATGCAGGAACTCGCCGCGGAACTCGAGCCGCGGCGTGGGCTTGCCGTTCGGTCCCACCGACGGGTCGCGGATGACGATCGCGTTGCCGAACAGCTGCAGCTCGCTGCCGTCCGAGTTCGACAGCCCGCGGTTGGCCGTGGAGCGCGTCACCAGCCCCTCGGGCGACACGGAACGCATGCGCACCTTGTCGACCTCGATGGTGTCGGTGTCCGGGTAGTGCCGGCCTTCGACGCCATGCAGCTCGCTGCGCAGGTCGCCGTTGGGCAGGAAGTTCTTGATCACGAAGTCGCGCATGAAGTAGTCGGGCTCATGCGTGGGCGCGGCCTTGGCGGTGGGCTCCAGCAGCTTGGGCGCATTGCGCACCAGCCAGTAGGTGCCGAGCGCGACGGCCGCCGTCAGGATGATCGGCAGGTAGATCGTGGTGCGGTCGAGGACGTCGCGCACCAGTCCCCATGCGCGTTTCGCGTTGTTCATGTGTGGGGGCCTCGGGCAGCGTCGAGCAGGACGCGGTATTGGCCGCAGGCCGTGAGAAGCAGGTCGCAGAACTCGCGCGCCGCGCCTTCGCCGCCGCGCGCGCGGGTGACGTAGCGCGCAATGTCTCGCACCTCGGCGTGGGCATTGGCCGGCGCCGCCGCGAAGCCGACACGCGTGAGCACCGGCAGGTCGGGCCAGTCGTCGCCGATGGCCGCGGCCTGCGCCCAGCCGAAGCCCAGCTGGTCGAGCATGGCCTGCGCGGCGGGCAATTTGTCTTCGGTGCCGTAGCGCACGTGCTCGATGCCCAGCGCCTCCAGCCGCACGCGCAGCGGCTTGGAATCGCGCCCCGTGATCACGGCCGGCACGATGCCCGCCTTGCGCAGCAGCTTCAGGCCGTAGCCGTCGAGGATGCTGAAGCGCTTGAGCGTTTCGCCGTGCTCGGTGAAGTACACGCCGCCGTCGGTCAGCACGCCGTCGATGTCGAAGAAAACGATGCGCACGTCCTGCGCGGCGAGCAAGGTCTCGGCCTGGAACTCGAGCGCCATCAGATGACCTTCGCGCGCATCAGGTCGTTGGTGTTGATCGCGCCGACGATCACCCCCGCGCCGTCGATCACGAACAGGCGGGTGATGCCGCACTGCTCCATCAGCTCGGCGGCTTCCACCGCCAGCGCGTCGACGCGGATGGTGCGCGGGTCGCGGTGCATCACCTCGGCCGCCTTGGGCGTGCGCAGGTCGGCGCCGGCCTCGATCAGGCGGCGCAGGTCGCCGTCGGTGAAGATGCCCGAGGCGCGGCCGTCGGGCTCGACCACGGCGGCGGCGCCGAAGCCCTTGATGCTCATCGCGCGCATCAGCTCGCTGATGGTGGCCGAGGGCGGCACGCGCGGCACTTCGTCGCCCGAGCGCATGACGTCGCTCACGTGCGTGAGCAGCTTGCGCCCGAGCGCGCCGCCCGGGTGCGAGCGCGCGAAGTCTTCGGAGCCGAAGCCGCGCGCGTCGAGCAGCGCCACCGCCAGCGCGTCGCCCATCGCCATCTGGGCGGTGGTGCTCGCGGTGGGGGCGAGGTTGAGCGGGCAGGCCTCCTTGGACACGCCGGCGTCGATCACGATGTCGGCATGGCGGGCCAGGGTGGATTCGGGGCGGCCGGTCATGGCGATCAGGGGCACGCCCTGGCGCTTGACGACCGGCAGGATGACGGTGAGCTCGTCGACTTCGCCGCTGTTGGAAATGGCCAGCACCAGGTCGACCGACTTGATCATGCCCAGGTCGCCGTGGCTGGCTTCGGCCGGGTGCACGAACATCGCGGGCGTGCCGGTGGAAGCGAGGGTGGCGGCGATCTTGCGGCCGACGTGGCCGCTCTTGCCCATGCCCATCACGACCACGCGGCCGCGCACTTCGAGGATCTTGCGCACGGCGTCGACGAAGCTCGGCCCGACGCGGGTCTTCAGGCCGGCGACGGCTTCGGCTTCGATGTCGAAAGTGATGCGTGCCCGGGACAGGATCGCTTCGGGGTCGACCACGGGGGCCGGGGCGGGACGGGAGCTCATCGCCGGATTTTACGGGCCAGAGGCTTGCCCCCACGCTCGGCACTTCGTGTCCTCGCTGCCCCCCGAGGGGGCCGCTTGCGCCTTGGGGCGGCCCGGCGGCGCTCGGTCTCCCTCCGAACGCGCGCGCACGGGTCTTGCTCTAGCATCGGCGCCTATGTCGTCGTTCGATCTCACGCTGTTGTACTTGCTGGCCGCGGTGATCGGCGTGGTGGCCTGCCGCTCGCTCAAGCTGCCGCCGATGCTGGGCTACCTGTCGGCGGGCGTGCTGATCGGGCCGCACGCCTTCGCGCTGGCGCAGAACTCCGAAGGCATCCGCCACCTGGGCGAATTCGGCGTGGTGTTCCTGATGTTCGTGATCGGGCTGGAATTCAGCCTGCCCAAGCTGCGCGCCATGCGAAAGCACGTGTTCGGGCTCGGCCTGCTGCAGGTGCTGCTGACGATGGCCATTGCCACGGTGGGCGCGCTGGCAGTCGCGCGGCTGTTCCTGCCGCCGTCGTGGCAGCTCGGCTGGCAGACCACGCTCGCGCTGTCGGGCGCGCTGACCATGAGCAGCACCGCCATCGTCGTCAAGCTGATGGCCGAGCGACTCGAACTCGAAAGCGAGCACGGCAAGCGCGTGATGGGCGTGCTGCTGTTCCAGGATTTGGCGGTGGTGCCGCTGCTGGTGCTGATTCCCGCGCTGGGCGCGCCGCCCGAGGCGCTGGCCAAGGCCCTGGGGCTCGCGCTCCTGAAGGCCACCTTCCTGATCGGCCTGCTGCTGTACGGCGGCCCGCGCGTCATGCGCTGGTGGCTCACGCTGGTGGCGCGGCGGCGCAGCGAAGAGCTGTTCATCCTGAACGTGCTGCTGGTCACGCTGGGGCTGGCCTGGCTCACCGAACTGGCGGGGCTGAGCCTGGCGCTGGGCGCGTTCATCGCGGGCATGCTGGTGTCGGAGACCGAATACAAGCACCAGGTCGAGACCGACATCCGCCCCTTCCACGACGTGCTGCTGGGTCTGTTCTTCATCACCGTGGGCATGTCGCTGGACTGGCACATCGTGGTCGAGCGCTGGATGCTGGTGGGCGTGCTGCTGCTGGTGCCGCTGGCTTTCAAGCTCGGGCTGGTGACGGTGCTGGCGCGGGTGCTGGGGGCCACCTCGGGCGTGTCGCTGCGCACCGGCCTGTACCTGGCGCAGGCCGGCGAGTTCGGCTTCGTGCTGCTGACGCTGGCGCAGGAGCGCAGCCTGCTGCCGCCCTGGCTGGCCAACCCGGTGCTGGCGTCGATGGTGCTGTCGATGCTGGCAACGCCGTTCATCATCATGTACAGCAACGCCATCGTGCGCAAACTGGTGGCCAGCGACTGGATGCAGCAGTCGCTGCAGATGACGTCCATTGCACGCAAGACCATCAACACCGCGCAGCACGTGATCATCTGCGGCTACGGGCGCTGCGGCCAGAACCTGGCGCGCATCCTCGAGCGCGAGGGCATTCCGTACATGGCGCTGGACCTCGATCCCGACCGCGTGCGCCAGGCCGCCGCCGCCGGCGACTCGGTGGTGTTCGGCGACGCGGCGCGGCTGCAGGCGCTGATGGCCGCCGGCCTGGCGCGCGCCAGCGCCGTGGTGGTCACCTACCTCGACGTGCCCGGCGCCATGAAGGTGCTGGCCAACACGCGCGCCCACGCGGCCCAGGTGCCGGTGATCGTGCGCACGCAGGACGACCACGACCTCGAGAAGCTGCAGGCCGCCGGCGCGACCGAGGTGGTGCCCGAGGCCATCGAAGGTTCGCTGATGCTCGCCAGCCACGCGCTGGCGCTGGTCGGCGTGCCGATGCGGCGCGTGATCCGCGTGGTGCAGGACCAGCGCGACGCGCGCTACAACCTGCTGCGTGGCTATTTCCACGGCGCCGACGACGACAACGCCGACGAGATCGACCACGAGCGGCTCAACAGTTTCACCCTGAATGCCGGCGCCCGCGCGATCGGCCAGACGCTGGAACAGCTGGCGCTGCCGACGCTGGGCGTGCGCGTCGCGAGCCTGCGCCGCCACGACGGCCAGCCGCGCACGCCGGCCGGCGCCACTGTGCTCACGGACGGCGACACGCTGGTGCTGTCGGGCAAGCCGGCCGCGCTGGCGATCGCCATCGAGCGGCTGCAGAAGGGCTGAGCGCGGCGAACCCCAGGCTCGGGTCAGCCTCGTTCAGTTGATCAGCGTCGGGTTGCGCTTTTCTTCGTCGATGCGCTGCTGGCGGCGCACGGCGTCGCATTGCGCGTGGGCCTTGTACTCGGCCTTCAGGCACTGGGCCGCCATGCACTGCGCCCGCGCGATGAAGTTGCGGTCGCCGCACTGGGCCAGGGGTTCGGGGGGAGGGGGCGCGGGGGCCGGTGGCGGCGGGGCTGCCGCGACGACGGGGGTCGGGGCTTCCGGGGCGCGGGGCGCGGGTGCCGCGGCGGTCGCCTGTTTGCGTGGCCGGGCGGTGGGCTTGGCGTTGGCCGGGGCCGGTGCGGCTTCAGCGACGAGCGCTGCGTCGGTGGCCTGGGACTCCGGCACTGCGGGTGCCGGCGCCGGGGGTGGCGCCGGCTGCGCCGCCGGCAGCGCGATTTCGGCGGCCGGGGCCGACACCGCGGATTCGGCATCCTCGGCCGCCGTGGGCGCCTTGCTGCGGGTTCCATAGCCATACCAGCCCGCCACCATCATCATCACCGCCACCACCAGCAGGCCGAGCCACAGCAGGATCACCCGCTTGCGCGGTGGCCGCTCGACGGGCCGCCGGACCTTGACCCTGGTGCGCTTGCGTTCGGCCCTTTCCTGCCGCGCCGTCTCGTAGCCCGATGTCGACGAGGCAGGGGGCGCGGGCGGCGGCGGGGGATCGTCGTAGGCCATGATCACCGTCTGCTGCTCGTCCGACGGTGCCGGGGCCGACGACTTTCCGAAGAACGAACGCCGAGGCTCGGGCTCGCCGGGGTCGAAGAGCGGCGCCGGAATGGTCGGCGCGCGCAACTGGGCCGGCGCGGTGGTGGCCCACTCGCGCTCGGGGCTCGGGGGTGGGGGTGGGGGAATCCGGGTCGGCGTGGCGGACAGCGTGACGCCGCAGCTTCTGCAGAAATTCGCGCCGTCACGGTTTTCCGTGCTGCAGACCGGACAGATCAAGGCCATGGCTTACTTACTGACTACTCTCGGGAACCGAAACGAAATGGGCTGCACGCGTGCCGGCTCCAGTGCCCGCAGCGCGCTTCTTGAAGGCCTGACCGCGGCGGCCGGGCTCAGGTGACGGCGACGCGCTTGGAGCGATGCGCCATGCGCTTGGCGATCACGGCGCCCAGCGCCATCGCGATTTCCAGCGCCAGGTTGGGCTGGCGGTTCGTCATCTCGGCAAAGCGGATCGCGTTGAGCCGCCACACGCGGCCCGCGCCGGTGACCACCACGTTGGCCGAATGCGGCAGGCGCGAGAAGAACGAGCCTTCGCCCACCACCGAACCCGGCGTGAGCACGGCAAGGCGCATCTGCTCCTTGCTGCTGACGCGGTGCACGCTGATGGCGCCGCTCTCGATGAAGAACACCGAGCGGTCGGGCGTTCCCTGCTCGATCAGCACGTCGCCGACGCTGGTGTCGATGGGCTGCAGGTAGCCCGCCAGCGTTTCCCATTGCTGGACGCTGAACGTCAACGCAAAAGCGTCGGTGCTCATGTTTTCCGCGATGGCGCGGCTCAGGTTCTGGATGGACATGCTTTTCTCAACCCCGCATCAGTGCCGAAGTATCCGCGATGGCCATGAGATTGGGCTACAGATGTTTACGTTTTTCAGGACGCTGTCTCTATTTCCCAATGCAAAAGCGCGAAAAGATGACTCCCAGCAAGTCATCGGCGCCGAACTCCCCGGTGATTTCGTTCAGCGCGTTCTGCGCCAGCCGCAATTCTTCGGCCAGCAGGTCGAGCAGCTGGGCCTGCGCCGCGAGGTGGCCGGCGGCCAGCACCAGGTGCGTTTCGACCTGGGCCAGCGCCTGCACATGGCGAGCGCGCGCGAGGTACACGCCCTCGGGCACGGCCTGCCAGCCGGCCATGGCCAGCAGCTGCTCGCGCAGGGCCTCGATGCCCAGGCCGGTCTTGGCGGACATCGCGATGCCCTCGGCCGGCCGGGCCGCCGGCGCAGCGTCTTGCTTGTTCCAGACGTCGAGCACCGGCACGCTGGCCGGCAGCTTTTGCCGCAGGCTGGCGAGGATTTCTGCGTCGGCGGCGGCGTAGTCGGGCATGTCGACGCGCGTCAGGTCGTGCAGGAACAGCACGGCGTCGGCGCTCTCGATCTGGCCCCAGGCGCGCGCCACGCCGATTTGCTCGACCTCGTCGCTGCTCTCGCGCAGGCCGGCAGTGTCGGCCACGTGCAGCGGCACGCCGTGGATCTGGATGGTCTGCGACACGACGTCGCGCGTGGTGCCCGCCACCGCGCTCACGATGGCCAGCTCGGCGCCGGCCAGCGCATTGAGCAGCGAACTCTTGCCCGCGTTCGGCTGGCCCGCGATCACCACCTTGATGCCTTCGCGCAGCAGCGCCCCCTGGCGCGCGCGCTGCTGCACGGCGGCGAGTTGCGCCTGCAGCCTGGCGAGCTGTCCGGTCGCGTCGGCCTTCTGCAGAAAGTCGATTTCCTCTTCCGGAAAATCGAGCGTGGCCTCGACCAGCATGCGCAGGTGGATCAGCGCATCGCGCAGCGTGTGGATCTCGCGCGAGAAAGCGCCCGACAGCGAGCGCCCGGCGCTGCGCGCGGCGGCCTCGGTGCTCGCGTCGATCAGGTCGGCAATGGCCTCGGCCTGCGCCAGGTCGATCTTGCCGTTGAGAAACGCCCGCTGGCTGAACTCGCCCGGCTCGGCCACGCGCAGGCCGGGCAGGCGAGGGCGGCCGGTGACCGCATCGGGCTCGGCCGCCGCCTCGAGGCAGCGCGCCAGCAGCAGCTGCAGCACGACCGCGCCGCCGTGCGCCTGCAACTCGAGCACGTCTTCGCCGGTGAACGAATTCGGCGAGGGAAAGTGGATGGCCAGGCCGTGGTCGACCGGCTCGCCGCCCGCATCGCGAAACGGCAGGTAGGTGGCCTCGCGCGGCTTGAGGGCGCGGCCGCAGATCGCGTCGATCAGCGGCGCCAGCCTGGCGCCCGACACCCGCACGATGCCGACCGCCCCGCGCCCCGAGGCGGTGGCGATGGCGACGATGGGGTCTGTGGTGCGGGCGAGCATGGTGCGGATTCTTTCAGCAAAAAGGGCCGCTTACGCGGCCCTTCGGGGATTGGCGGGGGTGGTGTCCGGCTACTTCTTGGTACCGAGCACGCCCAGGCGCTTGTTGATGAACCACTGCTGCGCGATCGACAGCGTGTTGTTCGTGATCCAGTACAGCACCAGGCCGGCCGGGAAGAAGATGAACATCACGCTGAACGCCAGCGGCATGATCCACATCAGCTTGGCCTGCATCGGGTCCGGCGGCGTCGGGTTGAGCCAGGTCTGGAACAGCGAGGTGGCCGTCATGACGATCGGCAGGATGTACCAGGGGTCCGGTGCCGACAGGTCGGTGATCCAGAGAATCCACGGTGCGTGGCGCATTTCGACCGACGACAGCAGCACCCAGTACAGCGCGATGAACACCGGGATCTGGATCACGATGGGGAAGCAGCCGCCCATCGGATTGACCTTCTCGGTCTTGTAGATCCGCATCATTTCCTGCTGCATTTCCTGCGGCTTGTCCTTCAGCCGCTCGCGCATTTCCATGATCTTCGGGTTGATGGCCTTCATCTTGGCCATGCTGGCGTAGGCCTTGGCGTTGAGCCAGTAGAAGGCCGCCTTCAGCAGCACCACCAGCGCCACGATCGACCAGCCCCAGTTGCCCAGGATGCCGTGCAGCTGGGTAAGCAGCCAGTACAGCGGCTTGGAGATGATCGCGAAGATGCCGTAGTCCTTCACCAGGTCCAGGCCGGGCGCGATGGCTTCGAGCTTCTTTTCTTCTTCAGGACCGGCGAACAGCGCGCTGTTCACGACCTGCGTGGCGCCCGGAGCCAGCTTCGGCAGCGTGGCCACCATGGCCACGGTGAAGAGGTTGTCGCCCAGGTCCTTCACGCGGAACTCGCGGCGCAGCTGTTCGCTGACCGGGTCGCCCTTGAGCAGCCAGGCCGACGCGAAGTAATGCTGCACCATCGCGATCCAGCCGTCGTTGGCCGGCGGCGGCGGTTCGATCTTGCCCTTGGCGATGTCCTTGAAGTCGAGCTTGTGGAACTTCTTCTCGTTGGTGTACGCGGCCGGGCCGGTGAAGGTGTTGGTGCCGAACATGGTGCCGGCGGCCACGGTGCCGTGGCGCAGCAGCTGCATGTACAGCTGCGCGTCGCGCGGCTGGTCGCCCACGTTCGTGACTTCGTGGCGCACGCCGATGGCGTAGTCGCCGCGGTGGAACACGTAGGTCTTGGTGTACTTCAGGCCGCCGACGGGGGCGCTTTCGAAGCTCACTTCCAGCGTGTTCTGGCCGTCGGCCATTTCACGCGGGCCGGGCTTCGGCGTCATCTGCGTCAGGTGGTTGGGGAAGGCGTCGCCGGCCACCGGGTTCAGCAGGCCGGTCTGCGCGATGTAGCGCGTGGCCGGCGAGTCGTTCTCGAACAGCACCACGTGCTTGGTGCGGTCAGCCTCGTCGTACTTCAGCAGCTCCAGGTGGTTGACCGTGGCGCCTTCGCTGTCGATCGTCGCCTTGAACAGGTCGGTGGTGACACGGACCTTTTCACCGGCCGCGGCCGGCGTGGCTTGCGTGGGCACGGCGCCCGCGTTGCCGGCGGCAGCAGTGGGCACGCCGTTGGCGGTGGCGGGCGTGGTGCCGGCGGCCGGGGCGGTGACGGCCGGCTTGCTCGACGGCAGGAAGGTCGGCTTGTTGCCGTTGAAGACCTGCCATTGGTCCCACAGCAGCACCAGCGAGAACCCAAAAATCACCCACAGTATCGTGCGGCGGATATCGTTCATGACGAAGACTTCTTGTCGGAGGAGAGAAGAGACGAAAACAGCGAGCCTGACTTGTCAGTGCGACGCTGTGATTTCGGTGGAACCGGATCGTGCCCGCCCTGGCACCAGGGCTGGCATCGCGCGATGCGGTGCACAGTGAGGTAGCTGCCCTTGAGCGCGCCATGCACCTCGAGCGCCTCGATCGAATACACGGAGCAGGTCGGCGTGAAGCGGCACGACTGGCCGAGCCAGGGGCTCAGCAGCAGACGGTAGGCCTTCACGAAGCCGATCAGCAGGCGTTTCATGATGAGGACGAAGAAGACGCGGAAGAGGGCCCCGAAGCGGCGGGGGCCCGGCGCGGCGCGGGCGCGGACGGGCGCGCGGCCCGAGCCAGCAGTTGCTGGAGTTCGGCGCGAACGGCGCTCTTGAGCTTGTCCGAGGTGGCGCTCACGAATTCCTTGCGATCGAAGCCCGCGCGCAGCCGCACCACGTGCGCGGCACGTGGCAAGGCAACGCCGGGAGCGGCGCTCACGGCGTAGATCTGGCGCTTGATGGCGTTGCGCGTGACCGCGCGACGCGCCCAGCGCTTGGGCACCATGGCACCCAGCCAGACGTCGTCGGACGCGAACAACGGCTGTGCGCCCGATGCGAAATCGAGCGCACAGCGATGCAATGCGAAATGAGCAGTGCGCGCCACGGTGGCACCTGCGAGGACGGCCTGGAATTGCGCGCGGGTCTTGAGCCGCTGCATGGAAGCCGGGCCGCGCATGTCGTTACTGGTCGGGCCGGACGCGCCGGCTGCGGGAACTGGCGCTGACGTGTCGGCTGCTGGCAACGGCAGGTGGGCTGCCGTCAGACGGCCAGGCGCTTGCGGCCCTTGGCGCGGCGTGCGTTGATGACGGCACGGCCGCCGCGGGTCTTCATGCGGACCAGGAAGCCGTGGGTACGGGCGCGGCGGACTTTGGAAGCTTGATAAGTGCGTTTCATGATGATTTCCTAATTCCCTGTTCGCGCGGGCTCTCTGCCTGAAAAGCATGAGCAACCTGCGGGGCGCCGGGGGAGCGTGTTGGGATGAACCCCGAAGAACGACGCAAAGAGGTTTTCAGGGAAACCCGCAATTATCGCAAACATTGGCCGCCGGAACAATCTTCGACTGGATTTGCGGGCCTTTCGGCGTCCGGGACAGCGTGTGGATAAGGTTTTGACAAGTTAGAATGCCGGGCGCCTTCCAGCAGAGAATATCCACAATACCTATACCAAGAAATGCCCGAGGGTCTCATCACTTTTTCAAGCGCCCATGTCGACTGACGGCATCGGCGAAAGCCTCTGGCAGGCCTGCGTCGACCAGCTCGCGCAGGAGCTGTCCGAGCAACAGTTCAACACCTGGATCAAGCCCCTGACCGCACAGGTCGCCGACGACCTGTCGCGCATGACCGTGTTCGTCGCCAACCGGTTCAAGCTCGACTGGATCCGGGCCCAGTACGCCGGCAAGATCGCGGCCATGGCCGAGAAGATGTATGGCCAGCCAGTGGCTGTCGAGTTAGCGCTTGCTCCTCGCGAAACGCCCGTGCGCTCTGCGCCCGTGGCGGTCATGACCGAAACCGACGTGCCGCGTGACGTGGCCGGCCCGGGCGAGGAACCGGCCGCCGCCGGCTTCAAGAACCGGCTCAACTCCGGGCTCACTTTCGACACCCTGGTCGAAGGCACGGCCAACCGCATGGCGCGCGCCGCGGCCATGCACGTGGCCGGCATGCCGGGCCATCTTTACAACCCTCTTTTCATCTACGGCGGCGTCGGCCTGGGCAAGACCCACCTGATGCACGCGGTGGGCAACCGGCTGCTCGCGGACCGCGCCGATTCCAAAGTTCTCTACATCCACGCCGAGCAGTTCGTCTCGGATGTGGTCAAGGCCTATCAGCGCAAGACTTTCGATGAGTTCAAGGAACGCTATCACTCGCTCGATCTGTTGCTGATCGACGATGTGCAGTTCTTCGCCAACAAGGACCGGACGCAGGAAGAGTTCTTCAACGCGTTCGAGGCCCTGCTGGCCAAGAAATCCCACATCGTGATGACCAGCGACACCTACCCCAAGGGGCTGGCCGACATCCACGAGCGCCTGGTTTCGCGCTTCGACTCGGGCCTGACGGTGGCCATCGAGCCGCCCGAGCTCGAAATGCGCGTGGCCATCCTGATCAACAAGGCGCGCGCCGAATCGGCCGAAATGCCCGAGGAAGTCGCCTTCTTCGTCGCCAAGAACGTGCGCTCCAACGTGCGCGAGCTCGAAGGCGCGCTGCGCAAGATCCTGGCCTATTCGCGCTTCAACCAGAAAGAGATCTCGATCGCCCTGGCGCGCGAGGCGCTGCGTGACTTGTTGTCGATCCAGAATCGGCAGATCTCCGTCGAGAATATCCAGAAAACGGTGGCCGACTACTACAAGATCAAGGTCGCCGACATGTACAGCAAGAAACGCCCGGCCAGCATTGCGCGGCCGCGGCAGATCGCGATGTACCTGGCCAAGGAGCTCACGCAGAAGAGCCTGCCGGAAATCGGCGAGCTGTTCGGCGGTCGCGACCACACGACGGTGCTGCACGCGGTGCGCAAGATTTCGGGCGAGCGCCAGCAGCTCACCGAACTCAACCAGCAGCTCCACGTGCTCGAGCAGACGCTCAAGGGCTGAAGCCGGATGTCATCCAGGATGCCTCCTGCAACAGCGGAGAATGGCGTCTTACAAGCTGATTCAAAGAGATAGAGAAGAGGAAGAAGACATGATCGTTTTGAAGGCAAACCAAGACAAAGTCCTCGCCGCGCTGCAGTCGGTGGCGGGCATCGTCGAGCGGCGTCACACCTTGCCGATCCTGGCGAACGTGCTGATCCGCAAGACCGGCGGCCAGCTGCAGCTGACCACCAGCGACCTCGAGATCCAGATCCGCACCACCGCCGAGCTCGGCGGCGACGAAGGCAACTTCACCACCACCATCGGCGCGCGCAAGCTCATCGACATCCTGCGCACCATGCCGTCCGACCAGACCGTGAGCCTGGAGTCGAGCGCCAGCAAGCTGGTGCTCAAGGGCGGCAAGAGCCGCTTCACGCTGCAGTCGCTGCCCGCCGAAGACTTTCCGCTGGTGCAGGAAGCCGCCAATTTCGGCCCCGTGTTCAGCGTGCCGCAAAAGACGCTGAAGGACCTGCTCTCGCAGGTCTCCTTCGCCATGGCCGTGCACGACATCCGCTACTACCTGAACGGCATCCTGTTCGTGGCCGAAGGCAAGCAGCTGAGCCTGGTGGCCACCGACGGCCACCGCCTGGCGTTCTCGTCGGCCACGCTCGACGTCGAAGTGCCGCGCCAGGAAGTCATTCTTCCGCGCAAGACCGTGCTGGAAATGCAGCGCCTGCTGTCCGACGCCGAAGGCGCCATCGAGATGCAGTTCGCCAACAACCAGGCCAAGTTCAGCTTCGGCGGCATGGAGTTCGTCACCAAGCTGGTCGAGGGCAAGTTCCCCGACTACAACCGCGTGATTCCCAAGAACCACAAGAACACCGTCACCCTGGGCCGCGCGCCGCTGCTGGCCAGCCTGCAGCGCACCGCCATCCTGACCAGCGAGAAGTTCAAGGGCGTGCGCCTGAACATCGAGCCGGGCACCCTGCGCATCGCGTCCAACAACGCCGAGCAGGAAGAAGCCCAGGACGAACTCGACATCGACTACGGCGGCGACGCCATCGAGATCGGCTTCAACGTCACCTACCTGATCGACGCGCTGTCCAACATGGACCAGGACATGGTCAAGCTCGACCTGGCCGACTCCAACAGTTCGGCGCTGCTGACCATTCCCGAGAACGCATCCTTCAAGTACGTCGTGATGCCGATGCGTATCTAGCAGACAGACCCCGAAGCGCCTTGCGCACACAGCCCGCGGCCCTCCGCGGGTTTGCGCTTTCAAGAGGCGGCGAATTGAGCTTTTGAGAGCCCGAAAAATCACGTGAATGCCGTGAGAGACAGAGGAATATCCGAATGAGTGCTGAAGAAAACAAGCCCGAAGTGCCGCACACCGAGCCGGTCTACACGCCTGAAGTGCAGGTCGTGCCGCCCGAGGCCATTGCCGCCGACACCAGCTACGGCGAAGGCTCGATCACGATCCTCGAAGGCCTCGAGGCCGTGCGCAAGCGCCCCGGCATGTACATCGGCGACACCTCCGACGGCACCGGCCTGCATCACCTGGTTTTCGAAGTGGTGGACAACTCCATCGACGAGGCGCTGGCGGGCCATTGCGACGACATCGTCGTGACCATCCACACCGACAACTCGATCTCCGTCACCGACAACGGCCGCGGCATCCCGACCGGCGTGAAGATGGACGACAAGCACGAGCCCAAGCGCTCGGCCGCCGAAATTGCCCTGACCGAACTGCACGCCGGCGGCAAGTTCAACCAGAACAGCTACAAGGTGTCGGGCGGCCTGCACGGCGTGGGCGTGAGTTGCGTGAACGCGCTGAGCGTCATGCTGCGCCTGGTGGTGCGCCGCGAAGGCAAGATCCACGAGCTCGAATTCAGCCGCGGCTTCGTACAGAACCGTCTGCTCGAGACGGTGCAGGGCGTTGAAGTCTCGCCCATGAAGATCATCGGCGACACCGACAAGCGCGGCACCGAGGTTCACTTCCTGCCCGACACCGAGATCTTCAAGGAGAACTCGGACTTCCACTACGAGATTCTCAGCAAGCGCCTGCGCGAACTGAGCTTCCTGAACAACGGCGTGCGCATCCGCCTGAAGGACGAGCGCACCGGCAAGGAAGACGACTTCTCGGGCGCCGGCGGCGTGCGCGGTTTCGTCGAGTTCATCAACAAGGGCAAGACCGTGTTGCACCCGAACTCGTTCTACGCCGAGGGCGAGCGCCCGGCCGACACCTACGGCGGCATCCCCGGCACGCACATCGGCGTCGAAGTGGCGATGCAGTGGAACAGCGGCTACAACGAGCAGGTGCTGTGCTTCACCAACAACATTCCGCAGCGTGACGGCGGCACCCACCTGACGGGCCTGCGCGCCGCGATGACCCGCGTCATCAACAAGTACATCGAAGAGAACGAGTTCGCCAAGAAGGCGAAGGTCGAAGTCACCGGCGACGACATGCGCGAAGGCCTGTGCTGCGTGCTGAGCGTGAAAGTGCCCGAGCCCAAGTTCTCGAGCCAGACCAAGGACAAGCTGGTGTCCAGCGAAGTGCGCGCGCCGGTGGAAGACATCGTCGGCAAGCTGCTGACCGACTACCTGCAGGAACGCCCGAACGACGCCAAGATCATCTGCGGCAAGATCGTCGAGGCCGCCCGTGCCCGCGAAGCCGCCCGCAAGGCCCGCGAAATGACGCGCCGCAAGGGCGTGCTCGACGGCATGGGCCTGCCCGGCAAGCTGGCCGACTGCCAGGAAAAAGATCCGGCGCTGTGCGAGGTCTACCTGGTGGAGGGTGACTCCGCCGGCGGCTCCGCCAAGCAGGGCCGCGACCGGAAGTTCCAGGCCATCCTGCCGCTGCGCGGCAAGATCCTGAACGTCGAGAAGGCGCGCTACGAGAAGCTGCTCACCAGCAACGAAATCCTCACCATGATCACCGCACTGGGCACCGGCATCGGCCGCGCCGGCGCGACCACGGCGGGCGGCGGCGCGGACGACTTCAACGTCGCCAAGCTGCGCTACCACCGCATCATCATCATGACCGACGCGGACGTCGACGGCGCCCACATCCGCACGCTGCTGCTGACCTTCTTCTACCGGCAGATGCCCGAGCTGGTCGAGCGCGGCCACATCTACATCGCGCAGCCGCCGCTGTACAAGGTCAAGGTCGGCAAGGAAGAGCAGTACCTGAAGGACGGCCCCGCGCTGGACGCCTTCCTGCTCAAGGTGGCGCTGAAGGACGCGAGCATCGAGACCGGCGGCGCCAACTCGACCACGCTGAGCGGCGACACCCTGGGCGAGCTGGCGCGCAAGCACCAGGTGGCCGAGGCCGTCATTGCACGCCTGCGCAACTTCATGGATGCCGAGGCGCTGCGCGCCATTGCCGACGGCGTGGCGCTCGACCTGGACACCACGCCCGCCGCCGAGGCTTCGGCCATTGCGCTGCAGGCCAAGCTGCGCGAGCTCAACACCACCGGCATTCCCGCCGAGGTGAGCAGCGAGTTCGACGCCCGCACCGACAAGCCGCTGCTGCGCATCAGCCGCCGCCACCACGGCAACATCAAGAGCAGCGTGCTCACGCAGGACTTCGTGCACGGCGCCGACTACGCCGCGCTGGCCGAAGCCGCCAACACCTTCCGCGGCCTGCTGAGCACCGAAGGCGCGCTGGTGAAGCGCGGCGAGGGCGAACGCGGCAAGGAAGAAAAGGTCGACGACTTCCGCCAGGCCATGAAGTGGCTGATCAGCGAAGCCGAACGCGCCACCTCACGCCAGCGCTACAAGGGTCTGGGCGAGATGAACCCCGAGCAGCTGTGGGAGACCACGATGGATCCGGCGGTGCGCCGTCTGCTGCGCGTGCAGATCGACGATGCGATCGAAGCCGATCGCGTGTTCACGATGCTGATGGGCGACGAGGTGGAGCCGCGTCGCGAGTTCATCGAGCAGAACGCGCTGCGGGCGGCGAATATCGACGTGTAGGCCTCCACGGCTTCTCCGCACCCCAAGGAACGCCCGGCCATGCCGGGCGTTCTGCTTTCCGCCGCGTCGAACCGCCAGACCCTTGAGGCAGAATCTGCGCCAATTTCGTTCGCGCCCACAGGACCCTTCCCATTCCATCCAGCCTCGCCTTCTTCGAACTGATCACCGTGTCCGGCGAAACCGTGGTCACTTCGCTGGCCTTTCCGGAGATGGCGTGGTTGGGCAGCAGCGCGCAGGCGATGGCGCGGCGCATGACGCAGGCGGTGCAGTCGCACCTGATCGACAAGGGCCGCTACCTCGAGGCCGTGCAGGTCAGCGACCCTCCGGCGTTCGAGCGACACACGCTCGACGTCGACCTGCCGGGCGGCAGCGACGCGATGCTGCACCCGCCGCGCCGCAGTCGCCATGTCGCGTTCCTGTCGAGTGGCCCGGCGAACACGCCTTGCATCGGCTACGTGCCCGCACTGGGCGTCGTCGCGCTCGCCGAGGCGGAGCGCCTGCGTGAGGCGGTGATCGAGGCCATCGTGCTCGAGCACCGCCGCACCGGCCGGCAGACCGATGTGCGGCGCCAGGTGGCGGCCCAGTGGTTCGAGCAGATCGAGCTGTCGCAGCTGCCGCTGGACCTCGTGTTCCATAGCGCCGAGGCCCTGCGCCGGCTGCAGGACGAACGCGCCAAGCCGCTGCTCCCCACGGTGGCCGACGAGATGAACACCGGCGCCTTGCGCACCGCCGTCGGGTTGGCCGCGCCGCTGACGGCGCTGCAGCGCGCGGCGGAAGGCCGCTTTGCGCGCAGCGTGCTGGTCGTGGGCGCCGAAAGCAGCGGCAAGACGGCGCTGATCCACCAGTACGCGCGCGAGCGGCGCGACCGCGCGGCCGGTTCGCCCTGGGAGACCAGCGCGGCGCGGCTCATCCAGGGCCTGACGCGCGACGGCAGCTGGCAGCAGGCACTGACCACGCTGTGCCGCGAGCTGGCCACGCGCGAGGTGATGCTGTACGTGGGTCACCTGGCCGAGCTGTTCGAGGTCGGCCAGTACCAGGGCAACAGCGTCAGCCTGGGCGACGCCTTGCGTGAGCCGCTGTCGCGCGGCCAGTTGATGCTGCTGGCCGAGGCCACGCCCGCCGAGCTCTCGCAGATCGACCTGCGCAGCCCCGGCTATTCGGCGCTGTTCCAGCCGGTGCGCCTGCCCGAACTGCCCGAGGCCGAGCAGGAGCGCACGATGCTCACCGCGGTGGCCGCGCTCGCGGCGGAGCATCGCGTGGAAGTTTCACCGGATGCGGTGGCCGAGCTGATCGCGCTGCAGCGGCGCTTCTCGCCGTACTCGGGCTTTCCGGGCAAGGGCATCCGCTTCTTCGAGGAGCTGATCCTGCACGCGCGCGGCCAGCCGAACGCGGTGATCGGCCGCGACGACGCGCTCGCCGCCTTCTGCGCCGAAACCGGCATGCCGCGGCGCATGCTCGATGCGCGCCTTCCGCTGTCGCTGGACGAAGTCGACGGCTTCTTCCGCCGCCGCCTGTTCGGCCAGCCCGAGGCGCTGTCGGTGGTGACGAACCTGCTCGTGGCCACCAAGGCCGGGCTCGCGCGCGGCGGCAAGCCGATCGCGTCGATGCTGCTGATCGGGCCGACCGGCGTGGGCAAGACGGAAACAGCCAAGGCGCTGGCCGAGTTCATGTTCGGCGACCCGCGCCGCATGATCCGCATCGACATGAGCGAATACGCCGACCCGGCGGCCGTGCTGCGCCTGCTCGGCGACCTGGGCGGCGACGAGGGCGTGCTGATCGGCGCGGTGCGGCGCCAGCCGTTCTCGGTGGTGCTGTTCGACGAACTCGAGAAGGCCCACCCCAGTTTCTTCGACCTGCTGCTGCAGGTGCTGGGCGAGGGCCGGCTGACCGGTGGCGACGGCCTCACCGCCAACTTCTGCGGCAGCTTCGTGGTGATGACGTCGAACCTGGGCGCCGAGGTGATGCAGCGCACGCCCATGGGCCTGGGCGCGGTGCGCGGCGATCCGCGAACGCACTTCGAGCAGGCGGTGCAGCAGGCCTTTCGCCCCGAGCTGTTCAATCGCATCGATCACATCGTGCCCTTCGCCGCCTTGTCGGCGGCCGAGCGCGCGCCGATCTTCGGGCGCGAGACGCTGCTGATGCGCCAGCGCGAAGGCCTGCTCGAACGCAGTGCCGAGCTGACGATCGACGACGACGTGGCCACCCGCCTTGCCGCGCTGCCCGGCGACGAGCGCTACGGCGCGCGCGACGTGCAGCGCGTGCTGCGCCGGCACCTGTTGCTGCCGCTCGCGCATGCGCTGTCGCCGCACGCCTACGTCACGCCGCTGGCCGTGCGGATCGACGCCGGCCAGCCGCTGGGCGTGCGCGTCGACCCGCTGCAGCGCCCCATCGACAACACGCCGCTGCTGACCGCCGACGCATTGGCCAATGCACGCCGCCACTGGCAGCGCGTGACCGAAGGCCCGCTCTTCGTGAACCTGGTGAACCAGGTGTTCCGCCTCGACGACGAGCGGCGCCGCTACGAAAAGAAGCGCCGCAACGCGCCGCATCTGCCGCACTGGGACGGCACGCCGTCCGCCCACCGCGCCCGCACCCTGACCGCCGTGCAGCAGCGGGCGCACGGCCTGTTCGCGGAAATCATGGAGCTCGAGGGACAAGCCCTGCTGGCGCTGATCGGCGAGTCGGAAGCGCCGCCCGACCTTGCCGCGTGGCGCGCGCACTTCACGGCGTTCAAGCAGCAGGCGTTCCACGCGGTGCGGCCCGACAGCGGCGTCTGCACTGTCGGCCTCTATGCCGCGCCCGCGCTGGCCACAAGCTTGCACGATGCGTGGTGCGAGCTGGCCGCGCTCGCGGGCCTCGAGTTCCGCTCGCAGGTGGTGCGGCTCGGCGACGAGCCCCGCAAGCAGGCGCCGCCCGTCGACGCCGAGGCGCGTGACGAAAAGCGCGACGACAAGCGCGAGGAAAAAAGCGAAGACGAAACACCGCCCAGCCCCTACCTGAAATTTCCGTGGCCGCAGGCATCGGGCCGCAAGAGCCTGATCGTCGGCTTCGAGATCGAACTCAAGGGCCCCGCGGTGTTCGACTACTTCCGCCAGGAGAGCGGCGTCTGGCGCATCTGGGTCGGCGACCGCAACAAGTCCGACGCCTGGGTCTCGGTGCGCAACGACACGCTCTCCGGTTTCGAGACGCCCCACAACGTGCACCGACAGCATTTCTTCGACAGCCGGCCCGTGCACCGCTTTCTCAGGGACGGCATCCTGGCCGCGCAGCAGGCCGACTGGCGCAGCCCGTTCCCCGACGCACCCGCATGGAAGCGCGCGCTCGACGCCCAGTTCGACACGCTGATGGACCGCATGCTGCTCGGGGAGGACGACTGATGAGCGGACGCGGCAGCCTGCGCATTCCGGTCTTCGTCACGCACCGCAAGGAAGCGGGCTACCGGCTGCGCTGCCTGTTCCTGCCCGAGATCGACGCAACGGCCGCGCGCTACGAGGTGGCGCTGAACAAGCTGCGCCAGGCCATCGTGCATCACTTCCTCGGCACGCGCAGCACGCGCGCCACGCTCGACGAGCGCCTGTGGCTCAGCTTCGCGCCCGAACTGCGCTTCGAGCTCGTGCCGCTGGGTTTCGACAGCGGCCGCCGCTGGGTCGAGGGCGCATTCGCCGCGGCGCACTTCACGATCGACGGACGCCGCTACGCCTGCCTGCCGCAGCTCGACGGCCTGGTGGCCGACCTCGGCGAATCGCACCTGGACAAGGCCGAGCGTACCGAGCGGCTGGTCGCCGGCATCCAGGCCTGGTTCCGCGAGCAGCGCAAGGAGCGGGGCGACGCCTTCGACCCGCTGCGCTACCTGGCCGCGCCGAACGACGAACTCGGCGAGCTCGAAATCTCGATGCACCTGGCGCAAGGGCGCTTTCCGTTCGAGAGCGAGCACGACCTGCGCACCGCGATGCGCGACGACGGCATAGGCGACGGCCCCACCGAGATGGCGCGCGCCGCCGTCGACCTGAACGATCTCTACCCGGACGGACTGACCCGGGCCATCCTGCGCGACGACGCGATCGAGGAACTGGGCCGCGCGATCTACCGGCCCGACGGCGGCGCGGGGGCCATCGTGCTCGTCGGCCCGCGCGGAGCCGGCAAGACGGCGCTGGTGCACGGCGCGCTGCAACGCTTCATGGTCTGCGAGACCGGTCGCGACCGCGCCAAGCTGCAGAAGATCTGGCAGCTCGATCCGATGCGCGTGATCTCCGGCATGAGCGTGATCGGCCAATGGCAGCGCCGCATGGCCGTGCTGCTGCAGCACCTGCAGTTCCGCCTGCGCGACGATTTCCGCATCGCCAAACCCGACCACCTGTACTGCGACAACCTCGTCGCGCTGCTCGCGATCGGCAAGAGTTCGCAGAACACGCTGACGCTGGCCGACGTGCTGCGCCCGCTGCTCGAGAAACGCGCCTTCACCATGATCGGCGAAGCCACGCCCGAGGCCTGGCAGAAGGTGCAGCAGCGCGACCGCCGCTTCGCGGAGCTGTTCCGCGTGATCCGCGTGGAGCCGCCGTCGCGCGCGGCGGCCATCCGCATGGTGGGCTGGCGCCGCGCCGAACTGGAGCGGCAGCACGAGTGCCGCATCGGCGCCGGCGCGGTGGCCGAGCTGCTGAAGATGGAGCGCCGCTTCGCCGCCGACGAGGTGCTGCCGGGCTCCGCGATCCGCGTGCTCGACCGGCTCGCCGTGCGTCATGCGCGCGGCGAGGTCGGCCGCGCCGAAGTGCTGGCCGCGTACACCGCCGCGTACCACTTCCGCGAGAAGCTGTTCTCGCGCCAGGTCGGCCTGGCCCCGGCCGAAGCCGCGGCGCATTTCGCGGCGCGGCTGATCGGCCAGCCCGAGGCGCGCGCGCAGCTGGTCGACGTGGTCGCGCTCATCAAGTCCGGCCTGGCGGCGCCGGGCAAGCCGCTGTCGTCGCTGCTGTTCATCGGCCCGACCGGCGTCGGAAAGAGCGAGGCGGCCAAGCTGCTGGCCGACTTCCTGTTCGAGGACGAGGGCGGGCTGGTGCGCTTCGACATGAACGAGTACGTCGACGGCGACGCCGCCGGCCGCCTGATCGGCGATGCCTACCGTCCCGACGGCCAGCTCACCGCCGCCGTGCGCCAGCGCCGCGCCTGCGTGCTGCTGCTCGACGAGATCGAGAAGGCCCATCCGTCGGTGCACGACCTGCTGCTGCAGGTGCTCGGCGAAGGCCGGCTGACCGATGCACTGGGGCGCACCACCGACTTCTCGCAATGCGTGGTCGTGCTGACCTCGAACCTGGGTGCCAGCGCGGCGAGTCGCCACACCGGCTTCGTGCGGCAGGAGGCCGATGCGGCCCACACCTACCGCGAGGCGGTCGAGCGCTTCTTCCGGCCCGAATTCCTGAACCGCATCGACCAGGTCGTCGGCTTCACGCCGCTGGGCGCGGACGACATCGCGGCCATCGCCCGGCTGCAACTGGAGCGCGTGCTGGCACGCGACGGCTTCGTGCGCCGGCTGACTTTCCTGAACGTGTCGGCGCAGGCGCTGGACCATCTGGCGCGGCTTGGCCACGACGAGACGCTCGGCGCGCGGGCGCTGAAGCGCGGCATCGAGCGCGCGCTGACGCAACCCATCGCGCAGCGGCTCGCGGCGTCGCACAGCGGCCAGCCGATGCTGCTGGACGTGGCCTTCGGCGAGGGCGCGCTGACCACCCGCGCCACCGTGCTCGACTACGCCGCGCGGCGCGCGGTCCCGCTGCCGGAAGACACCGGCTCGGCCGCCGGCTACCAGGCGCTGGCCGCCGTCGCCGATGCGCTGCGCGAGCGCCTGCGCGCGCAACTCGACGCGGCACCGGCCGAGGCCGAAGCACTGGCGCTGCGCGCGCTGCAAGTGCGGCTGGACCCGCTGCGCGAAGTGTTGGCACGCCGCAGCTGGGATCTGGCGGAGCGCCGCATCGCACCAGGACGCGCAGTCAAGCAGAACCAGCCGCGGCCGCGCGAATGGCGCGCGACGGGCCACCAGCAGGTGCTCGACGACTTGGTGGCGCAGCAGGACATCCGCGACTTCTTCGAGCAGCTGTTCGCGGGCGCATCGCCCCTGCGCGGCATGGACACCGAACTCGTGCGCTGGCAGCTCGAGATCGACCTGCTCGCCAGCCGCGCCGACAGCCTCGGCCGGCACGGCATCGAGCGCGTGGCCGTGGAGATCCTGCCGCTGCAGACCGGCGCCGGCGAGGCCGCCGTGCAGACCGCGTGGGCCGACTACGCGGCGCTGATCGCACAGCTCGACCTGCACGAACTGCCGTCGCCGCGCGCCGGCGTGCGCTGCTTCGAAGGCATCGGCCTGCGCGATGCGTTCGCCGGGGAATGCGGCATCCACCTCTGGTACGCCGGCGACGACCGGCCGCTGCCGTTGGCGGTGCGGCTGCTGCCCGCGTCGGAGGATGCGGATGCCGATGCGGCCGCCTTGCCGCTGCCCACCGAGATCGTGCGGCTGCGCCTGGAGCCCGCGCGCCCCGGCGACCACCGCCGCCTGACCGACCTGCGCTCCGGCCGGGTGCGCAAGTTCAGCGGCCCGCTCACCGAAGAAGACTGGCGCCTGCTGCTGTGGGACGCCCGCGCCGCGGCGCGCGCACCCGCCGCGCAGGACTGAACGAGAAAAGACCCGCATCCGCATGGCCACGCTTTCGTACCCCCTGGTGTGCTGGCAGCTCGACGACACGTCCGTCTGCGGCCTCTTGCTCGGCACCGACTTCCAGGTGATCGAACGCAACGCGCGCCGCGTGAAGGCCGCGCTGGCCGAGACCCTGCAGCGCGAACGCGAGCGCGACGGCTATGTGCCCGAACCCGACATCGGCAACGCGCGGCTCAAGCTCGTGCACGTGTCGGTGAACCTCGCGCACCGCACCGACAAGGGCAGCTTTCCGGTGCCCCGCGCCGCCGATTTCCACGTGGCCGCCGTGTTCGGCGAGAACGAGGAAGACGGCTACGCCAAGTGCTATCTGCCCTGGCTCGACCAGAGCTTCTACTACTACGACGACGCACAGCTGCCGGTGCTGATCGAGCACTACACACGCGAATGCCTCGACGGCATTTCGCCCGAGGCCGCGCAGCGCTTCCTGATGCCCGCCGCGCCGTGGCTCGACCAGATCGACGTGCGGCGCGACGACAAGGCCACGCACCGGCAGCATGTGCCGCGCCACCTGCGCGAGGCCTGCACGCAGCTCGACGCCGTGGCCGACCGCCTGCCCGAGACCGGCGCGCGCCGCGGCCTGCATGTGTTTCCGGAAGTGGCGTGGGAGCAGGGCGCGCTGGTCGACGAGATCGCGGCGCGGCTCGCGCGCGGCGGCAACCTGCTGCTGGTCGGCGAGCCCGGCGTGGGCAAGAGCGTGGTGATCCTCGAGGCGATCCGCAAGGCGCACCGCCTGACCGCCGCGCGCGACGCGCCGCCGACCTTCTGGCGCAGCCATGCCGAGCGGCTCGTTGGCCGCGCGAAGTACCTCGGCGAATGGCAGGCGCTGTGCGACCGCACGGTCGAATGGCTGGACATGACCAGCGGCCTGCTGTGGGTGACCGACTTCGTGAACCTGCTGCAGATCGGCGGCGAGAGCCCCGAGGACTCGATGGCCGCCTACCTGCTGCCGGCGCTGCGCCGCGGCACGCTGCGCCTGGTCGGCGAGGCCAACCCCAGCGAGCTCGAGATCGCGCGACAGCGGCTGCCGGGGTTCATCGACTGCTTCGAGACCCTGCGCCTGCCCGAAATGGACAGCGTGCGCGCGCGCCGCGTGCTCGACCTGTTCGCGGGCCATGCGAAGAACGCGCTATCGATCGACATCGAGCGGCCAGCGCTGGACACCGCCTACCGGCTGCTGAACCGCTACGTGCGCTACGACCGCTTCCCGGGCAAGGCCGTGCGCTTCTTCGGCGACTGCGTGCGCGAGGCCATCGCCGCGCAGGCGGACGTGGTGACGGAGACCGCGGCCATCGCGCATTTCGCGAAAAGCACCGGCCTGCCCGAGAGCTTCCTGCGCGACGACCAGCCGCTGGACGACACGCAGGTGCACGACTTCTTCGCGCGGACGCTGTTCGGCCAGGACGCGGCCATCGGCCATCTGAAGGATGTGGTCTACCTGTTCAAGGCCGGGCTGAACGACCCCGCCAAGCCGATCGCCACGCTGCTCTTCGCCGGCCCGACCGGTGTCGGCAAGACGGCGGCGGCCAAGGCGCTGGCGCGCTACTTCTTCGGCGCGGGTGGTGGCGCGGACCCGCTGTTCCGCATCGACATGAGCGAGTTCCAGCACGCGTTCCAGATCGCGCGGCTGATCGGCACGGGCACGCGGCCCGGCAAGCTGGTGGAGCATGTGCGGCAGCAGCCGTTCTCGGTCGTGCTGCTCGACGAGATCGAGAAGGCCGACGCCTCGGTGTTCGACCTGCTGCTGACGGTGCTCGACGAAGGCCGGCTGCGCGACAGCCGCGGCCGCCTGACGGACTTTCGCAGCACCGTGATCGTGATGACCACCAACCTGGGCGTGCGCCACGGCGCGTCGCTGGGGTTCGGCGAAACGGCGGGCGGGGACAACGTGGTGCACGACATCCGGCAGTTCTTCCGGCCGGAGTTCTTCAACCGCATCGACCGCGTGGTGCCGTTCGCGCCGCTGTCGCGCACGGCCATCGAGGCCATCGCGGTGCAGGAGCTGGAAGCGATCGCGCAGCGCGAAGGGCTGGTGCGCCGGGGCGTGCGCCTGAAGTTCGCGCCCGAGGTGATCGCGTTCGTGGCGGACAGGGGGTTCAGCCCGAAGTACGGCGCCCGGCCGCTGCAGCGCGCGGTCGAGCAGCACGTGGTGGCGGCGGTGGCGCGCGCGATGTTCGGGCCGGTGGCCGACGGGGCTTGCCTGGACGTGCTGCTGCTGGACGGGGCGGTCGTGGCGAAAACCGCCGGCGGTTGAGCGTCAGCGCTGCTGGGGACACCCCAGCCTGAACTGCCGGTCGCGCGTGCGCTGCCGGTCCTGACGCAGGTCGTCCTGCGAATACGCGCCTTGCGGCTGCCGCCCGATGGCATCGATCCACTTGATGTGTTCGGCCAGCCCGGCGCACTCGGCCATGCCGTCCACGGCGTTCTGCGCAACTTGCCGTTCGTACTGGTGCTGTTGCGCGGCGATGGCGGCGTTGTCCCGTATCGATGCCTCTCGCGCTTCCACGCTCATGCCGTCCGCGATGTTCACGTCGCGCCGCAGGCGGACCGTGGTGGCGCGCGATCCCTCGGGGCATGGGCCGTCGGAGTACGCGGCCTTGCCTGACGGGGTCAGGCATTTGGTCACTTCGAATGTGTCGGGGCCGCTCACGCCGGGAGAGGCGGGCGGCAGGGAGGGCGCCGGTCGCGCCACCTGCGCAGGCGACGCATCGGGTGACGCCGGCACGGCAACCGGTTCGGCGGATGGCCGCGCGGCGCGTTGTTGCCTCAGCAACCACTCCGCGCCCACGTAGAACAGATACACCGTCAGCACAGCCAAGGCCAACCACAACAACCAATGCCGCTCCGGCTTGGGCCGCAGGCCTTGCTCCCAGGCACTCATCGCCTCGCGGCGTTCGCGCATCGGGTCGTGGTCGTCGTCGGGCTTCATGAGGCCGCAGTATCCACGGCCCGCCCCCCGGGGGCTCGTGTCGGAGCGACGCTTCAGCGCCTGGGCGTCCCCCAGTTCCCCGCCTGCAAAACCCCCGCCAGCCTGGCGACCCCACCCGTCCCGCTCGCCGCCCGCCCGATCAGCGCACCGCCCGCGGCCCCCGCCGCGATGCGCGCCAGAAACGACCGGCTGCGCCCCGCCGCCAGCAGCAGCAACACGCCTGCGCCCAGCACCACGAGGTGCTCACCGGGGTAGTCCGCCCGCTGGGCGTCCACGCGCTTGAACTCGTTGATCGTCGATTCGATGGTCATGGCCGAAGCTCCTTTTCCGTAGTTCAGCCCTTCTTAGCCCTCCGCGCGATGCACCGCTGTAGGCCTGGGCCATGCACCCGTGCGGAATCCGCCACCAAAACGCGCCCCGACAGGCCGGATCAGGGTTTCCGTGGAGTCTGTTAGCAAATGTGGCTTGCGTGGCCGTCACACGGGCGTCACCAGCTATGAAAACAATAGCATTCACCTTTCGAGCGAGGATCGTTCCTCGTAAACGCTATATCTAGCCCGACTCTTGCTAAGCAAAATCCTCGTCGGATTTCACGTTACGCAAGATCGAGGACCACACAGCAATGAACCCTAAGCGTTTCCGCCGGCCCGTGGCCGTGCTGGTATTGGGCGGCGCAGCAGCACTCCTCGGGGCCGTGACTTCGGCCCATGCGTTCTCGAACCCGCCCATCCAGGTGGCGCAGGGCATCGAATACATGTCGGGCGGCTCCGCCAAGGACGAGGCCGCCTTCATGGAGATGGTGTCGCCCCGCTGGGCCGCGACCATCGAATTCGGCGTGAGCGACGGCAAGGGCGCGCAGCAGCCCGGCTTCCCGGCCAAAGCCTCGATCGAGGTGCGCCAGAAGTACACCGGCCAGCCGATCATGAGCGTGCAGACGCAAGCGCCCTACATGCTGGCGCGCCTGAATCCCGGCGCCTACGACGTGAACGTGACGCTGGGCGGCCTGACGCTCACGCAGTCACTGGTGGTGATCGCCGGCGTGCCGGCGCGTGCCTCGTTCGTGTGGCCGTCGAACTTCGACATGGCCTCGGTCACGCCGCCGCTGCCGCAGGCGCTGGCGCAGACCGCCTCGAACACCCGCTGATAAAAAAGAAAAAAAGAAGCGCACGCGCGCATGGCGGCGCGCGCTTCGGTCAGCCTTTCCTAAGTCGCGCCCCGCAAAGTGGCGCGGTGGCTCCTCGCCACGACGATCAGGAAAGGACCCAGACCATGACTTCCCGCTTTTCACCCTCGCGCATGCGGCCCCTGGCGGCCGCGCTGCTGTGCGGTGCCGTGCTGCTCGGCGCGTTCTCGTCGGCGCAGGCCGCGGTGAACCCGCCGATCTACATGACGCACGGCGTCGAGTACATGAGCGGCGGCATCGGCAGCGACGAAGCCCAGCTGATGGAAACGGTGTTGCCGCGCTGGCCCGCGAGCTTCGAGTTCGCGATCAAGGACCACAAGGGCGCCGAGTTCGCGGCCAACGTGCACGTGACGGTGCGCGACAGCAGCGGCGTCGCGCTGCTGGACAACGTGGTGTCGGGCGGCCCGTTCATGGTGGCCCGGCTCGACCCCGGCAATTACGAGGTCGAGGCGCGTCTGGGCAGCCAGGTGCTGAAGCAGCAGCTGCGCGTGCCGCAGGGCGCGTCCGCCAAGGCGACCTTCGTCTGGCCGGCGGGCACCGACATGGCTTCGGCCGGCACGCGCGCGGTGCAGTAACCCGCGAAAGTGGGCGCCGGCACCGCATGCCGCCGGCGCTGGTTTTCGGGCGACGGTCGGGCCTACAACGCCCGCTATCCGGGCGCCCGACGCTATAGAAAAAATAGCGGCTTGCGCGCCTTCGGGTGCCTTGAATGCGCGGCATGCGCCTTGCAGATGGCGTATCCCGGGCAGTGCCCGATCCCATTGCCCCGATGCCGATCCGTCCCCTGAGCGCGCTGACCGCGCTGCTGCACGTCTACATTGCGCTGCGCCTGCTGCCCGCGCTGGCCGTGCTCACGCCCGCGTGGCCGCTGGCGCTGCTTGCGCTGGCGGTGTCGGCGGTCACCATTCCCCTGCCTTTCCTGTCTCGCCGCATCGAGCGCAATGCCTCGACGGGCGAAGTGCTCAAGTGGGTCGGGCTGATCAGCATGGGCTGGTTCTCGTCGGTGTTCGTGCTGACGCTGGCGCGCGACGCGGGCCTGCTGCTCGCATGGCTGGCCAGCGCGCTGGGCGGGCTGCAGGTGCCGTGGGGCACGCTGCGCCCCTGGACCGCGCTGGCGGTGCTGGCCATGGCCACGGCCACCTCGGCGATCGGCTTTCTCAACGCGCGGCGCACGGCGGGCGTGAAGCGGGTGGAGGTGCCGATCCGCGGGCTGCCGCAGGCGCTGGAGGGCTTCACCATCGCGCAGCTCAGCGACATCCATGTGGGGCCGACCATCAAGAGCGGCTACATCCAACGCATCGTCGACGCGGTCAACGGGCTGGGCGCCGACACCATCGCCATCACCGGCGACTTGGTGGACGGCAGCGTGCCCGAGCTGCGCGAGCACATCGCGCCACTGGCCGGGCTGCGCGCGCGGCACGGCACTTTCGTCGTCACCGGCAACCACGAGTACTACGCGGGCGCCCCCGCCTGGATCGACGAGTTGCGCCGCCTGGGCCTGAAGGTGCTGCTGAACGAGCACGTGGTGCTGCAGACGCGCAACGTGCGCGGCGCGCAGACCGACGAAGAGCTGTTCGAAAGCGCGCTGGTGCTGGCCGGCGTGACCGACTTCACCGCGGGCCATTTCGACGCGGCCCACGCCAGCGACCCGCACCTGGCGCTGTACGACGCGCCGCCGCTGGTGCACACGCGCGTGCTGCTGGCGCACCAGCCGCGCAGCGCGCCGCTGGCGGCGGCCGCCGGCTACCAGCTGCAGCTGTCGGGCCACACGCATGGCGGCCAGTTCTTTCCGTGGAACCTGTTCGTGCCGATGCAGCAGCCGTTCACGGCGGGGCTGCACCGCCTGCACGACATGTGGGTCTATGTGAGCCGGGGCACCGGCTACTGGGGCCCGCCGAAGCGCTTTGGCGCGCCCTCCGAAATCACGCTGCTGACGCTGGTGCCGGCCAAGGCCTGAGGGCCCTGCAAGCCCCGCGCGGCTTTTTTATCAGGCCTCGAGGTCGGCCAGGCGCCGCGCGTTCGACGTGGCGGCCGCGTGGATCGGCGCCAGGCCTTCGCGCGCGATGTGCACCGCCAGGCCCGACAGCTGGCTCGCCGCGCTCACCGTGCCCGCGGCCGACTGCGCCAGCGCATCGCCGTGCGCCGCGGCCTGTGTCGGCGTGACGCTGCCGGCCAGCAGGAAGAACGCCGTCGTGCCCTGCACCCACTGCTGCAACACCCGGCCGGCCAGCGAGAGGTGCGTGCTGTGCCACTGCCTGGCCATTGCCATGCCCGATTCGCTCGCGGCCGCGAGCTTCTCGTGGCCCATGAGCTGGAACTCCGCGAGGTCGTCCGCGCTGGGCGCGAGCCCGGCCTTGGCGATGCGCTCGGTGCGCATGCGGATCACGGAGCCGGAGGACAGCAGCATCTCCTGGGTCTTGAGCGCCAGGTCGATCCACTGCGTGAGCGGATGGGCCAGACCAGGGGCGGCGATGGAAGATGACGACGACATGATGGGGGAGTGCGCGAGGACGCGCTTGGAGGAGGTCGGACCACTATAGGCCTGGCCGATGGCAATTGCTGCAGTGCAACAAATTGAAGCCTGTATTTTGTCGATCAAGTCCCACTTTTCGATGTGGAAACCACGTGCCGGGCCGTACCCGCGCGCAGCCGCCTGGCGCGCACTTCCGTGAGCAGGTAGCCCAGCGTCGCCACCACCAACGGCAGCAGGTAATACAGGCCCCGGTACGCCAGCAGCGCGCCCAGCAGCGTGGCTTCGGGCACCTGGTGCGCGAGCAGCGCCACGAACACCGCCTCGAGCACGCCGAGCCCCGCGGGCACGTGCGTGATCACGCCGGCCACCGCCGCCACCAGCAGCACCGCCAGCACGTGCGGATAGCCGACCGCGCCCTGCAGCAAGAACCAGATCACGCCGCCGATCAGCGACCAGTTGGCGCACGACATCGCCAGTTGCAGCAGCGCCATCGCGAGCCCCGGCGTCCTGAACGCGTGGCCGCGCACGCGCCACACGCGCCCCTTGGCAACGGCGCACAGCAACACATAGGCCAGCGCCACCATCCACAGCATCGCGCCCAGGATGCGCAGCCCCTCGTTGCCGATCTTCCAGCCCGGCGGCAGCGCCAGCGGCCAGAAGCAGAAGGCCACGCCCGCCACCAGCAGGTAGCCGACCCAGTTGGTGAGCATGCTGAAGCCCAGCACGCGCGTGATGGTTTCGTTGCCCAACCCGAGCCGCGAGTAGAGCCGGTAGCGAAACGCCACGCCGCCCACCAGCGAGCCCAGGTTGAGGTTGAAGGCGTAGCTGATGAAGGTCACGCCCATCACCGTGCCGGTGCCCAGCCGGTGCCGCGTGAGGTGCCGGCCCAGCAGGTCATACGTGCTGTAGAGCGCGAAGCTGCAAGCCACCAGCGCGCCCGCCGCGAGCAGCGTGGTGGCGGGCAGCGCGCGGATCGCGTCGAGCACCTCGTCCCAGTCGACGGTGCGCGCCTGCCGCACCAGCAGCCACGCGATCAGCGCGAAGAAGCCCCACACCGCCGCGCGGCGGGCCCAGGGCCACCAGGACTGGCGGGAGAGGGCCATCGCGCTCATGGAGGTTTGCCGCCCCGGCTCAGGCGGCTTCCGTCTGCGTGGCGCCGCCGGTCGGCTGGCTGGTGCCGGTGTCGCGCCGGCTCGCGAGCTCGGTGGCCTCGGCCGGCGTGAGGCGCGGCACATGGCGCGGCAACCGGCCGAGCAGGGCCGGATACCAGCGCAGGATGTGGAACACGAAGAAGCTGCGCACCAGCCGCCAGCCGCTCCATTCGCTCGCGAGGTCGGCGGTGGCTATCTGCTTGCAGCTGTGCTGCATCAGGCGGTCCATGCGCTCCCACAGCACGTTGTTGAACGCCGTGTCGCGCACGATCACGTTCGACTCCAAATTGAGCGACAGGCTCAGCGGGTCGAGGTTGCTCGAGCCCACGGTGCTCCACTGGTCGTCCATCAGCGCGACCTTGCCGTGCAGCGGGCGGTCGCAGTATTCGTAGATGCGCACGCCCGCGTGCAGCAAGTGGTGGTACAGCATGCTCGCGGCGGTCTTGACGATCGGCATGTCGGGCTCTCCCTGCAGGATCAGCCGCACGTCGACCCCGCGCCGCGCCGCGCGCCGCAGCTCCTTGATGAGCCGGTAGCCCGGAAAGAAGTACGCGTTGGCGATCACGATGCGCTCACGCGCCGCGCGAATGGCGGCGCGGTACTGCTGCTCGATGTCGTTGGTGTGGCGCCGGTTGTCGCGCGTGACGAACATCGCGTCGGCCTCGCCGGCCGCCTCGCGCGCCGCGTGCGGCGCCTGCCTGAGCCGGCGCCGGAACCAGCCCGCGCCCTTGCCGCCCAGCGCGATGGCGCGCAGCACGAACTGGTGGATCTCGGCCACGATCGGCCCGTGCAGCTCCAGCGCATAGTCCTGCTTGGCCTTGGGCCCGAAGTCGAGCAGGTGGTCCGCCGAATAGTTGATGCCGCCCACGAACGCGCGCTCGCCGTCGATCACCACGATCTTGCGGTGCATGCGGCGGAACACGTTGAGCCGCTTGCCCAGGAAGCGCTGGCCGGGGTCGAACACGCGCACCTTGACGCCCGCCGATGTCAGCCCCTCGATGAACTCGCGCGACAGGTCGGGCGAGCCGAAGCCGTCGATCATCAGGTCGACCTTGACGCCGCGCAGCGCCGCCTCGCGCATGGCCGCGTGCAGCTGCAGGCCGACCTTGTCCTCGAACAGGATGAAGGTCTCGATGATGGCTTCGCGCTCGGCCGTGCGAATGGCCTCGAACACGCGCGGAAAGAATTCCTCGCCGTTCTCCAGCAGCTCCACGCGGTTGCCGCCGATCCAGTGGTTGTTGTTGTTCATGGCCGAGGCGCTCACAGGTCGATGTCCGCCACCAGCGGGGCGTGGTCCGACAGATGCGACCATGGCCGGCGCGGCAGCACCACGGGCGCGTGCACGCCGGCATTGCGCACGTAGATGCGGTCCAGCGGCAGCACCGGAAAGCGCGCCGGAAACGTCTTGGCCGCGCGGCCGTTGGCGTGCACGAACACCTCGCGCAGCGAAGCGCCTTTTTCGAGCACGTCGTGCGCAAGGCCGCGCCAGTCGTTGAAGTCGCCCGCCACGATCAGCGGCGCGTCCGCCGGCACTTCGTCGCGCACGATGTGGCACAGCAGTTCGAGCTGCTGCTGGCGGTGCGTCTCGGCCAGGCCCAGGTGCGCGCAGATCACGTGCACGTCGATCACGCGGGCCGGCAGCCGCAGTACGCAATGCAGCAGGCCGCGCTTCTCGGGGCCGCTCACCGACACGTCGTGGTTGCGGAAATGCACGATGGGGAATTTCGAGAGCACCGCGTTGCCGTGGTGCCCCTTGGGATACACCGCGTTGCGCCCGTAGGCGAACTGCGGCCACATGGTGTCGGCCAGGAATTCGTAGTGCGGCGCCTCGGGCCAGTTGCTCACGCGGCGCGAATGGCGCGAATGGGTGCCCAGCACCTCCTGCAGGAACACCACGTCGGCGCCCACCGTGCGCACGGCATCGCGCAGCTCCGGCAGGATGAACTTGCGGTTCAGCGCTGTGAAGCCCTTGTGGGTGTTCACGGTCATGACCTTCAGCGAGGTCGGCGCGGCGGCGGCGGCGGAAACAGGAGAAGAAGACATCGGTAGACGGGTTGTACGTTGCCCCGCCCGCGCCGACTGTAGGAACGCGCCACCTTCTCGCGACCCCTTCGCGCTCGGGCGGCGGGCTCCTACAGGCAGGCCTGCCGCACCCCCACACGGCACCTTTTTGGGGACTCCTACGGTGATTTCAGGGCTTGGAGAAAGCAGCCCGCGTTTTCATCCCTCGACCATCCCTCGATACCGAGACAAGCCACAAGGAGAAAGACACCATGAAGCAGACCACTTTTCACGCTGCGGTTCTCGCCGCGCTGCTGGGCACGGCGGCCATCGCCTCGGCCCAGACCACATCCATTCCCGCGCAGCCCGACCCGTCGGTCGGCGGCGAGGCCAGCACGATGACGCCGGCCGGCGTGGCCAACCCGCCGCAGCGGCCCGACAACTCGATGCCCGCGTCGCGCGAGTCGGTGAAGGCCGAAGCCCGCGCCCAGAACCGCAACAACGCCAACAGCATGGTGCCCAAGGGCGAGGCCACGACCACCGTCAACCACCAGCCCAACGCCATGCCGCGGCCGACCGGCGAGATGTCGCGCGCCGAGGTCAGCCAGACCGGCCGCAAGGTCAAGCCGCAGTTCGGCCAGAAGGGCGAGCGCCCGGACGTGGTGACCAACCCGACCGACAAGACCGGCACGCCGAAGTAGCCGACACGCACCCACCTGGCGCCGGCATGAGAAAAGCCCGCAACGCTTTCGCGCTGCGGGCTTTTTCGAGGGAGCCGCGACCGGTCGGTCAGCTCTTGGTAGCGGGTGCCGGGCCACCATGGTGGCCGTCGGGGCCGCCACGGTGCCAGCGGTGGCCGCCGAAGTGCGCGGTCTCGGTGTCGAAGGTCTTCTGCTGGTCAGGCGAGAGCGTGGCGTAGAAGGTCTTCGTGGCGTCGGCGCGCTTGGCGAACATGGCGCTGCGCTCGGCCTGGCGGGTCTGCATGCGCTCCAGGCGTTCCGGCGTGGTCAGCTTGGCGAACTCGGCGCGGTCCATGCGCGGACGCGGGCCGGCGGGCGGTTGCGTCGCGGTGGTGAAGGTGCTCCATGCGCCTTCCTGGGCCGATGTCAGCTTGAGCTTGTCCTTGAGCGCGGCCATGCGCTTGGCGCGGTGCTCCTGCATGCGCGCCATGCGCTGGGCCGGATCCGCGCGCTTGTGCTGCGCCTTGGGGGCGGCAGCGCCGTCGGCCTGGGCCACCGCGGCGGCGGGAGCGGCTGGGGCGGAGGCGGCCGGCGCTTGAGCGAAGGCGCCCGAAGAGGCGAGGGCGGCCGAACCCAGCAGGCTGGCCCAGACGATGCGTTGGCGAAGAGAAATCATGAGAAGTGCTTCCTTTCGAAGAAGCCCGCCGCCGATGGGCAGCAGGTGAGACGAAGTGTGGAAGACCTCTGTATCGCGCCCGTTAGCCCAGCGTGAGCTTGCGTAAAGAATCATGAATCGTCCCCACGGCCCTTTGCCTTACCCGCCGAGCTTGCCGTTCTGGAAGTCGTGCACGGCCTGCTTGATCTGCTCCTGCGTGTTCATCACGAAGGGGCCGTATTGCGCGATGGGCTCGTGCAGGGGCTTGCCCGCGATCAGCAGCGCGCGCGCCGGGCTGTGGTTGGTCGCGCCGGCGCGCAGCACCACGCCGTCGCTGCCCGCGTCGTTGGCCAGGATGGCCATGCGGCGCGTCGGGATCTCGCTGCCGGCGATCCACAGCGATTCGCGGAACACGTAGACCAGCGCGTTGTGGTCGTCCGGCAGCGGCTGCGCGAACTCGGCGCCGGGCGGCAGCGTGATGTCCAGGTACAGGGGCTCGGTGTGCTCGCGCCGCACCGCGCCTTCGATGCCGTGGCTCGCGCCGGCGATCACCCGCACGTGCGCGCCGCCAGTGGTGGTGAACTCGGGAATCTCCTCGTTCTGGATGTCGCGATACCAGGGCTCGCGCATCTTGTCTTTGGCGGGCAGGTTGAGCCACAGCTGGAAGCCCTCCATCAGGCCTTCTTCCTGCTCGGGCAGTTCGCTGTGCACGAGGCCGCGGCCGGCGGTCATCCATTGCACGCCGCCGTTCTCGAGCAGGCCTTCGTGGCCGGCGCTGTCGCGGTGGCGCATGCGGCCCGCGATCATGTACGTGACCGTTTCGAAGCCGCGGTGCGGGTGGTTGGGAAAGCCGCCGATGTAGTCGCCCGGGTTGTCGCTGCCGAAGGCGTCGAGCATCAGGTACGGGTCGAGCCGCTTCTGCAGCGGCTGCTGCAGCACGCGGGTGAGTTTGACGCCGTCCCCGTCGCTGGTGGAAACACCGGCCACGATGTGGTCGATGCCGCGCGGCGTGGCGACGGGATCGGTGGGGTGGTTGGCGTGGTGGTTGGCGTTGGTCATGGGGCCATGGTGGCACTAACGCGCCCCCGGCGCCACCCGCGCGCTGTCAGCCGGCGGCTTGAATTCCGGCGAACCAGTTGCCATGAAAGCCGACCGGCACGCGGTGCGGCAGCGAGGCCACGCACACCGGGCCCGCCGCGAGCGCGCGCGCGTCGAACACCACGAGGTCGCTGGTGTCGGTGGCGCCGCGCCACACGGTGGCCAGCAGCCAGCCGTCGCCTTCTTCCGCATCGGCCGAGCGCGGCACGAACACGCCTTCGGACACCACGTCGGGCGCGGGGAACAGGTAGATGTCGCGGTGCGGCGTGGTGTGGTCGATGTGCACGAGCCCCGCGTACAGGCGCGGCGGTTCGCCGGGCTGCGACACACCCCGGCACACGTACCAGCCGTGGCGGTAGGGCAGGCCGGCCCGACGCTCGTCGATGCGCGGGAACTCGCCCGGAATTTCCTCCAGCGGCGTCTGCGTGAATTCATGCGCGGGGTTCGACAGATCGAACTGCCAGCGCACGAGGCGGCTGATGGGCGGCTTGTCGCTCACGGGCGAACCGTCGGGCCTGGGAAACAGCGGCGGCGTGGGGAACTGAACCACGTCGGCGAACAGGCTGCCGTCGGCCTCCCACGCATTCATGCAATGGAAGACGTAGCAGGCCGGGCCCTTCCACCAGACGATGTCGTCCGTGCCGCCGCCGCGCGGCATCAGGCCGACGCGGGTGCCGTACTCGGGCTCCCAGGCGTAGGGCGGGCGGCCGCTCTGCGCGCGTTCCATGCTGGCGGTGAGCGGCATGATCGGGAACATCACGTGGCGCTCGGTCACCATGAAGTCGTGGACCATGCTGGCGTAGGGCGCCTCGAAGCGCTCGAAGCGCGTGACACGGCCTTCGGGCGACATCACGCCGAAGCTCATGCCGTTCGACAGCGGCGCGGGCGTGCCGTAGCCGAAGAACAGCAACTCGCCCGTCTTCGGGTCGGTCTTGGGGTGCGCGGTGAAGCTGCCTTGCAGGCCGCCACTGAAATCGGTGGCACCCAGTGTGTCGAGCGCGGGCAGCGCCATCTCGACCGGCAGGTGTGCCTCTTCCAGCGCGAGCATGCGGCCGGCATGGCCGATGACATTGGTGTTGGCGGAGCCGTCGTCCTTCAGGTGCTCGCGTTCCTCGCTCGTGAAGGCGGTCTGGAAGCCGCCCGAGAGGTCGCGCCCCTCGGTGCCCGCGCGCCAGCGCTGGGTACGCACCCAGCGGTTGCGGTAGCGCACCTGGCCGTCGCCGATGCTGAACGCGTGCAGCATGCCGTCGCCCGAGAACCAGTGCGCCTTCACATCGGGCACCACCGGGTTGGGACCGTTGCGCACCAGCGTGCCGCGCAGGCCGGCGGGCAGCGGGCCTTTCAGCGGCAGCGGGCCGACCTCCGTCTCGAAACCGATCGGCCCCATGTTGGGCGGCGGGGCATTGCGGGGAATGGCGTCGTTCATCGGGGCTCCTGGGGTTCGGCGGGTGTCGTCGGTTATCTTTCCAGTGGAAATATCTTCGAGCCCGACGTCGAAGTCAAGAGATTTTTCCAGTGGTAAGATTTTTGGCCTCCCGCCGCCCTTTCCCGATGATCACCGACACCCCGCCCAAGCGCTATCACCACGGTTCGCTGCCCGAAGCCCTGCTGGCCGCGGCCGAGACGGTGCTGTTGCGCGACGGCATTCCGGGACTGGGCCTGCGGGCGATCGCGCGCGAAGCGGGGGTGTCGCACACCGCGCCCAAGCACCATTTCGGCGACACGACGGGGCTGGTGAGCGAGCTGGCGGCGGTGGGCTACCGGCGCCTGAGCGACGCCATGCGCGACGCGGCCGCCCGAAGCACCGACGCGCGCGAGCGCCGCGGCGCCATCGCGCATGCCTACGTGCATTTCGCGCACGACAACCCCGCCATGTTCGGCCTGATGTTCCGCAACGAGATGATCGACATGCAGCGCCCCGCACTATCGAACGCCTCGCGCGAGGCGATGCGCGTGATGGCCGCGATCATCGGCGCGCGGAACGAGACGACGGACGATGCGCCGGTCTCGCTGGGCAGCGCCGAGGCGATGCGGATCACCGCTGCCTGGGGCTACGTGCACGGGCTGGCGATTCTGCTGATCGACCAGCGGCTGGGCGGCATCCTGCAGGTCACGCCCGATGTCGACAGCCCCATCGACCTGGTCGACAAGGCGCTGCGGGACGTGCGCTTCGGCTTCGACGCGCCGCCGGCGCCTTAGCCTCGATCTTGTTGACCTCCTGGCGCCTGCGAGCCGCTCAGCGCGGCCACTGCTGGCGCTGCCAGTAGCGGTATTGCCAGTGGGTCTCGAAACCCGCGCGCCGGTACAGCGCGAGCGCCGGCGGATTGGCCGCATCGACCTGCAGGAACACCCGCTCGAAGCCGCGCGACATGGCCGCCTGCGCGAGCCCCGCCAGCACGCGCCCCGCGAGCCCACGGCCACGCTGCGCCAGGTCGGTCCGCATGCCGTGCACGCTGCACCAGCCATGGCCGAACGCCATTGCGCCGGCCGCCACGGTGCGCCCGCCTTCGCGCACGCTGGCAAACAGCGTGCCCTTGGCGCGGGCCAGCGTGCGCACGCGGTGCGCGCCGTCCACCGGGTCGAAGCCTTCGCCGAGGAACAGCGCGGCCCAGGCGTCGTCGGGCGTGGTGTCGACATCCGCCGGCGCGCCGCCGCCCTCGGCCACCCGCAGCATGCGCGGGGTCGAGCCGACCTGCACCAGCGTCGGGCTGTCGCCCACGTAGTGCCGCCGCTCCAGCTCCGCGCGCAGGCTGTCGAAGCAGTCCGCGTCGGCCAGCCGCAGCACGGGCACGACCTGGCGGCTGTCGCAGCGGTCCTCGATGCGGTCGATGGTGCCGGGGTCGACCGCGGCGCGATGCAGCGGCACGGCGGACTTGGCGCGCTTGACGGTGCCTTCGGCAAAAGGCAGCAGCCAGCCGTCGAGCTCTTCGGTCAGGTCGGGCGAAACCGCCGCGACCGTGGCGCGCTCGATGGCTTCGATGTCGGTTTCAGTGATCGTGTGCATGAGCTTCATTGCATGGCTTCGGGCGCCGTGAATTTGGCCGCGGCCACGCCCTTGAGCAGCACTTCGCGCTGGGCCCGGGAAATGCCGCGGATGCTTTCGGCGACCCACTTGGTGCGGTCGGCGTCGATGTGGCCGTCGCGCCGCCATTGTTCGAGCACGGCCTGCGGTTTGTGCAGCATGGCCGCGAGCCACACGGCCTGCGCGGGTTCGAGCGTGCGCGCGCTGCGCTTGAAGTAGCGCCGCGCCGCCGCCTCGGCGCCGCAGATGGTGCCGCCCCAGGGCGCGTTGTCCAGGTACAGCTGCAGGATGCGGGCCTTGCCCAGCGTCTGCTCCATTTCGACGGCGTAGAGCATTTCGCGCAGCTTGCGTTCGGCCGTGCGGTCGCTGCCCGTCACCAGCAGCTTGGCCAGCTGCTGCGTGAGCGTGCTGCCGCCGCGCCGGACCTGGCCGGGCTTCTGGTTGTTGTCGATCGACGCGAGGATTTCGGTCAGGTCGTAGCCGGCGTGCGTGAAGAAGCGCTGGTCTTCGGCCGCGACCACCGCGCGCGCCAGCCAGCTGTCGTTGGTGAGCCTGGCCGACGGGCCGCAGCTGGTGCGCGCATTGAGCATGGCCTCGGTGCCCAGCCCCTCGACCGTGAACTGGCTGATGGTCGGCTGCACCGCGAAGGTGGCCTCGGGCAACAGCAGTTGGCCGTGCAGCGCCAGCGTGCCGCCGATGCGCGCGCCGCGCAGCTCGGGCAGCGTGGGCACCAGCACCGCGTACCAGCGGGCGATGGGCGCGTCCTGCACGTTGGCGCTGAGCTGCAGATTCCTGGGCGCGAGCTTGCCTTCCCAATGGCCCTGCAGCCGGGTCGCGTCGGCGTTGTCGGGCGTGGCCTCGAAAGTGCCGTTGAGGGTGTTGCCGTCGCGCTTCACGGTGGCGACCAGGCGTTCGACCCGGATCGGCTGGGTGCCGAGCGCCGGCACCTCGGCGCTGCAGGGGGCGCACTGCATCTCGAGCAGTTCGCCGGCCGGTTTCCACGCGAAACGCACGGTGCCGAAGCGGGTGTCGAGCGAGCGGCCGTTCAGGTACGGCGCAAACCATGGCGAAGTGGCCACGCGCACCGCCGTGGGCACGCCGATCTCGAAATTCAGCGGGCCGGCCTTCACCGTGGTGCTCCATTCGCCGGCCGCCGGCGCAAGCGCCAGCTTGACTATCAAAAAGATAGCGACACATGCCGTGATGACAAGGGCCATCAGGCTGAAAAGCACAATTCGCAGGGTCTTCTTCACAGGCTCGTTTCTCAGATCGGTCTTGCCACGGTGACAGCTTGCCACGGCCCATGCGACTGGCCGCTGGCGGCTGCCCAGTACCAGCTTGAAGTGTCTGTGAAAGCCGTGCCCCGGGCGTCGACGATGCGCTCGCAAACACGGATTTTTTGCGCGCCGTGCCGTTGCGCAACAAAACAGCGCCACAAACGCTCCTGCGCGTCATGTTCCAGCCGCGCCTGCTCGATGCGATAGCCCAGCGCGCGGTAGCAGTCCACCGCCGGGTGCAGCATGCGCGTGGGCTGCTTCACCTCGCGCATCACCAGCGTCTGCGTGCCGTCGGTCATGCGGCCGATGGCGCCCGGAAAGTTGTCGGCAAAGCGCTGCTCCACTTCGCTCAGCGCCAGCGGGCGCAGCGGCATGCCGTCCCACTGGCTGGGCCATTCGTGCGACACGGCCGAGGCCATGGCCGCGGTGTCCGAAGGCCCGCGCAGCGCGGCGCCGGCCGACCAGAACATGCACAGCAGCATCGCCAGCGCGAACGCCGACTTGTGGCCGATGCGGTTGATGAAATGGTTCGCGAACCAGCGTTCAAAGAACGGTGTCGACATGGCGGCCTCCTTGCGTGGTGATCAGGCCCGGAATGGGTTGTTCGGCGGGTTCGGGCGCGACGCGCTCCGGCACCATGAGACGGGCGATGGCCGCGCACACCACGGCCAGCACCACCAGGCCCAGCGCGTTGTGCGCCCAGGCCGCCAGCGGGTGGCCGGCGCCCTCGAAGGCGATCAGCACGCTGTTGCGCACGATGTTCCCGGCCAGCACCAGCAGGCCGACCATCGGCAGGCGGCGCAAAAAGGCCCGATCGCTGCGGTGCGCCCACAGCGCGACGGCGCAGGCCGTGAAGTAGCCCAGCCAGACCATCTGCACGCCGGAGCAGGGCGCGTCGACGATCACGAGGCGGCCGTCGACCATCAGGCTGGTGCCTTCGCGCGCCACGTCGAAGCCCGGCGCGAGCAGCCAGCGGCTGGCCTCGGCCGTGACCACGCGCAGCGGATAACCGGCATAGAACTGCAGCGACGACAGCAGCGGCAGCGCCAGCACCGCGAGCCCGGCCACCGGCAAGGTGGCCACGCGGCGCGGCAGGAAAGCCAGCAGCCCGCAGGCCAGCGCCAGCACGGCTACCAGGCCGGCGGCCAGCGGCGGCAGCGCGGGCAGGAAGCCGAGCCCCGTGCGCAGCAAGGTCGCGAGCACGGTGCCGGCACCCGCCAGCGCGAGCCAGCCCAGCCGGGGCGAGGCGCGCAGCTCGCGCCGGCGGCTCCATGTGAGCGCGGCCAGGGCGACCAGCGCCAGCAGGCCCATCGGATCGTCGGAGCCGTCGCGCATGCGCTGGACCATCCAGACCCAGGTCGGCATCAGCGCGACGAACTGCAGGCCGAGCCAGCCGGCGGCCGGCGTGCGGTCGATGTGGATGCCCCAGTCCACGATGCGCGGATGGCGATGGGCGAGTGCTGCCAGAGACATTCTTTTCTTTCTTCGGGTTCAGGCGGTGAAACGGCGCGCGTCGTTGCGGCGCGCGCGGCGGCGCAGCATGGCCAGCATCGACAGCACGACGGCGATGGCGCCCAGCGATTCGGGTTCGGGCGTGCTCGGCACCTCGGCGCCGAGCGCCAGCTCGCTCACGCCTTGCGGCAGGGGCAGCGGCTGGTTCACGTCCACGCTGTTCTGCAGCGCCACGTTGCGCACCACCTTGTCGACGGCAATGAAGCTCGTGTACTGGGTGAGCAGGCTGTACTTCAGGCCCAGTTCGGTGATGCGTTCCTTGAAGGCGGTGGTGCCCTCCAGCGTTTCCTGGTCGCTCAGGCTCTGGATGCGGTGGCGTGCCCACAGCGTGCGCAGCGCGGCCGTGTCCTGGCGGGTGCGATCGTCGATGCGCACTTCCTGGCGGTACGGGCCGCTGGCGCTGCGGCCCTCGATGATCACGCGGCCTTTCGCTTCGCCGCGCCACTTGCCGAACACGATCACCGGGCGTTCGCCCAGCACGTCGGGCAGCGCCTGCGGTTCCACGTCGTACACGTCGAGCCCGCCGAAGGTGGCCTTCACGTTCGTGAGCACCGGCGACTCCACCATGCGGCGAAAGCGCGCGGCCTGCTCGGGCGCCTGGATCGGGTCGGTGATGATGAAGGGCTCGCCCATGCCGGCGCGCGCAATGCCTTCCATCAGGCTGCGGTTCACCGACGAGCCGATGCCGAAGGCGAACACATTGGCCTTGGACAGGTTGTTGCGCACCAGGTCGAAAGCCTCGCGCTCCACCGTCACGTAGCCGTCGGTCACCACCACCACGGTGCGCGACACGTTCTCTTCCTTCGGCTCGGCGTACACGCGCTTGAGCGCCGGAATGAGTTCGGTGCTGCCGCTGCCGCTGTAGTTCTGGATGGTGGCCAGCGCCTGCTGGATGTTGGCGCGCGTGGCCGGCACCGACCGGGGCGACAGCATCTTGTTGCTGCCCGAGAACAGCAGCACGTTGAAGGTGTCGCTCGGGCGCAGGCCGCCGATCAGGCGCTCGAGCACCGTCTTCGCGGTGTCGAGCGGAAAGCCGTGCATCGAGCCCGAGATGTCGACCACGAAGATGTAGTCGCGCGGCGAAATGGCGCTGGCGGCCACGGCCTTCGGGGGCTCGACCATGGCGAGGAAGAAGTTCTCCGCGTTCTCTCCCTGGCCCTTGTAGAGCATCAGGCCCGACTCGATCTTTTCACCGGCCAGGCGGTAGTCGAGCACGAAGTCGCGGTTGTCCAGCGGGCGGCCGTCGGCCGTGAGCACGATGTCTGCGTGCTGGTCTTCGTCGCTCTTCTTCACGTCGATGGTGTGCGTGGTCGAGCGGATTTCCTTCAGGCCCATCGGCGTGTCGATGGTGGCCTTGAGCTTGAAGCCGGTGCCGGGTGCCACGCCCGCGGCCAGCGTGGGCTGCGCCACCCATTGGGCTTGCGCGTTGGCGGACTGCGGGCTGTTGTAGCGCGGGCCCACCACGGTCGGGAACACGAACTCGTAGTTGCCCGACTGCGGCACCAGCAGCTCGGTGTAGCGCAGCTCCACCTTCACGTCGTCGCCCGGCATGATGTTGGCGACGTTCATCTGGAACACGTTGGGCAGGTGCTGCTCGAGCAGCGCCGCGGTCTTGCCTTCTTTCTTGGCGGTGTCGTATTCGATCTGCGCCTGCTGCTTCTCGCGGATCTGCGCGGTGATGAGCCGGTCGGCCAGCCGCACGTTGAGGCCGCTCACCGCCGCCTTGGTCGAGCCCGGAAAAACATACTTCGCCTCGATGGCGCGCTGGCCTTCGTTGCGGTACGTCTGCGTGACCGTCACGTCGGCGATCACGCCCGAAATCTTCACCGACACCTCGGTGCCCTTGAGCGGCAGGCGGTCGACCGAGGGGTCGTCGCTCTTGACGAAGAAGTACGGGCTCTCGGTCTTCAGTCGCGGGCCGGCGGGCATTTCCTGCGCATGCAGCGGGCGCACGCCCAATGCGACGAAGCCCGCGGTCGCCAGGCTCACGGTGGCGAGCCAGAGCCAGCGGCCCGGGCGTGGAGTGGTGGAGGCGTTCATGGCGGTGTCCTTGTCAGTGCGAACTTGCATGGACCTGAATGTCGACACCGCGCGAGAAGCCAGTTGGAAGCCTCCTTGAAGTCGAAAGACACCGATACGCCGCTGTGTGAAGTCTGTGTGAAGTCGAACGCCGGACCGCTTCATACAACCTTCGGGTCACGCGAAGAGCATCGCGGCTTCGCTACAGACGAGGAGAAAAAAACATGCTTCAGTTGTTGAAGGCCCTGCAAAGTTCGGTACTGGCCAAGGTGGCCGGCCTGTTCTTTCTGTTGTTGCTGCTGTGCATTCCGCTCGCCGAGATCGACTCGATCAACCGCGCACGCGGACAGAGCCAGCGCGAAGCGGCCGACGAACTGGCCGCCACCTACGCCGGCCCGCAGACCATGGTCGGCCCGCTGCTGCTGGTGCCGTATGTCGAACGCTGGATGGAGCCGCTGCGCGACGCGCAGGGCAAGGTCATCGGCCAGGAGCCGCGCAGCAAGGAACTGGCCCACGTGGTGTTCCCCGACAAGCTGCACATCGAAGGCACGATGGCGCCGCAGGAGCGCTATCGCGGCATCTTCAAGATCCCGTTCTACACGCTGAACGCCGCGCTCACCGGCGGCTTCGCCGCGTTCGACGCGAAAGCCGTGCCGCACAGCGAGACCGATTCGAAGATCGAATTCAAGGTGCCGTTCATCGCCTTCAACGTGAGCGACCTGCGCGGCCTCGACGGCTCGCCCGCGATGACCATGAGCGGCGAGGCGCTGCGCTTCAAGCAGCGCGTGCCGGGCATCGCCGACGACGCCTGGTTCGCCGACGGCATCCACGCGCCGCTCACCGGCGCCGCGCTGAGCGCATGGCAAGCCAATGCGCCGGTCGCGTTCGACATGAAGCTCGGCCTCGTCGGGCAGGACACGCTGGCCATCGCGCCCATTGCCGAGGAAACGACCGCGCACCTGCGCTCGCCCTGGGCGCACCCCAGCTTCGGCGGCCGCTTTCTCGCGGCCGAGCGCAGCGTGACGCCGCAAGGCTTCGACGCGCACTGGCGCGTGTCCTCGCTCGTGACCTCGGCGCGCGAGCAGGTGCGCGCCGGCTTGTCGGGGCGCGGCGGCAACGCCGCCGATGGGGCGGCGCCCACCTCGCGCCGCAACGTCGGCGCGCTGCAGACCTTCGACGTGTCGCTCGCGCAGCCGATCAACGTCTATTCAATGAGCACGCGCGCCGGCAAGTACGGCGCGCTCTTCATCGGCCTGGTGCTGATGGCGGCCTTCATGTTCGAGCTGTTCCGCAAGCTGCGCCTGCACCCGATCCAGTACGGGCTGGTGGGCCTGTCGATTGCGCTGTTCTTCCTGCTGCTGCTGGCGCTGTCGGAAAAGTTCGCGTTCTGGATGGCCTATGCGGGCGCAGCCACGGCCAGCGTCGGCCTGCTCGCCGTGTACTTCAGCGCGGTGCTGGGCGGCTGGCGGCGCGGGGCGTCGTTCGGCGGCTTCGTCGCGCTGCTGTACGGCGCGCTCTACGGGCTGCTGGCTTCCGAAAGCAATGCGCTGCTGCTGGGCGCGCTGCTGATCTTCGGCATGCTGGCCACGCTGATGCTCGTCACGCGCAAGGTCGACTGGTATGCGCTGTCGCGCCGCACCGACGCCGCGCCGGTGGCCGCCACGGGCACGGCGACGGCCGCATGAAGACGTTGCGGGTCATTGCCACCGCGCTGGGCTGGCTCGCCCTGGCCGCGCTGTGGTTCTGGGCCTGGCACCTGAAAGACCCGCACCTGCTTTTCATGCGCGCATGGGAGCTGCCCGTGCTGCTGGGGGCATCGGCTTTCGGCATTGCCGTTGCATGGCGGCTGGCGCGCGGCAGGCTGCGGCCGGTGGCGCTGGGGCTGGCGTTCGCTTCGTTGCTCACCGCGCTGTGCAACGAAGCGGCTTCGCGCCAGCACCGGGCCGATGTCGAAGCCGCGTCGGGCCCCGTGGCGCAGGCACTCGGCGCGCGCTTCATCGTCGGCTACGACGACGCGGCGCAGTTGCGTGACCTGGTGCGCAAGGGCCTGATCGGCGGTATTTTCGTGACCGGCCGTAATGTGAAAGGCCGCACCGCCGCCGCGCTGCGCGACGAAATCGCAGGCCTGCAGGCGCTGCGCCGCGAAGCCGGCCTGCCGCCGCTCGTGGTCGCGACCGACCAGGAAGGCGGCGCCGTCTCGCGGCTTTCGCCGCTGGTCGAGCGCCAGCCCGCGCTCGCCACCTTGCTCGATGCCGACGTGCCCGACGACGAACTGTCGCAACGCGCCCGCGCCTATGGCGCGCAACAGGGCAGGGCGCTTGCGGCCCTGGGCATCACGCTCAATTTCAGCCCCGTGGTCGACTTGCGCCCCGGCCGCGCGCCGGGCCGCTGGGACTTTCACACCCGCATCGACGAACGCGCCATCTCGGCCGACCCCGCTGTCACCGCGCAGGTGGCGCTCGCTTACGAGCAAGGCCTGGAATCTGCTGGCGTGCGCGGCACGCTCAAGCACTTTCCCGGCCTGGCCGGCGTGACCGAGGACACGCATCATTTCGCCGCCGTGCTGCATACGCCGGCCGCCCGTCTTGCAACACATGACTGGAAACCATTTCAAGAAGTGTCGAAACAATCTGACGCAGCCATCATGCTGGGCCATGTGATCCTTGCGGAACTCGACGCGGAACATCCGGTCTCTTTCTCACGCAAAATCGTGCAGCGTGTGATTCGGGGCGAGTGGGGCTACCAGGGCCTGCTCGTCACAGACGACCTCACGATGGGCGCGGCCTACAACCGCGGTCTTTGCGACGCCACTGTCCGCGCCCTCGGCGCCGGCGTGGATCTGTTGCTGATCGCCTACGACCACGACAAGTACTTCGACGCCATGCACTGCGCGCTGCAGGCCGCGCAGCGCGGCGCACCCGATCTCCCGTTGCCGGAACGCGGCAGCGCGCGGCGGCTCCAATCTTTTCGCTAGCCAGTCAATTCCTATGTTCAAACGCTCAAGCACCCCACCCAACGACGACGGCGCGAGGCCGGCCGATCCGAACCGCCGCTGGAAGCGCGTCGCCACGTGGGGCGGCATTGCGGTGGGCTCCGGCGCGCTGGTGGTGCTGGTTGCCGCCATCGTGGCCGTGGTCGCCATCTACCCGAAGCTGCCCGATGTGTCGGCGCTGGCCGACTACCGCCCCAAGCTGCCGCTGCGCGTGTATTCGGCCGAAGGCCAGATGATTGGCGAGTTCGGCGAAGAGCGCCGCAACCTCACGCCCTTCGCCAACATTCCGAAGGTCATGAAAGACGCGGTGCTGGCCGTGGAAGACGCGCGCTTCTACGACCACGGCGGCGTCGACTACAAGGGCTTTGTGCGCGCGGCCGTGGCCAGCCTGAAGGGCGGGCGCAAGCAGGGCGCCTCGACCATCACGATGCAGGTGGCGCGCAACGTCTACCTCACGTCGGAGCGCACGCTGAGCCGCAAGACCTCCGAAATCTTGCTGGCGCTGCGGCTCGAGCAGCAGCTCACCAAGGACCAGATCCTGGAGATCTACCTGAACCAGATCTACCTGGGCAACCGGGCCTACGGTTTTGCCGCCGCCGCCGAAACCTACTTCGGCAAGCCGCTGCAGAACGTGACCATCGCCGAAGCCGCGATGCTGGCCGGCCTGCCCAAGGCCCCGGGCGCGAACAACCCCGTGGCCAACCCGCGCCGCGCGCGGGCACGGCAGCTCTACGTGATCGACCGCATGCAGGAAACCGGCTTCATCACCGCCGACCAGGCGGCCGCCGCGAAGAAGGAAGAGCTGCACCTGCGCGATGCCGCCGACCCGAACCGCCTGCATGCCGAATACGTGGCCGAAACCGTGCGCCAGATGATGTACGCGCAGTACGGCGACAGCATCTACACCAGCGGCCTGAAGGTCTACACCTCGCTCGTCGCGGCCGACCAGGCGGCTGCCTACAAGTCGCTGCGCAAGGGCATCATGGACTACGAGCGCCGCCAGGCCTATCGCGGCCCCGAGAAGTTCGTCGACCTGCCGACCGATCAGAAGGAAGTCGACGAGGCCGTGGACGACGCGCTGGCCGAACACCCCGACAACGGCGACGTGATCGCGGCCGTGGTGCTCGATGCCAACCCGAAGGAAATCAGCGCCGTGCGCGCCAACGGCGAAACCATCCAGATCACCGGCGAAGGGCTGAAGCCCGCGCAGTCGGGCCTGGCCGCCAAGGCACCGCCGAACATCAAGATCCGCCGCGGCGCGGTGATCCGCGTGGCGCGGACGCCCAAGAACACCTGGGAAATCACGCAGCTGCCCGAGGTCGAAGCGGCCTTCGTCGGCATGGACCCGCGCACCGGCGCCATCAAGGCGCTGGTCGGCGGTTTCGATTTCGGCAAGAACAAGTTCAACCATGTGACGCAGGCCTGGCGCCAGCCGGGCTCGAGCTTCAAGCCCTTCATCTATTCGGCCGCGCTGGAAAAAGGCTTCGCGCCCTCGACCATCGTGAACGATGCGCCGCTGCACTTCGATCCTTCCGAAAACGGCGGCCAGCCCTGGGAGCCGAAGAACTTCGAAGGCACCTACGAAGGCCCGATGCCGCTGCGCACCGCGCTCATGAAGTCGAAGAACCTGGTGACGCTGCGCGTGCTGCAGTCGATCGGCGCGCCGTACGCGCAAGACTGGGTCACCAAGTTCGGCTTCGACAAGGACAAGCAGCCCGCCAACCTGCCGATGGGCCTGGGCGCCGGCTCGGTCACGCCGATGCAGATGGCGGTGGGCTACTCGGTGTTCGCCAACGGCGGCTACCGCGTCAACCCGTACCTGGTGACGCGCGTGACCGACATGAAAGACAAGGTCCTGATGGAAACCGAGCCGCCCGTGCTCGACGAATCGCGCCGCGCCATTCCGCAGCGCAACGCCTTCATCATGAGTTCGCTGCTGCAGAGCGTGGTGCGCAACGGCACCGGCTTCAAGGCCTACCAGGCATTGAAGCGCGACGACCTCTACGGCAAGACCGGCACCACCAACGACTCCTTCGACACCTGGTTCGCGGGCTTCCAGCCGACCATGGTCGGCGTGGCCTGGGTCGGCTACGACACGCCGCGCCAGCTCGGCGTGCGCGGCGAGACCGGCGGCAGCCTGAGCCTGCCGATCTGGACCGGCTACATGCAGACCGCGCTGCAAGGCGTGCCCGTGACGCAGCCGGCCGAGCCGCCGGGCGTGGCGCGCATCGACGGCGAGCTGTACTTCGACGACTTCACGCCGGGCCACAACGTGGCGAGCCTGGGCCTGGACAGCACCGACACGCCGCCACCGCCCGCGGAAGAACTCACGGGCGCGCCCATCGGCGCACCGCCGCCGCCCGAAGAGCGCAACAAGATCCTGGACTTCTTCCGCTGACGCGCGGCCCCAAAAAACACGGCGGGATGGCGGTGCCTACACTCGGTGCTGCTTCCCGCCTTTTTCTTTTCTTCCCCACGCATCCATGGAAATTCTTACTCTGGTGGCGCTCATTGCCGCCGGCTTCTACATCCTCAAGTCCAGAGACCAGCGACAGCGCATCGCACTGCTGGGCAGCCACCTCGGCCGCTACCAGATCGAGAAGCTCATGGAGAGCCTCACCTCGGGCTACCTGCGCTGCCTGGGCGAAGACGATGCCGAGCGCCGCCAGCAGATCTGGAGCCTGCTCGACTCCACCGAGGAAAAACTCTCCGGCCAGTTCGACAGCTTCGCCGCCGAGTTCGCGCGCCTGCCCGAGCCGGTGACGCGCGTGAGCAGATTGCCCATCGCGCTGCCGCTGGCGACCCGCATTTTTCCGGGTGCGAGTTTCGACTTTCGCCAGGCCCTGCTGATCCACGCGCGCGGCATTGCCGGCGTGATGCGCAACGAGTCGAACCGCACGCCGAAGTCGAAGGCGTTCACCATGTCCGCCGAGCTGTTCCTGATGCAGCACAGCTGCCACTGGTATTGCAAGTCGAAGACCGTGGCGTCGGCGCGCATGCTCGCGCGGCACCAGACCTCGTATGAACAGCTGCTCGACGCGGTGAGCCCCGAAACGCGCAGCGCCTACGGCGCGCTCACGGGTCAGTGATTGCGTCCGTGATGTGACGACAGCAACGGCAGCGTGAGCGTCGCCACCGCGCCGCCGCGCGCCGCGTTGCCCAGCTCGATGCGACCGCGGTGCAATGCCGCGATCTCCTTCACGAAGGCCAGCCCCAGCCCCGTGCTTTTCTTCTGGCTGTGCGGCCGGGCCAGCGAATAGAACTTCTGGAAAACTTTTTCCTGCGCGTACTCCGGTATGCCCGGGCCGTGGTCGCGCACGCTCACGCGCGCCAGCTTCGACGTGGTTTCCAGCGTGATCAATATCTCGCTGTCGCGCGGTGAAAAATCCAGGGCGTTGTCGAGCAGGTTGCTGATCGCGCGGCGCAGCAGGAACGGGTCGCCTTCGGTGCTGGCTTCGGTGCGGATGTTCACCAGCAGCCTGATGTTGCGCTTGGCCGCCGCGGGTTGCGCGCTGAGCGCGATGTCGTCGATCAGCGAAGCCAGCGCCACCGGTTCGGTGCGGTCCAGCGCGCGCCGCGTTTCGAGCGCGGTGAGCTCCATCATGCGGTCGACGATTTCCTGGATGCGCTGGGTTTCGCGTTCGATGTTTTTCAGGAAACGTTCACGCTCGGCGTGCGGCATCGACGGTTCCTGCAGCAGCTCGGCCGCGCCGCGAATGGCCGAGAGTGGGCTCTTCACTTCGTGCGTGAAGGTCTGCACGTAGTCGGCAACGTAGTTGCGCCCGGTCAAGGCATCGCGCATTTCGCTGAAGCCGCTGCGCACGCCGTCGATGGCGCGCCGCACCATGCGCGCAAGGCTCAGGCTGCGCTGCGCGCGCACCCAGTTCCAGTAGTCCGAAATCAGCCCGAAGGGCCGCACCAGCCACACCGACACGATCAGCGCCAGCAGCAACAGCGCCAGGCCCGAGCCCACGCCGACCCACAGCGTGCGGGCCCGCGCGTCTTCCACGAACTGGCCGAAGCTCTGCACCGGCTTGCCCACGCTGACCATGCCGACGATTTCGTTGTTCCAGCGGATCGGCGCGCCCACGTACATGACCGAGGTGCGCGGGTCGCCGTCGACGTCGCGCGAGGTGCGCGCGCCGTACAGGCCGGCGAGCGTGCGGCTCACGTCCATCCATTGCGAATAGTCGGCGCCCAGGTGCCTGCCGAGCGAATCGAACATCACGCGGCCGTTGCGGTCGGTCACGTACACGCGCAGCTCGACCTGGCTCTTGTGCAGGTTGTAGATCTGCGCCGAGAACTCGCGCGCGTAGGCGGTGCGGAACAGCGGCTCCAGCCGCGCGGTGTTGATGGCGCCGGCGATCACGTCCTGCTCGACCAGGCTGGCCAGCAGTTGCGAAGTTTCGACCAGCGATTCCTCCGCCGACTCGCGGTAACGCGGGTCGATGTCCGAAACGACGCGGTACAGCAGGAAGGCGATGCCCGCCGTGTAGATCAGCAGGATGCCGATGAAGATCCGCGTGCGCCTGGTCACGACGCCTTGGCTGGCAATTCTTCGTTCAATGCGTAGCCGGTGCCGCGCAGCGTGCGGATCGGCTCCACATCGGGCGCCACCGCCTTGAGCTTGGCGCGCAGGGTCTTGATGTGCGCGTCGACCGTGCGGTCGAAGCTGTCGCTGGCGTCGTCCCAGACCAGTTCAAGCAATTCGTCGCGCGTGAACACGCGCCCCGGGCGCTGCACGAGCAGGCGAAGCAGGCCGTATTCGTAGCGCGAGAGTTCGAGCAGCCGTCCGTAATAGCGGATCTGCATCCGCTCGTTGTCGAGCGAGAAGGGCATTGCAGGGGTCTGCGGCGCCGCAGGATGCGGCGCGGGCGCGATTTGATGGGGTACCCCATGGTTTTGTGTCGGCGGCGTTCCCGGGCTTCCTGGCGCGTTTCTGGCGCTGCGCCGCAGGATCGTTCGCACGCGAGCGACCAGCTCGCGCGGCGAGAACGGCTTGGCAATGTAGTCGTCGGCACCGAGTTCCAGGCCCACCACGCGGTCTATTTCGTCGCTGCGGGCCGTCAAGAACACCATCGGCACCTCCGGGCCCCCCATCGACTGGTTGAGCGCCTGGAGGCGTTTGAAGAGCTCGAAACCGTTCAGGTCGGGCAATCCGATGTCCAGGATCGCCAGCGCGGGCGGTTCCTGCGCGAACTGCGCAATCGCTTCTTCGGCCGTCGGGCACCAGATGGGGGTGAATCCGTCGCTCTTCAGGACGTACTGCAGCGTGTCGGCGATGCCCGATTCGTCTTCGGCAATCAGGATCCGGGGTTTGAAGCTCATCCGCGGATGTTAGCGAGGGGCGCGGCGCCGCAAGGACCGGTTTTCGACCAAGGCGCCGGGGCCGGCGCGGCCTTTCGCTTTTTTTTTTCGGGCGCGGCGTTTGCCTCTTCTGTCTTCTTATTCTTCTTATTCAAATTAGTAGTAGTAGATAAGGGTTGCCCTCCTCTGTGGACATGCCTGTTTTTTCGTTATGCGACAACGACTTGTCATGCCCGTGTCACTGTGCGCAGCCGCGCTTTGCGGATGTACCCGGCAAATGAACAACATTGGGTAACCCGCCGGCGCTGTGGATAACCCATGGCTTGTGCAAAAACTGTCCCCAGAGTTGTCCTTTGACACCCCCCTGGAAATCTGCCAAAGACGTTTTTCGGGCAGGGAAATTCATTGCTCAAAAAATAGGCAGTCTGTATATTTCTCTTGTAAATCAAGGACTTGCAACGGCCCTACAGAGAAGCTCCAACGTTACCCACAGAGTTGTCCAAGTTTTGCGGGGAGAACGTGCAGGAACGCTTCGAGGCCGCGGGCGACCCGGCTTTTTTTCTTCAACCTACAAGATTTCGAACATGACACCTTCTGAAACACAGGCCATCGTGACCCTGAGCCTTCTGGCTGCCTTCGTGGACGGCGAAAAGCACGAACGCGAACGCGCCGAGATCAAGCGGATCGCCGAGGGCCTGTCGCAGAGCGACGGCCTGAACCTGCCGACGCTCTACCAGGACGTGCTGATGAAGCGGGTCTCGCTGGCGTCGGTGGCGGGGGAACTGAAAAGCACGGAGTCGCGCCAGCTCGCCTACGAGATGGCGGTGTGCGTGTGCGATGCCGACGGCACGCAGTCGGAGCCCGAGCGCATGTTCCTGGCGGACGTGCGCACGTCGCTGGGGCTGGACGCGTCGGCGGCCGGTTTTTCGCAGCGGGCGGAAGAAATCGCGGCGGTGCCCGTGGCGGCAGCCGCCGGCGCGGCAACCGCTGCCGGGACGGCGGTGGCCGCGGCGCCGGCTTCACCGGACAGCGCCGAGCTCGACAAGTCGATCCTCAACGCCGCCATCCTCAACGGCGCGCTCGAGCTGCTGCCCGAAACGCTCTCGACCATGGCGATCATTCCGCTGCAGATGAAGCTGGTGTATCGCATCGGCCAGGCGCACGGCTACCAGCTCGATTCGGGCCACATCAAGGATTTTCTGGCCACGGTCGGCGTGGGCCTGACCTCGCAGTACCTGGAGCAGGCCGGGCGCAAGCTGCTCGGCGGCTTGCTGGGCAAGGTCGGCGGCGGCCTGCTGCGCGGGCTGGGCAACCAGGCCGTGAGTTCGGGCATGAGCTTTGCCGCGACCTACGCGCTGGGCCATGTGGCCAAGCGCTACTACGTCGGCGGCCGCACGCTCTCGACGCAGATGTTGAAGGACGCGTTCTCGGGCGTGGTGAAGGAAGGGCAGAGCCTGCAGACGCAGTACCTGCCGGCCATTCAGGAGAAGGCCCGCACGCTGGATGCGGGCAAGGTGCTGTCGCTGGTGCGCGGCGCCTGAACGGCCTTTTCCAGGAACACCGTGGAACCGGCTTTACCGGGCCATCGGTGTTGCCCCCGGCGAGGGGGTTGGCGCAGCGACACGAAGTGCGCGAAGCCTGGGGGCGTGCCTAGTTCGCCAGGTCGTCCAGGATCGGGCAATCCGGGCGGGCGTCGCCGTGGCAGCAGTGCACCAGGTGGGCCAGCGTGTTGCGCATCGACTGCATGTCGGCAATGCGCTGCTCCAGTTCACCCAGGTGCTTTTCGGCGATGCGCTTCACGCTCGAGCTGGCGCGGCGGCGGTTGTGCCACAGCCCCACCAGCTCGGCGATTTCCTCCATCGAGAAACCGAGGTCGCGCGAGCGCTTGATGAAGCGCAGCGTGTGGATGTCGGCGTCGTCGTACTGGCGATAGCCGCTCTCGGTGCGCGCCACCGCCGGCAGCAGGCCCAGCCCTTCGTAATGCCGGACCATGCGGGCCGACACGCCGGAGCGCTGCGCCGCTTCGCCGATGGCGACGTGGCCGGTCATTGGACGGCGTAGCCCGCGTTTTCGATCGCCGCCACGATGTCCTTGCGCGGCTGCTCGCTCAGCACGTCGACATGGCCGGTGGCAAGGTCGACCGTGACCTGCGCTTCGGGATCGACCGTCTGCACGGCGTTCTGCACCGCGTTCACGCAATGGCCGCAGCTCATGCCCGTGACCTGGAATTTCTGGCTCATCGTGTTTGCTCCTGTTGAAATGAGGGGAGTGAAGGGGAAGAAGCCGCAAGTTTGAACCCTCTCACGATGTCAATGTCCAGCGAAGGGGCACTGAAAATCTCCGCTTGACCTTCACATGGTGTGAGGCTTTAGCCTTGGCACATGGAAAACCTGAAGCTGCAACCCCAGACCACGCTCGACCTCTCGGTCGGCGGCATGACCTGCGCCTCGTGCGTGATGCGTGTCGAGCGCGCGCTCAAGAACGTACCCGGCGTGCAAGACGTCAGCGTGAACCTTGCGACCGAATCGGCGCGCATCGTGGCCGCGCCCGGCGACGACATCGACGTGCGCGTGCGCCGTGCCGTGCGCGCCGCCGGCTACGAGCCGCGCGCGGCGAGCAGCGCGGCCGAAGAGGCGGCGGCGCTGTCGCCGTGGCACGGCTTCGGTCCGGTGGCCGTCGGCCTGCTGCTGTCGATCCCGCTGATGGCGCCGATGATCGGCAGCCCGTTCGGGCAAGACTGGATGCTGCCGCCCTGGGTGCAGCTGCTGCTCGCAACGCCGGTGCAGTTCTGGCTCGGCGCGCGGTTCTACCGCGCGGGCTGGCATGCGGCCAAGGCGCGCACCGGCAACATGGACCTGCTGGTGGCGCTGGGCACCAGCGCGGCCTTCGGCCTGTCGCTCTGGCTGTGGTGGCGCGCGGCCACCGGCGAGCATGCCGGCCACGGCGAAATGCCGCATCTCTATTTCGAGGCCTCGGCCGTGGTGATCACGCTGGTGCTGCTGGGCAAGTGGCTCGAGGCGCGCGCCAAGCGGCAGGCCACGTCGGCCATTCGCGCGCTGCAGCAGCTGCGGCCCGAGGTGGCCCACCTGGTCGGCGCGCGCGGCAAGGAAAGCGATGTGCCGCTGGCCGAAGTGATGGTCGGCGACCACCTGGTGGTGCGGCCCGGCGAACGCGTGCCGGCCGACGCGCGCGTGATCGAAGGGCAGTCCGAAGTCGACGAGTCGATGCTCACGGGCGAACCGCTGCCGGTGCCCAAGGGCCCCGGCGACGCGCTGACAGGCGGTGCGGTGAACGGCGACGGCCGCATGGTCATCGAGGTGAGCGCGGTCGGCGCCGAGAGCGTGCTCGCGCGCATCATCCGGCTGGTCGAGGACGCGCAGGCGGCCAAGGCGCCGATCCAGCGGCTGGTGGACAAGGTCGCGGCCGTGTTCGTGCCGGTGGTGCTGGTGATTGCGCTCGTCACGCTGGCGGGCTGGCTGCTGGCGGGCGCGGGCATCGAGACGGCCATGATCTACGCGGTGGCGGTGCTGGTCATCGCCTGTCCTTGTGCGCTGGGCCTGGCAACGCCGGTCGCGGTGATGGCAGGCACCGGCGTGGCGGCGAAGCACGGCATCCTGATCAAGGACGCGCGCGCACTCGAAATCGCGCACCGCGTCGACACCGTGGCCTTCGACAAGACCGGCACGCTGACGCTCGGCCGCCCGGTGCTGACAGACCTGCTGCCGGTGGCGGGCGCCGTTGCAACCGAAGACGTGCTGCTGGCAACCGCCGCGAGCCTGCAAGGCGGCAGCGAGCATCCGCTGGCCAAGGCGGTGTTGGCCGCGGCGGCGCAACGCCATCTGCAGGCGCCCGCGTTGAGCGCGATGCAGGCGATGCCGGGTCGCGGCGTGCGCGGCGATGTCGAGGGCGCCACCTGGGCCATCGCGAGCCTGCGCTGGTGCCGCGAGCTCGACGCGATGCCCGAGGCGGCCGATGTCGAGCGCCTGCAGGCCAAGGGCGCGACGGTTTCCGCGCTGCTGCGTTTCGACGAAGCCGGCGCGGCGCAGGTGCAGGCATTGCTCGCCTTCGCCGACGAGCCCAAGCCGCAGGCGGCCGAAGCCGTTCGCACGTTGCGTGCGCGCGGCCTGCGCGTGGTGATGATCTCGGGCGACAACCTGCGCGCCGCGCAGGCCATGGCGGCGCGGCTGGGCATTGCCGCCGAAGATGTGCGCGCCGACGTGCTGCCGGCCGACAAGGCCGCGCAGGTCAGCGCGCTGAGAAAGAACGGACACGTCGTGGCCATGGTCGGCGACGGCGCCAACGACGCCCCCGCGCTGGCGGCGGCCGATGTCGGCATTGCCATGGCGCCTTCGGGCGGCGGCACCGACGTGGCGATGGAAGCGGCCGGCATCACGCTGATGCGCGGAGACCTTGCGCTGGTGGCGCAGGCCTTCGAACTCTCGGGCCGCACGGTCGCCAAGATCCGGCAGAACCTGTTCTGGGCCTTTGCCTACAACGTGGCCGGCATTCCGCTCGCGGCCTTCGGGCTGCTCAGTCCGGTGGTGGCCGGCGCGGCCATGGCGCTGTCGAGCGTGAGCGTGATGGCCAACGCGCTGCTGCTGCGGCGCTGGAAGCCCTGAGCTCTTTTCAGTCGAAGAGCAGCGCCATGAAGTGGTCGTCGATGGCCTGCGCATCGCCGGCCCGCTTGTAGAACTTGCGCAGCGTGCCTTCGCGCTCGAAGCCGAGCTTGTCGTAGAAGCGCAGCGCCGGTGCGTTGTCGCTTTCGACGATGAGCTCGATGCGCTTCACGCCGTCCGCCTTGAGGCGGTCGATCGCATCGGTCACCATGGCCAGCGCAATGCCCTGGCCGTGCAATGCGGGGTCGACCGCGAGCGTGCCGAGGCTGGCCACGTGGCGCACGCGGCCGGGGTAGCGCGCGGCGCGATAGAAGCCCGCGATTTTTCCGTTGCGCTCGTAGACGAAGAAGTCATGGCCGGCGAGCAACTGCCGGTAGATGGCGCGAAAGTCTTCCAGCGGCATCGGGTCGTAGCCCAGGAACGGAACGACCTTCTCATGCATGTACAGAGAAAAAACGGTGCCGATGTCTTGGGGGGTGGCCAGCCTGCGCATGGTGTGGTTGCCTCGGAGCGATGAAAGCGCCGAGCATAGCGAGGGTCCGGCGGCGCTCAGGCGAGCAGTACCGCCGAAAGCGCCAGCAGCGCCGCCTGCGCGCACCAGGCCCAGCGCAGCCGCAACTTCGAGTCGAGCACCGCGCCGATGACCCAGAAGCCGCCGACCGCCAGCGCGAGCAGCGCCACGCCGATCTGGAACGCCAGGTCGTCGGCGCGCCAGAGAAAGGCCAGCGTCACGCCGACCCAGCATGCGAAGTGAAGGGCGGCCGTTGCGACCTGCGGGCGCGTCAGCTGGGGGTCGTGGATGTGCATGGCTTCTTCCAGCGAAAACGGTGCCTCCGGAAAGCGCGCCGCCACATCGGCCGGCCGCCAGCCCGGCGGCTTGAACCAGACGGCGACCTTGTCTTGCCAGCGCCGCGTGTGCCAGGCATCGCGCAGCAGCGGCGCATACGGACCGAGCACGGCGCGCAGCGGGTCGAAGCTGGCGAGGGTCTTGCGCGTGCCGTAGACGCAGCGCTCGGTTTCCTCGGCGAAGGTGCCGAACATGCGGTCCCAGATCACCAGCATGCCGCCGTAGTTGCGGTCGACATAACCGTCGTTCACCGCGTGGTGCACGCGGTGGTTCGACGGCGACGAGAACACGCGGTCGAACCAGCCGAGCTTGCCGATGTGCTCGGTGTGGATCCAGAACTGGTAGACCAGCACGATCAGCCCGGCCAGGCCGAACTGCTCAGGCGGCACGCCGACCACCGCCATCGGCAGGTAGAAGGCCCAGCCCAGGAAGGCCACGGTGCTCTCTTGCCGCAGCGCGGTGGAAAAGTTGAAGTGCTGGCTCTGGTGGTGCACCGAGTGCGCGGCCCAGAACACGGCCGACTCGTGGCCCGCGCGGTGCAGCCAGTAGTCGAAGAAGTCGAACAGCACCACGGCCAGGATCCAGCCCATGGCGCTGTCCCAGAAGTCGGGCCGCGTCCAGATCGCGACGACCGGGTAGACCATCGCGTACAGGCCGATCTGGAAGAGTTGGGTGCAGACCGCGAGGGCTTGGCTCAGCAGCCCCTGGCTCAGGCTGCCGAGCGTGTCGCTGAAACGGTAGGTGTTGCGCTGCTTGAGCCAGCCCCAGGCGAACTCGCACAGCATGAGCAGCGCGAACACGGGCACGACGAAGACAACCAGCCGATGCACCGCGCTCGATTTTTCAGGAAGTGTTCAGCGAATCTTCAGCGTTCGGACGCGCGACCGGCCACGATGACCGCGTTGGTGCCGCCAAAAGCGAAGGAATTGGACAGCGCGTAGCGGATGCCCTTGGCCTCGCGTGCCTCGCCCTGGACAAAGTCGAGGTCGAATGCGGCGTCGGGCGTCTGCAGGTTGGCGATGGGCGGCAGCGTCTCGCGCGCCAGGGCGCGCAGCGCGGCAATGAGTTCGATCGCGCCGCCGCCGCCGAGCACATGGCCGTGGATGGCCTTGGTCGCGCTCACCGGCGCGCCCTTGCCGAACACTTCGCGGATCGACGCGGCTTCAGCAGCGTCGCCGGCCGACGTGGCGGTGCCGTGCGCGTTGATGTGGCCCACGTCCGAGGCTTCGATGCCGGCGTCGCGCAGCGCCGCGCGCATGACGCGCACCTGGCCCGCCGAGTCGGGGTTGGTGATGTGCGTGCCGTCGCAGTTGGTGGCGTAGCCCGCGAGCACGAAGGGCGCCGCTTCGGCGCCGCGTGCGGCGGCATGCGCTTCCGACTCGAGCACCAGCGCGGCCGCGCCTTCGCCGATGGCAAAGCCCGCGCGGTCGCCCGAGAACGGGCGGCAGGCGGAAGAGGGCGCGTCGGCTGGCGGCGGCGCCATCACGCGCATGGCGTGCCAGCTGGCCATCACGCCGGGCGTGAGCATGGCGTCGTGGCCGCCGACGATGGCCACGTCGATCCAGCCGCCGCGAATGGCGCGCATGGCTTCGCCGATGGCCACGGCCGAGGAGGCGCAGGCACAGGCGTAGGCAATGGCCGAGCCGCGCGCGCCGAAGTGCAGCGCCAGCTCCGCCACGGCGGCGTTGGGCATGACCGTGAGCACGGTGGTCGGGCGCATGCGGCGCTGTTCGCCGTAGAGCGCGCTGGTGGTGTTGTCGAAGGTGCCGGCGCCCGCCAGGCCGCAGCCCCAGAAGATGCCGAGGCGGTCGCGGTCGATGGTCTGCAGGTCGAGCTTGGCTTCGGCGGCGGCGTCCTGCGCGGCGGCCAGTGCCATGGCGGTGCCGCGGTCCAGCGGCAGGCGGGAGGTGCTGCGCACGCCGTTCGAATCGAAGTCGCAGGCGGCGACGGCCAGCTGCATCGGGTCCATGCCCTTGATCTCGAGCGTTTGCGCGCGCACGGCCGAGCGGCCGGCGAACAGGGCCTCGTCGAAGGCTTCGACGGTGCGGCCGATGGGCGTGACGAAACCGAGGCCGCTCACGCGCACGGGAGCGGAGGCGGCGCGCGCTGCGGAAGCGGCGAGCACGGCGTGGGCGGCTCCGCTGCTCATGCGTGGGCTGCGACGGCTTGCGCGGGCTTGGCCGCGGCGCCGCTGCTTTCCGTGTCGATCACTTCGCACAGGCGCTGCAGCGTGATGCCGGCTTCGCGCGGGTCGAGGCGGTCTTCGGGAATGCGCAGGTGGAAGGCGTCTTCGACGGCGAAGACGAATTCCATCAGCGCGAGCGAATCGAGACCGAGGTCGGACAGCGCGGTGTCGGGCGAGATGGCCGAGCGCTCGACGCGGAAGTCGGTCTCCAGGATCGTCGCGATGCTGTTGAAGGTGGGGGAAGTGGAGTCGGAAGAAGACATGGGAATGCTTTCCTTTCAGGCGTGGAGGGGCAGGTCAGGCGTACAGCGGATGTTCGGGCATCGTGCCATGAGCCACCGCGTCGGCAAAGGACACTGTTTCACGCACCACCTGTTGACGGTCGTTATCGATTGTGATCATGTGGTAGCTGTTCGCGACCACCACCGTGCGGAAGGCGCGGCAACGCAGGCCGCGCGCCAGGATGTCGAGGTTGGCCACGCTGGCCACCTCGTCCTGCTGGGCATGCAGCGCGAGCACGTTGTCGCATTGCACGCTGTTGAGGTTGCGGCGCACGTGGCGGATGAGCCGGTCGTGCTCGCGCAGATGGCCCACGCCGATCACCGAGCTGCCCGCGCGCGAGACCTTGCGGTGGCGCAGCTCGCGCTCGATCCAGGCGCGCACGCGTTCGTTCTTCACGCCGTAGGGCGGGCGTTCGCGGTATTGCCAGAGGCGCCCCAGCGGCGTGTAGAAGGCCAGCGGCAGCAGGAACTGCGTGCGCGGAATGGCCCAGCCGTCGAAGCGCAGCGTGGTCGACATGAGCACCAGCGCGTCGACGTCGCTGCCGCAGCGGATGGCCGCGCCCAGCGCGAGCGACGAGCCGGCCGAGATGCCGATCAGCATCACGCGGTCGTGCTGCGCGCGCAGCGCCTTGACCTGGGCCTGGATGGCATCGATCCAGCGTTCGAAGGGCGCGGCGCGCTGCAGGGGCGCGCTGGCATCGAACGAGTAACCCTCGATCGTCGTCGGGTGCACCGAGTAGCCGCGGCTGCGCAGCGCCGACTGCACGGTCAGCAACTCGTCAGGCGTGCTGCACAAACCATGCAGCAGGACCACGGCGGTGCGCTGCACCTCGTGAGGCACCACGCTCAACAGATCGGAGGGTTCGCGCGCACTCATCGTGTCGCGCCGGCCATGAAAATGGCCCTTGTTTCATATTGCTGTCGTATGCTCATGTTGCGTTTATCGCTGGAGCGACTGACCGGCTGCTGACCCGTCATTCGTAAGGGCAGATTACCCCAACCACTCAAACACCATGCGAATTCTGCTTGTCGAAGATGACGCCGTTCTGCGCGATGTCATGGTCCGCAGCCTTGCGGACGCGGGCCACCGGGTCGATGTGTCGACCAATGTCGAAGATGCCGACCACCTGTGGCGCGTGCAACCTTTCGATGCCGTGCTGCTCGACCTCAACCTGCCCGCCACCGCCAGCCCGACCAGCGGCCTGGCCAGCGGCCTCACCGCGTTGCGACAGGCGCGCGCCCGCGGCGACCGCACGCCGGTGCTGGTGCTGACCGCGCGCGGGCGCACCGAGGAGCGCATTGCAGGCCTGGATGCCGGCGCCGACGACTACCTGGGCAAGCCCTTCGACCTGGCAGAGGTCGAAGCCCGCCTGCGTGCGCTGGTGCGCCGCGCCAAGGGCACCGAAGACATCGTGGTGCTGGGCCAGCTCAAGCTCGATCGCAAGGCGCGCCGCTTCTCCACCACGGGCGGCCCGCTCGACCTGCCGGCGCGCGAGTTCGAGGTGCTGTGGGAGCTCATGAGCCCGCCGGGGCGCACGGTGAGCAAGCGTGCGCTGTCCGACAAGCTTTCCAGCTTCGATGAATCGCTCGGCGACAACGCGCTGGAGGCCTTCATCTCGCGCCTGCGCAAGAAGCTGCAGGGCACCGGCGCGAGCATCCGCACCTTGCGCGGCATCGGCTACCTGCTCGAAGCCGAGGCGTGATCCGCGCGTGACCCGCGAGTCGACCGAACAACCGGCCCCGCAGCGCGCGCCTTCGCTCACGCGGCGCGTGCTGCGCAACGTGCTGGTGCCGCTGGCGCTCACGTGGATGGTCGGCGCCGTCATCGCGCTGGTCATTGCCAACTACTTCTCCGAGCAGGCCTTCGACCGCGGCATGCTCGACGACGCCTATGCGCTGTCGGCCAACGTGCAGGCCGGCGAGCGCGGCATCGAGCTGCTGCTGACGCCGCGCGAAGTGGCCACGGTGCTGTTCGACCAGGTCGACAAGGTGTACTTCGCGGTGCAGCGGCTCGACGGCACGCTCATTTCGGGCCAGGCGGGCCTGCATGCGTCGCTGCCGGTGGATGGTTCGCGCTATCGCTTTTCCGACGTCAACTATGAAGGCAGCGTGCTGCGCGCGGTGGTGCTCGAGCACGACGCCGAGCCCGACCTCAGCATGCCCTACCGCGTGATCATCGCGCAGACCACGCTGAGCCGGACCGCGCTGGTGCGGCAGCTGCTCGGCTATGCGCTGGCGCCGCAGATCCTGCTGCTGGTGCTGCTCGCGATCTGGCTCTGGTACGGCATTCGCAGCGACCTGCGTCCGCTCGCGGACCTGCAGCGCGCGCTCGACCGGCGCGACGTGCACGACCTCTCGCCGGTGGCGGTGGCGCAGACCTCGCGCGAGCTGCAGCGGCTGGGCGATGCGGTCAATTCGCTGTTCGAGCGGCTGGGCCAGAGCGTGCAGGCGCAGCGCGAGTTCGTGGGCAACGTGGCGCATGAGTTGCGCACGCCGCTGGCCGGCATTCGCGCGCTGGCCGAGTACGGGCTGGCGCAGCACGACACCAGCGTGTGGCGCGAGCAGCTCGTGCGCGTGTCCGAGCGGCAGGGGCGCGCGAGCCATCTGATCGACCAGCTGCTGGCACTGGCGCTGGCCGAAGAGGCGCGCACCGAACTCAAGCGCGTGCCAGTGCGCCTCGATGTGCTGGCCGAGCAGACGGTGCTGCGCCACCTGGCGCGCGCCGATGCGCGCGGCGTCGACCTGGGTGCGCGCGGCCTCGATGACGGCGTGGTCGTGCATGCGAACGAAGCGCTGGTGGAGGGCATCCTCGACAACCTGATCGACAACGCGCTGCGCTACGGCGGGCACACCATCACGGTCGAACTGGCGGGCCGCACGCTGAGCGTGATCGACGACGGCCCGGGCATTCCGCTCGAAGCGCAGCGCGACCTGATGCAGCGCTGGTCGCAAGGGCCCGCCGGCGAGAAGCTGGGGCAGGGCTCGGGCCTGGGGCTGTCGATCGTGTCGCGCTATGCGGAGCTGCTGGGCGCCGAGTTGCGGCTCGAAGCCGCCGAGCCCACGGGCCTGCGTGTGAGCGTGGCCTTCGGCGAAGTCGCCTGAGTCTGCTGCCGCGCGTTCACAGCGGCGTGCCTTGGTGGAACGCCATGCGCCAGCGGCCTGCGCGACAACGCCACAGCGAGCTGCGCAACGACTGCGCGCCCGGCCTTTCGGGAATGGCTTCGCGGCGCACGTGGTAGGTGACGAGTGCCACGTCAGGCGCCATGCGCAGCACGCGAAAGTCGGTCATCGTCCGCTGCGAGAAAGCTTCTTCGCGCAACGCCTCGATGATCGCGGGCCGCGTCCACACGGTGCCTGAAACGCCGAGCTCGTGGAAGTCGTCGTCGAGCAGTTCCTCGAGTCGCGCGGCGCTCGCGCGCACCTCGCGCAGATGCAATGCGCCTTCGAGTTTCAGCAGCAGCGCGTCGAGGTCTTCGGCCGGCGCGGTTTCGTAGAGTTCGAGCGGCAGGCCGTCGGGGTCGGCGAAGAAAGTGAAGCGACGGCCCGTGTATTCGTCGGTGCGCAGCGGCTCCACCGCAATGCCTTGCGCGCCGAGTTCGTCGGCGGCCGCCTGCACGTCGTGCACCTCGAAGGACAGGTGCCGAAGACCTTGCGCCTCGGGTCGCGTGGGGCGCGCGGGCGCATCGGGAAACGAGAACAGCTCGACCTGCGAACCGTCGGGCAGCGCGAGGTCGAGCTTGTATGAATCGCGCGCGGCGCGGTAGTTTTCGGCAACGATGCGCAGGCCCAGCACCTCGGTGTAGAAGCGCTTCGACACCGCGTAGTCGGCGCAGATGATGGCAACGTGATGAATGCGTTGGAGCTGCATCGGAAAGCTCATTTCAATGGCTTGCGCAGGAACACGCGGGTGCGTTGCGCGAGCACGAGGCGCTTGTATTCGACGTACCCGATGCGCTCGTAGAGCGCGCGGTTCTCGGTCATCTTCTCGTTGGTGAAAAGGTAGATCGAATCGTGGCCTTGCCGCAGCGCTTCGTGCTCGGCCAGCTCGAGCAGGGCGCGGCCCACGCCCGTGCCCTGGTGCCGTGGCCGCACCGCGATCACGTCGATCAGGAAGCCTTCGTCGGTGGTGTCGAGCACCAGCGCGGCAACGGTTTGCGCCTGCCGTGTCGCGACCCAGACCTGCGCATTGGCGATGGCCGCGCCGTAGTCCTTGGTCATCGGCAGCGGCGTGAGGCCCAGGCGCGGAATGTAGTGGCGAAAGGCTTCCACGGCGCATTCGGCGATGGCGGCGGCGTCGGCTGCATCGGCGCGCCGCAGGGTCCAGGGCGTGCCGCTCATGCGTCGAACTCCACCTCGCCTTCGATCTCGACCGGGATGTTGAACGGCAGCTCGGCCATGCCCACGGCGCTGCGCGAATGCGCGCCGATGTCGGGCCCGAAGAGTTCGAGGATGAGGTCGGAGAAGCCGTTGATCACGGCCGGTTGCCGGTCGAAGCCGGGCGCCGAAGCCACCATGCCGAACACGCGCGTCCACGCGGTGATGCGGTCCAGATCGCCCAGTGCGCGTTGCAGGCTGCCGAGCATCGCAAGCGCGGTGAGCCGCGCCGCGGCATAGCCTTGCTCGACCGTGACTTCACGGCCCAGCTTGCCGAGCGGCGCGGCAATGGTGCCGTCGGCGTTGAGCGGGCCGTGGCCCGAGATCAACGCGCGCCGGCCAACCACGCGCACGAAGGCGAAGGGCAGCACGACGCCCGGTGGTGGCGTGACGGCGGGCGGCAGCACGAGGCCGAGCGCGGCGAGCTTGTGTTCGATGTGGTGGGCCATGCAGGAATGAGGGGTGTGCAAGGAAGGGCTCAGGCGTTGGGGTCGAAGTCTTCGTCGATCGCGAACTCGCCGCGCTCGAATGCGGCGATGACCTCGTTGGCCTCTTCGACGAAGGCCTGCGGCACGCGCAGGCTGGCACCGCCCAGCGCGATGCTCCACAGCATGTTGGTCTGCACCAGCTCCGCGTCGGCCACGGTGGCGGGAATGCCCGCGGCCTCGAGGCAGCCGCAGAGCATCTGCGCATCGGTGGGGGTGAAGCGGCGCGCGACGGTGACCATGTCACCCTGGTAGGGCGCGGGGTCGCGGGGTACTTCGGATGGCTCGGGCAATGGCGACGGCGCGGTGATGCCGCGCCCGCGCAATTCGGCAGCGGCGATGCCGTGGGCCTGCTCGGTGAATGTGCCCGATGCGCAGCGGCGCACCAGTTCTTCGTCGCTCAGCATCGCGAGGCGCGCGGCCAGTGCCGAGGCTTCGTCGTTGCCGTTGTTGTCCATTGCCATGCGGTCTCCCTCCCGTATCGGATGAGTGCCGAGCGTACGGGCTCGCGGCCGCGCAGGCAAATCGGCCCACGCGCCTTGCCGCGCGTGGGCCGTGGGACCAGACTCAGGCCAGTGCCGGATAGTCCGTGTAGCCCTTGGCGCCGCCGCCGTACATGGTGGCCTTGTCGAGCTCGTTCAGCGGTGCGTTGTCGCGCAGGCGGCGCACGAGGTCGGGGTTCGAGATGAAGGGCTTGCCGAAGGCCACGAGGTCGTCGCCTTCCTTCAGCGCTTCTTCGGCCAGCGGCCTGTCGTAGCCGTTGTTGACCATCCATGCGCCCTTGCCGCCGGCTTCGCGGTACGCGGCCTTCAGGGCTTCGTAGTCGAAGGGACGGTCTTCGATTTCACGCGGGCCGCCGGTGGCGCCTTCGATGATGTGGATGTAGGCCAGGTCGAGTTGCGCGAGCTGCTTCACCACGTAGGTGAACAGCGGCTGCGGGTTGCTGTCGTGCACGTCGTTGGCGGGCGTGACGGGCGACAGGCGGATGCCGGTCTTGCCGCCGCCGATGGCGTCGACCACGGCGCGCGTGGCTTCCAGCAGCAGGCGGGCGCGGTTCTCGATGGAGCCGCCGTAGTCGTCGGTGCGCTTGTTGCTGCCGTCCTTCAGGAACTGGTCGAGCAGGTAGCCGTTGGCGCCGTGCACTTCCACCCCGTCGAAGCCGGCGGTTTCGACCGCGCTGCGCGCGGCCACCGCGTAGGCATGCACGATGCCGGGCAGTTCGCCGGCGTCGAGCGCGCGCGGCTCGGAGGTCTCGACGAAGGTCGGCACGCCGTCCTTGATGAGCACGGTCTTGGTCTTGGCGGTGATGGCCGAGGGAGCCACGGGCTTGCCGCCATCGGGTTGCAGTTCGGTGTGCGAGACGCGGCCCACGTGCCACAGCTGCACTACGATCTTGCCGCCCTTGGCGTGCACGGCGTCGGTCACGCGCTTCCAGGCGTCGAGCTGTTCGGTGCCGTACAGGCCGGGCACGTCGGCGTAGCCCTGGCCCTGGTGGCTGATGGCGGTGGCTTCGGTGATCAGCAGGCCGGCACTGGCGCGCTGGGCGTAGTAGGTGGCGGCGATGTCGGGCGGAATGGCGTTGGGCGAGCGATTGCGCGTCAGCGGCGCCATCACGATGCGGTTGGCGAGCTTCAGGTCGCCGGCCTGGACGGGGTCGAATAGGGTGGACATCGTGCAATCGGAAGCAGAGTTGAAACAGGCGCAAGGCTAAGGCCCCGGCCTCAACCCTGCTGCCACACGGTTGTCCGGATTGATGCTAGGGCAGCAGTGCCAGCAATGCAGGGCTTGCGCGCACCGGCATGGCCAGCAGGATCTGCCCCATGCCCTTGCCCAGCGGGTCGTTGCGCAGCGACGCCATGCCGCCGCCGCCCAGCGCCTGTTCGCAGACGAAATTGAAGGCGTCGATGCCCGGCACGTCGTAGCGCGTGACGCGGCCCTTGACGAGGTGCGCGAGCCACTCGGCCACGCGCGCTTCGGTGAGCTGTTCGCGCAGCAGCGGCAGCAGGGCGGGGTGGCGCGCGATGACGCCGATGTTCGAGGTGTCGCCCTTGTCGCCGCTGCGGGCCCAGGCCAGGCGAATCAGCGGGACCTCGACGGTGTCCGTGCCCTGCGCTGCCGTATCTGTTTGCGTGGCTCTGGCAGGTGAAGAGATGGGTAAGGCCGTCACCGCATGCGCTTCGGCGCTAGGAAGGTCGACGGCTTGTCCGTCGACAGTCACGCAAGCCTCCACCCGCGACTTGTCCAGCAAGAACGCGTACTGCCGTATCGAAGGCGACACCGACGCGCGGCCGCCGCCCGCGCCCGTGGTGCCCGGTGCCCACGAGGTGCCGGCCGGCGCGACCTCGCGCGCGAACAGCTCCAGCGCGTCCTTGCGCGGGTGCGTCACGGCCACGCGCAACACCGCCTCGCGCGTTTGAAGGGCTTGTGCATGCGGTCCGTAGCAGGACTCCGCGCCCAGCACTTCGAGCTGCGTCGCGCTGTAGGGGCCGAAGCCTTGCTGCGCGAACAGCGCGGCGGTGCGCGCAAGGATCGCTTCGCCCGTGCGCCTGGCCTTGGCCACCGCGTCGAAGCCCACGATGGTGAGCTGCGCCGCCGTCTTGAAGCCGTCGACATAGGTCGCGCTGACCTTGTAGCTCGCGGTCGGCGCATGGCCGCGCGCGCCGTGCACGCGCACGCGGTGTTCGCCCGTCTGCTCGATGCGCACCTGCGTGAAGTCGGCCGTGACGTCGGGCAGCAGGTAGGCGGCCGGGTCGCCGATTTCATAGAGCATCTGCTCGCCCACCACGGCGGGCACGAGCTTGCCGCCGGTGCCCGCGGGCTTGGTCACGACGAAGCTGCCGTCGGCGCTGCATTCGACGATGGGGTAGCCGATGTTCGGCCAGTCGGGCACGGTGTCCCAGTCGGTGTGCAGGCCGCCAGTGGCCTGGCAGCCGCATTCGATGATGTGGCCCGCGAGGCTGCCGGCAGCGAGCAGGTCGAAGTCGCCGGCCTGCCATTCGAATTCATGCATGAGCACGCCGAGCGTGACGGCCGAGTCGACGCAGCGGCCCGTGATGACGACTTGCGCGCCCGCGTCGAGCGCGGCCTGTATGGGCCGCGCGCCGAGGTAGGCATTGGCCGTGAGCACGCGCTCGGGCAGTGCGGCGCCGCTCTGAAGCTCGCGCACGGGCGGCCGCGACTGGCGCAGCGCCGGGAGCAGGGCGGACACGTCGTCGCCGCTCACCACGGCGATCTTCAGCGCAATGCCTTGCTCGGCGGCCAGCGCGGCCAGTGCGTCGGCGCAGCCTTGCGGATTCACGCCGCCCGCGTTGCTCACGACGCGGATGCCTTGTTGCACGACGTCTTTCAGCACGGCCTTCATCGCGACGGAAACGAAGTCGGTCGCATAGCCCAGCTCGGGCTTCTTGAGCCGCGCGCCCGCAAGGATCGACATCGTGAGTTCGGCGAGGTAGTCGAACACGAGGTAGTCGATCTGCCCGCTTTGCACGAGCTGCGGCGCGCCCACGCTGCTGTCGCCCCAGAAGCCGGAGGCGCCGCCGATGCGGACCACACGTTCGCCGCTGCTGTCGTTGTTGCTGCTGCTCATCGGCCGCTCCACTGTGGCTTGCGTTTCTCGCGGAAGGCGAGCTGCCCTTCGGCCGCGTCTTCGGTCAGCGCGAAGAGGCCGATCTGGCTTTCGGTGAAGGCCATCGATTCCTCGAAGGCCATGGCCTCGATCTTCTTCATCGTGTAGAGGCCGCGGCGGATGGCGGCAGGCGACTTGTCGAGCATGCGGCCGAGCAGCCAGTCGACGCTTTCGTCGACGTCGTCGCTCACGCGGTTCACGAGCCTGAGTTCGAGCGCTTGCGCGGCGGTGATGGGCTCGCCGGTGATGCACATCTCGGCCAGCACGCGGCGCGGCAGCAGGCCGCCGAGCACGCTCAAGACCTGCGCGGGAAAGAGGCCGACCTTCACCTCGGGCAGCCCGAACACGGCCTGGCTGCCGGCCACGGCCATGTCGCACATCGCCATGATCCCCATGCCGCCCGCCATGCAGGCGCCGTTGACGCGCGCGATCAGCGGCACGGTCGATTGGCGGGCCTGGCGGAACAGGTTGGCAAAGCCCTGGTAGGGCGCCGCGTAGTCGAACTTGAAGGCGGTGCCGCTCTGCAAATCGGCGCCCGCGCAGAAGGCGCGCGTGCCGGCGCCGGTGATGACCACGGCGCGCACGGCCGGGTCGTCGTTGGCGCGGGCGAGGGCATCGCCCAGGCCGGTGAGCACGGCGGCGCTGATGGCGTTGCGGCGCTCTTCGCGGTCGATGGTGAGCCACATGACGGGCCCGCGCATTTCTTCGCGCAGTTCGCTGGTGGGGGGAGGGGTGTCGGGCATGGCGCGGGTTCCTTCGTCTTCAGCCTTCTGAAGTTCTGCCCGTAGCGTGACCCGAAAAAAAAGCCGCGGCATGCGGCTTGTGGCTGAAACGGGCCGGGTTTTCCCTGAAGGGTGCCCGGCCTGTTTCGGTCTTTTGAAGACTTCTGCTTGCTTCGTCTTACTTCAGCAGGCCTTCAGCCTTCATTGCTTCCTGAACCGCGGGGCGGGCACCGACGCGTGCGTGCCAGGATTGCACGTTGGGGTAGCCGGAGATGTCGACGCCGGTCGGCTTGCTCCAGTTGGTGACGGTGAACAGGTAGCCGTCGGCCACGCTGAAGGTGTCGCCCATCAGGTATTGCTTGCCGGCCAGTTCGCTGTCGAGCCACTTGAAGCGCGACGCCAGCTTGTCCTTGGCGATGGTCTTGGCTTCTTCCGGCATGGCCGGGTTGAACAGCGGGCTGAAGCCCTTGTGGATTTCGGTGCCGATGAAGGTCAGCCACTCCTGCAGGCGGTAGCGCGGCATGGTGCCGGCGGCCGGTGCCAGGTTCTTGGTGGGGACCAGGTCGGCGATGTATTGAAGGATGGCCGGGCCTTCGCGCAGGCGGGTGCCGTCGTCGAGTTCGAGCATCGGCACGTAGCCCAGCGGGTTGATGCCGTAGTAGTCGGTGCCGTCTTGCAGCTTGTGGCTCTTGGTGCTGGCCAGCACGGGTTCGAAGGCCAGGCCGGCTTCGTGCATGGCGATGTGGGGGGAGAGCGAGCAGGCGCCGGGCGAGTAGTACAGCTTCATTCGAGATAACTCCAGTGGATTTGGCGAGGTGGCCAGATGTGATTTTTCTGGGAGACCGCTGCGCATGCTAGCGGGTTTGGCGGCATCGCGTTTTTGTCCTACGGCGGCATGCGCGGGGCGACTATCGGGCGCCCGCGCGGCCGTTTCTAAGCTGCGTCGCACGGTGGGCAGGGGTCCGCCGACGAAGGAGTCTCGAATGTTGAAGTACGCGATCATCTTTGCCGTCATCTCGCTGGTGGCCGGCCTGCTGGGCTTCGGTGGCGTGGCCGCCGGCGCGGCGGGCATCGCCAAGTTGCTGTTCGGCCTGTTCCTGGTGCTGGCGGTGCTGTTCGTGGTGCTGGCCGCCCTGGGCGTGGGTGCCGTCAAGAAAGCGCTGGACTGACGATGCCGCGTGACAAACCCCGGTGGCCGCGGGCGCGGCCGCTGGGCTGGCTGCTGCAGAGTCCGGCGCATCGCGTGTTGCGGGTGCTGCTCGTGACGCAGGCGCACTGGCAGTTCCCCGAACACCGCTCGCGTCGACGACGCACCTGATCCGGAAAACCCCATGCACATCTCCCACATCGACGCGCGGCTCGACTACGAGGTGGCCGCGCCGGCCCACCTGCTGCTCAACATCGAGGCGGCGCGCTCGGGCGCGCAGGCCGTGGTCAGCGAGGCGCTGAGCATCGAGCCGCCGACGGCGATGCAGGTGTTCTGCGACGAGTCGAGCGGCAACCGCTTCATCCGCTTCGATGCGGCGCCGGGCCCGCTCACGATCAGCTACACGGCCACGGTGCAGCGCGCGCACCTGCTGGTGCCGCCCGACCTGCGCGAGGTGTCCGTGAGCGAGGTGCCTGACGAAGTGCTGCACTACATGATGCCGACACGCTACTGCGAGTCGGACCTGATGTCGCGTTGCGCGCAGCAGCTGTTCGGCGACCTGCCGCCGGGCATTGGCCGCGTGCAGGCGATCGTCGACTGGATCCACGAAAGCATTGCCTACGAGCCGGGCAGCAGCGACTCGACCACCACCGCGCGCGAAGTGTTCGTGGAACGTGCCGGCGTGTGCCGCGACTTCGCGCACCTGGGCATCACCTTCTGCCGCGCGCTCAACATCCCGGCGCGGCTGGTGGTGGGCTACGTGTGGTTCGACGAGCCGCCGCAAGACTTCCATGCCGTGTTCGAAGCCTGGCTCGGCGGCCAGTGGGTGCTGTTCGACGCCACGCGCATGGCGCCGGTCGACCGGCTGGTGCGCGTGGGCACCGGGCGCGACGCGAAGGACGTGGCCTTCTGCACGATCTTCGGCAACGTGCGCATGACCGACAAGAAGCTCATGGTCCGCGAGCTGCAGGACGAAAGCCTGCAGCCGTCGAAGGCGCCGCCGCCCACGGGTGAACTGGTGGGCATCGAGAAGCCCGTGCCGGTGGTGCAAGTGGCGGAAGTGACGGGCTGACGCGGGTTTGTTGCTATTAAATATATAGCAAACTCTGCAGAGGCGGCGAGCCTTGGCGGGCGAATTGGCATGGCCCTCTAGCTTGTCCACACAATGGGCGCAGACGGGCACCGGCGATTAAAATCGGTGCCCCCTTTTGCGCCGCGCACGCGTCAGTTGTGCGCCCCCATTTTCAAATGCTGTACCCCGAAGAATTCGACGTGATCGTCGTCGGCGGTGGCCATGCCGGCACCGAAGCCGCGCTCGCCGCCGCGCGCATGGGCGCCAAGACGCTGCTGCTCTCCCACAACATCGAGACGCTGGGGCAGATGAGCTGCAACCCGTCGATCGGCGGCATCGGCAAGGGCCACCTCGTGAAAGAGGTCGACGCGCTGGGCGGCGCGATGGCCATTGCCACCGACGAGGCCGGCATCCAGTTTCGCATTCTCAATTCGAGCAAGGGCCCGGCCGTGCGTGCCACGCGCGCGCAGGCCGACCGTGTCTTGTACAAGGCGGCCATTCGCCATCGCCTGGAAAACCAGCCGAACCTGAGCCTGTTCCAGCAAGCGGTCGACGACCTGATGGTGGAGGGCGACCGCGTGGTCGGCGCCGTCACGCAGGTGGGCATCGCTTTTCGCGCGCGCACCGTGGTGCTCACGGCGGGGACTTTTCTGGACGGACGCATCCACGTCGGCCTCGACAACTACCAGGCCGGCCGCGCGGGCGACCCGCCGGCCGTCAGCCTGTCGGCGCGCCTGAAGGAACTCAAGCTGCCGCAAGGCCGCCTGAAGACCGGCACGCCGCCGCGGCTCGACGGCCGCAGCATCGACTTTTCGAAGTGCACCGAGCAACCCGGCGACGGCATGCCCGGTGGGGCAGGGCCGATGCCGGTGTTCAGCTTCATGGGCCGCACGGACATGCATCCGAAGCAGATGGCCTGCTGGATCACCCACACCAACGCGCGCACGCACGACATCATTCGTTCGGGCTTCGACCGCAGCCCGATGTTCACCGGGAAGATCGATGGCGTGGGCCCGCGCTATTGCCCGAGCGTCGAAGACAAGATCAACCGCTTTGCCGACAAGGAAAGCCACCAGATCTTTCTCGAGCCCGAAGGCCTGACGACCAACGAGTACTACCCGAACGGGATCTCGACCAGCCTGCCGTTCGACATCCAGTACCAGCTCGTGCGGTCGATGCCGGGCCTGGAGAACGCGCACATCCTGCGTCCGGGCTACGCCATCGAGTACGACTACTTCGACCCGCGTGAACTCAAGAGCAGCTTCGAGACCCGCTCGGTCAAGGGCTTGTTCTTTGCAGGGCAGATCAACGGCACGACCGGCTACGAAGAGGCGGCGGCCCAGGGCTTGTTCGCCGGCATCAATGCCGCGCTGCAGTGCCGGGGCGAAGACGCCTGGCTGCCGCGCCGCGACGAAGCCTACCTGGGTGTGCTGGTCGACGACCTGATCACCAAGGGCGTGACCGAGCCGTACCGCATGTTCACGAGCCGCGCGGAGTTCCGCCTGCAACTGCGGGAGGACAACGCCGACATGCGCCTGACCGAAGCAGGGCGCAAGCTGGGCCTGGTGGACGACGCGCGCTGGGATGCATTCAGCCGCAAGCGTGACAATGTTTCACGTGAAACAGAGCGGCTCAAGTCGATCTGGGTGAACCCGCGCAACCTGCCGGCTTCGGAGTCGGAGCGGGTGCTGGGCAAGGCCATCGACCACGAATACAACCTGGCCGACCTGCTGCGCCGGCCCGACGTGAACTACGAAACGCTGATGTCGCTGGACGGTGGCAAGTACGGCGCACCCGCTGCGCTCAGCGAAACCGAGGTCGAGCAGATCGAGATCTCGGCCAAGTACTCGGGGTACATCGAACGCCAGCACGACGAAGTCGAGCGCGCGGCGCACTTCGAGAACCTGAAGCTCCCGGCTGACTTCGACTACGGGCAGGTCAAGGCGCTGAGTTTTGAAGTCCGCCAGAAGCTGGACAAGCACCGTCCGGAAACGCTGGGCCTGGCCTCGCGCATCTCCGGCGTCACGCCGGCTGCCATCTCGCTGCTGATGATTCACCTGCGCAAGGGCGGCCACAAGGCCTTCGCACGCGACGCCGCGACCACGGAAGCATCTGCCGAATGACGGCGCCGATCGACACGCTGCGCGCGGGCGCAGCCGCCATGGGCGTTTCCCTGTCTGACGCCCAAGGCGAACAGCTGCTGGCCTACGGCACGCTGATGCTCAAGTGGAACAAGGTCTACAACCTCACGGCCCTGCGGGATCCGGCCAGCGTGCTGACGCACCACTTGCTCGACAGCCTGGCGGCCGTCGCGCCGTTGCAGCGCGAGTGGGCAGGGAAGGGCAAGCTGCTCGACGTGGGCTCGGGCGGTGGTTTGCCCGGTGTGGTGATCGCCATCATGCGACCCGACATCGAGGTGAGTTGTCTGGACGCGGTCGCCAAGAAGGCTGCATTCGTGCAGCAAGTGGCCGCCGAACTGGAGCTGCCGAACCTTCGCGGGCTGCACGCCCGGGTCGAATCCCTGGCCGGCAGCTACGAAGTCATCAGCTCGCGTGCCTTCGCCTCGCTGCCTGATTTCTTCAACGGCTCGATGAATCTGCTCGCACCGGGCGGTGTCTGGCTGGCCATGAAGGGCAAGCTACCGACCGACGAACTCGCCGCCTTGCCTGCCGGCGTTGCAGTGTTTCACGTGGAACAACTGACGGTTCCGGGCCTGGATGCCGAGCGCTGCATCGTCTGGGCGCGCAAAGAGACCGCGTAAATACGCGAAAGAGGCGGTGAGGGCGGCAAAAGCCGCCGCCGGAACGGTCTTCACGGCGTCGTGCTCGCTTAGACTCGATGCCTCCCTCTGGTCTCTCTCCCGGCTCGCTTTTTCGAGGCAAAACCCATGTTCGGCATTGCTGACTACGGCGCATTCGTCGCCGCCATCGTCCTCTTCCTTTTGATTCCCGGTCCGGGCAACCTGGCGCTGATCACTTCGACCAGCAAAGGCGGAATCCGAGGCGGACTGGCAGCGACCACCGGCGTGATCCTTGGCGACCAGTGCCTGATGTGGGCAGCGGTGGCGGGCGTGTCGGCCGTGCTGGCTGCCTACCCGGCCGCATTCAAGGCGGTGCAGTGGCTCGGTGCCGTGTACCTGGGCTGGCTGGGCCTCAAGATGCTGCTGGCCAAGCCCGGCTCGGCGCCCATCCTGAACATCAAGCCCAGCCACTTCCTGCGCCAGGCCTTCACCATCACCCTGCTGAACCCCAAGGCGATCGTGTTCTACATGGCCTTCTTCCCGCTGTTCGTGGACCCCGCCCGTCACCAGGGCCTGGTCACTTTCGGCGCGATGGCGGTCACGATTGCCGCGCTGACCTTCCTGTACGGCCTGACCTCGACGCTGCTCACGCACTTTCTGGCCGAGCGCATCCGCGCCAATCCCCGCATTTCGAGCACCCTCGAAAAGCTCGCCGGCACCTTCCTGATCGCCTTCGGCATCAAGCTCGCGATTTCCCGCTGACCCTCCGGTACTGACGACATGGCCAAGATTTTCTGCATTGCCAACCAAAAAGGCGGCGTCGGCAAGACCACCACCACCGTCAATCTCGCGGCCGGCCTGGCCAAGGTTGGCCAGCGTGTGCTGATGATCGACCTCGATCCCCAAGGCAACGCGACCATGGGCTCGGGCATCGACAAGCGCCAGCTCGAGCTGACGGTGTACGACGTGCTGCTCGAATCGGCCTCGGTGGCCGAGGCGCGGGTCAAGGCCGACAAGCTGGTGGAGGGCGGTTGCGGCTACGACGTGCTGGGCGCCAACCGCGAACTGGCCGGCGCCGAGGTCGAAATGGTGGCGCTCGACCGCCGCGAAAAGCGCCTGCGCACGGCCCTGGCCGCGGTGGGCGCCGAGTACGACTTCGTGCTGATCGACTGCCCGCCCAGCCTGAGCCTGCTCACGCTCAACGGCCTGTGCGCCGCCCACGGCGTGATCGTGCCGATGCAGTGCGAGTACTTCGCGCTCGAAGGGCTGACCGACCTGGTCAACACCATCAAGCAGGTACACGCCAACCTCAACAAGAACCTGCAGATCATCGGCCTGCTGCGCGTGATGTTCGATCCGCGCATCACGCTGCAGCAGCAGGTGAGCGAGCAGCTCAAGTCCCACTTCGGCGACAAGGTGTTCGACACGGTGATCCCGCGCAATGTGCGGCTGGCCGAGGCACCCAGCTATGGCCTGCCCGGCGTGGTGTTCGATCCGGCCGCGCGCGGCAGCCAGGCCTTCATTGCCTTTGCCCAGGAGCTGATCGAGAAGATGCCGCCCGCGAGCGCGTTCGCCTCGGGTGCGGTGGCGCCGCCGATCGCGCCGGTCGAGCGCATGGCGCCGGACCTGCCGATTCCGGACGACGTGATGGCGCCGGCCGCCGCACCGGCGGCCGCGTCCGCATCCACATCCGATTCCCCCAGCGAAAACAACGCCTGAGGCGAGGCCGCCCCATCCCATGACAGCGCCTCGCATCCTGCTGCTGCCCGGTTGGCAGAACAGCGGCCCCGGCCATTGGCAGACCCGCTGGGAATCGGTCTACGGTGATCACCGCGTCGAGCAGCACGAGTGGATGCGCCCGCGTCGCGGCGACTGGTCCGCCCGGCTCGAGGAAGAAGTGCTGGCGTCGCCCGGCCCCGTCGTCCTTGCGGCGCACAGCCTCGGCTGCATCCTCGTGGCCGCCTGGGCCGCGCACTCGCGCAACACGCACAAGGTGCGCGGCGCGCTGCTGGTCGGCCCCGGCGACCTGGAGCGCGACGACCTGCGCCAGCAGATTCCCGGCTGGGCGCCCATCGTGCGCCAGCCGCTGCCGTTCCCGGCGGTGCTGATCGCCGCCAACGACGACCCGTACTGCGAAGCCTCGCGCTCGCGCCAGCTGGCCGGCGACTGGGGCGCGCGCTTCGTCGACGCCGGCGCGCGCGGCCACCTGAATGCCGAATCCGGCCTGGGCGACTGGCCCGAAGGCCGGCAACTACTGAACGAAATCTCGAAAGAAAAGAACTGATGGCGACCAAGAAACCCAAGGGCCTGGGCCGCGGCCTCGAAGCGCTGCTCGGCCCGACGGCCGCGCCTTCCGCCGACAACAACGGCATCGGTGGCGGCAACAGCGGTTCGGAAGAGGGCGGCGCGCCGCAGAACCCGAACACGCTGATGCTCGACCAGATGGTCGCCGGCGTCTACCAGCCGCGCACGCGCATGGACGAAGGCGCGCTGTACGAGCTGGCCGAGAGCATCAAGGCGCAGGGCATCATGCAGCCGATCCTGGTGCGCCGGCTCGACGCCGAATCGGCCGCGGCCAAGAACGCCGAGTTCGAAATCATCGCGGGCGAACGACGCTTTCGCGCCGCCAAACTCGCGGGCCTGGACAGCGTGCCGGTGCTGGTGCGCGACGTGCCCAACGAAGCCGCGGCGGCAATGTCGCTCATCGAGAACATCCAGCGCGAAGACCTCAATCCGCTGGAAGAAGCCCAAGGTCTGCAACGTTTGGTTACAGAATTCGGCCTCACGCACGAGCAGGCCGCGCAGGCCGTGGGCCGTTCGCGCAGCGCCGCCAGCAACCTGCTGCGCCTGCTGAACCTGGCCGAGCCCGCGCAGCAGATGCTGATGGCCGGCGACATCGACATGGGCCATGCCCGCGCGCTGCTGTCGCTGGACCGGGGCACGCAGATCACGGCGGCCAACCAGATCGCCGCCAAGAAGATGTCGGTGCGCGAGGCCGAGGCGCTGGTGAAGAAGCTCGCGGCCGAGTTCACGCTCACGCCTTCGCGCCGCGGCAACGACGGCGAGAAGTCGCGCGACCTGCAGCGCGTGGAAGAAGAACTGGCCGACCTGCTCACGGCCGAGGTCGAGGTGCGCATCAAGAAGCGCAGCAAGCGCGGCGGCCGCATCGAGGAGAGCGGCGAGCTGGCCATTCACTTCGGCTCCATCGAGGCCCTCAACGGATTGATCGAGCGCATCCGCCGAACGGCCTAGGGTTGTGAACCGGGGGGCTGGCGTTCGTTTGATTGATTCCTGCAATCCTTTGCGCGTATCCTCGACCGCTGGTTTTTTCCACCCCAGATCTCTGACAACCGAGGGAGTCCATCCATGCAGTTCACCAGGTTCCCGCTCGCGGCCGTGGCCGTCGGCGCACTTCTTCTTACCGGCTGTGCCGCCACCGACATGCAGATGGGCAGCCAGTCGGCCAAGACCATGGCCACGGGCAGCGCGGCCGGCGGTGCCACCGACAACGCCAGCAGCCAGCTCGAGCGTTGCGAGTCGCCGCTGGGCACCGTCTCGCTGATCGAGAACCAGAGCGCGGGCTGGTACACCATCCTCACCGGCGAATACCGCCTGCCGCCCACGGCGAACCTGCTGCGCCTGCTGGTGCAGCAATCGAACTGCTTCATCGTGGTGGAGCGCGGCGCGGCCGGCATGAACGCCATGACGCGCGAACGCGCGCTGCAGCAGTCGGGCGAAATGCGCGGCGGCAGCAACTTCGGCCGCGGCCAGATGGTGGCCTCCGACTACGGCCTGTCGCCCGAAATCGTGTTCAGCAACAGCGATGCCGGCGGCATCGGCGGCGCGCTCGGCGGCCTCGTGGGTGGCGGCCGTGGCCGTGCGCTCGCGCAGCTCGGCGGCAGCATGCAGACCAAGGAAGCCAGCGCGTTGCTGACCCTCATCGACAACCGTTCGGGCGTGCAGGTCGCGGCCTCGGAAGGCAGCGCCTCCAAGACCGATTTCGGCGCCTTCGGCGCGCTGGCCGGCCGCAGCGCGGGCGGCAACATCGGCGGCTACACCAACACGGCCCAAGGCAAGGTGATTGCGGCCGCGTTCATGGACGCCTTCAACCAGATGGTTCGCTCGCTGCGCAACTACAAGGCGCAGACGGTGCGCGGCCAGGGCCTGGGCGGCGGCGGGCGGCTGGGCGTCGACGGCGGTGCCGCACCGTCGCAGACCTACGTGCCGGCGGAGAAGCCCGCGCCCACGCGCCGCCGCACCAACTGAGCAATCGCCGTTCGGCCATGAAGAAAGCCCGGGGCTCTTGCGAGCCGCCGGGCTTTTTTCATGGCGCGGGCAGCGCGCCCGTCGATCAGAGGCTGAAGATCTTCCCGGGGTTCATGATGTTCTTCGGGTCGAGCGCGCGCTTGATGGTGCGCATCATGTCGATCGCGCCCACGCCGGCTTCGGTCACCAGGAAGTCCATCTTGTGCAGCCCCACGCCGTGCTCGCCGGTGCAGGTGCCTTCCAGCGCCAGCGCGCGGCTCACGAGCGCGTGGTTCAGCGCCTCGGCCTTCACGCGCTCTTCGGGGATGTTCGGGTCGAGCAGGTAGCCGAAGTGGAAATTGCCGTCGCCCACGTGGCCGACCAGGAAGTAGGGGATGCCGCTGGCATCGGCCTCGGCCACCGAGTCGAGCAGGCAGTCGGCCAGGCGCGAGATCGGCACGCAGGTGTCGGTGGAAATCACGCGGCAGCCCGGGCGCGACTGCACGGCCGCGAAATAGCTGTTGTGCCGCGCGGTCCACAGGCGCGTGCGCTCTTCGGGCGTGCTGGCCCATTCGAAGGCATTGCCGCCGTGGCCGCTGGCCAGCTCCTGCACCGTCTCGGCCTGCTCCTTCACACCGGCGGGCGAGCCGTGGAATTCCATCAGCAGCATCGGCTCTTCGCGCAGGCCGAGCTTGGCGTAGGCGTTGACCATGCGCACGGTGTTGACGTCGATCAGCTCCACGCGCGCGATCGGCACGCCCAGCTGGATGGTCTCGATGGTGGTGCGCACGGCGGCCTCGATGCTCGGGAACGAGCAGATGGCGGCCGACACCGCCTCGGGCAGCGGGTAGATGCGCAGCGTGACCTCGGTGACCACGCCCAGCGTGCCTTCGCTGCCCACCATGAGGCGCGTGAGGTCGTAGCCGGCCGACGACTTCTTGGCGCGCGTGCCCGTGCGAATGACGTCGCCCGAGGCCGTGACCACTTCGAGCGCCAGCACGTTCTCGCGCATGGTGCCGTAGCGCACGGCGTTCGTGCCGCTGGCGCGCGTGGCCGTCATGCCGCCGATGGAGGCGTCGGCGCCCGGGTCGATGGGGAAGAACAGGCCCGTGCTCTTGATCTCTTCGTTGAGCTGCTTGCGCGTGACGCCGGGCTGCACGGTCACCGTGAGGTCGTCGGCGTTGATCGACAGCACCTTGTTCATGCGCGACACGTCGATGCTGATGCCGCCTTGCACCGCCAGCAGGTGGCCTTCGAGCGAGGAGCCCACGCCGAAGGGAATGACCGGCACGCTGTGCTCGCTGGCCAGCCTGACCGCGTCTGCCACGTCCTGCGTGCTCTCGGCGAACACCACGGCGGAGGGGGGCGGCGCATCGAACGACGACTCGTCGCGCCCGTGCTGCGTGCGCACCGCCATGGCCGTGGAACAGTTGGCGCCGAAGCGGGCCTTGAGCCCGTCGATCAGCGCGGCGGGGACATCGCGCAGATGAAGCTCCGGCATCAGGTGCGAGGTTTGGGTCGGGGCGTTCATCGGGGCGTCTCCTGCATGGGGTGAGGGGGATCGGTCATTTTACGGAGCGAGCACCATAATGCGCTTCGGAAAAAAACATGAACCCCACGACCCTCAGCGCACTCGCGGCCTTTCCGGCGCAACTGGAGGCCCATTACACGGCCATTCCCACGGCTTTCAGGCACTGGGCGCCGCCCTCGTGGGAGGGCGTGCCCAGCGAGGCATTCACCGCCATCGAGCAGTTGTGCCATGTGCGCGACATCGAGACCGAGGGCTACCACGTGCGCTTTCGCCGCACGCTGCAGGAGACGCACCCGACGCTGGCCTCGATCGACAGCGAACCGCTGGCCATCGAGCGCCACTACGGCGAGGCCGACGCGGCCCAGGTGCTGGCAGACTTCCGCATGGCGCGGATCCAGACCATGGAGATCGTCTCCAGCCTGAGCGACGCGCAGCTGGCCCGCACCGCAGTGTTCGAGGGCTACGGCCCGCTGACCATGCGCAGCCTCATTCACTACCTTTGCAGCCACGACCAGCAGCATCTTGCAGGTCTGCAATGGCTGGCCGGCAAGATCGACGCATCGACCGTCGGCCGGTAGACCAACGACAGGAGCCTTCCATGGGCAACCGACTTTCCCAGATTGCCACCCGCACCGGCGACGACGGCACCACCGGCCTCGGCGACAACACCCGCGTGCCCAAGGACCACCTGCGCGTGCATGCGATGGGCGACGTGGACGAACTCAACTCGCAGATCGGCGTGCTGCTCTGCGAGCCCATGCCCGAGCCCGTGCGCGAGCTGCTGGTCGACGTGCAGCACCAGCTGTTCAACCTCGGCGGCGAACTGTCGATGCCGGGTTTCACGTTGCTCAAGGCCGATGCGCTGCTGCAGCTCGACAACGCCCTGGCCGAGCACAACGCCGCGTTGCCGAGGCTGGCCGAGTTCATCCTGCCGGCCGGCACGCGCGCGGCCTCGCTCGCGCATGTGTGCCGCACGGTGGCGCGCAGGGCCGAGCGCGCGGTGGTCGCCCTTGGCGCCACGGCCGAACTCAACGACGCGCTGCGCCAGTACCTCAACCGGCTCAGCGACCTGCTCTTCGTGCTGGCGCGCGTGCTCAACCGCATGAACGGCGGCGACGACGTCTACTGGAAGAGCGAGCGCATGGCGCGCGCAGCTGCCGCAGCAGAAGAAGAAACGGACAACAAGGAGGCCCCATGAAATTCACGAACATCCTCGGCACGTCGCTCGCGGTGGCGATGGCCGCCGCGTTCTGCCTGCCCATCGCGGCCCAGGCCCAGAGCGCCGACAACCCGCCCAAGGCCCAACGCGCCCACACGCTCAAGCAGCCCGCCCGCAGCGGCAAGGTCGTGGGCAGCGTGCAGCGCGGCACCAACGCCGCCGGCCGGGGCATCGACCGCGCCGACGCAGCCACGCGACGCGGGGTCAACAACGTGTCGGAGAAAGCCAGCCGGCCGGTGCGGAACGTGGGCGAGGCGTTCGGTCGCAAGCTTTCGCCGGGGTCCAGCGGTCGCGCCGCGCCGCCTGCTGTGGGGCCGCAGGGCGCCGCGCCTTGATGTAGTTCGTTTCGTTCGGGGTGCGCTCACGCCGCCAGCGTGAGCGTTTTCAGAGCACTGGTTGATCAGCCGCACACCAGCAGCGTGCCCAAGGGCATAGGGCATCGGGTGTCTCCCGCAGCGAAATAAAGGAGGAGGGGCGAAGCCCCGGGGGACATTCGCGGAGGGAGATGCCCGGTGTCCTGTGCACATGCCCTGAACAACAGCGCCCCGAACAAAGACACGCAAACAAGACCCACGGACATGGCAAGAAACATCGAGATCAAAGCCCGCATCGACAGCGTAGACCGCGTCGCGCGCATCGCCGCGACGCTGGCCAGCGAAGGCCCCGCAGAGATCGCACAGGACGACACCTTCTTCCGCTGCAACGACAGCGCCGACCGCCTCAAGCTGCGCACCTTCGCGCCCGACCGCGCCGAGCTGATCTTCTACCGCCGCGCCAACAGCAGCGGCCCGAAAGAGTCGTTCTATCTCATCACCCCCTGCACCACGCCCGACGCACTGCGCGAATCGCTCACGCTTGCCTGGGGCCAGGCCGGCCGCGTGCGCAAGCAGCGCCGGCTGTTCCTGGTCGGGCGCACGCGCGTGCACCTCGACCGCGTCGAAGGCCTCGGTGAATTCCTCGAACTCGAAGTGATGCTGACAGAGGGCGAGACCGCCGATGCCGGCATTGCCGAAGCGCATGCCCTCATGGCGCAACTCGGCGTCGGCACCGAGCAGCTCGTGCAGGGCGCCTACGTCGACCTGCTCAACGCCTGAGCATCAACGCCAGCCCGCGGCCTTGAGCTGGTCCGCGAGCTGCTGCGCGATCTTCGCGTAGCCCTGCGTGTTGGCGTGGATGCGGTCGGAGCGCAGCGACGCGTCCGACAGCACGCTCGAATACACATTCGCGACCAGCAGCGCCTGCCCTGACTTCGCCACCTCTTCATAGAACGGCGCATCGCTGAGCGAGCCGACGAACGCGCGCATGGCGTCGGGCGCGGGCGTGGCCAGCACCGCGACATACGGCGTGTGCGCACGCGCCTGGCTGATCAGCGCCGCGAGGTTGTCGCGCGTGGCCGAGGCCGGCACGCCGCGCAGCATGTCGTTGCCGCCGATGCCGATCAGGATCGCGTCGTAGGAAGAAGCGCCCGCGCCCAGCAACGACGGCAGGCGCTCCAGCGCCCCGGCCGAGGTGTCGCCGTTGATGCCCGCGTTGTCCACCCGCCAGCCCGTGAGCTCGCCCAGTTTCACGGGCCACGCCGCATCGGGCGGCGCGCCGTAGCCGTGCGTCAGGCTGTCGCCGAGCGCCAGCACGCGGGCGCCGGGCTTCAGCGCGGCGGCGGAGGCCTTGCGCTTGCCGCAGGCCGCCAGCACGGCCAAGACGGGCACGGCGGGCACGCCGGCCAGCAGATGAAAGAGGTGACGTCGCTTCATGTTCGTGTGTGGCGCGCAGCTTAAACGCAGCGGCACCGCGCGCGGGCGCTTGCCCCTTTGCTCGGAAAGCGCATAAGCCTCCCCGTTTTTGTTCGTTCCCCGGGGGAGGGTGCAGGCGAAGAATCGCGGCCCTGCACGTTCATTCATCACCAAGGTCCGACACCATGTCGCTGCTGCTTTCCCGCCACCGCTTCCTGCGCCGTGTGGCCGTTCTTTCCGCCGCCTTGCTGGCCGCGCCGCTCGCGGCCTGGGCCGCGCCCGCCACGGGCGAGCCCGTGTGGTTCGGCGTGAGCGGTCCGCTCACCGGGCAGAACGCACAGTACGGCGCGCAGTGGAAGGCCGGCTTCGACCTGGCGCTGGAACACGTCAACGCACAGGGCGGCATCAACGGCCGTCCGCTGGCCTACAACTTCGAGGACAGCCAGAGCGACCCGCGCCAGTCGGTGGCCATTGCGCAGAAGCTGGTGAACGACAAGCGCGTGCTCATCGAGCTGGGCGACTTCTCGAGCCCGGCGTCGATGGCGGCCTCGCCCATCTACCAGCGCGCGGGCCTCGTGCAGCTGGGCTTCACCAACTCGCACCCCGACTTCACCAAGGGCGGCGACTACATCTGGAGCCCGTCGATCAGCCAGGCCGACGCACAGCCGCTGCTGGCCGAACTCGCGGTGAAGACGCTGGGCTTCAAGCGCATCGCGGTGCTGTACCTCAATACCGACTGGGGCCGCACCAGCAAGGACGTGCTCGTGAAGGCCGCGCAGGAACGCGGCGCGCAGGTCGCGATTGCCGAGGGCTACCAGCCCGACGAGAAAGACTTCCGCTCGACGCTGGTGCGCGTGCGCGACGCCAACCCCGACGGGCTGGTGCTGATCTCCTACTACCCCGACGGCGCGCTCATCGCGGGCCAGGTGCGCAGCGTGGGGCTCAAGCAGCCCATCGCCGCGGTGGGCTCGGTGTATTCGCCGAAGTTCATCGAGCTCGGCGGCGCTGCCGTGAACGGCATCTACACCAACACCGCGTTCTACCCCGAAGAGCCGCGCGCCGAGGTGCAGGACTTCGTGAAGAGCTTCCGCGCGAAGTACGGCAAGGAGCCCGATGCGTTCAACGCCTATGCGTACGACGCCGTGGTGTACGCGGCCGCCGCCTTGCGCCAGGCCGGCCCCAAGGCCGACCGCAAGGCCGTGCGCGACGCGTTCTACAAGATCAAGGACGTGCCGAGCGTGATCTTCGGCAAGGCGAGCTTCGACGCGCAGACGCGGCGGGTGGTGGGCGTGAAGAGCGTGAACCTCGTGGTGAAGGAGGGGAGGTGGGCGCAGGTGGATGAGAAGGCGGCTGTTGCCTCCACGAAATGACAGGCGCTTTGCATGGTTCCCTCTCCCTCTGGGAGAGAGGGAGCAAAACGGGAGCCAGCCCATGAGCTTCACCTCCTTCTTCGACTACACCGTCAACGGCCTGATCATCGGCAACATCTACGCGTTGCTCGCCGTCGGCCTTGCGTTGATCTTCGGCGTCTCGCACCTGATCAACTTCGCGCATGGCTCGGTGTACACCGTGGGCGCGTACATCGGCTGGGCGTCGATCACGTACCTGCACACGCCGCTGCCCGTGACCATCCTCTTGGTGGTGCTCGGCTCAGGCGCGCTCGGCATGCTGATCGAGCGCGTGGGCCTGCGTCCGCTGCAGGGCGCGGCGCGCATCGCGCCGCTGCTGGCCACCATCGGCATCAGCTTCGTGCTCGACATCCTCGTGCAGCTGGTGTTCAGCCCCGACCCGCGTTCGCTGCCCACGCAACTGCCCGACTGGCGGCTGCAGATCGGCACCGGCACCATCGGCGCGCTGGACATCCTGATCGCGGGCATCGGCATCGCGAGCGCGGCCGTGCTGTTCGGCTTCCTGCGATTCACCAGGCTCGGCTGGGCCGTGCGCGCCACCGCGCAAGACCGCGACGCAGCCCAGCAGATGGGCGTGGACGTCGACCGCGTGAACCAGACCGTGTTCGCCATTGCCGCCGCGCTGGGCGGGCTCTCGGGCCTGCTGGTGGGCATGTACTACAACAACATCAGCCCGGCGATGAGCTTCCAGGCCACGCTCAAGGGCGTGGTGGCGACCGTGGTCGGCGGCGTGGGCAATGTGCCGGGCGCCATCGTCGGCAGTCTGCTGCTGGGGCTGATCGAGAGCTACGGCGTGGCCATTCTCGGCACGCCGTACCGCAACCTGTTCGCCTTCGCGCTGCTGCTGGTCATCCTGGCGTGGAAGCCCAACGGCCTGTTCGGACGCAAGCGCGCGCTGCCGCCCGAGCCGCTCACCGGCTCCTTCATCGCGCCGAGCAAGCCGTGGCGCATTCCGCCGCGCGTGCTGCTTGCGCTGTTCGCCGCAGCGGTGGCGCTGCCGCTGTTCGACCCTTCGCCGTACCTGCTGCAGACGCTCACCAACGCATGGCTCTACGGCGCGCTCGCGCTGAGCCTCACGCTCGTGGCGGGCACCATCGGACAGATCTCGCTGGGCCATGCGGGGCTGCTGGCCATCGGCGCGTATGCGTCGTCGCTGCTGGTGCTCGACCTGCACCTGCCGGTGGGCACGGGCATCGTGGTGGCGGGCATCCTCACGTCGTTGATCGGCACCGCGCTGATCTTCCCGGCGTTCCGGCTGCGCGGGCACTACGTGTCGATTGCCACGCTGGGCATCGGCGAGATCGTGGCGCTCACCATCCTCAACTGGGAGAGCCTCACGCGCGGGCCCATCGGTGTGTCGGGCATTCCGCCGCTGTCGCTGTTCGGGCGCGATGCCTCGTCGAACGAGGCCATCTACTGGGCTTCGTTCAGTGCGATGGTGTTGCTGGCCCTGCTGCAGTGGCGCCTCTTGCGCTCGCACCTGGGCCGCACCTTCCGCGCGGTGCGCGAAGACGAGGTGGCCGCGCGCGCCTACGGCGTGAGCCCCGACCGCTACAAGGCGCTGGCCTTCGGCTTCGGCGGCTTCGCGGCCGGCGTGAGCGGGGCCTTCACCGCGCACATGTACTCGTACATCAACCACGAGACCTTCGGCTCGCAGATCTCGATCCTGGCGCTCACGATGGTCATCCTCGGCGGGCTCGGGAACATCAGCGGTGCGCTGCTGGGTGCGGTCGCACTCGTGAGCCTGCCGGAGCTGTTCCGCGTCACCGCCGAGTACCGCATGCTGATCTACGGCGTCGCGCTGCTGCTCCTCATCCGCTTCCGCCCGCAAGGCCTGCTGGGCACCGTCTGAAAGAACACCACACCATGAGCCACCTGAACGATTACCTCGCCGAGAAACGCGCCGCCGTGCTGGCACGCAATGCCGCCGTCGAGGCCGGCACCGCGCAGCCCGTGCAACTGAAGGCCAACGTGCGCGCCGAAGGCCGCAGCGGCGTGCGCCGCCTGCGCATTCGCGATCACCAGGTCATCAGCGACAGCCCACCCGATTTCGCGGGCTACAACCTGGGCCCCAGCTCGCCCGAGCTGCAGCTGGGCGTGCTCGGCACCTGCGTCACGCACATCTTCCTGATCCATGCGGCCGAACGGCAGGTGCCGCTCGAAAGCCTCGAGGTCGAGGTGACCGGCATCATCGATCCGCGCGGCGGCAAGCCGGGCCATGAGCGGACGCCGATCTGGCCGCACGAGATCGGCTACGTCGTGCACATCGATTCGCCCGCGAGCCGCGAAGACATCGACGCGCTGTTCGAGGCGGTCGAGCGCAACTGCCCCATCCTCAACCTGCTGCGCAATCCGCAGACCATCCGCGCCGAGGTGAAGCTCGTCGACTCGAAGGCGGAGGCGGCCAATGCACCACGGAAAGCGGGCGATGCCATCGCTGCTTGAAATACGCGGCCTGGTGCGCCGCTTCGGCGGGCTCACGGCCGTCAACGCCGTCGACCTGCATGTGGGCGAGGGCGAACTGCTGAGCGTGATCGGGCCGAACGGCGCGGGCAAGACCACGCTCTTCAACCTCGTCACCGGCCTCGACAGGCCTGACGAAGGGCAGGTGCTGTTCGACGGGCAGGACATCACCGGCCTGCCGGCGCAGCAGCTCGCGCAACGCGGCCTGGCGCGCACCTTCCAGCACGGTCGCGTGTTCGCGAACCTCTCGGTGCTCGACAACGTGCTGGTCGGCGCGCACACGCGGCTGCGCGCCGTGAAACCGCGCGTCGGCGGCGTGCCGGGGCTGGGTGCGCTGGCCGAGCTCGCACTCGCGCTGGTGCAGCCCGGCGCCGTGCGCCGCGAGGAGCAGCAGCTGCGCGACGAGGCGCATGAAATCATCGCGCTCTTCGGCGAACGCCTGACGCCGCGCACCGACCACCCGGCCTACAGCCTTTCTTACGCCAACCGCCGCCGCGTGGAGATCGCACGCGCGCTCGCGCTCAAGCCGCGCCTGCTGCTGCTGGACGAGCCCACGGCCGGCATGAACGAGAGCGAGACCGCCGAGATGCTGGAGATCATTCGCGGCCTCAAGGCGCGCGGCCAGACCATCCTGCTGATCGAGCACAAGCTCGACCTCGTGATGCAGCTGTCGGACCGCGTGGCCGTGCTCGACGACGGCCGCAAGATCGCCGAGGGGCTGCCCGACGAGGTGCGCAACGACCCGGCCGTGATCGAGGCGTACCTCGGCCATCGCCACGTGGGCGCGGCAGAGGCGGTGCCTGCATGATCGCCACCGTCGCCCGCTCCGGCTTGCCTCCCTCGCCCCTCTGGGGAGAAGGTTGGGGTGAGGGGCTGCCCCAACGCACCACGGCCCCCGCTTCCAACGAGGCCGCGCAACCCCTGCTCCAGCTCAGGAAGATCAACAGCTTCTACGGCCCCGTGCAGGCCCACTTCGACCTCGACATCGCGGTGCGCAAGGGCCAGATCGTGAGCCTGCTCGGCGGCAACGCCAGCGGCAAGTCGACCACCATGAAGATCGTGCTCGGCCTGCTCAAGCCGCGCTCGGGCGAAGTCGATTTCAACGGCGCGTCGACGCTCGGCCTGAGCACGCCGCAGATCATCCGCCAGGGCATCGGCTCGGTGCCCGAGGCGCGACGCCTGTTCCCCGCGATGACCGTGCGCGAGAACCTGCTGATGGGCGCCTACGCGCGCCGCGACCGCAAGGCCGTGGCCGAAGACCTGGAGCGCATGCTCGCGCTGTTCCCGCGCGTGGCCGAGCGCATCGAGTTCCAGGCCGGCACGCTGTCGGGCGGCGAGCAGCAGATGGTGGCCATGGCGCGCGCGCTCATGGGCCGGCCCAAGCTCCTCTGCATGGACGAGCCGACCATGGGCCTGTCGCCGCTGTACGTCGACAAGGTGCTGGAGCTGATCGCGCGCATCAACGCGCAGGGCGTGTCGGTGTTCATGGTCGAGCAGAACGCCAGCCTGGCGCTGCAGATCGCGCACCACGGCTACGTGCTGCAGACCGGGCGCATCGTGCTCTCGGGCCCGGCGCGCGAGCTGCTGGCCGATGCGCGCATTCGCGATGCGTACCTGGGCGGCGCCGAGGCCGCGCGCACCGCCTCCTGATCGATTCATCCGCCGGGGAAACACATGCCATTGAAACTCGACCACATCGTCATCGCGGTGCACGACCTCGAACGCACCATCGCCGACTACGGCGCGCTGGGCTTTCACGTGCTGCGCGGCGGCAACCATCCGGGCCGTGCCACGCACAACGCGCTGGTGGTGTTCGGCGACGGCAGCTACTTCGAGCTGATCGCATGGCGCGAGCCGTCGCCCGCCGAGCGCTGGTGGCAGCTGCTGCACAAGCACGGCGAGGGCATCGTCGACTTCGCGCTGCTGCCGCGCGACACCGCCGCCACGGTGGCCGACGCGAAGGCGCGTGGCCTCGTGCTCGACGGCCCGCTCGACGGCGGCCGTGTGCGGCCCGACGGCGAACGCCTGCGCTGGCAGACGGCGCGTGCGCCCTCGGCCGACTTGCCCTTCCTGTGCGGCGATCTCACGCCGCGCGCGTTGCGCGTGCCCGAAGGCGATGTGCGCGTGCATGCCAACGGCGCGCTCGGCGTGGCGAGCCTGGCGATCGCCGTGCGCGACCTCGACGCCACGCTGGCCCGCTATCGCGCGTTGCTGGGCACGGTGCCCGTCGACGCGGACACGCACATCGGCGAGCCCGTGGCGGTGCCCGGCAGCAACGTGCGCGTGGCGATCGTCACGCTGGGCGGCAGCGTGCTGGTGCTCTCGTCGCCGCGCGAGAACGCGCCGGATGTGCCGGATGCACCGCACGTGGGGGAGGGCGGCCGCAACGACGCGCTCGGGCAACGCATCGCCGCGCGCGGCGAAGGCCCGTACGCGCTGGTGCTGCACACCGAGCGCCCGCAGTCGACCGGCACCTTCGACCTTGCGCGCGCGCACGGCGCGCTGATCGAACTCGACCTGCCCCCGCCCGACCGCCATGCGAAGCAGGGCAACGCACGCAGCCACCAGGCCGACAGCACGGTCGGCGGCTGAACGCCCGCGCCGCGCCTACCCTTTTCAGGGGATGTGAAGGGGCGGAGCCGCGATTCCAATCGGGCCTTCGATTCACGAAGGCGGGAGGGGAGTCCATGTTCCGGATGCAGTGGGGCCGCGCGGCGGCCGTTGGCGCGCTCTTGCTCGTCGTGGGCGTGCTGCAGGGCTGCGCCGCGGTCGCGGATGCCGTCTATCACCCGGTCTGCGCCGGCGCGGCCAGTTGTTCCGATACCGACCTGCGGGCGGCCGTCGAAGTTCGCGACGACGTGCGCATCGGCCCCTATGGCTGGGAGGCATGCGTCACCGACGAGAGGCACAAACTGTCCGGCAGCCGCGTGGCCGTGGAGGATGCGCGATGCTCCGACGAGGAGCGCACGACCCACGAGACGGTGTCGTACAGCGAGGCCTGGCTCGAATACGACGTGCAAGGCGAGCCGCACAGCCGCTGGCAGCGCGAGGCGATCCTGCGCTGGATCAAGGCGCAGCAAGGGCCCTTGCACATCACCGTCTACGTCCACGGCTGGCATCACAACGCCGACACCGACAGCCACAACCCCCGCAGCAACGCCCACAAGTTCGCGCTGATGATGGCGCGCCAGGTCGATTCGCTGCAGCGCCTGGCGCTGACCGACCACCTGGCGCCGCCCCGGGTGCTGGGCATCTACGTGGGCTGGCAGGGCGAGAAATACGTCGACCCCGTGCGCACGGTGCTTTCCGTGGACAGCCGCTCGAAGGCGGCGGACCAGATCGGGCACAAGGGCGTGCTCAAGGCCGATCTGCTGGCCATCGCGGATGCGATGCGCGCGCAGGGCGGCGCCGCGAGCCGCATGACCGTGTACGGCCACTCCTTCGGAGGACGGATGCTCACCTCGACCTTCGGCCGCGAGTTGAATGCGGGCAAGGCCCAGCCGCTGGGCGCGGGCACCACCATCGTGACCGTGAACGCGGCCGTCAGCGCCGATTGCTTCGACGGGGTGTTCGGCGGCGCCAGGAACAACCCCGTGAGTTCACGGCCCACGTGGCTGAACTTCACCAGCGAGGACGACTGGGCCACGGGGTGGATCTACCCCGTCTCCGTCGGCCTCAACCTGGTGGACACCTGCCACCCCGACGCCGGCGCAACCCGCAAGACCATCGGTCACTACCGCCCGTATCTGAACCGCTCGCTCGACAACGTCGGTTGCACGGATTGTGACGGCGCTGTCGATCCGAAGATCGCCGGCAAGATCGCTGCGTCGGAGCCCCGGTGGTTCGAGAAGCCGCAGACGCTCTTCCTGGCGTTCCCGAGGCGCGAGGGCAACAAGCTCCACGCGGAGGATGCGCGCATCCGCTCGGTGGACTTCGGCTACGAGCCCGGCCAGCAAGCCGACCCGCCGATGCGGGGCGTCTGGAACGCAAGGTCCGACAAGAGCGTCTTCGACTTCGGCACCGGCGGCCTCACCGGAACGCACAACGGGTACGTCAGCACGATCCTCATGCGCCTCGTGACCGAACTGCAGTACCCCGAGCTCGGCGCCGTGCCACGGGCCGGCAACTAGGCCGCGCGCTCGCGCAGCTGGAACACATTGCCCTCGGGGTCGTGCCCGTCGCAATGGCGCCAGCCGTTGAAGGCCCACTCGGCCTGCACCGGCTTCAGCGCACCGCCGCCCTCGGCCGCGAACGCGCGCGCCGCGGCGAGGCTCGCCACCGGGAAGATGAATTTCAACGCCGTGTTCTCCCGCACCACCGGCGGCTGCGCGATCTCGACCTTGGCGGCAACGGCCGAATTCATCGCGACGATGAAGAGCTGCAGCGCCGGTGACTCCAGGCTCGCATGGTCGGCCTCGGTGTGCGTGAGCGCAAGGCCCGCGACGCGGGCGTAGAACGCGCCGACACGCGCGACGTCCTTGGCGTAGATGACCGCCGCTGCAAGGGCTTGATCCGGCATGCGCTTTTTCTCCTCGATGGTTTCGGTATTCCGCGAACTCGCCGTCATTGTGCCCACGCGGCTAGCGGCGGCCGAGGTGCTCCTTGCGCAGCGCGGCCTGCATCTTCCTCTGCAGCGCCGGCCCGCCTTTTTCCAGCGCCGCCGACGGTGCGCCGCTTTCCCGGGTCACGGGCTGGTGCTTGCGGCCCCAGATGCCGATCTGCGTCACCACCGGCAGCAGGTCGATGCCCATCGGCGTGAGGCTGTAGATGGCCTTCTGCTTGTGGGTCGGATCGTCGGCCTTGCTGAGCACGCCCTGCGCGACCAGCGTGTGGAGGCGCTCGGTCAGGATGTTCGAGGAGATGCCTTCCTCGGACTGCAGGAACTCCCTGAAATGCCGCTTGCCCGCGAACATCAGGTCGCGAACGATCAGCAGGCTCCAGCGGTCGCCGAAGACTTCGAGCGCGAGGTTGATCGGGCAGGGGGATTTTTGCTGGATGGCCATCGGGTGTTCGGCTTGCCTTGTGACTGCTTGCATTTTCGCACCGGTCGAAGAATACTCCGACTGCTTGCATTTCAAGATCGGTTTCAACACAGGCACCCTGAAGGAGAGTCGGCATGCGAAAGCTCATATTGCAAATGCAGATGTCCGTCGACGGCTTTGTCTCGGCCGCCAACGGCGGGCTCGACTGGCAGCTGTGGGGCTGGGGCGACCGCTGGGCCTGGGACGACGGGCTCAAGGACCGCTTCAACGCCGTGTTCGAAGGCATCGACACCCTTCTGCTGAGCCGCCCGATCATCGAAGAGGGCTACCTCGACCACTGGGGACGCGCCGCGAAGAACTTTCCCGCCGATCGCCACTACGCCTTCGCGCGGAAGGTGGTCGATGCGCGCAAGGTCGTGCTCACCGACAAGCTCCAGGCCTCGCGATGGCCGCGCACGGTCGTGGCGCGCGGCGCCATGGCCGACGAGGTGAATGCGCTCAAGCGCGAGCCGGGCGACCGGCACATCCTGTGCATCGGCGGCGTGGGCTTCGCGTCGGCGCTGGTGGTGCAGGGGCTGGTCGACGAGTTCCAGTTCTTCGTGAACCCGACTGCGGTCGGCGGCGGCCGCTCGGTGTTCCACGACACGCGCAAGGGCCACAGGCTGCGGCTGCTGGACTCGACCGCCCATGAATGCGGCGTGGTGGTGAACCGCTACGCGCCCGCGTGAAGGACAAGGCCTCGCGCGGATACCAGTGCTTACCTGATTTCACCTGACCGCGACCTGAAGCGGCTGTAACGGACACATGCGGGGCACACAATGGACTCGTCATCATCAACGCATGAAGGATTCCAGATGAACATCAAGTCCAAGAGCATGGCCGTCGCAGCCGCGGCGCTCGCGATGTGCATGGCCGCCGGGAGCGCCTTTGCGCAAGACCGCCGCTTCGACAACGGTCGCCCCGGCGATGGCCGCTACGAGCAGCGCGACCGCAATTTCGATCACCGCGGCCCGCCGGGCTATCGCGGCAACCAGGACTTCCGCGACGGCCGCCAGTTCGATCGCCGTGGCTTCCCGCAGCCGCACGCCGAATGGCGCCGTGGCGGCCGCGTGCCGCCCGAGTACCGTGGCCGCAACTACGTGGTGCAGGACTGGCGCGCCTACCGCCTGCAGCAGCCGCCCCGCGGCTACCAGTGGGTGGGCGTAGGCGGCGACTTCGTGCTCGCTGCCATTGCCACCGGCGTGATCGCGAACATCATCGCCGGCCAGTAAGCAAGAGGCCGCGCGCGACGCGCGCAGCGCAAAGCCGCCACGGGCAGCCGTGGCGGCTTTTCTTTTGTCAGGGGCCGGCCGTCAGACCAGCGCGGTGGGCACGGACTGGGCGCACACGTTGCGCCCGGTGATGGTCAGCCGCAGGCCGCCTCCATGCCACTCGAGCCAGTTGAGGCTCACATACGCGTCGATGTCGGCGTCGTCGATGCGATCGGCCTGGCGGCTTTGCAGCAGTTCGACCGTGGCGGGCAGCGCCCGTCTCAAGCGTTCCCGTCGCTCCGCGGCATCGGCCGCCTTGAGGGCGGCCCTGGTTTGCTGTTGTTGCTGCTGCGGGGTCGATGCCATTGCTGATCCGTTTCCAGGAAGCCAAGGAATTAACCCGAATGTACGCTCCCTGTGTGAAACAAGATTCTTCTTTTTTAACCTCTCTGTCGTCAGTAGTACACACCGCGCAACTGGCGCTGGACAGGCCCTAGATTTCGTAGTGCGAGGCCCGGGCTTCGTCTCCCAGAGCCTTTTCGACGACGGCACGGGTCAGCGTGGGTGCGAACGACTCGATGAAGGCGTACACATACTTGCGCAGGTAGGTGCCGCGCCGCACCGCGAGCTTGGTGAGGTTGATGCCGAACAGCCGCCCCGCGTCGAGCGCGCGCAGCTGCGTATCGCGCTCGGCTTCGTAGGCCACGCCGGCCACGATGCCCACGCCCAGGCCCAGTTGCACGTAGGTCTTGATCACGTCGGCGTCCATCGCCGCCAGCACGATGTTGGGCTGCAGCCCGCGCTGCTCGAAGGCCTCGTCGATGCGCGAGCGCCCCGTGAAGCCGGTGTCGTAGGTGATCAGCGGGTAGCGCGTGAGCGCGTCGAGCGTGAGCGGCGCGTCCAGCAGCGGGTGGCCCGGCGGCACGATCACCGAATGCGTCCAGCGGTAGCAGGGCAGGGCGACCAGCTGCGGGTAGTCGCCCAGCGCCTCGGTGGCGATGCCCACGTCGGCCTCGCCGTCGAGCAGCATCTGCGCGATCTGCTTGGGCGAGCCCTGGTGCAGGTGCAGTTTCACGTTGGGGAACTGCGCGCGGAATTCCTGCACCGCCACCGGCATCGCATAGCGCGCCTGCGAGTGCGTGGCCGCCACCGAGAGCAGGCCGCTTTGCTGCGCCACGAACTCCTGGCCCGCGTGCTTGAGGTTGCTGCTCTCCATGAGCATGCGCTCGATGATCGGCAGCACGTGCCCGCCGGGCTCGGTGAGCCCCGTGAGGCGCTTGCCGGCGCGCACGAACAGCTCGATGCCGAGTTCTTCCTCGAGTTCGCGGATCTGCCGGCTCACGCCGGGCTGGGAGGTGTGAAGGGTGTGGGCGACTTCGGTCAGGTTGAAGCCGCAACGAACGGCCTCGCGTACCGAGCGCAGTTGTTGGAAGTTCATCTGCCACGCAAGAGAGTCGGGGCCCCGGCTGGGGCCGACCGGGGATTCTCGGCACAAGTGCTTATTCGGGGAACGATGCGTTTGTTGGTTTCACATGAGCAAAACATCTTTAAGGCCCTCTCGGGTTGCCTTCATCGCCTCGTCTTGTTATTTCGCACGACTGTGCTAAAGTTCGCCGCATGGACGCCAAGACCCAGAAAAGCGAACTCACCCGCGCCGCCATCGTCGGCGCGGCAATGACCCTCGCGCTGGCCGAGGGCCTGGAAGCGATCACGCTGCAGGCCGTGGCCAGCCGGCTGGGCCTGTCCAAGAGCGGCGTGTTCTCGCGCGTGGGTTCGCGCGAGGCGCTGCAGAAGGCCGTCATCGAGGAGTACGGCCGCGGCTTCCTGGCCGAGGTGTTCGTGCCCGCCATGCAGAAGCCCAAGGGCCTGCCCCGGCTCAACGAGATCGTCGCGCGCTGGATCGCCCGCACGCGCGACGTCGAGATGTACACCGGCTGCCTCTATACGGCCGGCGCCTTCGAGTTCGACGACCGCGAAGGCGAACTGCGCGACCTGCTGTTCGACGAAATCACCCGCTGGCGTGCCGCGCTGCGCCGCACCGTGCTGCAGGCCGTCGACAGCGGCGAGCTGAAGGCCGACACCGACCCCGCGCAGCTCGTGAGCGAGCTCAACGGCGTGATGATGACCCAGCTGCACGACGCGCGCTTCCTGCGCGACCCGCAGGCCGCCGACCGCGCCACGCAGACCTGGCAGCGACTTCTTTCCAGCTACCGCGCCTGAGTCGCTCGCGAAGCAGGCGGATTTCCCACGTTTCCATTTGCCAGAATTTCGCACAGTCGTGCGATAAAAAGGAGAAGCACCATGCTGATCATTGCCCTCTTTCTCGCCGCCTACGCCGGCGTCGCCGGTGTCCGGTGCTTCCGGGACACCCTGCGCAGCTTGCCCCGCAGCAACAGCGACTGGGTCTGGTATTGAACGCCCGAAGGAACCGCACCCCATGACGAGCACTTCCACCCCCGCGGCCGGCCATGCCGCGCAGTCGAACTACTACCGCCCCAGCCGCACCATGCGCACGCTGCGCTTCGGCCTGACCACCTCGCAGCGCCTGTGGCCCGCGCTGGGCGTGCGCGCCGCGTATCGCCTGTTCGGCACGCCGCTGCCGCCCAAGTGGCTCTATCGCGGGCAGGGGCCGGGCGTCGAATGGCGCCGCGAAGGCTGGGCCTTCGAGGACGCGAGCGTCGGCATCTACCACCTGGCCGCGCAAGACTCGGGGGCCGAGTCGGCGCCCGTCGTGCTGCTGGTGCACGGCTGGGGCGGGCATGCGGGGCAGATGCTGCCGCTCGCGCAGGCCGTGGCCGATGCAGGCCTGAGGCCCGTGCTGCTCGAGCTGCCCGCGCACGGCCGCAGCGCCGGCACGATGAGCAACTCGCCGCAGTTCGCGCGCGCCATCGCGTATGTCGCGGCGCGGCTCGCGGCCGACGGCCATGCGCTGCGCGCGGCCGTCGCGCATTCGCTGGGTGCCAACGGCCTGGCGCTCGCGGCCTCGCACGGCTTGCCGGCCGAGCGGCTTGTGCTGCTCGCGCCGCCCGCATCGCCGCGCGAATACACGCGCTACTTCGCGCACACCTTCGGCCTGAACGAAGCCACGCGCCTTGCGATGCAGCGCCTGTTCGAGTCGCGCGAAGGCGTGCTGATGCCGCAACTGGAGCCCGCCGCCGTGGGGCCGCGCATCGCGCAGCGCACGTTGATCGTGCACGACCGCGACGACCGCGTGAACCGCTTCGCCGATGCCGAGGCCTACCGCGATGCGATTCGCCACGCGCAACTGATGGAGACCCAAGGCTGGGGCCACCGCCGCATCCTCAAGGAGGCCGAGGTGCTGGCGCGCGTTGCGCGCTTCGTGGCGGCGCCGGCGGACTGAAGCCGCGCTACCAGGTCGGGTGTACCGGCGTGAAGACCGGCCTGAACAGGTGCCGCCGCACGATCTCTCCGTACCCCCGGTAGTAGAAATTGCCGTTCGCCTCCAGCACCGCCGCGCGGTGCCGGCGGAAGTACACCGGGATCTCGTACCAGGGCATGGTCGGCGCGCGGTGGTGCACGTGGTGCAGGTTGTTGAAGAGGTACAGCAGCCCGAACACGAGGTTCGATTCCACGATGGCCACGCGCTCGTGCGGCGTGTCGGCCCAGCGGTGCTCGGTGAAGGTGCGCAGCGAGCCCAGCATCATGCCGGGGTACACGAAGTACAGCAGGTACTCGCCAAGCCCCATGCCGCAGACGCCGATCACGTAGTACAGCACCGGCGCCACGCTCAGCGCATGCCAGAACCATGTCGGAAGCCGCGAGAAATTGCCCGACAGAACTTGCGCCGTTTCGAACCGGACCAGCTTCCACAGCCGAAGAAACGGACCCAGCACTACCCGAAACGCGATCGTCTGGTTCGCGATGTAGATCCATCGCCACGCCGGCCCGTAGCTCGCCCACGCGGGCGCCGAGTGGTAGGCGCTCTCGGTGTCGCGCTCGGGGTGCGTGAGGTGGTAGTTGACGTGGTGCGAACTGTGGCCGCGGTTGTAGAACGGGTAGGGCAGCCACAGGTTCAGCGGCGGCCACACCGCCGCATGTCGCAGCCACTTCGGCAGATGCCGCATCGCGTGGATGCTCTCGTGCTGCAGCGAGAAATGCAGCTGCGCCAGAAACCCGCCGACGACGAACAGCGCCCAGCCCGGCAGCGCCGCATGCCACCACACCAGCACGGCCCACGCGGCATAGAGCGCGCCGGCCAGCAGCAGGGTGGGCACTTCGTAGTGCCACCACCAGTGCCGGCGCACGGGCTGCTTTGCGGTGAGGGGAACGGCAGTCGAGGTCATGGGGAAAGGACTGCGATGCTAGGTAGCAAGCGATGCCTTGCATGCGCGCTTTTCTCATAAGCATGAACGTGAAACTTCGTTCCCCGCAGCGCGGGCGAGGCCTACGCTCAGCCGCTTTTGCCGCGTTCTCGCGTGCCTTTTGCGCTCCCCATGAAACCCTCTTTCCCTCGCCTGGCCCTCGTGCTGTCCGTCGCGCTGACCGGCCTTGCGCAAGCCCATGCCGCAGCCCCGGACGACTACCCCAGCAAGACCATCCGGGTGGTCGTGCCGTACCCGGCCGGCGGCATCGCCGACAAGATCGCGCGCGAGGTCTCCGAGCAGCTGCAGCAGCGTTTGAAGCAACCGGTGGTGGTCGAGAACCGCAGCGGCGCGGCCGGCAACATCGGCTTCGACCACGTGGCCCGCCAGCCCGCCGACGGCTACACGCTGCTGCTCGCGCCGGCGTCCAACCTCACGGTGCAGCCCGCGCTCTTCAAGCAGCTGACCTACGACCTCGCGCGCGACTTCACGCCCGTGTCGTTGCTGGTGCAGACGCCGCAGGTGCTGCTGGTGAACCCCAGGCTGCCGGTCAGCACCCCGCGCGAGCTGATCGACTATTCGAAGAAGAACCCCGGCAAGGTCAACTACGGCATCAGCGTGGGCGCGTACTCGCACCTCGCGGGCGAACTGCTCAAGACCCGGACCGGCGCCGACTTCACGGCCATTCCCTACCAGGGCAGCGCCCCGGCCCTCAACGACCTGCTTGGTGGCCAGACGCAGTTCATCTTCAACGAGGTGATCACCGCCATTCCGTTCGTGAAGGCCGGCACCCTCAAGCCGCTGGCCGTGGCCTACAAGACCCGCGCCCCGTGGCTGCCCGACGTGCCCACCACGGCCGAGGCCGGCCTGCCCAATTTCGAGGTCACGTCGTGGTACGGCGTGGTGGTGCGCAGCGGCACGCCCGCGCCGTTGGTGCAGCGGCTGTCGCGCGAGCTGCATGACATCGTGCAGACGGCGGACTTCAAGAAGCGCTATGACGACATCGGCGCGTTCACGGTCGGCAATACGCCGGAGGAGTTCGGTCGCTTCATCCAGACGGAGACCGTGAAGTGGACTGCGGTTGTGAAGCAGGCGGGTATTCAGCCGAACTGAAACGGCTGAGAGCACTGGTTGATCAGCGATCCACGAGCAACGTGCCCAAGTGCACAGGGCATCGGGTGCTTCCCGCAGCGAAATAAAGGAGGAGGGCGAAGCCCGGGGGACATTCGCGGAGGGAAGTACCCGGTGTCCTGTGCACCCGCCCCAAACGCATTCACAGCAACCCGAAGCAACCCCAGCGTAGTAGAAAACCAAAATGAGCCGCCCCCTCGAAAAGCCCATCACCCCCGCGGAACTGAACAAGCGCCTGCTGGAAGAGTCGACAAAAGAACTTGCACTGCTCGACGTGCGAGAAACCCGCTGGTTCGTGCAGCGACACCCCAACCTCGCGCGCAACGCACCCTTCAGCGGGCTTGAACTGCAGATCGGCACCCTCGTGCCGCGCCGCGCCACCCCTGTCGTGCTCTACGACGACTACAACGCGCCCGACGGCGTTGCCCTGGCCGCGGCGCAAGTGCTCGCCCGCCTGGGCTACACCGATGTGCGCACCCTCGACGGCGGCCTGCAGCGCTGGGTGACCGAGGGCCTGCCCGCCATCGACGGCTACGGCACCCTGGTCAAGGCCTTCGGCGACCGCGCCCGGCTGCACTACGGCACGCCTTCGCTCCCCATCGATGCACTGCGGGCCCGCCAGCGCGAAGGCCGCCCGACCACGCTCGTCGACGCACGGCCGCGCGCCGAGTTCGAGTTTCTCTCGCTGCCCGGCGCGCACAACCACGCCGGCACCGAGCTCGCCCTGCGCCGCTTCGAGCCGCAAGGGGCCGACCACCTCTGGGCCATCAACTGCTTCAGCCGCACGCGCGGCATCGTCGGCGCCACCACGCTGCGGCTGCTGGGCCGCGCGCCCGAGGCGGTGTTCGTGGAAGACGGCGTCATGGCCTGGGGCCTGCAAGGCGCGCCGACCGTGCAGAACGCCGCCCCGCAAGACGAACTGCCGCCCGAATCTCCCGAGCAGCTGCGCCGCATCGCCGACGACCTGCTCCAGCGCTTCGGGCTGCCCGTGGCCGACGCCGCGCAACTCGCCCGCTGGCGCGACGACGACAGCCGCACCCTCTACGTCTTCGACGTGCGCCCCGGCGCCGACGCGGCCCTGGCGGGCACGGGCGTGCAGCAGGTGCCGGGCGGCCAGCTGCTGATGCATTTCGAGAACCTCGTCGGCACGCGCGGCGCCCGCATCGTGCTGCTCGACGACCCCGCCCACCGGCTGCGCGCGGCCATCACAAGCTTCTGGCTCACGCAGCTCAACCAGGCCGAGGTCTACGTCCTCGAAGGCGCGCTGAGCGCCGACCAGGCCCCGCCTTCCACCGCCACGGCGGTGACGGGCGCCCCGGCCCCGCTCACCCCCGACGCCCTGGCCCAGCTGCGCCGAAGCGGCGCCGTCACCGTCATCGACGTCGGCCCCAGCCTCGACTACGAGCGCGGCCACCTGCCGGGCGCGCTCTACATGCTGGCGGCCTCGCTCGCGCCGCTGGCCTCGCATGCCGTCGCCGGCCGCACGCTGGTCTTTGCCTCGCCCGACGGCACGGCCGCCGCCCGCGTGGCGCGCGATGCACAGCAGCAATGGCCGGGTTCGGGGGCGGTGTTCACCTGGCTCCAGGGCGGAACGCAGGGCTGGAAGGCGTCAGGACGGCCGTTGGCGACCGCTTTCGTGCCGCCCCAGCTGCTGACCCCCTTCGACGACGACTGGGGCTCGGTGATGCGCGTCTTCGGTCCGCGCCGCGATGCGGCCTGGGCCGACTACCTCGCGTGGGAGCGCGCGCTGGCCGAACGGGTCCTGCGGGACCCGTCCGTGCGCTTCCGGTTCTTTCCGGCCGCGCTCAGCGCGCGGGCGCCGGCGTAGGGTCGGGCAGCTCGATCTTGATGTCGAGCACTTCGAGGTTGTCCTGGGTCTCCAGGTGCACCTTGATGTCGTCCGCGTTGATCGACACGTACTTGGAAATCACCGCCACCAGCTCGCGCTGGAGTTCGGGCAGATAGTCGGGCCGCTTCTTGCCGCTGAGGCTGGACCGCTCGTGCGCGAGGATGATCTGCAGCCGCTCCTTCGCGACGCTGGCAGTCTTCTTCTTTTCGCCCAGCAGGAACGAGAGAAAGGACATGGCCTACTTGCCTCCGAAAATCCGCTTGAAGAAGCCCGGCTTCTCGGCGTCGACGAAGCGCATCGGCTTGTCTTCGCCCAGGAAGCGCGCCACCACGTCGCTGTAGGCCTGCGCCACGTCGGTGTCCTTGTCGTGGATCGCCGGCACGCCCTGGTTGGAGGCATGCAGCACGCTTTCCGACTCGGGAATCACGCCGATCAGCTTGATGCGCAGGATGTCCTGGATGTCTTCCAGCGACAGCATCTGCCCGCCCGCCACCCGGTTCGGGTTGTAGCGGGTGATCAGCAGGTGCTCCTTGATCGGGTCGCCGCCGTCCTTGGCGCGCTTGGTCTTGCTGCTGAGCATGCCCAGGATGCGGTCCGAGTCGCGCACCGAAGACACCTCGGGGTTGGTCACCACCAGCGCCTCGTCGGCGAAGTGCATGGCCATCATGGCGCCGGTCTCGATGCCCGCGGGCGAGTCGCACACGATGTACTCGAAGTCCATCGCGGCCAGGTCGGCCAGCACCTTTTCCACGCCCTCTTGCGTCAGCGCTTCCTTGTCGCGCGTCTGCGAGGCGGCCAGCACGAACAGGTTGTCGCACTGCTTGTCCTTGATCAGGGCCTGGCTCAGGTTGGCTTCGCCCTGGATGACGTTGATCAGGTCGTACACCACGCGGCGTTCGCAGCCCATGATCAGGTCCAGGTTGCGCAGGCCCACGTCGAAGTCGATCACCGCCGTCTTCTTGCCCGCGAGCGCGAGGCCGGATGCGAAGCTGGCGCTCGTCGTCGTCTTGCCGACGCCGCCCTTGCCCGAAGTCACCACCACAATTTTGGCCATGGCCATTCCTTCTTGTTTCGATTCAGTTATTGGTTGTCAGGGTCGCCGCGTTCCGTGAGTCAGCAGGGGCTCACGGAATGGGATCGATCGCTATTTTTTTGCCGTCCAGGCGAACCTGGGCCGATTTTCCCAGCACCGCGTCGGGCAGCGCGACTTCGTTGGTCCGGTAGATGCCGGCAATGGCCACCAGCTGGGCTTCCATGCAGGTCGAGAAGATCCGGGCCTCGGTGTTGCCGCGGGCGCCGGCAATGGCCTTGCCGCGCAGCGGCGCATACACGTGCACGTTGCCGTCGGCGATGACCTCGGCGCCGAAGCTCACCACGGCCGTCACCACCACGTCGCCGCCACGGGCGTAGACCTGCTGGCCCGAGCGCAGCGGCTTGTCGATCAGCAGCGTGCCGTTGGCCGGCACCGGCACCTCGCGCACGATCTGCGGGGCTTCGGACATGGGGGCCTCGGCCGGCGGGGCAGGGGCGCGCGGCGCGGGAGCGGACGGCATGGCCGCCACCGACAGGCCGGCGGCACGCGCCGCGGCATGCTGGTCGGCATTGCCGCCGCGCACCGCGATGGGCTGGGTCTGGTGGCGCGCCAGCAGGCTGCGCAGGGCGGCGAAGTCGATGTCGCCGGCGGCCTCGCCGCTCTCGCCCTGTGCTTCCTGCAGCAGCGAGAGGTCGATCACCACCGGCTCCTGCTCGAAGAAGTCGGGCGAATCCGCCAGCTGGGCGTCGAGCGCCTCGGCCAGCACGTCCAGGTCGGACGTCTTGAGGATCACTGCGATCAGCGGCAGCGTGGCGCTCTTGAATTCGAAAACCGCCTTGGTGCGCGCGGCGGAGACATCGGCCATTGGAAAACGTCGGTGCGAAAAGCGTTGGAGTCTAACGGGCGCGGGCCAAACCCCGGTGACCGGGCCCCGCCTGAAGCACCCCGGACAACACTTCTTTCATGAGGTTGCACTTTTCCGGGGTGCGGCGCGCCGGTTGGCGTCAGTTCTTCGAGCGGCCCAGCAGGGCGTACAGGATGATCGCGCCGAAAGTGGCGGTCCCGATGCCGCCCAGGGCGAAGTCGCCGAACTTCAGCGTGAAGTCGCCCGTGCCGATGATCAGCGTGATGGCCGCCACGATCAGGTTCTTGTTCTGCGAGAAGTCGACCTTGTTGTCGACCCAGATCTTGGCGCCCGCGATGGCGATCAGGCCGAACACCACGATGCTCACCCCGCCCATCACCGGCAGCGGAATCGCCTGGATCAACGCGCCGAACTTGGGGCTGAAGCCCAGCACCAGCGCAATCAGCGCCGCCACCACGAACACCGCGGTCGAGTAGATGCGCGTGGCCGCCATCACGCCGATGTTCTCGGCGTAGGTGGTCACGCCCGTGCCGCCGGCGCTGCCGCTGACCACCGTGGCAATGCCGTCGCCGATGAAGGCGCGGCCCATGTAGGCGTCCAGGTTGCGGCCGGTCATGGCCGTCACCGCCTTCAGGTGGCCGAGGTTTTCGGCCACCAGGATGATCGCCACCGGGGCGATCAGCAGCATCGCGTTGGCCGTGAACACCGGCGTCGTGAAGGTCGGCAGGCCGACCCAGGCCGCGTTGGCGATGCCGCTCAGGTCCACCGGCTTGCCCATGCCCATGCCGTTGGTCAGCACCGCATACACCAGCGTGGCCAGGATCAGCCCGACCAGGATCAGCAGCCGCTGCAGCATGCCGCGCGTGAACACCGCCACCAGCCCGACGCACAGGAAGGTCACGGCCTGCATCCACGAGTCGAAGTTGCTGGCCGCCATGTTCTTGATCGGCACGCTCGCCAGGTTGAGCCCGATCACCGCCACCACGGCGCCCGTGACCACCGGCGGCATGAAGCGCTCGATCCAGCCCGTGCCGATGGCCTGCACCAGCGCCCCGATCAGGATGTAGACCACCCCGCAGGCCACGATGCCCCCGAGCGCCACCGCGATGTTGGCGTTGGGCCCCTTGCCCGCGTAGCCGCTGGCCGCGATCACCACGCCGATGAAGGCGAAGCTCGAGCCCAGGTAGCTGGGCACCTTGCCGCCGGTCACGAAGTAGAAGATCAGCGTGCCGATGCCGCTCATCAGGATCGCGATGTTGGGGCTGAAGCCCATGAGGATCGGCGCCAGCACCGTGGCGCCGAACATGGCGATGACGTGCTGCACGCCCATGGCGCCGGTCTGCAGCCAGGGCAGCCGCTCGTCGGGCGCGATGACCGCGCCGTTGGCCAGCGCGGACGCGGGCCTTTCAGTCCAGTTGAACATTCTTCTTGCTCCTCTTGTGGGGGTGTGAGTGGTGGTTGTGGTCGATGTGCCTGCGCTTGTGCCAGCGCGCCCTGGCGCTCCCGGGGCGTGATTGTGGTCGAAGCGACTGGGGCTGAACATCTGGAAGCGCTGGATTGACCGCCTGCCGGGCGATGAATGTGAACCGGCAATTTGCGGCCCGACCGTGATGCATTGGCTATGAAGCGCCGCCGGATGTGCCTAGCCTTGCCGGACACATCATCAACACAGGGGGAAAAATGGCCAACGAAACCATGCGCATGAGCGCTGCCGGAATGTCCGAGCTGCGCCGGCACGAGAGTGTCGTCCTTCGCTACTACGACGACAGCGCGAACAACTGCACCTTCGGCGCCGGCGTGCTGGCTCACCTGGGGCCGTGCAGCGCCGAAGAATTAAGCCGGACCGTCACCGCCGCGCAGGTGGACGCGACCCTCGCGGCACGCGTTGCCTCGGCCGAGGCAACAGTGCGCCGCCGCGTGACGCGCCATCCGCTCACCCAGGCGCAGTTCGACGCGTTGGTGAGCTTTACTTTCAATGCCGGCCCGACAGGCGCCCGTCGTACCCTCGATGCAGCGGACCGTGGCAGCGACGCCGACGTGAGAACGAACATGACCAACCACGTGTTCGTTCATCCCCGGGACGCACATGGCCGTCGAGGTCCGGCGCAGAGGTCGCCTGGACTCATGAACCGGCGCAGGGAAGAGGCCGCGCCTTTCCAGCCCGCCCAGGGTTCCCGGTGAAGACGATGCGTTTTGCCTGGGGTGTCTGCCTTGCCGTCATGGGCCTGTGCGCGTCGGCGCAGGCGCAAACTGCCACTGCCACTGCCACTGCCACTGCCACTGCCACTGCCACTGCCACTGCCACTGCCACTGCCACTGCCACTGCCACTGCCACTGCCCAGACCCCTTCCGCCCAGGAAGTCCTGTCGGCGCTCTCCGCCCGCAGCAAGCTCCCCGAAGACGAGCTTCGCCGCCTGACCGCCGATTGCGCGGCCGGTCAGCAGAGCATGTATTTCTGTGCCTACCGCGATGTCGTCGCGGCCGAGCTGAAGCTCCAGCGCGTCGTCGCGGAAAAGGAGCGGCGGTTCCCCGCCTGCCAGGCCGCCACCGAAGCCCGGGTGGCGCGCTGGAAGCCGCGGCGCGACAGGATGTGCGCCCGCAGCGCCGCCAAGGAATGGGGCGGTGGCTCGATGGAGCCCACGGCGCGCAACCTCTGCCTTGCCGACAGCACCCGGCGCATGGCCGGGCAGATGCTGCGCATGAGCGCCTGCCCCCGCCGATAGGAAACGGGCTCAGCGCGGCTGCAGCACCGCCATCGTGATCCGCGACACGCAGGTCAGCTCGCCCGCTTCATTGGTGAGGTCGATCTGCCACACCTGCGTGGTGCGCCCGCGGTGAATCGGCCGCGCGGTGCCGATCACCCAGCCGCTGGTCACCGAGCGGATGTGGTTCGCGTTGATGTCCAGGCCCACGGCGCGGTCGCCTTCGGGGGCGGAATAGTGGGCGCCGCAGGAGCCCAGGGTCTCGGCCAGCACCACCGACACGCCGCCGTGCAGGATGCCGTAGGGCTGGCGGGTGCGCTCGTCGACCGGGCAGCGGGCGCGGATGAAGTCGTCGCCCACCTCCAGAAATTCCATGCCCAGCGCCGAGACGGCGGTACCGACGTGGTTCTGGGTCAGCTGTTCGACGGAGATCTCTTTTTTCCAGATACGCATGCGGTTCTTTCTTCTGTCCTGTAAGTGGTAGCTAAAACTATAGCGACGGCGGCTGACATCGGCAGTCGCCTTTGCGTGTTAACTTGAATCGATGAAGCACCCCGTCCGCCGCTGGCTCATCGGCATCGCCGCCGTCCTGGTGATCGGCGCGGGCGTGCTGGTGCTGGTGGTGCGCGCCAAGCTGCCCACCGACGCCGAGGTGGCCGCGAAGATCGCCGAGGGCTTCGAGCAGCGCTTCGGCGTGCCGCTGAAGGTGGGCGGCGCCCACTGGTCGCTGCTGCCGGCGCCTGTGCTGGTGCTGACCGACATCGCCACCGGGCAGCCCCGCCCGATCACCCTGGGCCGGGTGGCGCTGCGGCTGAAGCTCGCGCCGCTGCTGCACCGCGTCATCGCGCTGGACGACGTCGAGCTCGAAGGCCTGGTGCTGCCGCGCGCCTCGGTGCAGGCCTTTCGCGGCAAGGGCCCCAAGCCCGCCGAGGGCGCGGCCCCCATCGCGCTGCCCGCGCCCTGGACGCTGGCGGCCATCCCCGTGGAACGGGTGCGCTGGCGCGACCTGACCTGGATCGACCGGCGCGACATCGCGCTGGCCTACGACGGCGACATCGCCTTCGACCCCCAGTGGCGCCCGCGCCAGGCCCGCATCGAGCGCGCCGGGGTCACGCCGCCCGCGCGCCTGCGGCTGGACCGCGAGGCCGGGCAGGACCGCTGGCGCACCCGCATCGACGTCGGCGGCGGCACGTGGAACGGGGTGGCGCGCTTCGAGACACTGGCCAACGGCACGCTGCGCGTGTCGGCCGAGCTCGACCCGCGCCAGATCGACATCGAAAGCCTGGTGCAGGCCTTCGACCGCCGCACCTCGGTGGCGGGCAAGGTCTCGGGCCACACCACGCTCACGGCCGAGGCCGGCGGCACCGAAGAACTGGGCGCGCTGATCCGCAGCCTGCACACCCGCACCACCTTCTCGGTGCAGCCCGCCACGCTCACCAGGCTGGACGTGGCCAAGGCGGTGACCACCGCCGGCATCAGCCGGGGCGGGCGCACGCCGCTGGACGAACTCACCGGCACGCTCGACACCCAGGGCACCGACAACGGCGTGGTGCTGCAGTACACCAACCTCAAGGCCCGCTCGGGCGTGCTCACGGCCAGCGGCCACCTGAAGATGTTCAACCGCAAGCTCGACGGCGAGATCGCGGTGGACCTGGTCGACGGCGTGGTCGGCGTGCCGCTGAAGATCGGCGGCACCATGAGCGACCCCGAGCTGTCGCTGACCGGCGCCGCGCTCACCGGCGCGGCCATCGGCAGCGCGGTGCTGCCCGGCGTGGGCACGGCCATCGGCGCGCGCGTGGGGCAGCAGGTCGAGAAGCTGTTCGGCGGGGACAAGAAGCCGCCCGCCAAACCTGCCCCGCCTAGGAAAACGCCTTGATCACCGCCGGCACCGTCAGCACCGCCGTGTAGTAGCCCATGAACTGCACGCCGGTGTTGAAGCCGATGGCGCGCGACAGCAGCCCGCCCAGCAGGCCCATCGTGAGGATCACCAGCAGCCCGAGCAACTGGCCTTCCCACACGCTGATGACCACGATCAGCCCGACGAAGGTCGCGATGATCGCCTCGTGGCTCACCTTGCGCGACACGAACAGCGCCGCGCGGCGCGCGAAGTTCATCGTGAACGGGTAGGCCACCAGCGCCGCCAGCACCACCGCCAGCATGCCGTAGCCCAGAAACTCCCAGTGGCTCAGCAGGTTGTGCAGGTTGTGGGTCTGGCCCGTGGCCGAATCGATGGTGAACACCGGCGGCGCATTGAACAGCGGCGCGGCCGGCCCGGCGGCCACCGGGCTCAGCGGCAGGCCGATGGCAATCAGCGGAATCAGCGCCTCGGCGATGTACGTGGCCTCGGTCACGCCGTTGCGCGCGGCCAGCGTGGTGGTGAGCCGGTGGTACGCATGCTTGATGCGCGAGCCCACCAGCTCGCCCAGCACCACCGTCATCGCGACCGGGCTGAACACGAAGGTGGCGCTGGAGATGGCGGCGGTGGCAAAGGTCCACTTCACCTGGCCGCGGTCGAGCACCTTGAACGGGTTGGGGAAGTAACCCGACCAGCCCTTCACGTCCGGCGCCAGCGAGAAGGTGCGTACCTTGTCGCGCTTCATGCGCGCACGCGCCGCCGGCGAGATCACCGAGAACAAATCGGCCACCAGCGGCCCGATGGCAATGCCCAGGAAGTAGCTGATGCTGAGCTTCACGCCGTACTTGCCCGTGAGCGCCTGCAGCGCCACGATCACCACCACGAACGGCACCAGCGTGGCCACCGAGGCCCAGCGCCCGCTGGAAAAGTAGGCAATGGCCACGGCCGCCACCACGAAGATCCACGGCGCCGCCTTGGTGATGGCCGCGCCGTAGGGCGCCAGCAGCACCGCGAACAGCACGGCCAGCGGCACCGCGATGAAGGCCGCGATGATCGCGCCCGACACCATCTTGCGCAGCGCGATGTGCGGCACGCCCAGGTTGCGCAGCACGTTGGCGTCCTGCAGCAGCGGCGTGGCCATGGTGTCGCCCGGAATGCCCAGCAGCGCCGTGGGCACCGCGTGCGTCATGTGCTTGGCGACGGCGGCCGCCAGGAAGAAGGTGAACACGCCCTCGGGCGGCACGCCGAGCAGCACCACCAGCAGCGTGAGCGGCGCGAGCGTGGTGGTTTCGTCGGTGCCCGACACGAGGCCGATGGCCGCGAACACCACGGCGCCGACAAGGCCCATGCCCGTGGCAACGAGGATTTGATGGAGCAGCGCGGCGTCGATCACGAGGCGGCTCCTTCGGCGCCGCCGTTCGCGGCGCGGGCACGGGCACGGGCACGGGGCTGGTACGACGCGAACAGGTCGTAGATTTCCAGTTCCTTCATCTCGCGCACCACCGAGGGCGGCAGGTCGTCGACCGAACCCAGTGTGCCGTGCTCGCCGGCCAGCTCGGCCAGCACCTCTTCGCGCCAGCGCGGGTCGGCGTCGGTGCCCTCGACCACCTCGCGCTTGGGCGCGAACAGAAAGGCGCAGATCACGCCCGACACCACGCAGCCCGCCAGCCCGGCGAGCATGGCGTAGGCCCGCGCCAGCTCGGGCGTGCCCACCGTGCTGGCGAGCACGCGGCTGGCCACCAGGAAGCCCGCGAGGCTCACGGCCACGCCGATCGCGATCGACCACGCGAGGTGGCCCAGGTCGGCCGTGTCGCCCCATATTTCCACCAGCCGCCAGCTCGCGCGGCCTGCACTGTCCGTCTTCATGTTGTTGTCTCCGTCGTTGTTGATGCGGGCCCTCCCGCGAAGTTTTCCTGCCTGCTTATTTCTGTGCGCGCAGCGCTTCGAGCAACGCCACCGCGCGGTCGGTGCGCACGTCGTGCTCGGCCGCCATCTGCCTGGCCACGGTATCGATCTCGTCGCCCGTGGCGCCCGCGACCAGCGCGATGTTGCGTGCGTGCAGCGCCATGTGGCCGCGCTGGATGCCTTCGGTGGCCAGCGCGCGCAGGGCGCCGAGGTTCTGCGCGAGGCCGACCGCCACGGCCACCTCGCCCAGCTCCTGCGCCGACTGCACGCCCAGGATCTTCAGCGCCAGCCGCGCGAGCGGATGCGTCTTGGTCGCGCCGCCCACCAGCCCGACCGGCATCGGCATCTCGATGGTGCCGACCAGCGCGCCCGCGTTGTCCTTTTCCCAGGTGGTGAGCGAGGTGTAGCGGCCGCTGCGGCAGGCGTAGGCATGCGCGCCGGCCTCGACCGCGCGCCAGTCGTTGCCCGTGGCGACGATCACCGGGTCGACGCCGTTCATGATTCCCTTGTTGTGCGTGGCCGCGCGGTACGGGTCGACGGCCGCGAAGGTGTACGCGTCGATCACGCCTTCCACCACCTCTTCGCCGCTGCGCTCGCGCGTGGCGAGCGCGGCGGGCTCCAGCCGCACGCGCGCCCGCGCCAGCCGCAGGTCGGCCAGGTTCGACAGGATGCGCAGGCGCACCGTGCCGCCCGTGAGCTTCTCGACCAGCGGCGACACCGCCTCGGCCATGGTGTTGACCGTGTTCGCGCCCATCGCGTCGCGCACGTCGACGATCAGGTGCATCACCACCATCGCGCCGCGCGGCGTGCTGTCGAACACCTGCACCTCGATGTCGCGGCAACCGCCGCCCAGGCCGATCAGCACCTTGTCGCGGCTGTTCGCCACCGCCAGGATCTGCTCGCGCGCACGCAGCAGCGCCAGCCGCGCGCCGTAGGGGTCGGCCAGGCCGATCACCTGCACCTGCGCGCGCATCAGCGGCCCGGTGCTCGAGGTCTCGAAGCCGCCGCCTTCGCGCGCCAGCTTGGCCATGAACGACGCGGCGGCCACCACCGACGGCTCTTCCACCGCCATCGGCACCAGGTATTCGCGGCCGTTCACCAGGAAGTTGCCGGCCACGCCCAGCGGCAGCTCGAAGGTGCCGATCACGTTTTCGACCATGCCGTTGGCACGGTCCATGCTCAGTGCGCCGGGCGCGGCGAGCAGCGCCACCTCGTCGTCGGTGAGCGATGCGGCGCGCGCGATGTGCGCGAAGCGCTGCGCGGGTGTCAGCGCGCGGAAATTGGGAATGCGGGAGTCGGCGACCATCGTTGCGTGTCTCTTCGAAAAAGGGTTCGGAAGGCGAATTCGGGAGCAGGCAATTTAGGTCGGCTGTACCGCCGGCGGAAGGCACAGTTTGGCGGGACAGTGCGGACAGTGACCCGCATTTCGCGCCCGCTGTGTCACAGTCGCAGCCCATGACGACCATTGCCGATTCGCTCGCCAACGCCCTCGAACGACAGATTGCGAGCGGTGCCTACAAGGCCGGCGACAAGCTGCCGTCGCTGCGTGAACTGGCGCAGCTGCACAACTACGCCAAGAACACCGTGGTGGCCGCCTTCGAGCTGCTGGTGTCGCGCGGGCTGGTCGAGCCGCGGCGCGGCTCGGGCTACTTCGTGCTGGCGCGGCAAGCGGCCGCCAGGCCGGCGGAAGAAGACGCGGGCAGCCTCGGCCGCGCGATGGACATCGTGTGGCTCATGCGCGAGCAGCTGAAAACGCAGCCCGACGCCGTTGCCGTGGGCGACGGCTTTCCGCCGGTCGAGTGGCTGGCCGACGTGCGCCTGGACAAGTACCACCCCAAGGTGGTCCGCACGGGGCTCGGCGCGCTGTTCCGCTACGGCAGCCGCTTCGGCTACGCGCCGCTGCGCGACCACCTCGTGCGCAAGCTGGCCGACTTCGGCATCGGCGCGGAGCCGCGGCAGATCGTGCTCACGCACGGCGCCAACGAGGCGATGGACATCGTCATCCGCTACTTCGTGCCGCCCGGCGGCAAGGTGCTGGTGGACGACCCCGGCTACTACCCGCTGTTCGGCAAGCTCAAGCTCGCGGGCGCGCAGATGCTGGCCGTGCCGCGCCTGGCCGACGGGCCCGACCTCGAGGCGCTGGAGCGCCTGCTCGTTGCCGAGCGGCCGCGCCTGTTCTTCACGCAGTCGATCGCGCACAACCCCACGGGCTCCGACATCTCGCCGGCCAAGGCCTTTCGCGTGCTGCAGCTCGCGCAGAAGCACGACCTGCTGATCGTCGAGAACGACCCGCTGGCCGACTTCAAGCCCACGTCGCTGCCGCGCCTGGCCGCGCTCGACCAGCTGGAGCGCACGATCTACATCGGCAGCTTCTCCAAGTCGTTCTCGGCCGCGCTGCGCGTGGGCTTCATCGCCTGCGGCGCCGACCTGGCCAGCGACCTGGCGGACCTGAAGGCGCTGATCCACGTGAGCAGCTCGGAGTATTGCGAGCGCACGGTCGACGTCATATTGAGCGAGGGCCATTACCAGCGCCACCTGAACCGCCTGCAGACCCGGCTCGGCGAGGCCACGCGCAACGCCATCAAGCTGTTCGATGCGCTCGACGCCGAGGTGTTCGCGCGCACCCCGCAGTCGCTCTATGTATGGGCGGCGCTGCCCGGCGTGGCCGACTCGCTGGCCTTCGCGAAAGAGCTGCTGCCGCGCAAGATCGTGATGGCGCCGGGGCGCATCTTCAGCGTCGATTCGACGCAGGTCTCGCGCTGGTCGCGCTTCAATGTCGGCGCCATGGCCGACCCGCGTTTCGCGAAGGCGCTGCGCACCACGCTGCGCCGGCGCGGCGGCTAGCCCCGGTACTGCTCGCGCAGCTGCTTGCGGTTGAGCTTGCCCACGGCCGTCTTCGGGATCTCGCTGGCGAAGATCACGCGCTGCGGCTTCTTGTACGAAGCCACCTGCTGCGCCACATGCGCGACCAGCTCGGCCTCGGTGGCCTGCCGGCCGGCGCGCAGCACCACCACGGCGGTGACGACTTCCACCCACTTCTCGTGCGGCAGCCCGACCACCGCGCATTCGCGCACGGCCGGGTGCGAGCTCAGCGCGTTCTCCACCTCGCGCGGGTACACGTTGTAGCCGCCGCTGATGATCATGTCGGACGTGCGGTCCTTCAGGTGCAGATAGCCGCGTTCGTCGAACACGCCCACGTCGCGCGTGCGCACCCAGCCGTCGGCGGTGAAGGTCTCGGCGTTGAGCCCGGCCGCGTTGTAGTAGCCCGAAACGGCCGAGGGCGCGCGCACCGCGATCTCCCCGGGCGTGCCGTGCGGCACCTCGCGGCCGGCCTCGTCGACCAGCCGCATCTCGATGTCGATCGCGGGCTGGCCGCAGGCGTCGAGCAGGTCGTCGGTGTGGTCCTCGGGCCGCAGCACGGCCAGGCACAGCGGCACCTCGGTCTGGCCGTAGTACTGCCAGAAGCGGTGCCGGCCCCAGGCGGCCATGGCGCGCTGGATGACGGGGCGCGGCATCGGCGAGGCGCCGTAGATCACGTAGCGCAGCGCGGCCACGTCGGTGGTGGCGACCTCGGGGTGCTCGAACAGCATCTGCAGCATCGTCGGCACCAGGTTGATGGCCGTGATGCGCTCGGCCTGCAGCGTGCGCAGGAACAGCCCCGGCTCGAAGCCCGGCAGGATCACCGTGCGCGCGCCGCGCAGCCAGAAGGGCAGCACGAACACGCCGCTCGCGTGGATCAGCGAGGCCGCGTGCAGCATCGCGTCGTCGGGCGTGGCCGGCAGCAGGTTGAGCAGCACGTTGCGGCAGATGGCCGCATAAGACGCCTGCGTGTGCTGCGCGGCCTTCAGCGTGCCGGTGGTGCCCGAGGTGAAGAGCGTGAGCACCACGTCGTCGTGCGACGGCGTGAAGGCCGGCGCCTCGGTCGGGTGCGAGGCGGCTTGCGCCAGCAGGTCGGCCGCGCCTTCGAGCGATGCGCCCATGCCCATGCAGGCCAGCCCCGGCACCGCATCGCGCAGAGCGGCCGCGCGCTCGGCAAGGTCGGGGCCGAACACCAGGTGCGTGCTGCCCGTTTCCGCCACCATGCGCGCATGCTCGGCCAGCGACAGCCGCGAGTTCAGCGGCACGCGGTTGATGCCGGCCTTCACGCAGGCAAAGTCCAGCGGCACGCTGTGCAGGCCGTTGTTGAGCAGCAGCGCCACGCGCGTGCGCGGCGCCGCGCCCACCGCATGCAGCGCATGCGCGAGCCGGCTGCTCAGGTGGTCGACCTCGGCGAACGTCAGCGTCCTGTCGCCGAACACGATGGCGGTGCGCGGGCCGTGCTGCAACGCGCCGCGGCGGATCAGCTCGAGGTAGGTCGGGGCGGGGGAATGCAAGGCTTGTCTCCTGTCGGTTCTTTGTGGATGCGGGAAATTCGATGCTTCAGCTCAGCGCTTGAACTCGCCGTGGCGGCCGGCGCCGCCGGCAAAGCGCGCGGCACCGGCCTCGCCCTCGGCGAAGACCATCGGCGTGCCCTGCGCGCCTTCGCGGCGCAGCGCTTCGGCCAGCGGCATGTCCCATTGCGCGTAGGCGCTGCGGCGGTCGGCCAGCATGCATTGCTGCGGGAACGCCGCGAGCTGGTGGGCCAGCTCCTGTGCGGCGGCCAGCGCGCCGCCCGGCGGCGTGACGCGGTTGACCAGGCCCATGCCCAGCGCCTCGGCCGCGCCCACGGGGCGGCCCGACAGGATCATGTCGAGCGCGCGCCCCATGCCCACGATGCGCGGCAGGCGCACCGTGCCGCCGTCGATCAGCGGCACGCCCCAGCGGCGGCAGAACACGCCGAACACCGCGTCGTCGTCGGCCACGCGCAGGTCGGCCAGCAGCGCCAGCTCGAGCCCGCCCGCCACCGCGTAACCGTTGACCGCCGCGATCAGCGGCTTCGACAGCGCCATGCGCGTCGGTCCCATCGGGCCGCTGCCGCCGCCTTCCAGGTCGAGCTCGTTGCGGCGCGCCGGGTCGCCCACGGCGGTGAGGTCGGCACCGGCGCAGAAGTTGCCGCCTGCGCCGGTCAGCACCGCCACGCGCAGTGTGTCGTCGGCCTCGAAGCGCGCGAAGGCCTCGCGCAGCTCGGCGGCCACGGCGCCGTCGACGGCATTGCGTTTGTCGGGCCGGTTCAGCGTGATGGTGAAGACCGAGCGATCCACCTCACAGTTCACGAAGTGCATGGCCATGCGTGGCGTCCTTTCAAGGCAAAATTACATCGAGTGATCGTTCATGGTCATCGTAGGAAACATTTCTTCATTACGCAAACATGGACAAGATATGCAATGTTCAGGTCGTGGTGCCCAGCGCGCCCGACCTGATCCTCGACCTGCTGGTGGCCGACGGCGGCACGCTGAGTTCGCAGGCGCTGTGCCGCGCGGGCGCGCTCATGGGCATCGGCGAATCGACGCTGCGCGTGGGCCTGACGCGGCTGGCGGCCGACGGCAAGATCGCGCGCGGCGAGCGCGGCAGCTACATGCTCAACCGCGCGGGGCCGGCGCTGTCGCGCGCGGTCGACGACTGGCGCCACAAAGAGGCACAGGCCGTCGCCTGGCAGGGCGACTGGCTGGCCGTGCACGACGCGGGCGTGGCGCGCGCCGACAAGACCGCGTGGCGCCGCCACAGCCTGGCGCTGTCGTTACGCGGCTTCGCGGCGCTGCGGCCGGGGCTGCAGATCCGGCCCGACAACCTCGCGGGCGGCCTGGAGGCCGAGCGTACGCAGCTGGAGGCGCTGGGCCTGTCGGCGCATGCGCTGGTGTTTCGCATTGCCGACCTCGACGAGGCGGCGCGATCCGCGGCACGCAAGCTGTGGAACGTGCGCACGCTGGAGGCCGACAGCCGGCGCCTGCAGGCCGGGCTGGAGCGCAGCGAGAAGCGGCTGCGCACCCAGCCGCTGGAGGTAGCGGTGCGCGAGTCGCTGCTGCTGGGCCGCGCCGTGATCGCGCACCTGATCCGCGACCCGCTGCTGCCGGCCGAGCTCATGCCGACCGCGCCGCGCACGGCGCTGCTGGCCGCCACGCGCCGCTACCAGGACAAGGCGCGGCAGCTGTGGCGCAAGTGGCTGGCGCTGCCGTAGCAGCGGCCGCTCAATGCACGGTGTCCAGTTCGTCGAACTGGATCACGCCTTCCTTCATGACCAGCGGAATGTGTTCGCCCTGGCCCAGCAGGCAACCGACATCGCGCAGCGGGTTGCCGTCGACCACCAGGATGTCGGCCAGCGCGCCGGGCACCAGCCGGCCCAGGCGGTCGGCCATGCCCAGCACCTCGGCCCCCACCGTCGTTGCGCTGGCGATGGCTTCGGGCGCCGACAGCACCTCGGCGCGCAGGCGGAATTCGTCGCTCTGCAGGCGCTGCGATTCGCCCAGCAGGTCGGAGCCATAGCCCATCTTCACGCCCGCCGCCTTGTAGATCTCCAGCGAGCGCAGGCCGGCCTCGCGCACGCTGGCCACCTTGGCCACGCTTTCCGGCGGCAGGCCGAAGCTGGCGCCCTCGCCGGCCAGCGCGTCGTAGGTGACCAGCGTCGGCACCACATAGGCGCCGAGTTGCGCCATGAGTTCGGCCGTCGGTGCATCCACCAGGTTGCCGTGCTCGATGGTGCGCACGCCGCAGCGCACCGCGCGGGCAATGGCGGCGGCGGTGTAGGCGTGCGCCAGCACGTAGGTGCCGCGCGCCTGCGCCTCGGCCACGATGGCGCGGATCTCGTCCTCGCTGTAGCCGAAGGCGCCCACCGGATCGGTCGGCGAGGCCACGCCGCCGGAGGCCATGATCTTGATCTGGTCCGCGCCCATCTGCAGCTCTTCGCGCGCCGCTTTGCGCACGGCGTCCACGCCGTCGACCACGCGGGCCAGCGCGCCCACGCGCACGCAGGTGGCGCACACGCCGTCGTCGTTCAGGTAGTCGGCGCGCGCGCGCATGTCGCCATGGCCGCCGGTCTGGCTCAGCGCGCGGCCGGAGACGAACAGGCGCGGGCCCTGCGCCAGCCCGGCGTCGATAGCCTGCTTGAACGCGAAGCCCGCGCCGCCCGCGTCGCGCACCGTGGTGAAGCCGCGGCGCAGCATGCCGCGCAGCATGGGCACGCTGCGCAGGGTGATGAGCACGTTGGGCATGCGCACCTGCCGCGCGAGGTTGAGCTCTACCGCAATCACGTGCACGTGCAGGTCAATCAGGCCGGGCATCACGGTCTTGCCCTTCACGTCGATCACGCGCGCCGAGGCGCTGCGGATCGGCCTGTCGGACACCTCGCGGACCACGCCGTCCTCGACGAGGATGTGGTGATCTTCCAGCAGCGCGGGGCGCTGCGGGTCGAGCAGGTGGGCGTTCTTGAACAGTACGGCGGTGGTCGTCATGAAAGTGTCTCCTGTCGGGCGGTCAGTCCGTGGGGGCCATGAGGGCCGCCATTGCCAGTTGCGCGAACACGCGCGCAGTCTCGATGTGCTGCGTGCCGTACCAGCCGTCTGCCTCGTGCAGCAGGTTCAGCGTGCCCAGCGTCTCGCCGCGCCAGCGCAGCGGAATGTTTAGCACGCTGCGGCAGCCCAGCGATTCGATCAGCGCATGGTCGAAGAACACCTCGCGGATGTCGTCGGCCGTGCGGCCGATGTAAGGCAGGCCTTGCTGCATGACTTGCTGCATCCACGGCGAATCGGTGATCGGCTTGCGCCCGCCCACCGGGTAGGCCTCGCGCATGTTGGTGTAGATGCGCTCCGACTCGCGGGCCGCGCGGTGGTGGACCAGGATGGTGAAGAGCCGGTGGCCGATGGTGACGGCCAGTGCCTTGTCGATCGCGTCGAAGGTGGCCTGGGGTTGCCGCGTGTCGGCGTGCGCGCGCGCGACGGCCGACAGCGAGGTTTCTAGAAGGGTGGGTTGCATGGATCTGTTGCTTCAGGAAAGTTTGGCCGCCGCGATGTCTTCCAGCGAACGGCCGCGCGTCGGGATGCCCATGAAGGTGACAGCCGCCGCGCCCAGCAGCAGCACCGCCGTCGTCATGCCGAACACGCCCGCGAAGCCCAGCGCCGGGTAGATGTAGCCGACCAGGATCGGCGCCGTGATGCCGCCGATGCGCCCGATGGCCGATGCCAGGCCGGAGCCGGTCGCGCGCACTTGCGTCGGAAACACCTCGGGCGTGTAGGCGTAGACGCCCGCATACGTGCCGTTCATGAAGAAGGACAGCAGCACGCCCGCCGCCATGATCTGCCCGTCGCTGTGCGTGAAGGCCAGCCCCAGCGCCGAGATTCCGCCCAGCAGCATGTAGCTCACGATGGTGGCCTGCCGCCCGATCTTCTCGTTAAGCCACGCGGCCGAGAAGTAGCCGGGAATCTGTGCCAGGTAGATCACCAGCGAGTAGCCGAAGCTCTTGGTGATCGTCATGCCGTTCTGGATCAGCAGGCTGGGAATCCAGGTGAAGAACGAGTAGTAGCTGAAGGTGATCGACAGCCACATCAGCCAGGTCATGGTGCTGATGCGCAGCAGCCTGCGCGACACCAGCGTGGCGTAGTTCTTCAGCAGCCCGCCGCGGCTGTTGCTAGGCGGCGGCGCTGCCACGTCCTCGGCGTTGAGTGCGGGCAGCGCCAGGCCGCGCCGCACGGTGTCGGACTCCATCGCGTCCACCACCGTCTCGGCCTCGGCCTGCCGCCCCTGGCTTTCGAGCCAACGCGGGGACTCGGGCAGCGCGCGGCGCCACCACAGCAGCAACACCACCGGCATGGCCGTGATGAAGATGACGATGCGCCAGCCTTGCGCATGCGCCGGCACGATGAAGTAGCCCAGCAGCGCCGCCGCCACGAAGCCGAACGAGAAGAAGCCCGCCAGCGCGCCGGTGAAGGTGCCCCGGTAGCGCCGCGCCACGAACTCCGACAGGTAGGGCGCGATGATCGCGCTCTCGGCGCCGGCGCCGAAGCCGGCCACGATGCGCAGCGCGAGAAAGAGCGTCCAGTCGTTGACCATGCCGCTGAACAGCGAAGCCACGCAGTAGATCGCCAGAGCCGACATCATCACCTTGCGCCGCCCGATCAGGTCGCCGCAGGCGCCGGACACGAGTGCGCCGAAGAAGAAGCCGATGAAGTTCGCGCTGGCCAGCACGCCGATCTGCACGCTGCTCAGTCCCCATTCGGTGCGCAGCACCGGCAACACGAAGGCGATCACCGCGGCGTCCATTGCGTCGAAGGTGTAGCCCAGTCCTCCCATGAGGAGCAGGCGCCGATGGAAACCGGAGAACGGCAGGCGTTCGATGCGGGCCGACAACATGGTCATGTGAATCCCTCGACTTCGGTGGTGCGCTGAGACAGCGGTGAAGCGGCAGATCGTAGGATCACGGGGATATCACGACAAATTTATATGCGTTATTGTGTTTATTGATTTGGTGAATGACTGGGCCGCACGATGAACTACCGCAATGCCGATCTCAACCTGCTGAAGGTGTTCGAAGCCCTCATGACCGAAGGCAACGTCACCCGCGCCGCCAGCAAGCTGTCGCTGACCCAGCCTGCGGTCAGCAACGCATTGCGCCGGCTGCGCGACACCTTCGACGACCCGCTGTTCGTGCGCAGCGGCGCGGGCGTCAACCCGACCCGGCGCGCCATCGACCTGTGGGAGCCGCTGTCGCAGTCGCTGCATGCGATCCGCACGACGATGGATGTGGAGCGCTTCGACGCCCTGCGCAGCACGGCGAGCCTGAGCATCGCCATGTCCGACTACGTGTCGGCCATCGTGGTGCCCCGGCTGGCGGGCAAGCTCAGCAAGGTCGCGCCGTCGATGCAGATCCACGCCATTCCGAACACGCTGGTGGACTTCGGCCCGGTGCTGGCCGACAACAAGGCCGACTTCGCGATCAGCGTCTACAACGAAGAGGTGCAGCGTCCGGCCTTCCTCAAGTCGCGCGCGCTGTGGTCGCCCGATTTCGTCTGTTTCATGCGCACGGGGCATCCGCTGGCGCGGCTGGAACGGCTGCCGCTGAAGAAATTCCTGGCCGCGCGCCATGTGGACGTGAGCCTGCCCGGCAAGACCACGCCGACGTACGACCTGTTCCTGCGCAGCCGCGGGCTGCAGCGCAACATCGTCGCGACGGTGAACCACTATGGCGCTGCCTACGAGGTGGTGCGCCGCTCCGACCTGATCGCGGTGCTGCCCTGGTCCGAGGGCCTGGGGCCCTCGCGCCTTGCCGGCCTGCGCAAGCTGCCCGTTCCGCTCGAAGCGCCGCCGCGCGTCATCGAGCTGTTCTGGCACCAGCGGCACGAGACCTCCGGGCTGCACCAGTGGCTGAAGAACACCTTGCTGGAGATGTTCGAGCAGGCCTGAATGCCTAACCGCCCACGCGTATCACCTGTGTGTCGCCAGGCGTGCGCGCATGCAGCCGCGCCACCTCGGCCGCGCGCCGCGTGAGCACGGCGCGCTGGTTGATGTAGCCCTTGTCGGTGATCTCGCCCGCGTCCAGGCTCGGCGGCTGCGCCAGCACCAGCGCGCAGGCCGGGCACTGCGAGGAGCCCGCGCCTTCGTCGCGCAGCGTGCGCAGCATGCCGGCGATGCGCTCCTGCAGGGCCTCGGGCGACAACGCCGCCGCCTGGGGGCTCGGAAACACCAGCATGCCGATCTCGTCGCGGTCGTGGCCGGTGAGCACCACGTCCTGCGCATGCGGCGCGAGCAGCGACACCAGCTTCACGCGCAGCGTGCCCACCGACACCCAGGTGCCGGTCGAAAGCTTGAAGTCTTCCGCCACGCGGCCGTTGAAGATCACGCCGTGCGCAGGTTCGAGCGGGTTCGCAAGGAAGCCGGCGTCGCCGATGCGGTAGTAGCCCTCTTCGTCGAAGGCCTGCGCCGTTTCGCGCGGTGCGTCGCGGTAGCCGGGGAACACCGAGACGCCCTTGACGCGCATCTCCAGCTTCTCGCCGTTGGGCACGAACTTCAGCTCCAGCCCCGGCAGCGGCGCGCCGATGCAGCCGGCGCCGTCGAGCTTCCAGTGCGCGGAGGTGATGGCGGGCGAAGTCTCTGTCGCGCCCCACGAGGTGGTGAGCCACAGCGGCCGGGTAGGGCGCACGCGCGTGGCCACGGCTTCGAGCCGTTGCCACGTGGAGGGCGCGAGCGCCGCCGCCGCGTAGAAGGCCAGCCGCAAGCGGGAGAACACCTCGGTGGCCAGCGCGTCGTCGGCTTCCAGGTACGGCAGCAGCATGTCGAAGCCGCGCGGCACGTTGAACAGCAGCGTGGGCTTCACCTCGCGCAGGTTGCGCACCGTCTTGTCGATCAGGCCCGGCGCGGGCCGGCCCTCGTCGATGTAGAGCGCGCCGCCGTGGCACAGCACCATGTGCAGGTTGTGGTTGCCGCCGAAGGTGTGGCTCCATGGCAGCCAGTCGACCAGCACCGGCGTTTCGTGCGCGAGAAAGCGCCAGGTCTGCGCCATCATCTGCTGGTTGGCGCAGAGCATGCGGTGCGTGTTGACGACGACCTTGGGCTTGCCGGTGGAGCCGGAGGTCAGCAGGTACTTGGCGTGCGTGTCGGGCAGCACGGCGGCGAAGGCCTGCATGACGGCGGGTGTCTCGTTCACCGCAAGCATCTGGTCGAACGCCATCGAACCGGGGCGCGCATCGGCATTGCGGCTGAACACCGTGACCGCCTCGACCCCGCAACCTTCGAGCGAACCGCCATAGACCCTGGCGTCCGATGCGTAGATGAGCGCCGGCTTCAGCGCCTGCAGCATGCCGTGCAGCCGCGACGGGTCTTTGGTCATGCGCGAGTAGGCGCTCGACAGCGAGCACGCGGTGCGGCCGATGTGCATTGCCGCGAGCATCAGCACCGCGTGGTCGATCGCGTTGTCCGAGAGGATCACGACCGGCTGGCCCGCCGGCAGGTTCATGTCCAGCAGCGCCTGCGCCACCGCGCCCACTGCTTGCCGCAGCGCGCGGTAGTCGAGCTTGCGCCAGCCTTCGCCGCTCTCGTCGCGTTCGGCGAAAGCCAGTGCGTCGGGCGTCTCGCGCGCCCAGCGCTCGACCCACTCGCCGATGCAACGCGCATAGGGCTTCAGCGCCATCGGCGAGCGCAGCGCGAACGAGCCGTCGTCGAAGTCGATGCGCACGGTGCGGGGTGGGGCGATCAGGCTTTCATCGAGGAGGAAGTCGGTCATTTGTATGTTCCGTTTTTTTCGGGGCGCTGTTGTTCAGGGCGTGTGCACAGGACACCGGGTACACACCGAACGCGGCGCTTGTGCGGGCCGATCAACGACCGGCGAGCAACGGTCACGCTGATGGGGTGCCTTGCGCAGCGAAACAAAGGAGGAGGTGCGGTAGCCCGCAGGCCGGGGGACATTCGCGGAGCAAGGCACCCCGTCGGCGTGATCGCACCCCGAACAGGACATCCGGCGCACAACAAGGCTCTATTCAGTCGAGCTTGCCGCTATCGGCCTTCGCGCGAATCAGGTCTAACAGCAGGGTGTCGCGGGCCGATTCGAGGTCGCCGACCCGGCGTGCGCTCAGTTCCTCGGCCACGCCCTGCGCCACCTTCTGCTTGAGCGCCGCAGTCATCGACGGCGCGCCCAGGTCCTTCCACCAGTCCTCGATCGGCCCGCCCAGGTGTGCGAGCACATGCTCAATGCCGCCCGCGCCACCCGAGAGGTGCAGGTTCATGAACGGCCCCATCACCGCCCAGCGCAGGCCGGGCCCGTGCGCGATGGCCGTGTCGATGTCGGCCACGCTCGCCACGCCTTCGTTCACCAGGTGGAAAGCCTCGCGCCACAGCGCCGCCTGCAGCCGGTTCGCGATGTGGCCCTTGACCTCGCGCTTCACGTGGATCGGCCGCTTGCCGATGGCTGCGTAGAACGCCATCGTGCGTTCGATGACCTCGGCCGAGGTCTGCTCGCCGCCGATCACTTCCACCAGCGGAATCAGGTGCGGCGGGTTGAACGGGTGCCCCAGCACCACGCGCCGCGGATGCGCGCAGCCCGACTGCACGCCGCTGATCGCCAGGCCCGACGAACTCGACGCGAGGATGGCGTCGGGCGGCGCCGCCGCGTCCATGCGGCGGAACAGGTCGATCTTGAAGTCCATGCGCTCGGGCCCGTTCTCCTGCACGAAGTCGGCCACGGACACGGCATCTTCCAGGCTGTCGTGAAAGCGCAGCCGGTCGATGGACGCGCCTTCGGACAAACCGAAGCGCTCCAGCGTCGGCCAGTGCTGCGCCACCGCCGCGCGCAGCCGCTCCTCGGCGCCGGGCGAGGGGTCGGTCGCGTTCACGTCGAGCCCGTGCGCCAGGAAGTAGGCGGCCCAGCTCGCGCCGATCACGCCGGTGCCGACCACCGCCACGCGCTTCACGCTCGAAAAAGAAGATCCCATGCTCATGTCGATTTCCACCGCGCGCAGCGGCTCTCCGCCCTGGTCGTCCATGCGGCCTCGCCGCGGATCGGCTCGACCACCTTGTAATAGTCCCACGGCTCCTTCGACTCGGCCGGGGTCTTCACCTGCATCAGGTGCATGTCGTGCACCATCAGTCCGTCGTCGCGCAGCCAGCCGCCCTTGACGAACATGTCATTGAACTTCGTCTTGCGCAATTGCGCCATCACCTTGTCGGCGTCGTCGCTGCCCGCGGCCTTCACGGCCTGCAGGTATTGCAGCGCGGCCGAGTAGTCGCCGGCGTGGAACGACGAGGGCATGCGCTTGTGCTTGTCGAAGAAGCGGCGCGCCCACTCGCGCGACTCGGGGCCCTGGTTCCAGTACCAGCTGTCGGTGAGGTACATGCCCTGCGAGGTCTTCAGGCCCAGCGCGTGCACGTCGTTGATGGTGATGATCATGCCGGCCAGCTTCATGTTCTTGCCGAGGCCGAACTCCGCCGCCGACTTGATGGCGTTCACCGTGTCGCCGCCCGCGTTGGCCAGCGCCAGCACCTGCGCCTTCGAGCTTTGCGCCTGCAGCATGAACGACGAGAAATCGCTCGCGCCCAGCGGGTGCTTCACCGAGCCCGCCACCGTGCCGCCGCTGGCCAGCACGGTCTTGGTGGCGTCGGTCTGCAGTGCCGCGCCGAAGGCGTAGTCGGCCGCCACGAAATACCAGCTCTTGCCGCCGGCCTTGACCACCGCGCTGGCGGTGCCGCGTGCCATGGCCACGGTGTCGTAGGCGTAGTGCACGGTGTAGGGCGAGCAGTACTCGTTGGTGAGGCTCGAGGCCCCCGAGCCCACCACGAAGTACGGCTTCTTCTTGTCGGCCGCCACGCCCGCCATGGCAATGGCCGCGCCCGAGTTGACGCCGCCGATCAGCATGTCGACCTTCTGCACGTCGAACCACTCGCGCGCCTTGGCGGCGGCGATGTCGGGCTTGTTCTGGTGGTCGGCCGTGACCAGCTCGATCTTCTTGCCGCCGATGGCGCCGCCCATGTCGGCGATGGCCATGCGGATGGCCTCGGCGCCGGCGGGGCCGTCGTAGTCGCGGTACAGGCCCGACATGTCGCTGATGAAGCCGATGCGGATCACGTCGTCGGACACCTGGGCCCAGGCGCCGGCCGAGAAGGCGGCGCCCAGCGCGAGGGCCAGGGCGGTGCGGGAAATGTTCATGCGTGTTGTCTCCGTTCGTTGTCGTTGTCGTTGTTGTCCTTGCGTGCCGTCAGCCGGGCGCGAACTCGGGGCGCGGCGTGCCCACGCGCGGCAGGCCCATCATCTGGCGCGCCTCGGCCGGCGTGGCCACTTCCATGTCGAGCTCGCGGATCACGCGCACGATGCGCTCGGTGAGCTGCACGTTGGTGGCCAGCTCGCCGTGGCGGAAGTAGAGGTTGTCTTCCAGGCCCACGCGCGCATGGCCGCCCAGCAGCAGCGCCGCCACGTTAGCCTCCAGCTGCGACATGCCGATGCCGCTCACGCCGAAGATGGCGCCCTTGGGCAGCGTGTCGACCATCATCTGCAGGTTGCGCGGCGAGTACGGCATCGCGTTCTGGAAGTTGCGGTGCACGTTCATCACGAGGTTGATGAAGTAGGGCTCGTCGTCCCAGCCTTCCTCGATCAGCGTGGTCGTGTCCTGCAGGATGTGCGTGGGGCTGAACACCTCCCACTCGGGCTTGATGCCGCGCGCCTTCATGCCGGCGGCCAGTTCGCGGCCGCGCGTCAGGGGCGTGTCCATCAGGATCTGCTTGCCTTCGAAGCTCAGGTTCAGCGTGGTGGCGTCGAGCGTGCACATCTCGGCGCCGGCGTCCATGCCCTTGATGCGTTCTTCCCAGGCAATTTCCCAGCGGTCTCCGGCCAGCGGTTTGACCATGTCGCCGTGCACGCCGCCGCCGGTGGAGTTGTTGATGACGATGTCGCTGCCGCCCGCGCGGATGCGGGTGTTGATGTCGCGGTACACGTCGGCGTTGCAGGTGGCGCCGTCGTCGGGGCGGCGCGCGTGGATAGCCACCACGCTGGCGCCGGCGTTCCAGCAGCGCAGCACGTCGGCCGCGATTTCGGCGGGCTGGGTGGGGAGGTGGGGGTTCTGCGACTTGTGCGCCATGCCGCCGGTGGGGGCGATGGTCACGATCACTTTGCGCTTCGACATGCTCGGGAACTCCTGGTGTCTTTCATGGGGGCGCGCCATTATTTTTGGAGGCGCCGCCGCACTCAGTCATCGCGACGACATTTGGGGGCAGGGTTTACCTGCGCCAGCGGCTAAAGTTGCCCTGCCTTCCTTCCACAACATCCAAGCCAAGGAGCAGCGTCCATGAAATTCCTGCCTTTCGTCCTGGCGGGCTTCGCCGTGTTGGCATCGACACTGGCCGCCGCGCAGCCGGGGCCCGCCGCAACCTGCGCGGCCAAGCGCGAAGCCATCGGGCGCGACATCGAGGCGGCCAAGGCCGAAGGCCAGCCCCACCGCGTGCGCGGGCTGGAGCGCGCGCTGGCCGAAGTGCGCCGCAACTGCAGCGACGCGAAGCTGGCCGCCGAGCACCAGCAGCGCGTGCGCAGCCAGGAACGCAAGGTGACGCAGCGCGAGCGCGACCTGAAGGAAGCACAGCGCAAGGGCGATGCCGACAAGATCGCGCGGCGCGAAGACAAGCTGCGCGAGGCGCAGGCCGAGCTGCAGCGAGTCAAGGACCTGCCTTGATTGCCCGTTGCCGCCGCGTGCCTTGAAAGACCCATGCCCACGACCAAGCAACCCCTTCAGCACGCCTCGCTGACCATTCCGCAGCTGCTGCAGGGCTCGGCCTGGTTTCCGCTGCTCGACGTGGCGGCGGGCGAGCGCGTGCTCGACGAGATGCGCGAGGTCGAGGTGGCCGCCGGCGCCGCGCTGTGCCGGCGCGGCGACACGCCCGCGCACTGGTACGGCACGCTCGAAGGCTTGCTCAAGTGGTCGATCACCTCGAGCGACGGGCGCTCGGTGACGCTGGGCGGGCTGTCGGTGGGCAGCTGGTTCGGCGAGGGCACGCTGCTGCGCGCGCTGCCGCGCTCGGCCGACATCATCGCGCTGCGCCCCAGCCGCGTGGCGCAGCTGCCGCTGGAGACCTTCGAGTGGCTGCACCGCACGCAGCGCGGCTTCGATCACTTCTTGCTGCAGCAGATCAACGAGCGGCTGCACTGGTTCATGGGCAGCTACGCGGCGCACCGGCTGCTCGATGCGGACAGCCAGGTGGCGCGCGCGCTGGCGGGGCTGTTCCACCCGTGGCTGCATCCGGGCAGCGAGCCGCATCTGCAGACGTCGCAGGAGGAGATCGCCAACCTGTCGGGCGTGTCCAGGCAGCGATGCAATGCGGCGCTGAACCGGTTGAAGGAGGCGGGGTTCCTGCGCATCGAGTACGGGGGGATCACCGTGATCGATCTCGAGGGGCTGCGCCGGTTCATCAGCGAGTGACGATGACTTGCTCCCTCTCCCGCACGCGGGAGAGGGAGCAAGACCAGCTCAGCGCGTGTGGTGCGAGGGCGCGCGCTCGTACACCGGCGTGTCGATCCCTTCCATGCGCGCCTTCAGCTGCAGCGCCAGGAACTGCGAGTAGTGCCGCGACTGGTGCAGGTTGCCGCCGTGGAACCACAGGTTGTCGACCTGCGTGGGCTTCCACATGTTGCGCAGCTCGCCTTCCCACGGGCCCGGGTCCTTGGGCGTGTCGGAGCCCAGGCCCCAGCACTTGCCGACCTTGTCGGCGATCTCGGGCGAGATCAGGTCGGCGAGCCAGCCGTTCATCGAGCCGTAGCCCGTGGCATACACCAGCAGGTCGGCCGGCAGCTGCGTGCCGTCGGTCAGCGTCACCGAGCGTTCGTTCACGCGTTCGATGTTCACGCCGCTCTTCAGGTGGATGCTGCCGTTGGCCACCAGCTCCGAGGCGCCCACGTCGATGTAGTAGCCCGAGCCGCGCCGCAGGTACTTCATGAAGAGGCCCGAGCCGTCGACCCCGAAGTCCAGCAGGAAGCCGGCTTTCTCGAGCCGCGCGTACAGGTCGGCATCGCGCTTCTTCATCTCGTCGTACACCGGTATGTGGAAGGTGTGCATGATCTTGTAGGGCACCGACGCGAAGATCAGATCGCCCTTGTGGTGGTCGATGCCGCTTTTCACCGCCTGCTCCGAATAGAGGCCGCCCAGCGCGAGCTCCATCAGCGACTGCGAGGGCGCGATGTGCGTCGACGAGCGCTGGATCATCGTCACGTCCGCGCCGTGCTCCCACAGCGCCGCGCAGATGTCGTGCGCCGAGTTGTTCGAGCCCAGCACCACGCACTTCTTGCCCGCATAGGCCTCGGGGCCGGGGTGCTGGCTGGAGTGATGCTGGTCGCCCTTGAAGTTCTCGGCGCCCGCCACCTTCGGCACGTTGGGGTAGCCCGAGACGCCCATCGCGAACACCAGCTGCCTGGGCCGCAGCACCACCGTCTGGCCCTCGCGCTCGACCGTCACCTCCCAGCGCTGCGTGGCTTCGTCGAAGCGCGCGTTCTTCGCCTGGGTGGAGCTCCAGTAGTTGAGCTCCATGATCTTCGTGTACATCTCGAGCCAGTCGCCGATCTTGTCCTTGGGCGCGAACACCGGCCAGTCGTCGGGGAAGGGCATGTAGGGCAGGTGGTCGTACCAGACCGGGTCGTGCAGGCACAGCGACTTGTAGCGCTTGCGCCAGGAGTCGCCGGCCTTGGCGTTTCGCTCCACGATGATCGTCGGCACCCCCAGCCGCCGCAGCCGCGCGCCCAGCGCGATGCCGCCCTGGCCGCCGCCGATGATCACCACCTCGGGCTGCTCGGTGTATCCCAGCGCGGCTTCTTCGTCGCGGCGCTTCTCGAGCCAGTTCTTGCGGCCCTTGTGCACGCCGTGTTCCGCGCCCTTGACGCGGTTGTCGCCCGTTTTCTCTTCGAAGCCTTTGAGCTCGGTCATGGTGGTGAGCAGGGTCCAGGCTTTGCCGTTGCGCAGCCTGAGGTGGCCGCGACCGCGCGCCACCCGCGTCTCGAAGGTGAACCACGCATCGACCACGCCGTCGGCCTCGGTCGCTTCGCCCTCCACGGCAAAGGCCGTGGGCTGCGTGTCGGCCAGGCGCGCCTGCAGCATCGCGCGGATGGCGTCCGGGCCTTCCTGCGTGCGGATGTTCCAGGTGAAGGCCACGAGGTCGCGCCAGAAGCCGTCGGGCTCGAACAGCGAAACGGCCGCGTCGATGTCGCCCCGCGCGAGCGCGGCGGCGAAGTCGGCAAGCCATTGGGAAGCGGCCCGGGTGGGGCCGGTGGTCGGGTCTGTCATTGCATGTCTCCGTAGCGTCGTTGAGGGATGCGCGGCGAGGCGCATGGCGGGTTGCGCAGCTTTCGTGCCGTGCTGACGACGACCGGAAATCAATGACTTGGCGGGGTTTTTGTCGCAGTGCCCGAGGACCGTCGCATGCAGTTCGCGACGGTTGCGCGACAGAGGTGAGACACGTCGGCTTTCTTGTTTCTCTCGAAGAGAAGACTTTGGATTTAACTTTGAACGGCTGGCTGGGCCAAAGCTCAGGTGTTGTGGCGCATCAACCACTCTTTCAGTTTGCTTTCAATTTCAAAACCGAAGGTCTAGTTACATTTCTAAGAGACCTTCGGCTTGGCCGGGGGCGCATCTGCATCAATAGAGTGAAGAGGGACAAATGAGGAAAAGCATTGGAACCGCGTTCGCCGCGGTGTTGGTCTTGGGTCTGGCCGGTTGCGGCGGTGGAGGAGGCGGAGGAGGTGGTGCCGGGATCCCATTTCTGCCGGTGGCGCCGGCTCCGGCACCGGTGGCCGAACTGAAGCTGGTCATTGAAGTGGGCGGTGCCTCGGCACTCCCGGACAGTGACTCCGGCAACTACAGCACCGTTCCGGGCCGTCAGGTGGTCGTGCGAGCCAGTGACAATGTCACGTGGAGCGGCAACTCCGATGGCAATCAGATCACACGCACCGATGTCGAGGCCCCTCCCACGCTGCTGAACACGCGTTTTGCCAACAGCAGCAAGACCACCGCGGGCAACTACACGCTGGTGGCCCGCACGTCCGACGGGCGCACGAAGCAAGTGACCTTCGCCGTCAAGACGGGCGACTACCGCAACGGCGACTACACGGTGTTTGCGGCCAACGGCTCGCGCCAGAAGCTGAGCATCAACTTCGACCAGTCGATCTTCGCTCTCGATGGCGCTGTCGTGACCGGGATTGGCGGTGGAATCACGCCGCCGGCTTCGCCCGGCGACGCCTGGGCTTTCACCGGCGGCGTTGTGACCGTCCCGGGGGCGGCGACGTTCAGGCCGCTGGTCGATACGGTGGTCGGCGGCTTCCCGTTCGCCGTGCCGTTCTCGGATCCGGTCACCCGCACCGACTTTGCGTTTGTCGCAGCGCGTGCACTCGTCACCACCCAGGCCAGCCTGGACGGCACGTACAACCGCTTTCGCATCGACGCCACGGCTTCGGGTCGTGAGTCAACGATTGGACAGATCCAGGTTTCCGGCGGCGGAACGGTGATGAAGCAATGCACGGGTATCAAGGTTCTCCGCATCAGCGACTGCCCGGCGGCGCAACTGGTGACGAGCACGGTCTCGGCCGGCAGCGAGAGCGGAATGTGGAACCTGAAGAACTCCGACGGCATCGTGTTCGGCGCCTTCGCGATTGCCAGGATCGATGGCGACAACGTGTACCTGTCCGCAGGCACCTCGGGCACGCTCCCCACCACGCAGCAGCTTGCCATCGGCGTGCCTGAAGCGCCGTCCTACCCTGCTTTCCTGAGCGACGGCTGGTCGACCAAGGGCACGCTCGACACATCGACCGTGACCCCGTCGGACTACAAGTTGGTGTCGGGTGCGTCGACGACCAACCTCGTGCTGAGCACGGTCGCGCCTGACGCTCCGACCGGCATGCGTTTCGGCACCGACGGGACCGATGGCTACTTCGCCATGCGCTCGAACCGGCTCGAAGTGCTGGTCGGCGCGCGCGGCAAGGCGCCCACTCAGGGTTATCTGCATCTGGGCGTCGTCAGGTAAGAGCTGTGCTCTGACAGAGCCAGAGCCCGCGACATCTTCACAGGTGCCGCGGGCTTTTTTCATAGGCGGCACCTACTTCCGCTGCGGCGGCGCAACGGCGTGGCGCCTCATGTGGCGATACACGGTTGCGCGGCTGACGCCCAGTTCCTCGGCTGCGAGCGCTACATGCCAGCGATGGCGTTGCAGGGCGTCACGCAGGCGGGCAATGCCGGTTTCTTCTTGTGGTGGCGTGCCATTGTTGTGTATCGGTGCGGGCACTGCAGGCGTTGCCGCTTGCATCGACCTGGCAGCCCGCGAGGGAAACTGGAGGTCGTTCGCATGCACCTCGCCATCGGTGCACAACGCCAACGCCAGCCGCAACACATTCCGCAGCTCCCGCAGATTGCCCGGCCAGTCGTGCGCCAGCAGTTGCCGCATCGCCTCTTCAGACAGCCGCGCCGACGAAGCCATTGCCGCGGCTTCCTCGTTGAACATCCCCTCGATCAGATAGCGCATGTCACCGCGTTCGCGCAGCGGCGGCAGCTTCAGCACCGCGCCGCACAGGCGGTAGTACAGGTCCTCGCGAAAGCGCCCGGCCGCGACCAGCGCCGACAGGTCGCGGTGCGTGGCCGCCACCACGGCAAGGTCCACCCGCTGCGGCGACTCGGCCCCCAGCGGCAGCACCTCGCCTTCGGACAGCACGCGCAGCAGCCGCGTCTGCAGCGCCATCGGCATGTCGCCGATCTCGTCGAGGAACAGCGTGCCCCTGTCGGCCTGCGCGATCAGGCCCTTCATGCCCTTGGCACGCCCGCCCGTGAAGCTGCCGGGCGTGTAGCCGAACAGCTCGCTCTCGATCAGCGAATCGGGAATGGCCGCGCAGTTCACCGCCACGAAGGGCATCGCCGCGCGGCTGCTCGCGCCGTGCAGCGCGCGCGCCAGCACCTCCTTGCCGCTGCCGGTCTCGCCCTCGACCAGCACGTGGATGCCGCGGTCGACCAGGCGGCGCGCTTGCGCGAGCAGCTTCTGCATGGCCGGGTCGTCGCCGGCGATGCGTTCGAGCGACGGCAGGCGATCGGAAGGGCGCGCGTTCGGCGCGGCGGTTGCCGGCGGCGCGGTGGGCGCTCTGGGCGCACGCCGCACGCGCGGTGCCAGCAGCGACGCGTGGTACTCGCCGCCGCCGGGCAGCAGCACCGTGTGCGCGAAAGGCATCAGTGCCGACGCACCGCCATTGCCGATGCGCCAGATCGCGTCCATCGGCATATGCAGCAGCTCCGACACCGCGCCGCTCAGCGCCCGCCCGGCAAAGGCCTGCCGCGCGCCGCCGTTGGCGCCTGCCAGCGTGCCGCCGTCGTCGAAGGCCAGCATCACCTCGCCCGCCACGTCGACCAGCCCGAAGGCGCTGCCCAGCCGCAGGATCCAGTGGCCGCGAAAGTTGCGCAAAAAATCGGCGTCCTCGATCATCCGCGCGTACATCGACACCAGGTGCCGCACCAGGTGCTGGCTCTCCTTGGCCTCGGGCGAGCGCAGCGCCGACACGTCCAGGATGGCCGTGAGCTTGCCGCTGTGGTCGAACAGCGGCGCGGTGGTGCAGGTGAGCGCGATGTGCGTGGCGTCGAAGTGCTCTGTCTGGTGGCAGGTCATCGGCTGCCGCTCGATCAGGCAGGTGCCCACGCCGCAGGTGCCGGCGTGCGCCTCGTTCCAGTCGGCGCCCAGGTACAGGCCCGCCTTGCGCAACTGGTCGTCCCATGCGGGGTTGCCGATGTAGTCGACCGTGATGCCCTCGGCGTCGGTCAGCAGCACCATGTAGCCCAGGTCGGCCACGCGGCGGTAGATGTCTTCCATGCCCGCGCGCGCGGCGCGCAGGAAGTGCTCGAGCTGCTGCTGGTGCGCGCGCACCTCCTGCGCGGGCAGGATGCGCGCGGGGCTCGGCTTCGACGGGTCGAGGCCGTGGTCGCGTACGCAGCGCGCCCACGACTTGTGCACCAGGCTCGCCGCCGGATCGGCCAGCAGCGCCGCGCCGGTGGTGATCGAGTAGACGTTGTCGATGTGACGCGACTGCAGGGAAGTCATGCTGAACCTCGCGGTGCCCGGACAGCCGGACATCATTCGGCTGTCGCACTGTCGCGGGACAGAGGTGAAACCCGGTGGCGTCACGGTTTCGGGTTACGCTTTTCGCCGACGTACAACAAACGGCAACAGCTTTATTCACCATGACCGCCGCGACACACGAATTCACCCTCTTCGCCGACTACTTCCAGTTCTACATCCAGGACGAACTCGCCGAAGGCGACCTGTCCGATGCATGGACCGACGAGGCCGTCGAGCGCATGCTGGCCGTCGAGGACGGCGTCGTCGGCATCGGCACCGTGCGCAACATGGACGTGCCCGTGACCGTCGAGATCCTCGATGCGCCGCCGCCGCTGGACGCCGACCGGTGGGCGCATGTCGTCGAATGCACGCTGGTGGCGCGCAGCCCGAAGCTCGCGATCGCCGGCTGCACCGACTACTTTCCCGACGCCGCGCGCATTCCCGTGGCGCCCGGAACCTACCGCCTGCGCGCCTGCTTCGCGGGGCTCGACACGCTCTCGGAAGACGGGCTCGAAGGCAACGACCGCTACCACCTGCAGCTCTGGCCGGCGCCGGCCGTCGAGGTCACGGTCGTGAAGCAGCGCGCGGGCTGAGCGGCCCGGGCCTCACACGCCCAGCAATTCCTCCAGCGCCTGCGGCTCGCCCAGCAACTCCGCCGACGCCCCATGCCGCACGATCTGCCCCTTCTCCATCACCACCGCCAGGTCGGTGTGCGCCAGCACCTTGCGGTAGTCGCGATCGACGATCAGCGTGGCGATGCCCGTCGCGCGGATCTCGCCGATCACGCGCCAGATCTCCGCCACGATCAGCGGCGCCAGGCCTTCGGTGGCTTCATCGAGGATCAAGAGGCGCGGGTTGGTCATGAGCGCGCGGCCGATCGACAGCATCTGCTGCTCGCCGCCCGACAGCTGCTGGCCGCCGTTCGACAGCCGCTCCGACAGGCGCGGGAAGGTCGCCATCACGCGGTCGAAGGTCCACTCGCGCCGGCCGTCGATGCCGGCGCGTTCGCTCATCACGAGGTTCTCGCGCACCGACAGGTTGGGAAAGATGCCGCGCCCTTCGGGCACGTAGCCGATGCCCAGCCGCGCCATTTTCTCGGGCGGCAGGCCGGTGACGGTGCGGCCGTCGACCTGCACTTCGCCCGACGCGGGGCGCACGTAGCCCATCATCGTGCGGATCAGCGTGGTCTTGCCCATGCCGTTGCGCCCGAGCAGGCCGACCGACGTGGCCGCCGGAATGCCGGCATGCACGCCGCGCAGGATGTGGCTGTTGCCGTAGTAGGTGTTGAGGTCGCGAACGATCAGCATCAGTGGTGCTCCTCGCCCAGGTAGGCGGTGCGGACCTCGGGGTTCTCGCGGATCTCCTGCGGGTTGCCGGTGGCGATGACGGTGCCGTTCACCATCACGGTGATGCGGTCGGCAATGCGGAACACGGCGTCCATGTCGTGCTCCACCAGCAGGATGGCGTGCGTGGCCTTCAGCCGCGCGAGCAGCGTGAGCATGCGGTCGGTTTCCTCGGCGCCCATGCCCGCGAGCGGTTCGTCCAGCAGCAGCACGCGCGGGTTGGTGGCCAGGCACATGGCCACCTCGAGCTGGCGTTGCGCGCCGTGGCTCATGGTGCCGGCGATGCGCAGCGCCTCGCTCGCCAGGCCCGCGGCCTCGAGCGCCGCATGGGCCGATGCATTGCTCGCGGCGCAGTGCTGCGACGACTGCCAGAGCGCCCACGGCTTCGCGTTCGCGGCCTGCGCGGCGAGGCGGCAGTTCTCGTGCACGCTGAACTCCGGGAAGATGGTCGTGCGCTGGTAGCTGCGGCCCACGCCGTCGCGCGCGCGCTTCGACTGGGCGCGGCGCGTGATGTCCACGCCGTCCAGGCGGATGCGGCCTTCGGAGGCCTCGATCTCGCCGGACAGCATGTTGATGAGCGTCGACTTGCCGGCGCCGTTGGTGCCGATCACCGCGTGGACTTCGCCGATGTGCAGGTCGAGCGTGACGGCGTTGACGGCGGTGAGGCCGCCGAAACGGCGCGTGAGTTTTTCGACGGAGAGCAGGGCGTTCATGGTTTTGCTCCTTCCCCTTCCGGGGGAAGGTTGGGATGGGGGCGAGCGGCCTCGGTTGCCGCGCGGCGTTGGAGGCCGTGTGCCCCCACCCCCGCCCTCCCCCGGGAGGGGAGGGAGCAAGTCAGCAGACCGGTCATGCGGCCTCCTTGGGCGACAGCCGCTTGACCAGGCCGATCAGCCCCTTCGGCAGCAGCGCCACGAACACGATGATCGTGAGGCCCAGCGTCAGTTGCCAGTGGTCCGCCAACGGACCCATCACCGCATGCGTCGAGAAGATTTCCTTGAGCAGCGTGAACGCGATCGCGCCGATCACCGCGCCGCGCAAATGGCCCATGCCGCCGAGGATCACCATCAGCAGCACCTCGCCCGAGTTGTGCCATGCCATCAGCTCCGGGTTGACCACGCCGTCGCGCGAGGCCAGCAAGAAACCCGCGAGCCCGGCCAGCGCCCCCGCCAGCACGAAGGCCGCGAGCTTGTAGCCGTACACCGAGAACCCGGCCGCGCGCATGCGCTGCTCGTTCACGCGAATGCCCGCCAGCGCCGCGCCGAAGCGCGAGCGGCGAACCAGTGCCAGCAGCCCGTAGGTGAACACCAGCGACGCCAGCACCACGTAGAACAGCACGGTGCGGTTCTCCAGGTCGAGCGCGCCGATGGCGGGCCGCACATACATGTAGATGCCGTCGCTGCCGCCGCCGACCTTGGTGTCGTGGAACACGAAGAAAGCCATCTGCGCGAAGGCCAGCGTCACCATGATGAAGTACACGCCGCGCGTGCGCAGGCTCAGTGCGCCCACGAACAGCGCATAGAGCGCCGCCGCGCCCATGGCCAGCGGCAGCAGCAGCGCGAAGTTGCCGCCGTCGCTGCCCGAGGCCAGCACGGTCACGTACGCGCCGATGCCGTAGAACGCCGCATGGCCCAGGCTCACGAGGCCGGTCATGCCGACCAGCAGCTCCAGGCTCAGCGCGAAGATCGACAGGATCATGATCTTCACGACGAAGTCCGACGCGTAGTTGCCCATCAGCGGGCCCGCGATGCCGACCACGACCGCGCAGGCCACGGGCAGCAGGAAAGCGCCGCGCTTCATGGCCGCCTCCCCATCAGCCCTTCGGGCTTCCAGATCAGCACGATGGCCATCAGCAGGTAGATGCCAATGCCGCTCAGGTCCGCGAAGAACACCTTGCCGAAGGTGTCGACGAAACCCACCAGCAGCGACGCCACCAGCGCCCCCGTGATCGAGCCGATGCCGCCGATCACCACCAGCACGAAGCAGATGATGAGCACGCTCGCGCCCATGTTGGGGTACACCGACGACATGGGCGCGGCGATCATGCCGGCCAGCGCCGCCAGCGCCACGCCGGCCGCGAACACGATGCGGTAGAGCCGCTTCACGTCGATGCCCAGGCCGCGCACCATGTCGCGGTTGCTCGCGCCGGCGCGGATCATCATGCCCAGCCGCGTGCGGTTGACCACCCAGTACAGGCCCACGGCCAGCACGATGCAGGCGGCCGACGCGAACAGCCGATACCACGGGTAGCTCATGACGCTGCCCAGCGCGAAGCTGCCGTCGAGCCATGCGGGCACCTTCACGCCGTGCACGTCGTTGCCCACGAGGATGGAGCGCAGCTCCTCGAACACCAGGATGAGCCCGTAGGTCATGAGCACCTGCTGCAGGTGGTCACGCTGGTAGAGGTAGCTGAAGAAGGCCCATTCGAGCAGGTAGCCGAACACGGCCGCCAGCACCACGCCGGCCACCAGCATCAGCAGGAACTGGTCGCCGAACAGCGGCGCGAGCGCGAACGCCATGTACGCGCCGATCATGTAGAAGCTGCCGTGGGCGAGGTTGATGACGCCCATGATCCCGAAGATCAGCGTCAGCCCCGAGGCCACGAGAAAAAGCAGCAGCCCGTACTGAACGGAGTTCAGGCACTGGACTAAAAAGGTTCCGAAATCCACGTGGAGGTTCTCTCTGGGCGGGATCGTCAAGAAGGAAGGGATGCACTGCGCGGGACACCGCGGAACCGGCTTTGCCGGGCCGCAGGTGTCGCCCCCGGTGAGGGGGGAGGCGCAGCGACACGAAGTGCGCGCAGCCTGGGGGAGAGCCTTACATCCGGCAGCCGCGTGCCGGGTCCGCGAGGCCCTTGATGGCCGTGCTCACCAGCTTGTTCTCCTTGCCGTCCACCTTGCGCAGGTAGATGTCCTGCACCGGGTTGTGCGACTTGCTCACGGTGAACGCACCGCGTGGGCTGTCGATCTTCGCCTTCTCGACGGCGGCCGCGAAATCGGCCTTCTTCGAGATGTCGCCCTTGGTCGCGTTCAGGCCCACGCCCAGCATCTGCGCGGCGTCGTAGCCCTGCACCGCGTACACGTCGGGCTGCAGCTTGAACGACTTGGCGTAGGCCGTGCGGAAGGCGTTGTCGCGCGGCGTGTTGAGGCCGTCGGCGTAGTGCAGCGTGGTCAGCATGCCCTGCGCCGATTCGCCTTGCGCGTCGAGCGTGCCGTCGGTCAGGAAGCCGGGGCCGTACAGCGGAATGGTCTTGTTCAGGCCGGCGGCCTGGTAGTCCTTGACGAACTTCACCGCGCCGCCGCCCGCGAAGAAGGCGTACACCGCGTCGGGCTTGGCCGCCGCGATCTCGGTCAGCAGCGCCTGGAACTCGACATTCGGGAAGGGCAGGGTGAGCTGCTTGTCGACCTTGCCGCCGTTCTTCTCGAAGCCTTCCTTGAAGCCGTTGACCGACTCTTCGCCGGCCGCGTACTTCCAGGTAATGGTCATGACCTTCTTCTTGCCCTGCTGCTTGGCCGCGACCTCGCCCATGGCGTAGGCCGGCTGCCAGTTGCTGAACGAGCTGCGGAAGATGTTGGGCGCGCACATCGGGCCCGTGACGGCGTCGGCGCCGGCGTTGGGCACGATCAGCACGGTGCCGCTTTCCTTCGCGGCCTTGGCCATGGCCATGGCGACGCCCGAGTGCACCGTGCCCACGATCACGTCGACGTTGTCGCGCTTGATGAGCTTGTTGACGTTGTCGGTGGCCTTGGCGGGGTCGGACTCGTCGTCGACCTTGAAGTATTCGATCTCGCGGCCCGCGAGCTTGCCGCCCTGTTCGTCGACGTAGAGCTTGAAGCCGTTCTCGATGGCCACGCCCAGCGCGGTGTAGGTGCCGCTGTAGGGCAGCATCAGGCCCACCTTGAGCTTGCCCGTGCCCTGCGCGCCGGCGGTGCCGCAAAGGGCGGCGGCAAAGGCGAGGGCGGTGAGCGCGAGGCGCGCGGTGCGAACCGGGGTGCGGGTCGTCATGGTGTTTGTCTCCTGTTTTTGGTGATGAAAGAAGCGGTGGCGACGATGACACGATCAGGCTGATCGCGATGCGGGGAATGCCCGCATTCAGGGATTTCGAGCAGCTCGCAAATACCAGCGACGCGCGCGGCGATGCCGCGAATCTGCGCGAGCGTGCCGTACTCGTCGTCGATGCCCTGCACGGCGAGTACGGGGCAGCGGATGGCGTCCAGTTCGGCCTCGATGTTCCAGTCGCGAAACGGCGGGTGCAGCCAGATGCGGTTCCAGCCCCAGAAGGCGGAGTCGGCGCTGTCGTGGTAGCGACCGAGCTTCTTCGGCAGGTCGGTGCCCAGGTAGGCGGTGCGCGCGACCTCGATGTTCGCGACGGTCTTGTCTTCCACGAAGATGTGCGGCGCGAGCACCACGATGCCCTCGACCTTGTCGGGAAAGCGCGCAGCGTACAGCAGCGAGATGGAGCCGCCGTCGCTGTGGCCGAAGAGCCAGGGCTTTTCGTCGTCGAGCTTCAGGGCGGTGAAAAGGGCGGGCAGCACTTCGTGCGCCTGGCGGTGCATGAAGTCGACGTCCCAGATCTCGTCGTCGGCGCGCGGGGTCGAGCGGCCGTAGCCGGGGCGCGAGAACACGAGGCCGCGCGCGTTGGCGGCCTCGCAGACCTGCGCGGGAAAGTCCTTCCACATGGCGACGGAGCCCAGGCCTTCGTGGAGGAAGACGATGAGCGGGGCGGTGGTGCGCTCGGGGGCGATCCACTCGCATTCGATCCGGATGGGGCGGCCGCGCCAGTCGATGGTGGCGAACTGGGTGGTCATCGTATTGCTCCTTCCCCTTGCGGGGGAAGGCCGGGATGGGGGCACGCGGCCTTCGAGACAGAGCGATGGTCGAGGCCGTCAGCCCCCACCCCGACCCTCCCCCGGAAGGGGAGGGCGCAAGAGAAAGACGCGCGGCCGCTCATGCCTGCTTTTCCTTCTCACGCAGCCTGAACCGCTGGATCTTCCCCGTCGCCGTCTTCGGCAGTTCGCTCACGAACTCCAGGAAGCGCGGGTACTTGTACGGCGCCAGCCGCTCCTTCACGAAGGCCTTCAGCTCTTCTTCCGTCGCCGTGGCGCCGTCCTTCAGCACCACGAACGCCTTGGTCTTCGTCAGTCCTTCGGCGTCTTCCTTGCCGATCACCGCGGCCTCGAGCACCGACGGGTGCTGCATCAGCGTCGACTCGACCTCGAACGGCGACACGTAGATGCCGCTGACCTTCAGCATGTCGTCGCTGCGCCCGGCGTAGGTGTAGTAGCCGTCGGCATCGCGCGTGTACTTGTCGCCGCTCTTGGTCCAGCCGCCCTGGAAGGTGTCGCGCGACTTCTCGCGGTTGGTCCAGTACATCAGCGCGGAACTCGGGCCGCGGATGTAGAGGTCGCCCACTTCGCCGTCGGGCACGGGGCGGCCGTCTTCGCCGCGCAGCTCGATCTCGTAGCCGTCCACCGGCTTGCCGGTGGTGCCGTAGCGCACGTCGCCGGGGCGGTTCGAGATGAAGACGTGCAGCATCTCGGTCGAGCCGATGCCGTCGATGATCTCGCAGCCGAAGTGCGTCTTGAAGCGCTGCGCGATCTCGCCGGGCAGCGCCTCGCCGGCCGACGAGCACATGCGCAGCGCCACCGCTTCGCGCGCCGGCAGCTTGGGCGAAGCGAGCATGCCCGCAAAGCCCGTGGGCGCGCCGAAGAAAACGGTGGGCTTGTGCTCCACCCAGCGGCGGAAGGTGGCGTCGGGCGTGGGCCGCTCGGCCATCAGCACCACGGTGGCGCCGACCGACAGCGGGAAGGTCAGCGCATTGCCCAGGCCGTAGGCAAAGTACATCTTGGCGGCCGAGAAGCACACGTCGTCTTCGGTGAGCGCGAGCACGGGCTTGCCGAACAGCTCGGCGGTCCACCACAGGTTGGCATGCGTGTGGACCGTGCCCTTGGGCTTGCCGGTGGAGCCGGACGAATACAGCCAGAAGCCCGGGTCGTCCGAGGCCGTGGTCACGGGCGATGCCAGCGGCTGCACGGCGGCGAGCGCGGCTTCGAATTCCTGCGCGCCGTCGGGCAGTGCGGCGGTGGGCTGCGACACCAGCATGGCCTGCACTTCATGGCCGCCGCGCGCCATGGCCTCCTGCAGCGTCGGCAGCAGCGCGCCCGACACCAGCACGGCCTGCGCGCGGCTGTGTTCGAGCATGTAGGCGTAGTCGTCGGGCGTGAGCAGCGTGTTGACGGCCACCGGCACGATGCCGGCGTACAGGCAGCCCAGAAAGCTCACGGGCCAGTCGTTGCCGTCGAGCATCAGCAGCAGCACGCGCTCCTCGCGCCGCACGCCGGCCGCCTTCAGCGCGGCGGCCAGGCGGCGCGCGCGGTCTTCGAGCTGGCCGTAGCCGAGCGTGCCGCGGTCGTCGATGTAGGCGGTGCGTTCGGCGCGGCCGCGGTTGAGGGCGAACAGATGCTCGGCGAAGTTGAATCGTGTGGGCAGGGTCATGGTCTTGTCTCCGGCGGCCGTGTTCTTGTTCTAGAGGCCGAGCGCGGCGATGACGCCGGGGCTGGCCTGCACCGCGCTGCGGCGGTGATAGAAGTCGAGCGCGCGCAGGCCGCCCAACTCGGCGCCGCCGCCCGCGCGGCCGGGGCCGCCGTGCAGCGACATCGGCATCACGTTGCCGTGGCCGGTGTGGGCCTGCGCCACCTCGGGGGTGATGACGTGCACGCGGCCGTGGCTCGGCGCGACCGACAGCGCGGCTTGCGCCAGCGCCGCGTCGTCGCTGCCGTACAGAGAGGTGACGAGCGAGCCCTGGCCGCGGTGCGCCAGCGCAATGCCGTGCGCCAGGTCGCGGTACGGCAGCAGCGTGGCGACGGGGCCGAACACCTCGACGTCGTGCACGCGCCGCGCCGCGTCGGCATCGCGCGCGCCGAGCAGCACGGGGCCGATGCAGGCGGCCACCTTCGGATCGGCGTCGACCAGCGGCTTGTCGCGGCCGTCGTGCAGCACGGTGGTCTGCGAGGCCAGCGCTTCGAGGCCTTCGCGTACCGCATCGAGCTGCGCGCGGCTCACCAGCGAGCCCATGCGCACGCCTTCGTTGCGCGGGTTGCCCACGGTGACGCCCGAGAGCTTGGCGCCGATGGCTTCGGCCGCCGCGTCGTACACCTCGGCCGGCACCAGGATGCGGCGGATGGCGGTGCACTTCTGGCCCGACTTGACCGTCATCTCGCGCACCACTTCGCGCACGAGCAGGTTGAAGGCCTCGCTGCCGGGCGCGGCGCCGGGCAGCAGCAGGGCGCTGTTGAGGCTGTCGGCCTCGATGTTCACGCGCACCGAGCGCTCGGCCACGGCGGGGTGCGAGCGGATGATGGCGGCCGTTTCGGCCGAGCCGGTGAACGAGGCCACGTCGAAGGGCTGCAGCGCGTCCATCAGGCCGGCCGAGCTGCCGCACACGACCGACAGCGCGCCGGCCGGCAGCACGCCCGCATCGACCACGTCACGCACCATGCGCTGCGTGAGCCAGGCGGTGGCCGTGGCGGGCTTGACGATGACGGGCACGCCCGACAGCAGCGCGGGCGCGGCCTTTTCCCACAGGCCCCACGACGGAAAGTTGAAGGCGTTGATGAACAGCGCCACGCCGTGCGTCGGCACCTGCAGGTGCTGCGACTGGAACACCGGCTCCTTGCCGAGCTTCACGGCGTCGCCGTCGCGCAGCGCGCGCACGTCGCCCAGCGCGTCGCCCCACTTGGCGTACTGGCCGAGCGTGAAGATCGCGCCGTCGATGTCCACGGCCGAGTCGTTCTTCACCGTGCCGGAGTTGGCGGTGGCGATCTCGTAGTACGCGTCGCGGTTGGCTTGCAGCACCTTCACGACGGCGGCGAGCAATGCGGCGCGCTGGCGGTAGGTGAGGGCGCGCAATGCGTTGCCGCCTTGCTCGCGGGCGAACGAAAAGGCGGCGGGCAGGTCGAGCCCGGTGGCGTCGACGCGCGCGAGTTCGGTGCCCAGCACGGGGTCGAACAGCGGCGTGCCGGAGCCCGAGCCGCTCTGCCAGCGGCCGGCGACGTAGTTGGAAAGGAGTTCGGTCATGGGGTGAACTTGATCTGCCCTTCGGGCAGGAGATACAGGACGAGCGCGCGGCCTCGGGCCACGGTCGGGCGGTGCGCGGTGCCGGGCCCGTAGACGCACCAGCCCGCGGGCCGTCCGTCGAAGGTGGCGGCGCTGCTGTCGTCCAGCGGCATGATCAGGTCGATCTCGCCGTTGGGGTGCGTGTGGTGCGGGCCGGCGATGTCCTGCATGTCGACCACGTCGACCGAGAAGCGGTGCAGCGCGTCCTCGGCCTTGAAGACGCGCCCGTACCTGATGCCGCCGCCTTCGCGCTCGCACAGCCAGCCTTCGGCGACGCCGCCGATGCAGGCCTGGCGCAACTGCGCGAAGCGGGCGCTGCCCGCGCCGTGGGTGGCGTTGAGCCACTGGTCGAGCGTGCCGTCGAGCGGCCTGCCGGCAATTTCGGCAGTCAGGCCGGCAATCAGCTGGTGAAATGCTTCCTTGCCTGTGGCGGGTGTGCTGCGGTCGGACATCGTGGGGCCTCGAACTTATGAACTACCTTGCAGGAATGCTGCGTGTGCAGTATCTTGCTTGTGGCCGAACAATAAGCATCGAGACAATGAGTGTCAAGCAATATAGTGCATATATGGTGTTTACCCTGAGCGCGCACAATCCCGGCGAAGAACGAGGAATTGCATGAATGAGCATGTAGACGCGGTGCTGGCCACCGCGCCCGAAGCGAGCACTGGCGGCAATGGCGCCGCGCCGGCCGGGGAGGCCAAGAATCCGCTGCTGGCGGCGCTGGGCGACCGCGTGCGCAACCTGCGTGCGCAGCGCGGGCTCACGCGCAAGGCCGTGGCCCTGGCGGCCGACGTGTCGGAGCGGCACCTGGCCAACCTCGAGTACGGCATCGGCAATGCGTCGATCCTGGTGCTGCAGCAGGTGGCCGGCGCGCTGCACTGCTCGCTGGCCGAGCTGGTGGGCGACGTGACGACCAGCTCGCCCGAATGGCTGCTGATTCGCGAGCTGCTCGAGCACCGCAGCGAAGCCGACTTGCGCCGCGTGCGCGTGGCCCTGGGCGAGCTGCTGGGCACGGCCTCGGTCGACCCGTCGCGGCACCGCCGCATCGCGCTCGTGGGTTTGCGCGGCGCGGGCAAGTCGACGCTGGGCCAGATGCTGGCCGAAGACCTGGAGCTGCCCTTCATCGAGCTGAGCCGCGAGATCGAGAAGCTCGCGGGTTGCAGCGTGCGCGAAATCCACGACCTGTACGGCACCAACGCCTACCGCCGCTACGAGCGCCGCGCGCTCGAGGAAGCGGTGCAGATCTACAGTGAGGTGGTCATTGCCACCCCAGGCGGCATCGTGTCCGACCCGGCCACGTTCAACGAGCTGCTCGCGCACTGCACCACGGTGTGGCTGCAGGCCGCGCCCGAGGAGCACATGGGCCGCGTGGCCGCGCAGGGCGACACGCGCCCGATGGCGGCCAGCAAGGAAGCGATGGAAGACTTGCGCCGCATCCTGAATGGCCGCGCCGCCTTCTATTCGAAGGCCGACCTGTCGGTGGACACCAGCGGCAAGACCTTGTCGCAGAGCTTCCAGGCGTTGCGCGCGGCGACAAGGCAGTCGATGGGGCTGGGCGGCTGACTGTTCGGGGTGCGCCCAGGCCGACGGGGTGCCTTGCTCCGCGAATGTCCCCCGCCCTTCGGGCTCCTCCTTTATTTCGCTGCGCAAGGCACCCCATCAGCCTGAGCGTTTTCAGAGCACTTGTTGATCGGCCGCGAACCGACAGCGTGCCCAAGCGCACAGGGCACCGGGTACTCCCCTGAATCCCCTGACCCCTCCAGAAACTGAAAAAAAGCACAACAGGCATTGACTTGCCTCTTTGCATGCAGCATGATGCATGTCATCGGAGCAAGAAAGTGCATTATCTTTCCTGTTCACGGTTTCCGAACACAGCCCCACAGGAGACTTCCGCATGACCGACACCACGCTCCAGGCGCCCCCGCGCGTCGACTACCGCATCGAACCCGGCCAGTACCGCCACTGGTCCCTGAGCTTCGACGGCGCCATTGCGCGCCTCGTGCTCGACATCGCGGAAGACGGCGGCATTCGCCCCGGCTACAAGCTCAAGCTCAACAGCTACGACCTGGGCGTGGACATCGAGCTGAACGACGCGCTCAACCGCGTGCGCTTCGAGCACCCCGAAGTGCGCAGCGTCATCGTCACCAGCGGCAAGGACCGCATCTTCTGCTCCGGCGCCAACATCTTCATGCTCGGCGTCTCGGGCCATGCGTGGAAGGTCAACTTCTGCAAGTTCACCAATGAGACGCGCAACGGCATCGAAGACACCTCGAAGCATTCGGGCCTGAAGTTCCTCGCGGCCGTGAACGGCGCCTGCGCGGGCGGCGGCTACGAGCTGGCACTGGCCTGCGACGAAATCCTGCTGGTCGACGACCGCTCCTCGGCCGTGTCGCTGCCCGAAGTGCCGCTGCTCGGCGTGCTGCCCGGCACCGGCGGCCTGACCCGCGTGACCGACAAGCGCCATGTGCGCCATGACCTGGCCGACATCTTCTGCACCAGCGTCGAAGGCGTGCGCGGCCAGCGCGCGGTCGACTGGCGCCTGGTCGACGCCGTGGCCAAGCCCGCGCAGTTCGCGGCCGCCGTGCAGGAACGCGCCTCGCAACTCGCCTCTGGCAGCGACCGCCCCGCCGGCGGCAAGGGCGTGGCGCTCACGCGCCTGGAACGCACCGACAGCGCCGACGGCATTGCGTACTCGAATGTCAACGTGCAGATCGACCGCAGCAAGCGCACGGCCACGATCACCGTGAAGGCGCCCACCGGCGCGCAGCCGTCCGACATTGCCGCCATCGAAGCCGCGGGCGCCGCCTGGTGGCCGCTGGCGATGTGCCGCGAACTCGACGACGCCATCCTCAACCTGCGCACCAACGAGCTCGACATCGGCACCTGGCTGCTCAAGACCGAAGGCGATGCCGCCGCCGTGCTCGCGTCCGACGCCGTGATGTTCGCGAACAAGGACCACTGGCTGGTGCGCGAGACCATCGGCGCGCTGCGCCGCACGCTGGCGCGCCTGGATGTGTCGTCGCGCAGCCTGTTCGCGCTGGTCGAAGCCGGCTCGTGCTTTGCCGGCACGCTGGCCGAGCTGGCCTTTGCCGCCGACCGTACCTACATGCTCGCGCTGCCCGACGACGCCGACCGCGCACCGAAGCTCACGCTGGGCGAATTCAACTTCGGCTTCTTCCCGATGGTGAACGACCAGAGCCGCCTGCAACGCCGCTTCTATGAAGAGGCCGCGCCGCTCGAAGCCGCCCGCGCCGCCGCCGGCAAGCCGCTGGACGCCGACGAGGCGCTCAAGCTCGGCCTCGTCACGGCCGCGCCCGACGACATCGACTGGGACGACGAGATCCGCATCGCCATCGAGGAGCGCGCCGCCATGTCGCCCGACGCGCTCACCGGCCTGGAAGCCAACCTGCGCTTCGCGAGCAAGGAGAACATGGCCACCCGCATCTTCGGGCGGCTCACCGCCTGGCAGAACTGGATCTTCAACCGCCCCAACGCCGTCGGCGAAAAGGGCGCGCTGAAGGTCTACGGCACCGGCCAGAAGGCCGGCTTCGATATGAATCGCGTCTGAGCGAACAAGCAGTCCGTACAACCCAAGGAACAACGATGAGCACGATCAACTACAGCGAGAAGATCCCCAACAACGTCAACCTCGGCGAAGACCGCACGCTGCAGCGCGCGCTCGAAGGCTGGCAGCCCAACTTCATCAACTGGTGGGACGACGTGGGCCCCGAAGGCTCGACCAACCACGACGTGTACCTGCGCACGGCCGTGAGCGTCGATCCGCAAGGCTGGGCCCAGTTCGGCCACGTGAAGATGCGCGACTACCGCTGGGGCATCTTCCTGAACCCGGGCGACGCCAACCGCGAGATCCACTTCGGCGACCACAAGGGCGAGAAGGCCTGGCAGGACGTGCCCGGCGAACACCGCGCCAACCTGCGCCGCATCATCGTCACGCAGGGCGACACCGAGCCCGCGTCGGTCGAGCAGCAGCGCCACCTGGGCCTGACGGCGCCCAGCATGTACGACCTGCGCAACCTGTTCCAGATCAACGTCGAAGAAGGCCGCCACCTGTGGGCCATGGTCTACCTGCTGCAGAAGCACTTCGGCCGCGACGGCCGCGAGGAGGCCGACGCGCTGCTGCAGCGCACCTCGGGCGACGACAACAACCCGCGCATCCTGGGCGCGTTCAACGAGAAGACGCCCGACTGGCTCGCGTTCTTCATGTTCACGTACTTCACCGACCGCGACGGCAAGTTCCAGCTGGCCGCGCTGGCCGAGAGCGCGTTCGACCCGCTGGCGCGCACCACCAAGTTCATGCTGACCGAAGAGGCGCACCACATGTTCGTGGGCGAGAGCGGCGTGTCGCGCGTCATCGCGCGCACCGCGCAGGTCATGAACGAGCTGAAGACCGACGACGCGCAGAAGGTGCGCGCGGCCGGCGCCATCGACCTGGGCACCATCCAGCGCTACCTGAACTTCCACTACAGCGTGACCATCGACCTGTTCGGCGCCGACCAGTCGAGCAACGCCGCCATCTTCTACAGCTCGGGCCTGAAGGGCCGCTATGAAGAAGGCAAGCGCGAGGACGACCACGTGCTCAAGGGCCAGACCTACAAGGTGCTGGAAGTCAAGGAAGGCCAGCTCGTCGAGAAGGACGTGCCGATGCTCAACGCGCTGAACGAAGTGCTGCGCGACGACTTCATCAAGGACTCGGTGGCCGGCGTGAATCGCTGGAACAAGGTGCTCGAGAAGGCCGGCATTCCCACGCGCCTGATCGTGCCGCACAAGGCCTTCAACCGCCAGATCGGCGCGCTCGCGGGCATCAAGATGTCGCCGGACGGCCGCGTGGTGAACGAGATCGAATGGGCCGCCAAGCGCGACGAGTGGCTGCCGAGTTCCGAGGACTTCGCTTTCGTGGCATCGTTGATGGGCCGCGTGGTGGAGCCGGGCAAGTTCGCCGGCTGGATTTCCCCGCCGGTGATGGGCATCAACCGCCAGCCGGTGGATTTCGAGTACGTTCGCTTCGGCTGATCGGTATTGATGAGGTATTGCTCCTTCCCCCTCTGGGGGAAGGCTGGGATGGGGGCCAGCGGCGTGACCACGACAAGCGCCGCCGGCCCCCACCCAACCCTCCCCCGGAAGGGGAGGGCTCTAGGAGAACAACATGGACATGGCCGTTGAAGCCGGGGTCATCAAGCAGCACCTGATCGACCCCGAGATCTGCATCCGCTGCAACACCTGCGAGGCCATCTGCCCCGTGAACGCGATCACGCACGACGACAACAACTACGTCGTGCGCGCGGACACCTGCAACGGCTGCATGGCCTGCATCTCGCCGTGCCCGACGGGCTCGATCGACAACTGGCGCACCATGCCCGTGGTGCGCGCGTATTCCATCGAGGAGCAGTTCACCTGGGAATCGCTGCCCGAGGAACTCTCGACCGAAGAACTCGAAGCGGCGGGCGTTTCGGCCGACGCCGCCGGCGACCCCGCCGCCGCATTGCCCGCGCAGACGCAAGCCCAGGCCGCCGTCGAATCGGTCGAGCCGGCCTTCAACTCCGCGCAGTACGGCGCGAGCGTGCCGCCGTGGTCGGCCGCGCATGCGTACACCAACCTCTTTCCTCCGAAGACGCCCACCACCGCCACCGTGGTCGGCAACTTCAACTGCACCGAAGCCGGCTTCGACAGCGAGACGCACCACATCGTGCTCGACTTCGGCGTGGTGCCGTTCCCGGTGCTCGAAGGCCAGTCGATCGGCATCGTGCCGCCGGGCGTCGACGCCATCGGCAAGCGCCACCATGCGCGCCAGTACTCCGTGGCCAGCCCGCGCAACGGCGAGCGGCCCGGCTACAACAACGTGTCGCTCACGGTGAAGCGCGTGACCGAAGACCACGAGGGCGACCCCGTGCGCGGCGTGTGCTCCAACTACGTGTGCGACCTGAAGGTGGGCGACACGGTGCAGGTGGTCGGGCCTTTCGGTTCGTCGTTCCTGATGCCGAACCATCCCAAATCGCACATCGTGATGATCTGCACCGGTACCGGCAGCGCACCGATGCGCGCCATGACCGAGTGGCGCCGCCGCCTGCGCAAGAGCGGCAAGTTCGAGGGCGGCAAGCTCATGCTGTTCTTCGGCGCGCGCACGCAGCAGGAGCTGCCGTACTTCGGCCCGCTGCAGTCGCTGCCCAAGGACTTCATCGACATCAACCTCGCGTTCTCGCGCACGCCGGGGCAACCCAAGCGCTACGTGCAGGACATGATGCGCGAGCGCGCCGCCGACCTGGCCGCGCTCCTGAAGGACGGCAGCAGCCACTTCTACGTGTGCGGCCTCAAGAGCATGGAAGAGGGCGTGGTGCTGGCACTGCGCGACGTGGCGAAGGACGCGGGGCTCGACTGGGACACCGTCGGCGCCGCCTTGAAGCGCGAAGGCCGGCTGCACCTGGAAACGTACTAAGCTGCGGCGGATGCAGTTCGCCGACTTCCATGCGGGCCAGGTCATAGAGGCCGGCCCCTACGTGCTCACCGAGGCCGAACTGGTGCAGTTCGCGCGGGCCTACGACCCGCAGTGGTTTCACACCGACGCGCAAGCCGCCGCCGAAAGCCCGTTCGGCGGACTGATCGCCAGCGGCTGGCACACCTGCTCGATCGCGATGCGTCTGGTGGTCGATGCGGTGCTGGCCGGTTCCGAGTCGTTCGCGTCGCCGGGGCTCGAGCATGTGCGCTGGCCCAACCCCGTGCGGCCCGGCGATGCACTGCGGCTGGTGGCCGACGTGATCGAGGTGCGCCGGTCCGAGAAGCGGCCCACGCTGGGCATCCTGCGCTGGCGTTGGCGGCTGTTCAACCAGCGCGAGCTGGTGGTGCTCGATGTGGAAGTCACGAGCTTGTTCAAGCTCAAGCCCATCGACTGAGGCGCCTGCCCGGCGAACAAAAAGGCCCGCCGCGCATCGAGCGCAGCGGGCCTTTCTGTTGTGGGGCCGGGCTTACTTCTGCACGTCGACAGCGCCCGAACCCTGGGCCTTGCCGTTGGCCTTCACGCCCGCGGCCGGCGCCTTCACCGCGCCGCCCGCCGAGCCGACCGCACCGGTCGCGCCATGCAGCGTGCCGCCCACGGTGTTGGTCACGCCGCCCACCGCATTCGTGGCCCCGCCGACAGCGCCCGTCGCGCCGCCCAGCACGCCGCCGACGGCATTGCCCGCCGATCCCGCCGCGCCGCTGGCCGTGCCGCTGCCGTTGGCCTGAGCCCCGGCATTCGCGCCAGTGGTAGCACCCGCGGTGCCGCGTGTGCCACCACCCGACGATGCGTTCACATCGGCATTGACCCCGACGCCGACCCCGACGCCTTGCGCCTGGGCAGCTCCGCCGATGGCCAGCAGGCCCGCGAGCAGGGCGCCGATGAAGATGCGGTTGTGTTGCAGTTGTTGCTTCATGTGTGACTGTTCCTTTCGTAGCATGGTCACGATTCAAGGACCAACCGGGGTTCGATCGATCCGGGTGCAACCATGGCCGGGCCGCGATCTGTCGCCATGTGCGCCACTGTCGCCCGCACGTGTGGGACTCGGCTGTCGGCGGAATCGGGGCCTCGAACGTTGGGCCGGCGCACCCGGTCCGAGCGTTGGCACGCAAAAGGCCTCACGCATTGCCATGTCAATCACATGCAACTAATAATGTTGCATGAAAAGAGACAGCAAGCTTTCCGGCGTTCTCCACGTACTGCTGCACATGGCCGAGATGGACGGCCCCATCACCTCCGAGCTGCTCGCGGTCGCGATGCACACCAACCCGGTCGTCATCCGCCGCCTCATGGCGGGCCTGCGGCAGGCGGGGTTCGTGAGTTCGGCCAAGGGCCATGGCGGCGGCTGGGTGTTGTCGTGTTCGCTGTCGGCGGTCACGCTGGGCGACATCCACAACGCCGTGGGCGCGCCCGCGCTGCTGGCCATGGGCAACCGCACCGAAAGCCCGGGCTGCGTCGTCGAACAGGCCGTGAACGCCGCGCTCGACGGCGTGTGCGACGAGGCCGAGGCGCTGCTGCTCAAGCGTTTCAACAGCATCACGCTGGCCGATCTTTCCAGGGACTTTCACCGCCGCATGACGGGTGGCGGCTTCACCTCAAAGGACATTGAACATGCGCCATGACGCTCTGATCGTGGGCGGCAGTTTTGCCGGCCTCTCCGCTGCGATGCAGCTGGCTCGCGCACGCAGGAGCGTGTGCGTGGTCGACACGGGCGCGCCGCGCAACCGTTTTGCCGCCGCGTCGCACGGCTTCTTCGGGCAGGACGGCACGCCGCCGCTGAAGATGGTGGCCGACGCGCGCGAGAAGCTGCTCGCGTACCCGAGCGTGAAGTTCGTCCAGGCCCGCGTGGCGCAAGCGAAGGCCGATGGCACCGAAGGCTTCACCGTGTCGCTGGACAACGGCGAGCAACTGTCGAGCCGCAAGCTGCTGCTGTCCTTCGGCGTGCAGGACGGCCTGCCCGACATCCGCGGCATCGGCGAGCGCTGGGGCAAGAGCGTGCTGCACTGTCCCTATTGCCACGGCTACGAATTCGGCGACCGCAAGCTGGGCCTGCTGTTCCACAGCGGGGGGCCGCCGGACCATGCGCTGCTGATCGCCGAGTGGGGCCCGACCACGCTCTTCCTCAACGACGTCCAGGGCCCCGATGCCGAAGTGCGCGCCAGGTTGCGGGCGCGCGGCGTGACGATCGAGCCGGGGCGCATCGCCGGGCTCGAGGGGGAGGGTACGGCCCTGGCCGGCGTGCGCATGGACGACGGCAGGCTGGTGCCGGTCGACGCGATGTTCGTCGCGCCGCACACGCGGCCGGCCAGTCCGCTGGCCGAGCGGCTCGGCTGCGCGTTCGACGACGGCCCGCTCGGCCGCGTGCTGCGCGTCGATGCCATGAAGATGTCGACGGTGCCCGGCGTCTACGCGGCGGGCGACCTTGCAATGGCGTTCTCCAACGCCACGCTGGCGTCGGCGGACGGGTTGATGGCGGGCGTGTCGATGCACCGGTCCTTGGTGTTCGGCACGTGATGAAATAACTTTTTTCTCGGATTCGGGAAAAAGGGCAAAAAGTCACCCTATAATCTGAGGCTCGACGCGGGAGTAGCTCAGTTGGTAGAGCGCAACCTTGCCAAGGTTGAGGTCGAGAGTTCGAGACTCTTCTCCCGCTCCAACATTGCCGAAAAGGGCCACCCATCTGGGTGGCCCTTTTTCGTTGCGGCAAGCCTTTCGTCGGCTTGCCTTCTTTCTCTCTTTCCTGCTCAGCGGTCCGCGTGCTTCAGCAGGTAGCTGTTCGAGATCGCCTTGAACGACAGCTCGCCGTCCAGCCGCTTGAACACCACGCCTTCGCGCGAGGTCCCGGGGTTCAGCGACGGCCCTTCGGCATACGCCAGCACCTCGGCGGTCGATCCGCCGAAGCGCTCGAGCGTGCTCACCTCCAGCAGCGGCACGGTGTTCACCGTCGCCCCCAGCACGCGCAGCACGTCGACGACGGCATTGCGCTCTTCCATGCCGCAGTAACCGCCCCGGTCGATGTCGAACACATCGAACACGTGGAACGCCTGCCCGCTCAGCTTCTCCGGGTTGCCCTGGATGCCCTCGCCGACGATCTCGCCCTGCAGCGCCAGGTTGCGGCCCAGCGTGGCCAGCGTCTCGAGCAGGCGGTCTTGCCGCGCCACGCGCCACAGGCTGTTGCCGTCGGTCTCGCGCAGTTGCCAGTTGCGTCCGCACACACCGAGCGCGCCCGCGTTGTGGAACACGGTCATGCTCGATCCGTCGAGCTTGACCGTGACCTCGAAGGCGTGCCCCTCGCTGGCCGTGAACACATCGGGCAGGTTCTGGACGCGCTCCTGCTCGGTCTTGCTGATGAACGACGGAAACGCGCCCTCCACCTCGCCCGACAGGCACGCGGGAACCACCGGCTCCCACTTGCCGACGCCGAACAGCTCGGCCCAGTCGCGCTGGCGCAGCGCGGGGTCGGCCAGCGCGAGCGCGTCGATTTCGGCGAACTGCGACAGCGGCAGGACGAGCCCTTGCGAGATCTGCCCGCGCAGCTTCAGCGTGCGAAGCCGCACGCCGCGCTGTTCGTTCGACGTGACCGCCGACTTCTCCAGGAAAGCGAAGCGCGGGTCGTCGAGCGGCAGGAAAGAGTCGATCTCGAAGAACACGCCGCGGTCGCCCACGGCGAACTCGCCCTTCCTGGTGACGACGGTCCAGCCTTCGACGATGGCGCATTCGATCGCGTCGGCCCCGGGGATGGGACGGACGGCGTCGACGGTGCGGACGGTGACAAGTTTGCGCATGGTTTTTTTCTCCCTGTGGTTGTGGAATCGATGGTGACGCAAAAAGAAAAGAGGCCCGGAACCATTCGGTGTCCGGGCCTCTTCGTAAAGAGTGCTGAAGAAGAGGTGCGCGCTATGCGCCGCCTCCGCCCGGAGCGATGTGTTCGCCTGTTTGCTGCTGCCGCGGGTTCGTGGCATGGTCGATGCCGTGCGCGAACGCGCCACCCGTTGCCGGGCAGGCGATGCGGATGGTGGCAATGGCCAGTGCGGTGTTCACGATGAGGCTTCCGGAGCAGGTGTTCGTTTCGAAGGAGGCGGACTGTAAAGAGTATTTACACGGCCGTCAACCGCGCGCCGGCAACACCGTACCGCGGCTCTCGCCGAAGCCGATGCGCGCATGCCCCGGTTTCTCGCACCAGCCGCGCAGCAGCACCGCGTCGCCGTCTTCGAGAAAGCCGCGCTGCTCGCCGTTGGCCAGCGTCACCGGGCTTTGCGCCGCGCGCGTCAGCTCGATGATCGCGCCGGCCTCGCCCGCGCCCGGCCCCGAGATCGTGCCGCTGCCGAACAGGTCGCCGGGGTTCAGGCTGCAGCCGCCCATCGTGTGGTGCGTGACCATCTGCGCCACGCTCCAGTACTGGTGCCTGAAGCTGGTGCTCGACAGGCGCGACGGCCCCGTCTTGTCGCTGCGCGCCTTCTCGCTCTCGAGCCAGACCTCGAGCCGGATGTCGAGCGCGCCGTTTTCGCGGTTGGCCGCGTTCTCCAGGTAGGCCAGCGGTTGCGGCTCGTTCACGGGCCGCGTCCACGCTTGCCGGTACGGCGCGAGCGCTTCCATCGTCACGATCCACGGCGAGATCGTGGTCGCGAAATTCTTGGCCAGGAACGGCCCGAGCGGGGCCATCTCCCAGAACTGGATGTCGCGTGCCGACCAGTCGTTGAGCAGGCAGATGCCGAAGATGTGTTCCTCCGCGCGCTCGAGCGGAATCGGCTCGCCCTGCGCATTGCCCGTGCCGATCCACACGCCCAGCTCCAGCTCGTAGTCGAGCCGCGCGCAGGCCTGGAAGGTGGGCGCCTTCGCGCCCGGCGCCATCGACTGGCCCATCGGCCGGTGGAAGCGCTGGCCGCTCACGCCGATGGTCGACACGCGCCCGTGGTACGCCGTCGGAATCCAGCGGAAGTTGGGCGTCACGTCGCCGTCGGGGTTCATCAGGCGGCTGATGTTCAGCGCGTGGTCGATCGAGGTGTAGAAGTCGGTGTAGTCGCCGATGCGCGCGGGCACGGTGTACTCGGCTTCGGCCTGCGGCACGAGGCATTCGCGCACGGCCTGCACCGTGGCGGCGGGCGCGCCGTGCTTCAGCAGGTCGAAGAGCGCATGGCGCAGCGCCTGCCATGCGGCGCCGCCGAGCGCGAAGAAATCGTTGAGCGCGGGCAGGGCGGCCGCGCGTGCCGCGTCGAGCGCGAGCCCTTCGAGCGGCTGGCGCGAGACCAGCGCCGCGAGGTCCAGCACCTGGTCGCCGATGGCGACGCCGCCGCGAAACGCCTCGGCGCTGCCCGCGCGGCGGAACACCGCGTGCGGCAGGTTCTGGATCGGAAAGTCGCTGCCCGCCGCGTTGGCCGCTTCGAGCCAGCTGCGCGCGTGGCTGTCGTGCGTGTGATTCAGTGCGATGCGCATGAACGGGCCCTCACACCGAAGCCATCAGCGCGTCGTCGAAGATCGCAACCGCGCGCGTCCAGCCCGCCGATGCGCCGCGGATCTTGTGCGGGAAGCAGCTGATGAAAAAGCCCGTGGGCGGCAGCGCCTCCAGGTTGTGCAGCTTCTCGATGTGGCAGTAGCCGATGTCGCGCCCGGCCTTGTGGCCTTCCCAGATGAGGGACGCGTCTTTCGTCTCTTCGTATTTCTTGGCGGTGTGCACGAAGGGCGCATCCCAGCTCCATGCGTCGGTGCCCGTCAGGCGTACGCCGCGCTCCAGCAGGTACATCGTGGCTTCGTAGCCCATGCCCGCGCCCGACGACACGTAGTCGGGGTGGCCGTAGCGCGAACCGGCGCGCGTGTTGACCACCACGATCTCCAGCGGGCTCAGCGTGTGGCCGATGCGCGCGAGCTCGGCCTCGACGTCTGCGGCCGTCACCACGTAGCCGTCGGCGAAGTGGCGAAAGTCCAGCTTCACGCCCGGCTGGAAGCACCACTCGAGCGGCACGTCGTGGATGGCGATGGCGGGCTTCTTCTCGCCCAGCGCCTTGTCCATGGTCGAGTGGAAGTGGTAGGGCGCATCCAGGTGCGTGCCGTTGTGCGTCGACAGCTGGACCAGCTCCACGGCCCAGCCTTCGCCGTCGGGCAGGTCTTCTTTCTTCAGGCCGGGGAAGAAAGGCTCGATCTGCTCGTAGGTGTGCTCGTGCGTGAAGTACTGGATCTTCGGCGCGAAGGCCGGCGGGTCGGACACCACGTCGTTCTCCAGGAAGATCGACAGGTCGACGAATTTGCGGGGCATGGTGAGAAAGCTCCTTGTAGGGTGTTGTGTGGGGAGACGAAGGAATCAGGGGTGCTGCCAGCGCAGCAGGCGTTGTTCGGCAAAGGCCAGCAGCGCATTGCTCACGAAGCCGATGAGGCCCAGCAGCACGATGCCGGCGAACAGGTCGCTGGCGCGGAAGGCACGCGCGGCCAGCAGGATGGCCTGGCCCAGCCCGGTTTGCGAGGCGATCATTTCGCCCACCACCGCGACGATCAGCGCAATGGTCAGCGCAAGGCGCATGCCGGCCAGGATGTCGGGCATCGCGTTCGGCAGGCCCATCTTCCAGATGTACGCCGCGCGCGACATCCCCAGGCAGCGTGCCACTTCCGCCAGGCGCGGCTCCACGGCCGCGAAGCCGTGCACCGTGGCCAGCAGCACCGGCCACATCGCGCCGAACGCCACCACGAACAGCACCATGCCGGGGTTCAGTCCGAAGATCGAAATGGCCAACGGCAGCAGCGCCGAGGCGGGCAGGGGGCGAATGAATTCGAGCGTCGGTTGCACCCACGCGCGCACTGCCGGCGACACGCCGATGGCTGCGCCCAGCAACACGCCGAACAGCGAGGCCAGCAGCCAGCCTTCGATCATCCGGCCCACCGTGGCCTGCGTGAAGCCGAGCAGTTCGCCGTTGCCATTGCCGCCACTGCCGCCCGAGAGGTTGAGCCCTTCGAGCAGGCTGGCGAACGTGGCCTGCGGCGTCGGCAAAAACACGCGGCTGACCCAGCCCGCGTTGCTCGCCACCCACCACAGCGCGACCAGCGCCAGCAGCACGCCGACCGAGCCGAGCCGGTTCATGTGCGACCGCGCGTTCATGGCTGCACCCCCATGCGCCGCGCCACCACGCGCTGCAGCAGCATCATGCCGGCGTTGACCGCGAAGCCGACGATGCCGATCCAGCCCAGCCACGCGAGCATCAGTGCGGGGTCCAGGCTCTGCTGCGCGATCATCATCGCGTAGCCCATGCCGTTGGGGTTGGCCGCGATCTCCACCGTCACGGCCACCACCAGCGCCACCGCCACGCCCAGGCGCAGCGCGACGAACAGGCGCGGCACGATGGCCGGCAGCACGATCTTGAAGGCCCGCTCGCGCGCCGACAGCCCGAGCACGCGGCTCACCTCGAGCAACCGGGGCTCGACCTGCTGCACCGCCGACTGCACCAGCACCAGCAGCGGCCAGAAAGTGGCGAAGGCGACGATGGCCAGCTCCATGCGCACGCCGAAACCGAAGCCCAGCATCGCGAGCGGAATCAGCGCAACCGACGGCACGGGGCGCAGCACCTCGATGGACACCGAGCCCAGTTGCGCCGCGCGCCGCGAGAGCCCGAGCACCACGCCGAACGCGATGCCGAGCACAGCCCCCAGCAACAGGCCGAGCGCCGCCGTGCCCAAGGTGAAGCCGGTGGCCTGCCAGAGCGAGCCGTCCATCGCCGCGCCCACCAGGGCCCTGGCGGCGGCGCTCGGCGGCGCCAGCGAGTCGCTGCCCAGGGCGGACGCGCGCCGCGCGTACCACTCGAAGGCGCCGATCAGCACGAGGGGCAGCACCCACGGCCGCGCCCGAAGAAGGAGCCGGTTCTCAGTCATGGCCCTGCTCGATGAAAGCGAACAGCTCACGCCGCAACCGCAGGTAGTCCGGATGCTCCTTGGTCGAGAGCTGGTCGCGCGGGCGCGGGATCTTCACGTCGATCATCCGCGCAAGGCTCGGCCGCCCCGGTCCGGGGTTGGCCTGCAGCGCGATCACGCGGTCGCCGAGGTAGATGGCTTCTTCGAGGTCGTGCGTGACGAACAGCACCGTGAGCCCGTCGTCGCGCACCAGCCGCGCCAGCTCGTCCTGCAAGCTCTGCCGCGTGAGCGCGTCGAGCGCGCCGAAGGGCTCGTCCATCATCATCAGCTCGGGCTTCTGCGCGAGGCAGCGCGCAATCTGCGCGCGCTGCTGCATGCCGCCCGACAGCTGCACCGGGAACTTGTGCGCGTGCTTCGCGAGCCCGACCTTGCCGAGCACGTCGGCAATGCGCGGCGCGCGTTCGGCGGCGGGCACGCCGGCGGCTTCGAGTGCCAGGCTCACGTTGCCTTCCACCGTGCGCCAGGGCAGCAGCGCGCGGCCGTAGTCCTGGAACACGAAGGCCACTTCGCGCGAGGGCTCGGTCATCTTCACGCCGTTGCGCCGCACCTCGCCCGCGCTGGCCGTGACGAGGCCGCTGGCCGCGCGCAGCAGCGTGGTCTTGCCGCAGCCGCTCGGGCCGACGATGCAGACGAACTCGCCGCGCGCCACGTCGAACGAAGTGGGCGACAGGATCTCGCGGCCGCCCAGGCGGATGGTCACGCCGTCGAAGCGCAGGAAAGGGGTGGCTTGCATCGGGGGGCTGGCTGGCGAATGGAAGGCGCTGGCCGCCAGGGCGGCGCGCGCGGTGACGTGGGCGGGGGCGGGCGCGGAAATCACTTGACCACCAGCTTCGCCACGTCGATGTTCGTCTTGAGCATGTCCTGCTCCTTCATGAGCCCGGTCCAGTAGGCGAGCTGCTTCTCGGTGACGATCGGGCCCGGCGGCGAGATCTGCACCTTGGCCAGCACGTCGGGCGGCAGCTTGATGTACTTGCCGATGGCCGCGCGCACCCTGGCGTCGTTCTTCGGCTGCTGCATGAACGCGGCCGCCTCGACCAGCGCCTCGCGAAAGGCGCGCGCCGCCGCCGGGTTCTTCGCCACCCACTCGCGCTTGGCCGCGTGCACGATGGTCTGGTTGTTCTCGGGCAAAAAGGTCGAGTAGTAAGAGGCCACGTAGCCCGCGCCGCTTTCGGTGATGCGGCTCATGAACGGGTCGGCCGACACCACCGCGTCGACCGAGCCGCCGCGCAGCAGGTCGGCATGCTGCGGGAACGCGGCCTCCACGAAGTTGACCTTGCGGTAGTCCACGCCGCTGTCCTTCAGCCACGCGCGGAAGGTCACGTGCAGGAAGGCGCCCAGGCCCGGCACGCCGATCTTCTTGCCCACGCAGTCCTGCGCGCTCTTGATGCCCGCGCCCGCGCCCGCGCGCGCCACCAGGCCGAAGCCGGTGAAGGTCTTCGCCGTGACCCCGCCGCCGGCCACCAGCACCAGGTCGAGCCCGCCGTCCACCGCCTGCAGGAACACCGAGGGCGTGGGCCCGCCGATTTGCAGCGAGTCGGACTGCAGCGCCGCCGGAATGGTCGAGTTCAGCGGAATGAACTTGAGCTCCACGTCGAGGTTGCGCTTCTTGAAGCAGCCCTCTTCGGCCGCCACGAACACCGAGGCGAAATCGGTCACGGCCGTATAGCCGAACACGATCTTCGGGTTGCTCTGCGCGAACGCGGGCAGGGCGGCGCCGGCCGATGCCGCGGCCAGCGCCGACAGCAAGGTGCGCCGTTTCATCGTCGGGGTCTTTGTCATGTCTTCTGTCTCCGGGGGGTGTTTTTCGTGGGTGGGGTCCTGACCGTCTTCGGGCGCGGCAGCGCCGCGCGCAGGCCGCCGACGATGAAGTTCACGAGCACCGGCGCCACGGCCGGGTCGGCGCGCTTGTTCTCGCCGCGCGAGAGCCGCTCGATGCGCGTGTCGTTCAGGTGGTGCAGCAGCGCGCCCAGCGCGAACTGGTAGCCCCAGGCGACCTGGCTGCGCGTGGCGTGCGGCAGCGCGATGTGCAGGGCGTTGATGTAGGCCTCGGCCAGCGGGTCGAAGTAGCTGCGCATCACGCGGTCGGCTTCTTCGGTCGCGTGGTACAGCTCGCGCGCCACCAGCAGCGCGTAGTACTCGCCCTCGGCGCTCGCGCGCAGCGCCAGCACGGGCGCGGTGAAGGCTTCGATGATGCGCGGCAGCGTGCGCGCGTCGTCGGGGTTGTTGTCGACCGCCGCGAGGCCGGCCAGCCGCTCCTCGATGGTGTGGCCCCAGTGCTCGAAGATCGCGTGGAACAGGTCCTGCTTGGGCCCGTAGTAGTAGCCCACCAGTGCCAGCGGCACGCCGGCTTCCTCGGCGATCTGGCGGATCGTGACCACGTGGTAGCCGTGGCGCGCGAACAGTTTTTCGGCCGCCAGCAGGATGGCGTGCTTGCGGTCGGGGCGAACAGTCTCGGTGGCGACTGCGGCGGCGGCAGGTGCCGCGGCGCGCGAGGCGCCGTGCCTGGCGGTCGGTGTGCGGGTACTCATGGGGGCGTATTGAACAGTTGTACAAAATACTTGTACACGCGTACAAACCCTGAGGTCAACCCGGATTGAGCACGCCATGGCGGGGCGCTACGCTCAAGCCATGTCCGCCCCCAACATTCCCCAGATCCGCCTCTATCAGAACTGGCTGCGCGAGAGGCGCGGCCTTGCCTTCGACAGCTACGACGCGATGTGGCGCTGGTCGGTCACCGAGCTGGACGCCTTCTGGCGCAGCATCTGGGACTACGCCGCCATCCAGTCGCCCACGCCGCTCGCCGCCAACGCCGCCGTGCTGGCCGAACGGCGCATGCCCGGCGCGCGCTGGTTCCCCGGCGCCCAGGTCAACTACGCGCGCGAGGTGCTGCGCCACGTCGACGCGGCGCATGCCGCCGGCATGCCCGCCATCGTGAGCGACAACGAACGCGGCGACGTGCGCGAACTGTCGTGGCCCGAAATGCGCCGGCAGGTGGCATCGGTCGCGCTCACGCTCAAGTCGCTGGGCGTGCGGCGCGGCGACCGCGTCGCGGCCTACATGCCCAACGTGCCCGAGACCATGGTCGCGTTTCTGGCGTGCTCCAGCATCGGCGCGATCTGGAGCGTGTGCGCGCCCGACATGGGCACCGCCGCCGTGGCCGACCGCTTCCGCCAGATCGAGCCCAAGGTGCTGATCGCGGTCGACGGCGTGCACTACGGCGGCAAGCCGCTGGACCGCAGCGGCGTGCTGCAGGAGCTGCGCGGCCAGCTGCCCAGCGTGCAGAAGCTGCTGCTGGTGAAGTCGCCGTTCGCCGCCAGCGCGGTGCCGCACGACATCGGCTGGTCGAACGCCATCGGCCGCTACGACGACGAGGTGAACGCCTTCGAGCCCGAATGGCTGCCCTTCGACCACCCGATCTGGATCGTCTACTCCAGCGGCACCACCGGCCTGCCCAAGCCCATCGTGCACGGGCAGGGCGGCATCATCCTCACCATGCACGCCTGCGGCCTGCACAACGACGTGGGGCCCAGCTACGGCGCCAACAACCACGGCGAGCGCTACCACTGGTACAGCTCCACGGGCTGGGTCATGTGGAACTCGCAGCTCTCGGGCATGGCCTTCGGCGCCACCATCTGCATCTACGACGGCAACCCGGCGGGCAGCAAGGAAAAGCCCGACTGGAGCGTGCTGTGGCGCTTCGTCGCGCGGCACAAAGTGACGTTCTTCGGCGCGGGCGCGGCCTACTTCACCAACTGCATGAAGGCCGGCCTCGTGGCCAGGGACTGCGGCGACCTGTCGCGCGTGCGCGCGCTCGGCAGCACCGGCTCGCCGCTGCCCGAAGAAGTGCAGCGCTGGGGCTCGCGGCAGATTCTCGATGCGGGCTCCAAGGATGTGTGGTGGTGCAACATCTCCGGCGGCACCGACTTCTGCGGCGCCTTCGTCGGCGGCAACCGCGACCTGCCCGAAGTGCCGGGCCAGATGCAGTGCCGCGAGCTCGGCCACGCGGTCGAGGCCTGGAACGACAACGGCCAGCCCGTCATCGGCGAGGTCGGCGAGCTGGTGTGCACGCAGCCCATTCCGTCGATGCCGCTGTACTTCTGGGGCGACGAGGGCAACGCGCGCTACCTGTCGAGCTACTTCGACACCTACCCCGGCGTATGGCGCCACGGCGACTGGATCAAGATCGGCACCGACGGCGGCTGCATCATCTACGGGCGCAGCGACGCCACCATCAACCGCCAGGGCCTTCGCATGGGCACCAGCGAGATCTACAGCGCGGTCGAGGGCCTGCCCGAGGTGCTCGACTCGATGGTGGTCGACCTCGAATACCTGGGCCGCGACAGCTACATGCCGCTGTTCGTGGTGCTGCGTCCCGGCGTGGCGCTGGACGACGCCATGCGCGCGCGCATCCACAACGCCATCAAGACCTCGCTGTCGCCGCGCTTCGTGCCCAACGACATCTTCCAGGTGGCCGAGATTCCGCGCACGCTCTCGGGCAAGAAGCAGGAGCTGCCGATCAAGAAGCTGCTGCTGGGCCAGCCCATCGAGAAGGTGGTCAACCGCGAGGCGATGGCAAACCCCGGCAGCCTCGAGTGGTATGTGGCCTTTGCCGCGGAGCGTGCCTCCGCATAATGGGCGCATGAAAAGACGTACCAGCCTCCTCATCCTTTCCGCCGTGGCAGGCGCTTCTTTGCTGAGTGCCTGCGCGGCGCCCTCGTCGCCGTCCACGCCCGCCACCGGTGCCTCGTCGCTGCGCGTGAGCGGCACCGTGGCCTACCGCGAGCGCATCGCGCTCGATCCCGCGGCCGAAGTCGTGGTGCAGTTGCTCGACGTGTCGCGCATGGACGCGCCCTCGACCGTGCTGGCCGAGCAACGCTTCAAGGCCGACGGCAAGCAGCCGCCCTTCGCCTATGAACTGAAGGTGGACGCCGCCCGCATCGACCCGCGCATGCGCTATGCCGTGTCGGCGCGCATCTCGCGCGGCGAGCAGCTGCTGTTCATCAACGACACGCAGTACTCGGTGCTCACGCAGGGCAACGGCAACAGCGCCAACCTGGTGCTGGTGCGCGTCACCCAGTCTCCGCGCTAGGACGTCGTCAGCTCGTAGAGCACCATGCGCGTCTGCCGGCCGCGCAGCTCCACGAGTTCTTCGATGCGCCGCGTGTGCAGCCGGCCGCGCAGGCCGGCGAAGGTCACCTGCGACATCAGCACCTGCGTGCCCAGCTGCTTGTTGATGCCCTCGATGCGGCTGGCCACGTTGATGACATCGCCGAACGCGGTGTAAGACAGCCGGTCGTTCGAGCCCAGCACCCCCGCGATCACCACGCCCGTATGAAGGCCCACGCGCGTGCGGAACTCGGGCAGGCCCTGTTCCGCCCATTGGCGGTTGAGCTCGTCCATTTCGATGTGCAGCTCCAGCGCGGCCAGGCAGGCCTTGTACTCCGCGTCGGGCAGGTCGGCGGGCGCGCCCCACAGCACCATGATGCCGTCGCCGATGAACTTGTCGATCACGCCGCCGTGCCGCGCGAACACGCCGGCCGCAAGGTTGAAGTACTGCGTGAGCATGCCCACCAGCACGTCGGTGTCCAGCGACTCCGAGATCGAGGTGAAGCCCTCCACGTCGGTGAACATCACCGTGATGCGGCGCGGCGACCCGTTGGGCGCGAGCGCATGGCCCTCGGCGATCAGCTGGTTGATCACGTCGACCGGCACGAACTTGCTGAAGGCCTTGAGGCTGCGCGCCGAGTCGTCCAGCGCCTGGTCCAGGTGCTGGATCTCGAGCACGCGGCTCGGCTCGCGCGGCAGGTTGTCGAGTTCCAGCAGGCCGATGCGGCGCGCGATGTGCGACAGGTTCTCGACCGGCGACGTCACCAGCCGCGACAGCTTCAGCGACATGAACAGCGCGATCGCCAGGAAGCCCAGCGCCACCAGGAGGCCCCACAGCACCGCGCGCCGCAGGTCGCCCAGCAGCATGTCTTCGGGCACCCAGCTCACCAGTTGCCAGCCGGTGCTGGGAATGAACGAGGTCTGCACCAGGTAGCCGCGCCCCTCGTAGGCGAAGGAAAAGGCGGTGTCGCTGCTGCTGCCCGCCGTGCCCCCGGCCATCATGTGGTCGTGCAGCGCGCCGAGCACGCCCGTCGGCGCTTCCAGCTTGTGCAGCGCGCCCTGCTGGTCGCTGCGCGCGAGCACGCGGAAGTCGGCGCTGAGCAGGGCGCTGTCGCCGTAGCCGGCGGTGCTGCTGAACTGCCGCACGAACCCCGACAGCCGGCCCAGCGACACGTCGCCCGCCACCACGAGCGACTGCGTGCTGCCTTCGGCATAGCGGCGCTTGCCGGGCAGCGCGTAGGTCACGCCCAGCTCCTGCGCGGCGGCGAACACGTAGGGCGGCGTCCAGATCGGCCCCTGCGCCTTGCAGGCCTGCAGGTACCAGCCGCGCTTGTTCGGGTCGTAGCTGCTGCGGAAGGCCTCGATGCGCTGCGTGGCGTAGCGGTTCTGCGCGTCGGACTCGGCCTCCGGCGGCCGCTTGTAGTGCCAGGTCTCGGTGGTGAAGTCGGGCCCGCGCTCGATGTGCCGCATGGCGGGCGTGGGGTAGCGCAGCGCCATCAGCATCTGGCCGGCATCGTTGGCCACGTAGATGCTGTCGAGCTCCGGCGACTGCGCCAGCAGCGTCCACAGCAGCTCCGATGTTCTTTCAGAGTTGTCGCCCGCCGGCCGCAGGCTGGGGGCGCTGGCCACCGCGTTGACCACCGACTCGGCCTTCTGCAGGAAGGCCAGCACCTTGTCCTGGGTGCGGTCATGGTTGGCCTTGTGCGCGGAAGTGCCGATGCGCGAGACCAGCCGCTGCGACCCCCAGTAGCCCAGCGACACCAGCAGCAGCGACTGCGCGAGTGCCACCGCGCTGACGATGGTGCCCACATCGACCCTGAAGCGCCGAGGGCGCCGCAACGGCACCGCGGCGGCGGCGGATTCAAAAGGCGGCTTTCCCGCCACACCCGGATTCCCGGACGAGTTCTTGTTCATACAGCTCCCTGACGACCACTCGAGCGCACCCGCGCCACGAGGGGCGCGAGCCGGCAAACGGCGGGCCCACGGCCCCGATCATTGGTGTCGGGGGTCCTGGCGGGTGCCGGATGCGGGGCTGATTTTCACCGGTCTGGGCCCGAATGGCTTCAGTACCGCAAAGAATGGCAGTGAGGGGAAATCAGGATGGCCGGTAGCCCAGGTAACCCAGCGCCGCGCGCTCCACGCGCGCGCGCAGCGGCTTGCCGTTCGGCTCGCCGCGCAGCGCGGCACCGTCGATCAGCGACTGCACAATGGTCCGCAGGTCGGCGGCCACCTGCCGCAAGTCGCCGGCGACTTCGGCGCGGTGCGCTGAAAGAAAAGCCACCAGGCTCGCCAGCAGGGCGTGCCGGTGCAATTGCAGCGTGGGGCTCATGGGCAGCTCGCGCTCGGCGTAGTCGAGCGCCGCCGCCAGCTGCGGGCGCTCGAACTGGTGCGCCAGCGCCACCTCGATCAGCGCGCGGATGCCGCGCGCCAGCGTGGCCGGCCCGAGCCGCGTGATGGCGTCGTCGAAGCGGTCGACCAGCCCGGCCGTCTGCTGCTCGCTGAGCGCCACCAGCAGCGCCGCCTTGTGCGGGTAGTACTGGTAGAGCGAGCCGATGCTGATGCCCGCCACCTCGGCCACCCGGTTGGTGTTGAAGGCCGACAGGCCGCCTTGCTCCAGGACGCGAGCCGCCGCCTCGAGGATGGCGGCGCGCGTGGCGGTGGCGCGGGCCTGTGTCGGCTCGCGCCGGGGGGAAAGGCCGGCACGCGAAGACGGGGGGCGGGATGTGGGCATGGGCGTGAAAAGCAGGCGGGAGATGAGCAATTGCTCGGAATGATAGAGGCTTCCCGCGCGGTCCGTCTTCTGAATGAAGAAAGCCGCTAGCCGGCGTCGTGGAAGATGATGCCCAGCGTGTGCCGCCGCCCCGAGCGCAGCCGGCTCACGCCGTGGCGCATCGTCACGCGGTAGCTGCCGCGCGTGCCCGTCACCGGCCGCTGGTTGACCGCGAAGATCACCGCCTCGCCGCGCGCGAGCGACACCACCTCGGCGCGCGACTGCATGCGCGGGCGCTGCTCGGTCAGCACGAACTCGCCGCCGGTGAAGTCCTCGCCCGGCTGGCTCAGCAGCACCGTGAACTGCAGCGGAAACTGCAACTCGCCGTACAGGTCCTGGTGCAGGCAGTTGTAGTCGCCTTCCTGGTAGCGCAGCAGCAGCGGGGTGGGGCGCGGCTGGCCGGCCGCGTGGCAGCGCGCGAGGTAGGCCGCGTGGTCCGGCGGGTAGTCGGCCGGCTGGCCCATCGCCGTGGCCCATGCGTTGGCCAGCGGCGCCAGGCGCTCGTACAGCGCGCCGCGCCACGCGGCCAGCTTCTGCGGCAGCGGGTACGCGAAGTACTGGTACTCGCCCTGGCCGAAGCCGTGGCGCTGCATCACGACGCGGCTGCGGAAGTGGCCGGGCTGGTCGTACATGGCCGAGAGCGCGGCGCATTCCTTCTCGGTGAAGAGCGGCCCGGTGGTGGCGCAGCCGCGCGTGGCGAGCTCGGTTTCGATGCGGGGCCAGTCGAGGGCCTGGGCGAGGGATGCGGGCGTTGTCATGCCGGGAGTGTCCGGTTTCGGCCGCTGCGGCGCTCGCCGTTTTCGGACGCGGGTTTTCGCGCGGCGGGTGGCGGCCGTCGTTCGTTTTGAGCGATCATCCGCCCATGGCAAGAGAAAAAACCACCACGCGCGACCACCCGGCAGGGCAGCTGGTGCAAGGCCGGTCGGTCGCCACGCTGGGGCGCGGCATGGCGCTGGTCAAGGTCGGCCGGGCACCGCGCCCGGTCGTGCGCCCCGAGGACAACACGACGGTGCTGCTGAAGAAGGCGGCCCGCGCGCTCGCCAAGCCCGGCATCGACCGGGCCGTGGTCTTTCGCGGGCCCAACGCGGCCAAGATCTTCGCGTACCACGCCTACCCGCAAGACCCGACCAAGGTCGTTCGCGAAGCGGCTGACGGCACCAAGGTGATCGGCCGCCTGGTCGACGGCAGGTTCCGCGCGAGCAAGGCGTGAGCCTTCGTCCGCCGAAGCTCGAAAAGCTCCTCGAGCAGACGCGCGGCCCGCGCCCGGTGGCGTTCGTGCTGGCGGGCCACAACGGCTCCGGCAAGTCGACTCTCTGGTACTCGCGGCTGGCGGGCTCCCTGCAGATGCCGCTGGTCAATGCCGACCGCATGATGATGTCGATCCTGCCCGACGCCGACCCCCGCACCGGCCACATTCCCCCGTGGGCCCAGCGCCTGCGCGACGACGACCAGAAGTGGCAGGTGCTGTCCCAGGAAGGCGTGCGCGCCTTCAAGAGCCTGGTGATGGACCAGCGCATGCCGTTCGCCTTCGAAACCGTGTTCTCCCACTGGAGGCCGCTGCCCGGCGGCGGCCACGAATCGAAGGCCGACGACATCCGCGCGATGCAGGACGCGGGCTATTTCGTGGTGCTGCTCTTCGTCGGGCTGATCTCGGTCGACATGTCCGTGTTTCGCGTGAGCACGCGCAAGCAGCAGGGCGGCCACGACGTGGACCGCAAGAAGCTGGTCGAGCGGTTTCCGCGCACGCAGGCGGCGGTCGGGCATGCGGCGCAGATCGCCAACATGACGCTCATGTTCGACAACAGCCGCTCCGAAAAGGACGCCTTCGCGCTGGTGCGTGCGCAGGCGAAGAAGTCGGTTCTTTTCGACGCGCGCGACCCCCAGTTCAAGGTCGATCCGCAGCTGCTGGCCGTGTGCGATCCGTGGCTGGAGAAAGTGACGGGGCCGTTCAAGCCGCCCCGCGTTTCACAGCCGAAGAAGACGGCACCACTGCCACCTCCACAGTCACCACCACAGTCACATCAAAAGGGCCTTGGCACCCCATGAGCACCCCATGAGCACCTCGAATCCTTCCCCCGACCCCGCCAGCGACTGGCAACTCCCCTGGAGCGGCGGCTGCCGCTGCGGCCAGGTGCGCCTGCGCATCAGCGCGCCGCCGCTGCTGTCGATGGCCTGCCACTGCACCGGCTGCCAGACCATGAGCGCGAGCGCCTTCTCGCTCTCGCTCGCCATTCCCTCGACCGGCTTCGAGGTGGTGTCGGGCGAGCCCGTCGTCGGCGGGCTGCACGGCGAAGAATCGCACCACTACTTCTGCCCGCACTGCAAGAGCTGGATGTTCACGCGCACCGAAGGCCTCGACTATTTCGTGAACCTGCGGCCGTCGATGCTCGACGAGCACGCCTGGGTCGCGCCCTTCGTCGAGACCTGGACCGACGAGAAGCTGCCCTGGGCCGCCACGTCGGCGAAGCACAGCTTCGGCGCCTTGCCCGCGATGGACGCCTTTCCGGCGCTCATCGAAGCCTACGCTCGCGAAGGCGCCCGGCCCGCGACGAAGGCCTGACCAGGCCCTGTCAGCCGGCCGCCGGGCGCTTCTTCAAAGCGGCGCGATCGGAATGCAGATGTCGCATTCGAAGGCGCCGGTCTTCTCGTCGAAGGCGCCGCACGCCGGGTAGTACTCGAACGCGAGCCGGTTGTCGAACTGGAAGCCGCTGGCCGGCAGCCAGTCGCGCAACAGGCGCGTCCAGGCGCCATTGATTTCCGCCGGCAGGCCGTGGAACTTCATCGCGGCATAGCGTCCGCCGGGCAGCACCGTCTTCAGGAAGCCGCCGTCGGGCACGAAGTCTTCGGGCACTTCCACGCAGGCGTCGTAGCGCGACTGCTCGGGCGCGGTGATGCTCGGGTCGTCGTGGCTGATGCCGTAGCGCGGATGCGACCACAGGTTGTGCGCGGTGATCCACGGCGCCACCTGCGTGTTCCAGAACGCTCCCACCGGCGCGCCGAACGGGCCGGTGTAGCGCAGGTAGGCAACGGTGACGGGCGGGCGGGTGATGAGTTCGACGTTCATGGGCGTGGTCTCCAGAAGCGCGGTGTCGCGCGATGAACGCCCATTCTTCGTGAAGCCGTGCAATGCGATCTGATCAGGATTGCGCTTTTCGTCGACCGGCTCCCAGCGGTGCGCCTTGCGCCACGCGGTCGGCGAACTGCCGAAGTGCGCGCTGAACGCCCGCGAGAACGCCTCGCCCGAGCCGAAGCCCACCGACAGCGCCGCGTTCAGCACCGACACGCGCGGCTGCGTCGCCAGCCGCAGCGCCGCGACCTCGATGCGCCGGCGCCGCACGTAGTCGCCCAGCGTCTGGCCGGCCCACGCCGCGAACAGCCGGTGAAAGTGGAACGCCGAGAAATGCGCCACGTCGGCCAGCGCCGCGAGGTCGAGCGCTTCGTCCAGGTGGTCGTCGATGTGCGCCAGCACCTTGTGCATGCGCCATTCGTACTCGGCCCGGTGGTCGCGCGGCATGCGTGCTCAGCCTTGCCGCGCCTGCCCCAGCAGCCAGTCGCTGAAGAACTTCAGCAGCGGCCGCTGGTCGGCCCGCTCGGGCGTCACCAGGTAGTAGTTGCGCTCGCCCGACAAGGGCCGCGCGCACGCGACCACCAGCTCGCCGCGCGCCAGTTCGTCGGCCACCAGCATCGTCGGCATCAGCGCCACGCCCAGCCCGTGCGAGGCTGCGGCGGCCAGTATCGAGAACAGCTCGTAGCGCGGCCCGCCGCGCGCGTTGGGCGCATCGATCTGCTGCGCGTCGAACCACTGGCGCCAGCCGTCGGGCCGCGTGCTCTGCTGCAGCAGCGGCATCCTGGCGATGGCGCCCGGGGTCACGGGTTTGCCGCCGCGCGGCAGCAGGGCGGGGCTGCACACCGGCACCACGTCCTCGTGCATCAGCAGCAGCGCGCGCGTGCCGGCCCAGTTCTCGACCTGCGCGGGCGTGCCGGCGTACAGCGCGGCGTCGAACTCCGCGTCGGCGAAAAGAAAGGGGCGGGTGCGCGTCTCGATGTGCACCACCACGTCGGGCTGCAGCGCCGCGAAGCTTTTCAGGCGCGGCATCAGCCAGCGGGTGGCGAAGGTGGGCACGGCCGCCAGCGAGAGCGAGCCGCCTTCGCCCTGGTGGGCCATGGCGTCGAGCGTGTCGCGCTCCATGGCCTCGAGCCGCTTGGCGGTCTGCCGCGCATAGGCCGCGCCGCTGGCCGTGAGCGCGACGCCGTGCCGCGTGCGACGAAACAGCGCCACGCCCAGGAAGGCCTCGAGCGTGCCGATCTGGCGCGACACCGCGCTCTGCGTCAGGGCCAGCTCCTGCGCGGCGCGCGTGTAGCTCTCGTGGCGCGCGGCGGCGTCGAAGCACACCAGGGTCTGCAGGGGCGGGATCTTGCGGCGCATGTATGCCTGAAAAGTAGGAATGGGGCGCGGCGCCCGTCAATGAAGACGCCGCACAAACATCTTGCAAGACATTCTACAAACGCATATCTGGGTGAGGAATCCTCGTTTGCGTCATGGCCTGCGCGTGGCTAGGATCGACCGATTCCCGTCTTTCTTCTTTTTCCTTCCCCTTTTCCGGAGACAGCCACATGGCCGCCAAAGCGCAATTCCACTGGGACGACCCCCTTCTTCTCGACCAGCAACTGACCGACGAAGAACGCATGATCCGCGACGCGGCCAATGCCTACTGCCAGGAGCGCCTGGCGCCCCGCGTCATCGAGGGCTTCCGCACCGGCGAGACCGACCCCGCCATCTTCCGTGAAATGGGCGCGCTCGGCCTGCTCGGCCCGACCATCCCCGAACAGTACGGCGGCCCCGGCCTGAACTACGTGGCCTACGGCCTGATCGCCCGCGAAGTCGAGCGCGTCGACTCGGGCTACCGCTCGATGGCCAGCGTGCAGAGCTCGCTGGTGATGGTGCCGATCTTCGAATTCGGCACCGAAGGCCAGAAGCAGAAGTTCCTGCCCAAGCTCGCCACCGGCGAATGGATCGGCTGCTTCGGCCTGACCGAACCCGACCACGGCTCCGACCCCGGCAGCATGGCCACGCGCGCCAAGAAGGTGCCGGGCGGCTACTCGCTCAGCGGCTCGAAGATGTGGATCAGCAACTCGCCCATCGCCGACGTGTTCGTGGTGTGGGCCAAGGAGGTCAGCGAAAGCGGCACCGTGGGCCCGATCCGCGGCTTCGTGCTCGAAAAGGGCATGAAGGGCCTGAGCGCCCCCGCCATCCACGGCAAGGTCGGCCTGCGCGCCAGCATCACCGGTGAAATCGTGATGGACGGCGTGTTCTGCCCCGAAGAAAACGCCTTCCCCGAAGTGCAGGGCCTCAAGGGCCCGTTCACCTGCCTGAACAGCGCCCGCTACGGCATCTCGTGGGGCGCCCTGGGTGCCGCCGAAGACTGCTGGCACCGCGCCCGCCAGTACACGCTGGACCGCAAGCAGTTCGGCCGCCCCCTGGCCGCCAACCAGCTGATCCAGAAGAAGCTGGCCGACATGCAGACCGAGATCACGCTGGGCCTGCAAGGCAGCCTGCGCCTGGGCCGCATGAAGGACGAAGGCATTGCCGCGGTCGAGATCACCTCGATCATGAAGCGCAACAACTGCGGCAAGTCGCTGGACATCGCCCGCATGGCGCGCGACATGATGGGCGGCAACGGCATCAGCGACGAGTTCGGCGTGGCCCGCCACTTGGTGAACCTCGAAGTGGTCAACACCTACGAAGGCACGCACGACATCCACGCTCTCATCCTGGGCCGCGCCATCACCGGCATCGCCGCGTTTTCGAACTAACCCCCAGTCTCACTCACTTCGTGTAGACGCCAACCCCCTTCCAGGGGGCGACGCCAGCGGCCCGGCAAAGCCGGTTCCGCGGCCTCCCTCGCACTGCAAGACAACACCGACGTAGATGACGATGAACAAACCTGCAGCGGCCCTGGACGGCATCAAGGTCCTGGATCTGTCCCGCGTGCTCGCGGGCCCGTGGTGCACGCAGATCCTGGCGGACCTGGGCGCCGATGTCGTCAAGATCGAACGCCCCGGCGTCGGCGACGACACGCGCACCTGGGGCCCGCCCTTCATCAAGGACGCCAACGGCAACGACTCCGACCAGGCCAGCTACTTCACGTCCTGCAACCGCAACAAGCGCTCGGTCACGGTCGACATGGCCACGCCCGAAGGGCAGGCGTTGCTGCTGCGGATGGCGGCGCAGGCCGACATCGTGGTGGAGAACTTCAAGACCGGCGGGCTGAAGCAATACGGCCTCGACCAGGAAAGCCTGCGCGCGGCCAACCCGCGCCTCATCTACTGCAGCGTGACCGGCTTCGGCCACGACGGCCCGTACGCCGAGCGCGCGGGCTACGACCTGATGATCCAGGCCATGACCGGCATGATGAGCATCACCGGCCGCCCCGACGACGTGCCCGGCGGCGGCCCGCTGCGCGTGGGCGTGGCGCTGACCGACCTGTTCACGGGCGTGTACGCCAGCACCGCCATCCTCGCGGCGCTGCAGGTGCGCGACCGCACCGGCGAAGGCCAGCACATCGACATGGCGCTGCTCGACGTGGGCATGGCCATCCTCGCGAACCAGGCCAGCGCCTTTCTCAACACCGGCGAAGCGCCCAAGCGCCAAGGCAACACGCATCCGAGCCTGGCGCCGTACCAGGACCTTCCGACGCAGGACGGTTCGATGCTGCTGGCCATCGGCAACAACGGCCAGTTCGCGCGCTTCTGCGAAGCCGCCGGCCACCCCGAGTGGGCGAGCGACGCGCGCTTTGCCACCAACACGCTGCGCGTGAAGCACCGGCTCGTGCTGATCCCGATGATGGAGGCGCTCACGCGCACCCGCACCACGGCCGCGTGGGTCACGCTGCTCGAAGACAAGGCCGTGCCCTGCGGCCCGATCAACGACATCGCGCAGGCCTTCGACGACGCGCAGGTGCAGGCGCGCGGCCTGAAGGTCACGCTGCCGCGCGACGCGGGCGACGGCATCGCCAGCATCACCGGCGTGGCGAGCCCGCTGCGCCTGTCGGCCACGCCGCCCGTGCTGCGGCATGCGCCGCCGGCGCTGGGCCAGCACACGCGCGAAGTGCTGGCCGAAATGGGCATCGACGACGCCCGCTTCGACGCCCTGCGCTCGGCCGGCGTGGTCTGAACCCGCGCCACTGAAGAGGCCGCCATGACCAGCCCGATGCGCCCACCGTTCTCGGTGTTGCGCATCGACCATGTCGTGCTGCGCGTGAAGGACATGGAACGCGCCGTCGCGTTCTACTGCGACGTGCTCGGCTGCAGCGTCGAGAAGCGGCGGGGCGACCTGGGGCTCGTGCACCTGCGCGCCGGCGCGAGCCTGATCGACCTCGTCACGCCCGACGGCCCGCTCGGCCGGCAGGGCGGGGCGCTGCCCGGCGCCGAGGGCCGCAACCTCGACCACCTGTGCCTGCGCATCGAGCCCTTCGACGAAGCGGGCATCCGCGCGCTGATGGCCGCGCACGGCGTGGCCCTCGACGGCGACGTGCAGCACAACTTCGGCGCCGAGGGCAACGGCCCGTCGATCTACTTGCGCGACCCCGACGGCAACACCGTCGAACTCAAGGGTCCCGCGGCCTAGCCGCCGTCCTCATCTTTTCCTTCGGATTTGTACGCCACTGTGTCTGGCAGGCGCGGTGAACACACGCGCATGCAAATCCGCGGGTGGCTCGACACATCGCGGATACAGCCCGTCGATGTAATTCATGCATCGCCACCGAAGCACATCACAGAGGAGGCGATGGTGCCGAAAGCACCTTCCATCTCTTCTTTTTTTCTTGAAAGACACCGCCATGAAAACCACCCGACTCCTGATCGCCGCCGCCGCGCTCGGCGCCTTCGCCATCGGCGCCAGCGCCGAGGACTACCAGGGCGCGCTGCAATTCCATTCGAGCCAGAGCCGCGCCGCCGTGCGCGCCGAAGGCGTCGTGGCCGCGCACAGCGCCGACCTGTATGCCGAAGGCGCCTCGGCCGGCGTGCCCGTCGCCGCGGTGGCCGGCCTGGGCGACCGCGCCCAGGCCCGTGCCGACGCCTTCGCGGCGGCGCGCGCCGGCAACATCTACGGCGACGGCTCGGGCGCGGGCCCGGCCGAGCACTTCGCAAGCACGCTGGACCGCGCCACCGTGCGCGCCCAGGCCGCCGCAGTGGCGCACGGCATCGGCCGCCTCGCGCTCTGAGCACCGGCCACACGCATCAACCCCTCGTCATCACCCCCACCCAAGGAACCACCATGTCCGACAAGCAAGTCCTCTACACCGGCAAGACCCACACCACCGGCGGCCGCCAGGGCGCCTCGCGCAGCAGCGACGGCCACCTCGACATCCAGCTGTCGCCCCCCGGCGGCAACGGCACGGGCACCAACCCCGAGCAGCTGTTCGCGGCCGGCTGGTCGGCCTGCTTCATCGGCGCGATGGGCAAGGCCGCCGGCACGCTGAAGATCAAGCTGCCGGCCGACCTGTCGGTCGACGCCGAGGTCGACCTCGTGCTGCAGGACGGCCAGTACTTCCTGGCGGCGCGCCTGAACGTGAGCCTGCCGGGCCTGGACCGCGACACCGCGCGCGCCGTGGTCGACACCGCGCACCAGACCTGCCCGTACTCCAAGCTCACGCGCGGCAACATCGACGTGGAGCTCAACCTGGTTTGAGCTGAGCCCGGCTGAAGTGCGCGCGGCCCGCCTGTTCGAACAGGCGGGCCGCGTGGCCGATGGCGAAGACGCGCCTAGCCGGCCCGCCCGATGATGGCCACGCCGAACACCACCACGCCCAGCGCCAGGTTCACCATCACCAGCTTGCGCACCGTGTTCAGCCGCGCCGCGGCCACGGGCCAAGCGCTGTCTTCCACCGCGCGCCGCAGCGCCCGGAACACCGACGCGCGGATGTAGACATAGATCGCAGCCATCACGATCGCGATGCTCATCATCGCCTCGACGCGCCAGTGCACGCCGCGAAAACCGCCGCTCGCCAGGATCATCGTCACGCCCGTCACGAACAGCAGCGTGACCGACGCGTCCACCCCCACGAAGAAGCGCCGCAGCGTCGCGGCCATCATGCGCAGGCGCAGCGGCGGCTCCAGCGTGGCGACGGCGGCGGGGCGCACCGCGAAGTGCAGGGTCGCCATGCCGCCGACCCAGAAGGCGGCGCACAGCAGGTGGATGAAAAGCGGGATGACGTAGGACATGGGGCCCGATCAGAACACCGAAAGGGCCGCCCGCGCAACGCCGCCGGGCATGCCCCCCGTGCCCCTCATGCCGCGACGCGCCGCCCCCGCGCCGGCGCGCGCATCGGCTTTTCCTTGCCGGGCACCTCGTCGGCATAGCGCCGCATGTCGGCCACCACGCGGCGCAGCAGCTCCGCCGCGGCCGGCGACAGCATGCGCCCGTGGCGCGACACGATGTGCGAGCGCCCCTGCGACAGCAGCGGGTTCTTCATCGGCAGCTCGATCAGCTCGGGGTTGCTGGCGTTCGGCGTGAGCGAGATGCGCGTGCCCAGCGTGTAGCCCAGCCCGGCCGACACGAAGTGCCCCAGCGCGCTGAACGACGAGGTGGTCAGCATCGAGGGCAGGCGCACGCCCTCGCTGATCTCGGCCGCCTCGATGTGCTGGCGCACGCCGAAGTGCCGGTGCAGCGTGGCGCCCGGGTAGGGCAGCAGGTCGGCCAGCCTGAGCGGGCGGCCCAGCTGCGCGAGCGGGTGCGAGCGCAGCACCATCGTCTGGATCGGCTGCGGGTGCGAATGGTGCGAGGTCAGCCGCTCGTCCTTCGGCGGCTGGAACAGCAGGCCGATGTGGGCGCGCTCCTCGACCACGCGGCGCACGATCTCGTCGGTGCTGGCCACGTCGAGCTCGATGGTGATCTTCGGGTGCGTGGTCATGAAGTCGCGCAGGCTGCGGCGCATGAGCCAGTCGACATAGCCTTCGCCCGCCACGATGTCGATGTGGCCGCGCTCGATCTTGCGGATGCTGTCCATCTGCGCCATGAGGTGCTGCTTCTGGCTGTTCTGGCGCCGCACGTAGCCGGCCAGCATTTCGCCCGCGTCGGTGGCCACCACGCCGCGTCCGTGGCGCTCCAGCAGCGGCACGCCGCACTCCTGCTCGAGCAGGCCGATGGCCCGGCTCACGGCCGAGGGGTCCATGTCGAGCACGTCGGCGGCGCCGCGCACCGAGCCGCTGTCGAGCACCTGCATGAAGTAGCGCACGCGGCGCGTGTCGAGCTTGTCGTCCATGGCCCGGTCTCCTGAGTGTTGCATTCAATGCATCGAATATCCCCATTTGCGGTCATTGATGCAAGCGGCCCGCGCGCCGAAACTCGCCGGCATTCCGCCAGAAGAAGCCCCACCCATGACCTCTGCCGCCTCCGTTCTTTCGTCCGCCGCGCCTTCCAGCGCCTCCGGAAAACTCAAGCTCGCGCTCGTCACGCTGGCCATCGTGGCCCTGGCCGAGCTGATCGGCCCGGTGCAGTTCAGCGTCGGGCCGGGCAAGGTGGCGCTGCTGCCGATGCTGTGGGCGCTGCTGATCGCGGCCGTGTGGGGCATTGCGCAACGCCGCGTGCCGGGCGTGGTGCGCGTGGCCACGCCCGAGCAGAGCTTTGCCGGCGGCCTGCTGAACGCGGGCCTGCTGCTGTTCGTGGTGAAGCTGGGCCTCACGGTGGGCGCCGCGCTGCCGCAGATCAAGCAGGCCGGCTGGGCGCTGCTGTTCCAGGAGTTCGGCCATGCGCTGGGCACGCTGGCCCTGGGCCTGCCGCTGGCGCTGCTGCTGGGCATCAAGCGCGAGGCCGTGGGCGCCACCTTCTCGGTGGGCCGCGAGGGCAACCTCGTGATCATCGGCGAGAAGTACGGCATGGCCTCGCCCGAAGGCCGCGGCGTGCTGGCCGAGTACATCACCGGCACCGTGCTGGGCGCGCTCTTCATCGCGGTGCTGGCGGGCTTCATCGCCAGCCTGCACATCTTCGATCCGCGCTCGCTGGCCATGGGCGCCGGCGTGGGCTCGGGCAGCCTCATGGCGGCGGCGCTGGGCGCCATCGCCGCGCAGCAGCCGGCCGAGATGCTGCCGCAGCTCACGGCCATTGCCGCCGCGTCGAACCTGCTGACCACCGTGGCCGGCTTCTACTTCACGCTGTTCCTGTCGCTGCCGCTGTGTTCGTGGCTGTACGGCAAGCTGGAGCCGGTGCTGGGTCGCTTCTCCAGGCGCGGCGCGCAGGACGCGGCGGGCACCGGCGCCATGTCCCAGGTGGCGCAGGGCGGCCTGCCGCACGGCGGCGCCATGTCGCTGCGCGACACGCTCATCGCCTGGGCCGTGGTGGGCGGCGGCGTGCTCATCGGCAATTCGCTGACCTACAAGGTGCCGATGCTGGTGTCGCTCGAAGGCATGGCCGCGGTGGTGCTGATCGCGCTGGTGGTCGAGGGCATCGAGCGCCTGGTGCCGCGCCTGCCGATGGTGCTGGTGCTGTCGGTGGTGGCCACCGTGGCGGGCATTCCGGGGCTGTTTCCGTTCTCGGACGTGCTGATCGCCGTCACCGCCAAGCTCAACTTCCTGGCCTTCACCACGCCGGTGCTGGCGCTGGCCGGCTTCTCGGTCGCCAAGGACCTGCCGGTGTTCCGCCAGCTGGGCTGGCGCATCGTGGTGGTGTCGCTCACCGCCACGGCCGGCACTTTCCTCGGCGCGACCCTGATCGCAGAATTCTTCCACTGACCCGACAACCCACGAGAGAGACCCACCCCATGTACCGCGACCCCGAAATCGCCGAAGACACCCGCGCCCGCATGCTCAGCTGGCGCCGCGACATCCACGCCAACCCCGAGACCGCCTTCGAGGAGCACCGCACCGCCAACGTCGTCGCCAACGCGCTGATGCTGATGGGCCTGCCGGTGCATCGCGGCCTGGCCGGCACCGGCGTGGTCGGAACGCTGAAGAACGGCGACGGCCCGAGCATCGCGCTGCGCGCCGACCTCGACGCGCTCAACATGCAGGAGCTGGGCACGCAGGCGCATGCGTCGAAGTGCGCGGGCAAGATGCACGCCTGCGGCCATGACGGCCACACCGCCATGCTGCTGGGCGCGGCCGAGCACCTGTCGCGCCACAAGCCCTTCAAGGGCACGGTGCACTTCGTGTTCCAGCCCGCCGAAGAGAACGAAGGCGGCGGCCGCGTGATGGTCGAAGAGGGCCTGTTCGACCAGTTCCCCGCCGACGCCGTCTACGGCATGCACAACTTCCCGGCGCTGCCGCGCGGCCAGTTCGCGATTCGCAAGGGCACGATGACGGCCTTTCTCGACACCTTCGAGATCGTCGTCACCGGCAAGGGCAGCCACGGCGCCATGCCCGAGACGGGCATCGACTCGGTCGTGGTCTCGGCCCAGCTCATCAACGCGCTGCAGACCATCGTGAGCCGCCGCACCGGCGCCACCGATTCGGCCGTGGTGAGCGTCACGCAGATCCATGGCGGCGACACCTGGAACGTGATCCCCGAGACCGTGGTGCTGCGCGGCACCGTGCGCACGCTCGACGCCGCCATCCAGGACAAGACCCAGGCCGCCATGCAGCAGATCTGCGACGGCGTGGCCGCCACGCACGGCGCCAGGGTGGCGCTCGCGTACCGGCGCGGCTATCCCGGCGTGGTCAACACGCCCGCCGAGACCGACGCGGCCATTGCCGCCGCCGCGAGCCTGGTCGAGCTCGCGCAGGTGCACACCGACATTCCGCCGGCCATGGGCTCGGAAGACTTCGCGTTCATGCTGCAGAAGCGGCCCGGCGCGTACATCGGCATCGGCGGGGGGGAGGGCCCGAACGACCCGAACGTGCACAACCCGTACTACGACTTCAACGACAACATCCTGCCGCTGGGCGCGGCTTACTGGGTGGCGCTGGTCAAGCGGCAGCTTCCGGTCGCATGATGCGTTGATGCTCTCCGCCTTCGACATCTTCAAGATCGGCATCGGGCCGTCGAGTTCGCACACCGTCGGGCCGATGCGCGCGGCGCTGATGTTCGCGCAGTCGCTCGAACGGCGCGGCGTGCTTGCGCAAGTGGCGCGGCTGCATGTGGACCTGTTCGGCTCGCTCGGCGCCACCGGCCACGGCCACGCGACCGACCAGGGCGTGATCCTCGGCCTGTTCGGCGACGCGCCCGACACCGTGCGCCCGGAGACCGTGCAGCCCCGGCTGGAGGCGCTGCGCCGCACCGGCCAGCTGAGCCTGCTGGGCACCACGCCGATCGCCTTCGACCGCGTGCGCGACATCGCCTTTCGCGGCGAGGAGTCGCTGCCCGAGCACCCCAACGCCATGCGCTTCACCGCCTTCGCGGCCGACGGCGCCGTGTGGGCCGAGGCCGCGTATTTCTCGGTCGGCGGCGGCTTCGTCGTCGAGGGCGGGCAGGCCGTGGCCCAGACGGTGGCAACGGCCGCCGCCGTGCCGCACCCGTTCACCACCGGCGACGAGCTCATGGCGCAGTGCGCAGTCACCGGCCTCTCGGTGGCGGAACTGGTCATGCGCAACGAATGCGTGTGGCGGCCCGAAGCCGAGGTGCGCGCCGGCCTGCTGCGCATCTGGGGCGTGATGCAGCAGTGCGTGCAGCGCGGCTTCGGCATCGACAACCCGCTGGCCGCGCAATCGCTGCCCGGCCCGCTGCGCATGCGCCGCCGCGCGCCCGAACTGAACCGCGAACTGCTGGCGCAGGCCGGCGCGGCCGACCCGCTCGCGGTGATGGACTGGGTCAACGCCTTCGCGATGGCGGTGAACGAAGAGAACGCCGCCGGCGGCCGCGTCGTCACCGCGCCCACCAACGGCGCGGCGGGCGTGGTGCCGGCCGTGATGCACTACTACCAGCGCTTCGTGCCGCGGGCCAGCGACGAGGGCATCGTCGACTTCCTGCTTACCGCCGCGGCCATCGGCATGCTCTACAAGGCCAACGCCTCCATCTCCGGCGCCGAGGTCGGCTGCCAGGGGGAGGTGGGCGTGGCCTGCTCGATGGCGGCCGGCGCGCTGGCGGCCGTGCTCGGCGCCACGCCGGCGCAGGTCGAGAACGCCGCCGAGATCGGCATGGAACACAACCTGGGCCTGACCTGCGACCCGGTCGGCGGCATGGTGCAGATCCCGTGCGTGGAGCGCAACGCGATGGGCGCGGTGAAGGCCATCAACGCGGCGCGCATGGCGCTGCGCGGCGACGGCAACCACTACGTGTCGCTGGACGCGGTGATCCGCACCATGAAGCAGACCGGCGAGGACATGAAGTCGACCTACAAGGAGACCTCGCTGGGGGGGCTTGCGGTGAACGTGGTGGAGTGCTGACGGAGGCTGCGTCAGAATGGCCGGCTCACTGTCCTGAACACAGAAAGCCGAGGCCCCATGACCCGCACCGTCGCCGAAAAGCGCGCCGCCTTCCGCGCCCTCCACGAACAAGGCTGCTTCGTCATTCCGAACCCCTGGGACACGGGCAGCGCCCGCTATCTCGAAGGCCTGGGCTTCAAGGCGCTGGCCACCACCAGTTCCGGCTTCGCGTGGTCGCAGGGCTATGCCGACGGCGCCTTGTCGCGCGAATACATCCTCGCGCACCTGGGTGAACTGGTCGAAGCCACCGACCTGCCGGTGAACGCCGACTTCGAGAACGGCTTCGCCTCCGACGCGCAAGGCGTGGCCGGGAGCGTGCGCCTGGCCATCGAGACCGGCGTGGCGGGCCTGTCGATCGAAGACTCGACCGGCAACGCGGCCGACCCGCTCTTTCCCCTCGACGTGGCGGTGGAGCGCATGCGCGCCGCGCGCAAGGCCATCGACGCCTCGGGCGCCGACGTGATGCTGATCGGCCGCGCCGAGAACTTCTTCGTCGGCCGACCGGACCTCGACGACGCCATCGCGCGCCTGAAGGCCTATGCGAACGCGGGCGCCGACTGCCTCTATGCGCCCGGCATCAAGACCCGCGAGCAGATCGCGGCCGTGGTCGCGGCCGTGGCGCCCCGGCCGGTCAACCTGCTGGTGGGCGGCGCCAGCGAACTCACGATGCAGGACATCGCCGAACTCGGCGTGCGCCGCGTCAGCGTGGGCGGCGGCATGGCGCGCGCGGCCTGGGGCGGCTTCATGCGCGCCGCGCGCACGCTGGCGGAAGGCGGCCGCTTCGACGGCTTCGCCGACGCCGCGCCGGGCGCCGAACTCAACGCCTTCTTCCGCCCCTTTGCCGGCTGAGGCGTCGTGGACGCGCTGCTCGCCGAGATCCGCAACTGCCGCGTCTGCGCCGAACACCTGCCGCTGGGGCCGCGCCCCGTGGTGCAGGCCAGCGCCGGCGCGCGGCTGCTGATCGTCGGCCAGGCGCCCAGCCTTACCGTTCACAAGACCGGCGTGCCGTGGGACGACAAGAGCGGCGAGCAACTGCGCCGCTGGCTCGGCGTCGATCGCGACACCTTCTACGACGCGGCACGCATCGCGCTCATGCCGATGGGTTACTGCTACCCCGGCCGAGGCACCAGCGGCGACCTGCCGCCGCGCAAGGAGTGCGCGCCGCTGTGGCAACACAAGCTGCTCGCGCAGATGCCGCGCGTCGCGCTGACGCTGCTCATCGGCCAGTACGCGCAGCGCCACTTCCTGGGCAAGACCGCGCGCGCCAACGTGACCGAGACGGTCGAGGCCTTTGCCGACTACGCGCCGCGCTTCATTCCGCTGCCGCATCCGTCGCCGCGCAACACCGGCTGGTTCCAGCACCACCCGTGGTTCGAGAGCGATGTGCTGCCGGTGCTGCGCGTGCGCGTGCGGCAGGCGCTGGGCGGCTGACGCACGCCATCCTTCGTCGGGGAGCGAAGCGAGGCAGTGCCTTCGCCGACATCATCGGCGGCATCTCACCCCCTCGAAAGAAAGCGCACCCCATGCAACGCGAAGTCATCCGTGTCGAACCGCTGTCGACCTGGCTGGACAACTGGAAGGCCCCGGTCTCGGTCGCCACGCGCCACGGCGACACCGTGTACGTGTCGGGCCTGCCGCCGTTCGACCCGGCCACCGGGCAGGTGGTGCTCGACGCCTCGCTCGAGCGGCAGGCCGAGCTGGTGCTCGAGCAGCTCAGGCTGTGCCTGGAGACCGCCGGCTCCTCGCTCGGCCAGGTGCTCAAGTGCAACGTGTACTGCACCTCGGTCGAGAAGTTCGCGGCGGTCAACGCCATCTATGCGCGTTACTTTCCGAACGACCCGCCCGCGCGCATCTTCGTCTGCGTGCCCGCGTGGCCGGGGAAGTTCGACATCGAGATCGACTGCGTCGCGGCGACGCGATAACTACTGCGCCGAGGCCGCGGCATCAAAGGGCCGCGCCGCGTACACCACGCGCCCGCCCACCACCGTCATCAGCGACGTCGTCTTGCCGATGCGTTCCACCGGCACGGCCAGAAAGTCCTGGTCGAGCACCGCGAAGTCCGCGAGCTTGCCGACCTCCAGCGTGCCGCGCCGGTTCTCGTCGAAGCTGAACCACGCGCTGCCCGCCGTATACAGGCGCAGCGCCTGCTCGCGCGTGGGCGTTTCGTCGGGGCCGCGCATGGCCTTGCCGCTCACCGTCTTGCCGTCGAGCATCCACTGCAAGGCCACGAAGGGGTTGTACGAGGCCACGCGGTGCGCGTCGGTGCCCGCACCCACGTTCACGCCGGCGCGCAGCGCGGTGCCGATGGGCGGCATGCGCCGCGCCGCGTCGCCGCGCACGGCGAGCATGCGGTCGCCCTGGAAGTACATCGCGTCCTGCATGGTCCAGCCGATGCCCAGCGCCTTCATGCGCGCCAGCGTCTCGGGGGAGGCGTCGTCCAGGTGCGCGATCGACCAGCGCAGGTCCTTGATCGGCACTTCGGCGTTCAGCTTCTCGTACAGGCCGAGCAGGTGGTCGACCGAGCCGTTCTCCTGCCAGTGGATGGTGACGGCGAGCTTGCGCTGCGCCGCCCACCGGATGAGCTCGTAGAACTTCGCCTTCACCGCTTCGTCGGGGAAGTTGTTGTTGTACATCGCGAGCGTCACGCGTTCGCCCAGGCCGTTGAACTTGAGCATGTCGTCGCCGAAGCCCATCGGCAGCATCTGCGTGAGGTCGCGAAACTCCTGCAGCTCGGCGCCGGGCTTCTGCGCGAACACGCTGTAGGCCACGCGCAGCGTCAGCGCCTTCTCGCGCCACAACTCGAACAGCGCCGCGTACTGCGAGGGCGCGATGCTGAAGCCACCCGGGTCCACCAGGCCCGTGATGCCGAGCCGGTTCAGCTCGGTGAAGAAGGCGCGCGTGCCGGCCACGTTGTCGGCGTAGGTGGGCTTGGGCAGCTTGTCGAACAGCGCCGAGATGCCGACGATGTCGCCGGTCATCCAGCCCGGCGCGCCGTCGGGCGAAGGCTTCATGCCCGCGGGCAGGGTGCCGGAGGGAACGCCCAGCGCCTCGAGCGCCTTCGGCGTCATCACCACCGCTTCGTAGAAGAGCTGCACGTACACGGGATGGTCGGGCGCGGCCTCCTGCAGCTCGGCCAGCGTCGGGCGGCGGCGCTCGGCGAACTGCTGCTCGGTCCAGCCGCCGGCCACGATCAGCCAGCCGCCGGGGCGCGCGTTGGCGGCGGCCGTGCGGATGCGCGCCATGGCCTCGGCGATGGTGCCCGCGCCGATCCAGTTGACCTCGGTCGAGTAGCTCAGCGCGGCGCGCACCGCATGCATGTGCGAGTCGATCAGGCCCGGAATGACGGTGCGCCCGCCCGCGTCCACGGTACGCGTGGCGGGGCCCGAGAGCGCGCGCATCTGCGCGGCGTTGCCGACGGCCACGATGCGGCCGTCCCGCACCGCGAGCGCCTGCGCGGTGGTGCCGGCGGCGTCGAGCGTGACGATCTTTGCGTGGGTGACGACCAGGTCTGCCGGTTGCGCCTGCGCGGCAAGGGTCAGGGCGAAGAGGCTGGCAAGCACCAGTCCCTTGCCAGGGACACCGCAAAACCGGCTTTGCCGGGCCGCGGGTGTCACCCCCTGCAAGGGGGTTGGCGTAGCGACACGAAGAGCGCGAAGACTGAGGTTGAGCTTCATCAGTCGACCTTGATGCTCGCAGCCTTGACCACCTGCTGGGCCTTGCCGGTCTCGTCGACGATGAACTTGTTGAACTGCGCCGACGACATGGTGAAGGGCTCGGCGCCGAGCTTCTCGAGCCGCTCCTTCAGCTCGGGCGACACCATGATCTTCGCGACCTCGGCCTGCAGGCGGTCGACCACCGGGTGCGGCGTTTTCGCGGGTGCGAACAGCCCGACCCAGAACAGGTACTCGGAGCCTGGCACGCCGGCTTCCACTGTCGTGGGCGCATCGGGCAACGCGGACGAGCGCTTGCCCGTGCCCACGGCCAGTGCCTGCAGCTTGCCGGTCTTGATGAGCGGCAGGGCCGACACCATCGGCGCGAAGAACCAGTCGACGCGTCCGGCCATCACCTCGGTCATGGCCTCGGGCGTGCCGCGAAAGGGCACGTGCTGCGCGTCGATGCCGGCCGCGAGGCGGAACACCTCGGCGTTCATGTGCGTGGCCGAGCCGTTGCCCGCCGAGCCGTAGTTGAAGCCGCCGGGCTTGGCCTTGACCTTGGCCACGAGGTCTTTCACGTCGCTGAAGTGCGACGGCGCCGTCACCAGCACGTTGGGCAGGCTGGCCATGGGCGTGATGCCGGTGAAGTCCTTGAGCGTGTCGTACGACAGGCCCTTGTAGATCCACGGATTCACGAGGTGGCCCGCCGAGTGCACCAGCAGCGTGTAGCCGTCGGCCGGCGACTTGGCCGTGATGGCCGCGCCCAGCGTGCCGCCCGCGCCGGGCTTGTTGTCCACGATGACGCTGGTGCCCAGCGCCGGCCCGAGCTTCTCGGCCACGAGCCGCGCGACGATGTCGGTGCCGCTGCCCGCCGTGAACGGCACGACCAGCTTGATGGGCTGCGTGCCCGGCCAGGGGCCCTGCGCGTGCGCGCCGGTGAGCGCGCAGGCCGCGAGTGCCGTGGCAGCCGCCGCCGCCAGCGCCTGCCTGCGACTCCAGGTGAATGTCTTCTTCATGCGTCTTGTCTCCGTTGATTTAATTGGTCGAGCAATGAATGACTGGAAAAAAGGGGAGGCGCTAGGCGGGTGGCGCGTGCGGCATCACCAGCGCGACCAGCACCGGCCGGTTCGTGCGGTTCTCCAGCTGGCGCTTTTCACCGGGCGCGAAGCGGCAGCTGTCGTAGGCCTCGAGCACGTCTTCCTGGTGCGCGCCGTCGATCTCGCCGACCACGTGCAGCTGGCCTTCGAGCACGAGGTAGAGCTTTTCCATCGGCGAGCCGTCGAGCCCGGTGTGGCCGCCCGGCAGGATCTGGCTCATGCCCATCCACATCTGCGTCGAGGGCCCGGCTTCCTTGCCCTGCAGGCGCAGGCAGCGCATGTCGAAATGGTTGGGCGCCTCGTAGTGCGGCGCCTCGCTGAAACGGGTCACGTGCATGGGTGTGCTCCAGGAGGGAGGGGGTGGTTCAGGGCCGCAGCACGACGCGGTCGGTGCTGCCCGAGAGCACCAGCCGGTAGGCGTCGATCGCTTCGTCGAGCGTGAAGCCGCGTGCCACGGGAAAGGGCTTCAACGTGCCGCGCTCGAAACCGTCGCGCATGGCGTCGAGCTGCGCGGTGCTGGCGATGCAGTCCATGGCCAGCGAGTCGATGCCCACGAAGGTGTGCATGCCCCGGTAGAACGCGAAGATGTCGAAGGGCACCGCGCGCTCGTGCGTGGCGATGAAGATCTGCGTCGCGCCCTTGGCCATCGCCTTGTTGGCGGCCTCGAAGTAGGCGCTGCCCACGGTGTTGTAGACGATGTGCGCCCCGCGCCCGTCGGTCAGTTCGCGCACCTGCGCGCCCACGTCGGCGTGATGGCGTGCATCGATCACATCGACGGCCCCGCTCGCAAAGGCCTCGAACGGCCCCGCGTGCCGCTGCACCGCGATCACGCGGGCGCCGGCTTGTGAAGCCAGTTGCACAGCAGCTTGCCCGACCTTGCCGTTGGCGCCGAGCACCAGCACCGTCTGCCCCGCCTGCGGCATGCCGCTGCGCCGAAAGCCTTCATAAGCGGTCACGAAGGGCACGCCCACCGCGCCGGCTTCGTCCATCGAGATGCCCTGGGGCTTGGCGCGCAGCGCCTGTTCGGGCAGCACGAGATAACGCGCATGCGAGCCGTCACGCGTGATGCCGACATCGCCGCCGGAGCCATAGACCTCGCGCCCGATCCATTCAGACGGCCCGCTCACGACCGTGCCCGCGAAGTCGCGCCCCGGGGTCCGTGGCCACACGGCCTGCGGCATGATGCCCAGCGTCGCCTTGACGTCGCTGGGGTTCACTGCAGCGGCGGCGATGCGTACCACTGCATGGCCAGCGGGCGGTGTGGGTTCGGTCTGTGGTGCGGCTTGCAGTTGCAGTGCATCGAGGTTGGCGGCTTTTTCGCTCACCCGCAATGCGCGGGAGGTGTGGGTCGTGTGCATGGCAGCGACGTTCATCTTTGGATTCCTGCTTGCTGTGTTTTGGATTGCTTGTGCTGCTGTTCAGGGCGTGTGCACAGGACACCGGGTACTCCCCTGTGCGAATGTCCCCCGGGGCTTCGCCCCTCCTCCTTTATTTCGCTGCGGGGAGTACCCAGTGCCCTGTGCACTTGGGCACGCTGCCGGTGCTCGCCGATCAACGACCGCTCCGCATAACGGTCACGTCGATGGGGTGCCTTGCGCAGCGAAATAAAGGAGGAGGGCGAAGCCCGGGGGACATTCGCGGAGCAAGGCACCCCGTCGGCGTGATCGCACCCTGAACGACGCTGCTCATCCGAGCCAGAGCGCACGCTAGCCCCGAGCATCCGACAGCCCCAACATCGCACGCGCCTCACGTGGATTCGCGACCTCACCGCCCAGGCTCACAAGAATGTCCCGCGCCTTGGCCACGAGCTGCGCATTGCTCTCGGCGAGCACGCCCTTTTCGAGGTAGATGTTGTCTTCCATGCCCACGCGCACATGGCCGCCCAGCAGCCACGACTGCGCGACGATCGGGAACTCCATGCGGCCGATGCCGAAGGCGCTCCAGAACGCGCCGCGCGGCAACATGTTGCGGGCGTAGAGCAGCGTCTCCGGCGTGGGTGCGAAGCCGTACTTCACGCCGAGCACGAAGGTCCACATGGCCGGCCCGTCGAGCGTGCCGTCGGCGATCAGGTCGAGCGCCAGGTTGATGTCGCCCGAATCGAAAATTTCCAGCTCCGGCTTCACGCCCGCCTCGCGCATCACCTTCGCCATGCGCCGCACATTCCTCGGCGTGTTGATGACCACGTCGGGGCCCGAGTTCATCGTGTTGAGGTCGAGCGAGCACACGTCGGGCTTGATGAGCGCGATGTGCTCCACGCGCTTCTCGGGCGGCAGCAGCGTGGTGCCCGGCGCGGCCACCTTCGGGTCGTCCTCGCCCGGAACGAAGCGCCCGCCGGGCCCGGTCGTGAGGTTGACGATCAGCTCGCGGTTCTCGCGGCGGATGCGCTCGACCACCTCGCGGTACAGCTCGACCTCCATCGACGGCTTGCCCGTCTCCGGATGGCGCACATGAATATGCACCTGCGCCGCGCCGGCCTCGGCCGCCGCCAGGCATTCGTCGGCGATCTGCACCGGCGTGATCGGCAGGTGCGGCGTCTGCTCGGGCTTCACGAGGTTGCCCGTGACCGCGCAGGTGATGAGCGTCTTGGTAGCGGTGCTCACAGGTGGCGCCCTCCGTCGACCACGATGCGCGTGCCCGTCACGAAGCGCAGCGTGGTGGCCAGCGCCTCGACCGTGGCGGCCACGTCGTCGGGCAGGCCGATGCGGCCCAGCGGCGTGGTGCTGGCCATCTTGTTCGCGAACTCCGCGCCGCGCCCGGGCACGAAGCCCGATTCCACCGCGCCCGGCGACACCGACACCACGCGCACCGCCGGCGCCAGCGCCTTGGCCAGCGCGTCGCCCACCACGTCGAGCCCGGCCTTGGCCGCCACGTAGGCCAGGTTGCTGCCCACGCCCGTGAAGCCCGCGATGGACGAGATGTTGGCCACCAGCCCGTCGCCGCTGGCCTTGAGCATCGGCGCAAAGGCGCGGATGGTCGCGAACACGCCGCGGAAGTTGGCGCGCACGATGTCGTCGATGAGCTCGTCGGTCAGCGCGTCGAGGTCGGCCGCCGGCACGGGCTGCGTGTGGCCCGCGCTGTTGACCAGGATGTCGCAGCGCCCGAACGTGGCCTTCACCTCGGCGGCGGCGGCGTTCAGGCTCGCCGAGTCGACGATGTCAGCGCGGATCGCCGTGTGGCGCTGGCCGTGGGCAGAGGGCAGGGCGGCGGCGCGCGCGGCCGCGTCATCGCCCTTGCGGTGCAGCAGCACGCAGGTCGCGCCGAGCGCGGCCAGCCGCGTGGCCGTGGCGTAGCCGATGGCGCCTAAACCGCCGGTGATGACGGCGACCTTGCCGTCGAGTCTGGAAACAGGATCGAAGCTCATGGTGATGGATGTGGTGGGTAGGCGTGGGTTCAGGGAATGGGAGGCCGGGGGAACTTCATCTCGCCGGGCTCGAGCTCGAAGTCGTGGTGCATCGACGCGCTCCGGCCGTCGGGCGCCAGCGCGAAGCGGCCGATCAGCCTGCGCGTCACGCCGAAGGTCGGGTCGCTTTCCAGGTTCTCGTCGTCGTCCGCGAACACCTGCGTGATCAGCACCTTGTGCCCCGGCTTGCTCACCATGAAGTGCAGGTGCGCGGGCCGGTTCGGGTGGCGTTGCTGTGCGCGCAGCAGCACGCCGCAGGGGCCGTCGGTCGGCACCGGGTAGCCGGCGGGGCGCACGCTGCGAAAGTGAAAGCGCCCTTCGGCGTCGGTAGCGAAGCGGCCGCGCAGGTTCATGTCTTCCTGCGACGGGTCCTGGTTTTCATAGAGGCCGATGGGCGAGGCCTGCCATACGTCGACCGTGGCGCCCGCCACCGGCCGGCCCTGGCCGTCGCGCACGGTGCCCGTCACCTCGAGCGGAATGCCCGGCGTGCCCGAGCGCGCGATGCTGTCGCCCAGCGCGCAGTCGGGCGAATTCGCGCGCCAGAACGGGCCGAGCAGCGCGGCCGGCGACTCGCCGTGCGGGTCCTGGTTGTTCTGCAGCGCGACCACGGTCGACACGCCCAGGATGTCCGCCGCCAGCACCACCTCGTTCTTGGTTTCGCCCGTGGCGTGGCCGATGGCGACGATGAATTCGAGCGCCTGCTCGAACTCTTCCTCGGTCAGCCGCACCTCCTGCACCAGCGCGTGCAGGTGGCGCGTGACCGCCTCCATCACGGTGCGCAAGCGCGGGTCGGGCGTGCGTTTCATGGCGTCGAGGGTGAAGCCCAGCACCGAGCCGGGCGAGGTGGCGATGTTCATGGCGGGTCTTTGCAATCGTTTGCACGATATTAGTCCAAATCGCCGAAAAGTAAAATGGCGGTTTCCGGCAGACCCTGAGTCAAGTATCGGAACCCGGAGCCGCCCGACTGCCCGACAATCGTTTGCACCAATGAGCACCAGCCCCGCATCGCCATCGTCCCCCGTCACCATCCGCGACGTCGCGCGCGCCGCCGGCGTGCACGTGTCGACCGTGTCGCGCGCGCTCAGCCCCGAGAAGCGTTCGCTGATCAGCGACGAGGTGCTGCGCGTGGTGGAAGAGGCCGCGCAGCGCCTGGGCTACCGGCCCAACCGCGCGGCCTCGGCGCTGCGCACGGGCCGCACCCACACCATCGGGGTGCTGGTGCCCGACATCACCAACGCGGTGTTCCCGCCGATCCTGCAGGGCATCGAGGCCAGCGCGGCCGCGCGCGGCTACTTCGTGTTCGTCACCAACGTGGTGGACCCGGCGCTGGCGCGCCCGGTGCTCGAGCGCATGCTGGCGCAGCGCGTCGACGGCGTGGTCATGGCCACGGCCACGCGCGACGACCCGCTGGTCGACTTCGTCACCAGGGCCGGCATGACGGCCGTGCTGGTCAACCGCGCCGACGAAACCGGCCGCCTGCCGGCCGTGGTCAGCGACGACCGGCTCGCGATGAAGCTGGCGGTCGATCACCTCGTGGGCCTGGGCCACAAGCGCATCGCGCACCTCGCGGGGCCGCAGACCATTCCGACCGGCGTGGGCCGGCGCCTGGGCGTGGAGCAGGCGCTGCGCGACCACCGCATGAAGCCCTTTCGCGTGGTCGAGTGCGCAAGCTACAGCCGCGAGGCCGGCGCGCTGGCCATGACGCAGATGCTCGCGGCCGGCGCGGCCCCGCAAGCGGTGGTGTGCTGCAACGACCTGGTGGCGCTGGGCGCCTACGACGCGCTGCGCGAGGCCGGGCTGCGCGTGCCCACCGACATTTCGGTCACCGGCCACAACGACATGCCGCTGGTCGACATGGTCGACCCGCCGCTCACCACCATCCGCCTGCCGCACCGCGAGCTGGGCTGGCGTGCGGCCGAGATGCTGTTCGACGAGATCGACGGGCGCTCGATGTCGGCGTCGACCGTGGTGCTGCGGCCCGAGCTGGTGGTGCGCAAGTCGACGGGCGCGCCCGCCGCTGCTGCTGCGCGTTGACCCGGCAGGCGGCCTACCTGATCCGCCACCACAGCGCCGAGATGTCGTCGCTCAGGCCCGCCAGAAGCAGTGCCACGGCGGCCAGCGCGATGAGCGCCTTCGTGCGGCGCGACAGCCCTTCCTTGGGCGCGAAGTCTTCGGCGCGGCCGCTGAAATGCACGCCGCAATGCGGGCAGCGCAGCGCGTAGCCGAACACCGGTTCGTTGCAGCGGATGCAGGGCACTTCGCCGGGGCCCGGCTCGCTCGACGCGTCGGCGCCGTCGCGCGCGGCCTGCGCCGCCGCCGCGCGCTGCTGGGCTTGCCGGGCCCGGCGCTCGCGGTGCGCGGCCAGGTCGATGGGTTCGTGGGAGTTGTCGGGCATGGCTGAATGCTCGTGAGTCTAGGCCGGGCGCGGCGCGGGTTTCTTTCGCGCCGCCGGACGGCGCGGCGGCTTGGCCTCCAGCACCAGTTCGGCCGGCAGCGTGTCGTTCCATGATTCGGTGAAGTAGGCGCGGTCGCTCGGCACCAGTTGCGGCAGCGCCTCGCGCAGCAGGTCGAGCGACTGTTCGGCCGCCTTCAGGTCGCCGGCATGCGCCGCGTACCAGGCGTGCTCGAACAGCAGGCTGCAGTGCTGCAGGCCGGGGTAGCGGCGGCGCCCGGCCTGGTGGTCGGCCAGCCGCGCCTGCGCCACCTGCACCCAGCGCGCGGGCCAGTGGGTCGCGTCGAAGGCGTCGGCCAGCGGGCCCGCGAGCTTCGACACGGCGGCCGGGTCCAGCGGCTTCTGCGCGCGGAACTGCGCGAGCGTCGGCTGCTTGTCGGGCCGGCAGTGGCCGCGCGCGATGCGCATCAGGTAGATCGCGTTCCATGCCGAGCGGCCCTGGCCGTCGGTGTGGCCGCACAGCCATTCGCTGAAGGCGATCCACTGGACCGCGCGGCGCGTGGTGTCGGCGTTGCCGTGCTGCGCGAGCGCGGGCAGGTCCGACAGGCCCACGCGGTCGAACAGCCACGCGGCCATGCCCATGTTGGCGGCCACGTGCTGGGCCGCGTCGAACGAATGCGATTCGAACGCCGCCGCCAGCGCCTCGCCGAAGCGGCGCAGCGACTCTTCGGCCAGCGCGGCCGCGGCCGGCTTGTCGTCGGCCGAGAGCCCGAGCGCGCGCGAGCGGCACACCAGCGCCCACAGGTTGCACCACTCGAAGCGCACGTCGGGGTGGTGCCGCAGCACCAGCCCGCGCGCCGCGTCGTCGGCCATGCCGCCGAGCAGCGACTGCGCCAGCGGCAGGTCGCGCGCGGTGTAGGCGCACCACGCGGCGACGATGCACTCCATCGCGCCCAGGTAGTCGTTGCCCGCCACGTGGTGCGCGAGCCGCTGTTTCTTGAGCGCCTGCAGGCGGCGCCGCGCCTGCTCGTTGTCGCCGAGCCGGCGCCACAGCATCGCCTCGTTGAGCGTGACCAGCGCGCGCTGGAAGTCGGTGGCGGCCAGCGTGCCGGCGAGGCGGATCGATTCGAGCGCGCTCGGCGGTTGCGGGTCCGCACTGTTGCTGCCGCCGGTGCTGCCGTTACCCGCGACCGGCGCCATCAGCCGGCCCTGCCGCGCCGCCTGCTGCGACGCGACCAGCTGCTTCCAGAATGCCGCGTCCTGCAGGTGCACCGCGTCGGGCGGCGGCGAGCCGATGGCCTGCGCCTTGCGCGCGCGCAGCCCGAGGAACGACGCCACCTCGGCGGCCGTGGCCGCGCGGTCGTCCACCAGCACGCGCACGCGCCGGGCTTCGGCCGCCGGCAGCCAGAACGGCCCCTGGCTGCGCCGCTCGGCATTCAGGAAGCGGGGCTCGCGCAGCGTGTCCTCGCCCCAGCCGACCTCGATGTCCCAGGCCTTGAAGTCGCGGAACGCGCGGCTCACGACCATGCGCAGCGTGCTGGCGTCGGACACTTCGCCGCGCAGGTCGGCCAGCCGCACCAGGCCGGCGCCGGCCTCGTGGGCATGCAGCATGCGCACCAGCAGCCAGAGCGATTGAAAGGCCGCGCGCCGGCCGTTGACCGACTGCGGCGAGGTGAGTTCGATGGAAAGAAGAGCGGGCTTGGACACGCCCCGAATTGAACCTCAAAACGGGCGCGATACCTGAAGAAAAACGCGTGCCGGGTTCAGTACCGGTGGCGGTCCAGCAGCTCGGGCACCTCGCTGCGCCCGATGCCCAGGTCGCGCAGCTCGTGCTCGCTCATGCCGGCCAGGTGGCGCATGTCGGCCCGCGCGCGGCGGCCGTTCACCACGCGGCGGCGCCAGCCGCGCAGGGCATGGATCAGGCGTTGATGAAAAGACGATGGCTTCGGGGCGGTCACGATGGGCTCCTTGGTTGGGAGCGCTCATCTTCCGGCGGCGCATGCTATTGTGGAAGTTGAGATTTCTGAGAACTCCAATCAGATTTCCTGATACCCACGGCAGACACCCCATGCGACAGCTCAACCTCGACCAACTGCGCACCCTCATCGCCATCGTCGATCTCGGCACTTTTTCGGCGGCGGCCAAGGCGCTGCACCTGGCGCAGCCCACGGTGAGCCTGCACATCAGCGAGCTCGAATCGCGGCTGGACGCGCCGCTGGTGGTGCGTGGCAACCGCCGCATCACGCCCACCGCCGCCGGCGCGGCGCTGGTCGAGCGCGGCCGCAAGCTGCTGCGCGATACCGACGACGCGGTCGAGGCCGTCAAGCGCCAGGCCGAGGGCCGCGTGGGCCGGGTGCGCCTGGGCACCTCGACCGGCGTGCTGGTCGACCTGCTGCCGCAGGTGCTCGAGGCGCTGGGCGAGGAGCATGCGGGCATCGACGTCGAGGTGAGCATCCGCGGTTCGTTCGAGGCGATGGAACGGCTGGCCGAGGGCACGCTCGACATCGGCCTGGTCGCCATTCCGCAGCCGCCGGTGCGCGGCATCGTCGTCACGCCGTGGTGCGAGCAGCCGATGATGGCCTTCGTGCCCGCGCGCTGGAAGGCGCCCAGGCGCGTCACGCCCGCGTGGCTGGCGGCGCAGCCGCTGATCTTCAACGAGGCGACCACGCACATGTACCGCCTCACGATGGAGTGGTTTGCCGCCGCGGGCTTTGCACCCCGCGCGCGCATCGAGCTGAACTACGACGCCGCCATGCGCAGCCTCGTGGCGGCCGGCTATGGCGCGGCGCTGTTGCCGCTGCAGCAGAGCACCGACACCGCGCGCAACGACCGCATGCGGATCCTGCCGGTGACGCCCAAGCTCACGCGGCGCGTGGGCATTGCGCATCGCCAGCCCGCGATGCTCGACGGCGCCACGCTGAGCGTGCTGAAGGTGCTGACGATGTTCCGCCAGACCTGACGGGTAGCGGCGGAGAACTCAGCCCGCGTCGGGCTTGCGCATGCCGAGCGAAAGAATCTCGTTGGCGTTGACGATGGCCGTCGCGATTTCTTCGGTGGTCGTGCGCTTGCTCATGGCCTGGTCGCGAATCAGGTCGTAGGCCTGGCCTTCGGACACGTCGTGCGTCTTCATGAGAATTGCCTTGGCCTCGGCGATGCGCCGTTGTCCCAGCAGCTTGGCCTCGACCTTGCGCAGCCGCTTGGCCAGCGAGCGCGCTTCCTTGTGCGCCTCGCGCGCCACCACCAGCGCCGACAGCAGGCCGAACGAGCGCACCGGTGAGGGCAGCACGGCCTTGGCCCCGATTTCGAGCACGGCCTCGATGATGGTCGGGTTCTCGTAGGTGACGACGGCGATGATGGCGGGTGCATCGTCGCTCTTGGTCCACTCGAAGCGCAGGTTGATGAGGTCGGGCTGCACCGCCATGAACGCCACGTCGATGCCTTCGGGCAGCACTTGCACGGGCGGCCAGAAGGCTTGCACCTGGCAGCCGATGCGCTGCAGTTGCTGTGTGAGTTGCCGGCCGTCGCTGTCGTCGGGGTGGATCACGGCGATCTTCAGCAGCCGCAGCTCTTTCAGCTGCGGCGGTGTCACGCGCAGGGTGTGCCGTTTGGGGGCTGTGCCGTCCACTTATCGGGCCTTCTGTTGTTCTTGTTTCGGGTGCTGTTGTTCGGGGCGTCGCTGTTCAGGGCGTGTGCACAGGACACCGGGTACTTCCCTCCGCGAATGTCCCCCGGGGCTGCGCCCCTCCTCCTTTATTTCGCTGCGGGAAGCACCCGATGCCCTGTGCACTTGGGCACGCAACTTTTGCTCGCCGATCAACGACCACCCTGAACAGCAGCGCACGAACATGGGCGATGTCATCCTAGAGCTCCAACGTATCCAGCTTGGCCGTCCAGTCGCCCAGCGAGTGGGTGACGAGATAGGGATCGGGGTACACGGCCCGCGTCGCCTGCCGCACGATGGTGAATTGACCGTGCGCATCGACCCGCCCGATGCGTGGGTACAGACAGGTGTGGTGATTGGCCGGATCGATCTTGACCAACCCCTGCGGCGCATCGAACTCGCTCCCCAGAATGTATGGAAGGATTTCCGCGATGCCGTCACTGCCCGCCTGACGATAGGCGTTGGCGAAGATGTGCATCTGGAAATACGAAGCCTCCCAGCACAGGTTGGGTACGCAGCCATCGCCGAAGCGCGCGCGCAACATCGCCAGGCAACGCCGGTTGGCCGCCGAGTCGATCGACTGGAAGTACGGCGCCGCCGTGAAATGCCCCGTCGCCACGCCATGGCCCATCTGCGAAATCTCGGCCTCCGAGGTGGTCAGGCTCGCGATCGGCATCGTCTTCGGGTCGAAGCCGGCTTCGGCATACGCGCGGTACAGGCTTGCGGTGGAGTCGCCCACCACCGTCGAGAAAATGAAGTCGGGCCGCTTGTCGCGGATGTCGTCCATGATCGCGCGGTAGTCGCGCTCGCCGGCATCCAGCGCCACATAACGCTCGCCGAGCTTTTCGCTGCCGGGCCGCTGCATCACCAGCTCGCCCATGATGCGGTTCGACTCGTAGGGGTAGATGTAGTCGGAGCCGATCAGATACACGCGCGCGCCGAAGTTCGTGGTCATGAACTCGGCCAGCTGCACGCTGTTCTGGTTGGGCGCCGCGCCCGTGTAGATCACGTTGCCCGAGTACTCGAAGCCCTCGTACAGCGTCGGGTAGAAAAGCAGCTTGTTCCACTTCTCGATGACCGGGATCACGGCCTTGCGGCTGCTCGACATGTAGCAGCCGAAGATCACGTTCACGCGGTCCTGCACGATCAGTTTCTCGGCCAGCTGGGCGTAGCGCGCGGGGTTGGATTGCGGGTCGTAGCGCACGGCCGCGAGCTCGCGGCCGTCGACGCCGCCGGCCGCGTTGATCTCCTCGATGGCGAGCAACGCGCCCTGCAGCTGCGAGAGCCCGATGGTCGATGTGACGCCGGTTTCCGAGTAAAGGATGCCGACGCGAAGGGGGTCCTTGTCAGCCACGCTGAAGTCTCCTTGGGGGTCGTCGAATCATCATAGTCTTCAGTGGGCGGCGGCCAGCCGCGCGCTCATGCGCGCCAGGCGTGCGGGCAGGCTGCGCGCGTCGTCGGCGATGCAATAGTTGCGCCAGCCGAAGATGCGCCGCACATACGCGTCGGCCGCGCCGTCCACCGCGATGCAGGCGGTGCGAACGCCGGCGCCGCGGGCCTCGGCCACGGCCTGGCGGGCGTCCTCGACCAGGTAATGCGGGTCGTGCACGTCGATGTCGGAAGGCGCGCCGTCGGTCACGAGCAGCACCGCGCGCTGGCCGGGCGGCTCGTCTTGCATCAGCGCGGCGGCGTGGCGCAGCGCGGCGCCCATGCGGGTGGAGTAGCGGCCGCGCACCGCGCCGATCATGGCGCGCGAGGGCGCGTCGAGCGGGCGGCCCGATTCGAGCAGGCGGTAGTAGTACACCTCGGCGCGCGTGTTCGACGAAAAGCCGTGGATCGCGAGCCGGTCGACGCCGCGCGCGTTCGATGCGGCCAGCAGCAGTGCGGCCTGCTTCTCGATGTCCAGCAGCGACGCGGCGTGCGGGCCGGCGTCGTTGGCCGATGCGGAAAGGTCGAGCAGCACCAGCACGCTCGACGGGCGCGGGCCCTTGCCGGGCCGCATGAACAGGCGCGGGTCGGGCCGCAGGCGCAGGCGGCGGTCGACCAGCACCTCGATGGCGGCGTTCAGGTCGATGTCGTCGCCCTCCCATTGGCGGCGCAGGCGGTGCGTGCGGTCGAGGTGGCGCGCGCGGGGCAGGGCGAGCGGGGGAATGCGCTCGTTGTTGCCATGGCGCAGGGCCTGTTCGCGTGCGGCGGCAAGGCCCTGCCATGCCGGCAGCTTCTCGATCACCGTGCACCAGTCGGGGCGCAGGCGTTCGAGCTTGCGGTCCCATTCGGGGTAGGTGTAGCGGCCGAGTTCCATGTCGCCCGCGGCCTCGGGCGGCGGCCCGCCGCCGTCGTCGGGCGCATCCGAAGAAGAAGGCGGTGGCGGCCGCGCGCCCGCCTGCTGCAGCGCGATGGCCTCGTCGGGCGGCGTCTCGGCTTCGCCGAAATCCCACAGGTAGCTGTTGTCGTCGCGCCAGGGCGCGGGCACCGCGTAGTCCTGGGGCTCGAAGCGCACGCGCATCTGGCCGAGGTCGTTCGCCAGGATCGACGCGATGGCGCGGAACGCGTCGTAGTCTTCCAGGCCCGCGCCGGCCACGGTCTCGTCGAACAGGCGGCGCGCCTTGTTCACCCAGTGGTTGTCGTCCTGCCACGCGGGGAGCATCAGCACGCGGTTCATGCGCGCGAGGAGCGCGGCAAAGCGCAGGTCCAGCGGATCGGGCACGGGCGCGAGCGATGCGGCGAACCAGCCATGCACGCCGGGGAAGTCGCGGCACAGCAGGCGCTCGACGCGCGCGTCCTCGATGGCCGAGACCACGGCGATGCCCATGGGCTTGAGCGTGCGCGCCGGCCGCGCGGGCCTGGAGTGCCGCAGGTGCGCGACGGCGTGCGCGACCATGGCGCGGCACAGGCGATGTGACCCCTCGGCGCCCTCCGGCAGCAGCAGCTTGCGGCCCGCAAGCACGGCGCGCGTTCCCGCCCCCGTGAGCGGCTGCACCTCCACGTCGACGCCGGCCAGCCCGCGTGCCAGCAGGGCGAGGGCGCCGTGCCCGTCGTTCATCCGAACTGCGCCTCGACAAAGCCCTGCAGCGCGCTCGCCATGTCGGGGTCGTCGGTGAGGGCGCGGGTCATCGTCATCTCGCAGCTTTCGCGCGGCGTCACGCCGTCGCGGATCAGCACGCCCGCGTAGATCAGCATGCGCGTCGACACGCCCTCGTCGAGTCCGCGGTGCTTGAGCTCGCGCGAGCAGTGCGCAATGGCCACCAGCTTCGTCGCGAGCTCGGTGCCCACGCCGGCCTCGTGCGCGACGATCTCCGCCTCAAGCGCCCCGTCGGGGTAGTCGAATTCGAGCGCCGCGAAGCGCTGGCGCGTCGACGGTTTCATGTCCTTCGCGCTGCTCTGGTAGCCGGGGTTGTAGGAAACCACGAGCTGGAAGTCGGGGTGCGCGTGCACCAGCTCGCCCTTCTTGTCCAGCGGCAGGATGCGGCGCGCGTCGGTCAACGGGTGGATCACCACGGTGGTGTCCTGCCGCGCCTCCACCACCTCGTCGAGGTAGCAGATGCCGCCGTGCCGCACGGCCAGCGTCAGTGGCCCGTCGTGCCAGGCGGTGCCGTTGGCGTCGAGCAGGTAGCGCCCCACGAGGTCCGAGGCCGTCATGTCCTCATTGCAGGCCAGCGTCACCAGCGGCCGGCCCAGCGACCACGCCATGTGCTCCACGAAGCGCGTCTTGCCGCAGCCCGTCGGGCCCTTGAGGATCAGCGGCATGCGGTGGCGGTACGCCTGTCGGTACAGCGCCACCTCGTTGCCCGCGGGCTTGTAGAAGGGCTCGGCCTCGATGCGGTAGCCGGCGAGCGGGTCGTGCACGGGTGCGTTCATGGCGTGGCGAGCAGTTCCTTGAGGGCGTCGTCGATGAAGCGGGTGTCGACCGGGCTGCTGCCGCCGCCCGCGAAGTGGCCCCACACGCCGGGGATCGGTCGGCACTCGGCGTTCGGCATGTGCGACACCTCCCATTCGTTGTCGGCCACGGGAAAGTACAGGTCGCGCTCGGCGGGCATCACCAGGGCGCGGGCCTTGATGGCGCCCAGCGCCTTCTTGAAGTCGCCCTTGAACACCGGGTTGTCGCTGATGTCGCCGTGCTGCCACGACCACAGCATGGCCAGCAGGTTGTTCGCGTCTTTCTTCAGGAAGAAGCCTTCCCAGTAGCCGACCAGGAAGTCTTCGAGCGAGCTGAAGCCCAGCTCGCGCCACAGCTGCCGCATGTAGAAGGGCTGCGACAAACCCCAGCCCGCGTACACCCGGCCCACCGCGCGCAGCCCGGTGGCCGGCGGCGCGGCGTACCAGCCGCCGTTCCATGCGGCGTCGGCCGTGAGCGCGGCCTTCACGCCTTCGAGGAACACGATGTTGTGCGGCGCCGTCTTCGCCGAGCCGCAGAAGGGCGCGATGCGCCGCACCATGTCGGGGTACAGGCAGCCCCACTGGTTGGTCTGCTGCGCGCCCATCGACCAGCCCACCACCAGCGCGAGCTGCTCGATGCCGAATTTCTCGGTCACCAGCCGGTGCTGCAGCGTCACGTTGTCGTAGAGCGTGACGTTCGGAAAACGCGCCAGGTTGTAGGGCTCGGGCGAATTGCTCGGCGAGGACGACAGCCCGTTGCCCAGCATGTTGGGCACGATGATGAAGTACTTCGCAGGGTCCAGCGCCATGCCGGGGCCGATGAGCCATTCGTTGTCGTAGTGCTGGCCCGAGTACCACGTGGGGTAGACGATGGCGTTGCTCCTCTGTGCGTTGAGCGTGCCGTAGGTCTTGTAGGCCAGCTTCGCGCCGCGCAGCGTGGCGCCCCGCTGCAGCGCGACGTCGCCGAGTCCGAAGATCTCGTAGTCCATGGGGCGGCGGCTCAGCGGTGCTTGGCCGGCTCGTTGGGAATGCCTTCGATCGGGCATTCAGGCGTGCCCACGGTGCTGCGCGTGAACGACTCCACCATCTCGCGCGTGCCCTCGGGGTCGGTGATCCACTTGGTGTAGAAGTTGTAGGGGCAGGCGGCCACGCCCTTGTCGCCGTCGCCCGAGTTGATGGTGCCGGTGTAGCCGCGGTGCACCAGCTTGAACAGGTGGTTCTGCGACTGGCCGTTCTTGCGCGCGTCGCGGATCAGGCCCATCGACAGCTCGGCGTAGTTGATGCCCATTTCTTCCTCGCCGCATTCGCCGAGCGTGCGGCCGTCGAAGCCGATCAGTGCCGAGTGGCCGAAGTACGAGTACACGCCGTCGAAGCCCGCCGCGTTGGCCACCGCCACGTAGGTGTTGTTCATGAAGGCCATGGCCTTCGACACCATGATCTGCTGCTCCTTGGCCGGGTACATGTAGCCCTGGCAGCGGATGATGAGCTCGGCCCCGCGCATCGCGCAGTCGCGCCAGATCTCGGGGTAGTTGCCGTCGTCGCAGATGATCAGGCTGATCTTCATGCCCTTGGGGCCTTCGCTCACATACGTGCAGTCGCCCGGATACCAGCCCTCGATGGGCACCCACGGCATGATCTTGCGGTACTTCTGGACGATCTCGCCCTGGTTGTTCATGAGGATCAGCGTGTTGTAGGGCGCCTTGTTCGGGTGCTCCTCATGGCGCTCGCCGGTCAGCGAGAACACGCCCCACACGTTGGCGCGGCGGCAGGCGTCGGCAAAGATCGCGGTCTCCTCGCCGGGCACCGTGGCGGCGGTGTCGTACATCTCCTTCGCGTCGTACATGATCCCGTGCGTGGAGTACTCGGGGAAGACCACCAGGTCCATGCCCGGCAGGCCCTTCTTCATGCCGACCAGCATTTCGCCGATCTTGCGGGCGTTGTCCAGCACCTCGGCCTTGGTGTGCAGGCGGGGCATCTTGTAGTTGACGACCGCGACGCCCACGCAATCGTTGCTGCTCGAAATATCACCATGTCTCATGACGCTGCTCCTGGAGGGGTGGTTGAGGAAAGGAAAAGAGGAAGGGGTTTCACACGGTCAGGAAGGACCTGACCTTGTCCTGGTCGAGGCTGGCGCGCGCCTCGTCGTGCACGAGCCGCCCGCGGTCGATGACGAGGAAGCGGTCGGCCAGGTCGAGCGCGAAGCTCAGCACCTGCTCCGACACCACGACTGCGAAGCCGCGCTCGGCGCGCAGCACGTTCAGCGTCTGCGCGATCTCCTTGATGATCGAAGGCTGGATGCCCTCGGTCGGTTCGTCCAGGATCAGCACCCTGGGCTCGGAGATCAGCGCGCGCGCAATCGCCAGCATCTGCTGCTGGCCGCCCGAGAGGTTGCCGGCCTTGCGCTGCTTCATGTCCTTCAGCACGGGGAAGAAGCGGTACAGGTAGTCGGGCACCGTGCGGTGGCCCGACCTGGCGGCGCCCGAGAGGATGTTCTGCTCCACCGTGAGAAACGGAAACACCATGCGCCCCTGCGGCACGAAGGCCAGGCCGCGCGCCACGCGCTGGTAGCTGGGCAGCGCGGTGATGTCGGCGCCGCCCAGCCTGATGTGGCCGCCGCGCGCGGGCAGCAGGCCGATCAGCGACTTCAGCAGCGTGGTCTTGCCCATGCCGTTGCGGCCCATGATGGCCACCGCCTCGTCGGGCGCGACGCGCAGCGACACGTCGCGGATCACATGCGACTCGCCGTACGCCACGTCGAGCCCGGAAACTTCGAGCATCTGTGTTTCTCCTTGAGTTCAGTGGCCGAGGTAGACGTCGATCACGCGCGGGTCGGCCTGCACTTCGGCGGCCGTGCCTTCGCTGAGCAACTTGCCCTGGTGCAGCACGGTCACGCGGTGCGCGATGCGCTTGACGAAGTCCATGTCGTGCTCGATCACCACCACCGACTTGCCTGGCGCGATGCGCCGCAGCAGGTCGCCGGTCTGCTCGCGCTCGCGCGGGCTCATGCCGGCCACGGGCTCGTCGAGCAGCAGCAGCTCGGGCTCCTGCATCAGCAGCATGCCGATCTCCAGCCACTGCTTCTGGCCGTGGCTGAGCTGCCCCGCGCGGCGGTCGAGCTGGTCGAGCAGGAACACGTCGGCCGCCATCGCGTCGATGCGCTCGCGCAGCGCGGCCGTGCGGCGGAAGGTCAGCGACTGCAGCAGGCCGTGCATGCGCGGCAGCGAGATCTCGAAGTTCTCGAGCACCGTCAGGTCTTCGTAGACCGAGGGCGTCTGGAACTTGCGGCCCACGCCGGCACGCACGATCTCGTGCTCGTTCAGGCGGGCCAGGTCCTGGCCGTTGAACAGCACGCGGCCCGAGCTGGGTTTCGTCTTGCCGCACACCATGTCGAGCAGCGTGGTCTTGCCCGCGCCGTTCGGCCCGATGATCACGCGCAGCTCGTTGCGCTCGACCGCCAGGCTCAGGCCGTCCACGGCCTTGAAGCCGTCGAAGGACACGGTGAGGTCTTCCACGCGCAGGATCTGCTCGCTCGACGGCGGCACGGCCGTGGCGGCTTGTGGCAGTCCGCCGTTGGGCAGGGTCATGGTCGCGTTCATGGCGCCGTCTCCGCATGGCGCCGGCGCAGCAGTTTTTCGCCCAGGCCCGCCAGGCCGTTGGGCATGGCCCAGACCACCAGAATGAACACGGCGCCCAGGAAGTACAGCCAGCCTTCGGGGAAAGTCTCCGACAGGTACGACTTGAGAAAGCCGATGAGCAGCGCGCCGATCACCGCGCCCGGGATCGACAGGCGCCCGCCCACCGCCGCGTAGATCACCATCTCGACCGAGGCCACCACGCCGATCACGCCCGGCGCGATCAGCCCCACCTGCAGGCTGTAGAACGCCCCGCCGATCGAAGACAGCACGGCTGCCACCGCGAACACGAAGGCCTTCATGTGCGCCGTGTTGTAGCCGCTGAAGCGCACGCGGTCCTCGCGGTCGCGGATGGCGATGAGGATCTTGCCGAAACGGCTGCGCACGATGACGAGCGACACCGCCATCACCAGCGCGATGGCCAGCACCTCGATGAAGTACATCACGCGCTTGGCGTCGTCGCCTGCGATGTCCAGCCCCAGCAGCGTGCGGAAGTCGGTGATGCCGTTGGCGCCGCCCGTGTCGCCCTGCTGGCCGATCACCACCACGGTGAGCGTGAGCGCCAGCGACAGCGTGACGATCGCGAAGTACACGCCGCTCACGCGCCGCTTGAAGATCGCGTACGAGAACACATACGCCAGCACGGCCGGAACCGCGAGGATGCCGACCACGGTCCAGCCCAGCGAATGGAACGGCTGCCACCAGGCGGGCAACTGCTCCACGCTGCTCCACACCATGAAGTCCGGCAGCTCGGGCGCCGAGGCTTCGAGCTTGAGGAACATCGCCATCATGTAGCCGCCCAGGCCGAAGAACATGCCCTGGCCCAGGCTCAGCACGCCACCGTAGCCCCAGGTCAGCACCACGCCCACCGCGACGAACGCGAAGGCCAGGTACTTGCTCACGAGGTTCAGGCGGAACGCATCGAGCGTGAGCGGCAGCACCACGGCCAGCAGCAGCAACACCGCGGCCATGGCGCCGATGTCGCGCCGGCGTTGAGGAGAAAGAGGAGAAAGCTTTTGCAACCGCATGCCTCAGCTCCTGGACCGCGTGGCGAACAGCCCGTTGGGGCGGAAGTACAGCACCACGATCACCAGCAGCAGGATGGTCGCCTTGGCCATCGAGCCGCTCATCAGGTACTCGAGCCAGGTCTGCGACTGCGCGATCGAGAAGCCCGACAGCGCCGTGCCCACCAGGCTCTGCACGCCGCCGAACACCACCACGATGAACGAGTCGACGATGTAGAGCTGCCCCGTGCCGGGGTTGGTCGAGCCGATCATGGTGAACACCGCGCCCGCGATGCCCGCCAGGCCCGAGCCCAGCGCGAAGGTCATGGCGTCCACGCGGTGCGTGTCGATGCCCACCGCGCCGGCGATGGCGCGGTTCTGCGTCACCGCGCGCACCTTCAGCCCCCACGGCGTGCGGTACAGCAGCAGGTACACGCCGGTCGCGACCAGCGCCGTGAGCCCGACGATGAAGATGCGCGTCAGCGGCAGCTGGATGCCCGCGGTCGGCTCCCACGCCCCCGCCAGCCACGCGGGCAGCGGCACGCTCACCTCCTGCGCGCCGAAGATCGAGCGGTAGGCTTGCTGCAGCATCAGGCTCAGGCCCCAGGTGGCGAGCAGGGTGTCCAGCGGGCGGTCGTAGAAGAAGCGGATGAAGCCGCGCTCCAGCACGTAGCCGAACGCGAAGGTCACGGCGAACGCGAACGGAATCGCGGCGAACAGGTACAGGCCCATGAAGCCCGGCGCGAAGTGCTCGAAGAAGCGCGCCGCCAGGTAGGTCATGTAGGCGCCGAGCGCCATCAGTTCGCCGTGCGCCATGTTGATGACGCCCATCAGGCCGAACACGATGGCCAGCCCGATCGCCATCAGCAGCAGGATGGTGAACAAGCTCACGCCGTTGAACACCTGCATCACCGCGATGTCGAAGTTCATCGCGTTCAGACCTTCGGGAACGGGTTGGGCTCGACCAGCTGCGGCGATTCCCACACGATGTCGAACTGCCCGTCGGGCCGCGCGCGGCCCACGCGCACCTTCTTCCACACATGGTGGTTGGTGGCGTGGATGCGCACCGTGCCCTCGGGCGCCTCGATCTCCACGCCCGAGGCGGCGGCCGTGACCTTGTCGACGTCGAAGGACTTGGCCTTCTCCACCGCCAGCTTCCACAGGTACACGCTGTTGTAGGCCACCTCCATCGGGTCGCCGATCACGCGGTCCTGCCCGTACTTGGCCTTGAAGGCCTTCACGAACTTCTCGTTGGCCGGCGACTTGATGCTCTGGAAGTAGCCCATGCAGGCGTAGTAGCCCGCGGCGTTGTCCTTGCCGATGCCCTCGATCTCGTTCTCCGACACCACGGTGGACAGCAGCACCTGCTTGGCGCCGTCGAGCCCGGCCGCGCGCAGCTGCTTGTAGAGCGCCACGTTGGAGCCGCCCACCACCGTGCTGTAGATGCAGTCGGGCTTGGCGGCCTTGATCTTGCTGATGATCGACGAGAACTCGGTGTGGCCCAGCGGCGCGTATTCCTCGCCGAGCACCTTGCCGCCGGCCTTGGCGATGGCCGGCTTGGCGATCTTGTTGCAGGTGCGCGGATAGATGTAGTCGGAGCCGACCAGGAAGAAGCTCTTGCCCTTTTCGCGCGCCATCCACTCCACGGCCGCGATCACCGACTGCGTGGCTTCCTGCGAGGGGTAGAACACGCGCTTGTCCTGCTCCTGGCCTTCGTAGTAGGTCGGGTAGAACAGCAGGCCCTTGGCCTGGGCGAGCACCGGCAGCAGCGCCTTGCGCGAGGCCGAGGTGTAGCAGCCGATGATGGCGGCCACCTTGTCGCGCTCCAGCAGCTTGCGCGCCTTCTCGGCGAACACGGGGTTCTCGCTCGCGCCGTCTTCGACCACGGCCTCGATCTTCTTGCCCATCACGCCGCCGGCCGCGTTGATCTCCTCGATGGCGAGCTTTTCGGCGTCGACCAGCGAGGCCTCGGCGATGGCGATGGTGCCCGAGAGCGAATGCAGCAGGCCCAGCTTCACGGTGTTGCCGTCCTGCGCGAAGGCCTGCGGGGCCACGCCGGCGGCCGCGCCCAGCACGATCATCGAGCCGCCCGTCTTCACGATCTGGCGGCGGTTGAAAGCGTTCGTCGTCGTCATGTCAAATTCCTTTGTGTTTGTGCGAGTCATCAGGAAGATCCGACCTTCGGAACCGTGCGTTGGGTGTCTCCTCCCGCGGCGCGGCCCTGCAAACGGGCGCTCGGCTGCCAGTGCGTTTTTTCTTCGGGCAAGGCTCCGCCACCGGATGCGGCGCATCCGTTTCGAAAAAGCTTCCTTGCGGCCGAAAAAACAAAAAAGCCCGAACCGGTGGTGAAACCGATTCGGGCTTTATTGCCCGACGCCTCGCTGGCAGCACTGGCAGCGGGTGTCGTATGACTGGTAACGATTGCTCGTTGGGGCGGATTCTTCTCAACTCACCCCGGCATGAACATACGCTTTTTCGCTAATTGGCGAAAGCGCGGCGCATGTGTTATTCGCGCGCAATCAATCAAATGAATGAATGCAATCAGCGTGGACGGGCGTAGTCGGACTCGATCCAGGCGCTGGCGCTGGCGGCCGTGAGCTTGAAGGCGGGCGACACGCTCACGCTGGCGAGCTCGGCGTCGTCGGCATCGTCGTAGGCGGTGAGCGTGGCCGAGGGGTTGTCCTCGTCGGGCACGATGGCCAGTGCCACGCGAATGCGCTGGTCGTTGCGCGCGGTCACGGTCACGCTCTTGTTGAGCGTGGCGTGCAGCTGCTGCTCGTGGCGGCGGATCACTTCGGCGGCGGTCTTTACCAGCGTGGAGAAGGCGGGGCCGTCGAGCGGCTTGGGGTTCTTCTTGTCGCGGCCCATGGTCCAGGGGCCGACCAGGGCGGGCTCGGGGTCGCCGTGGCGGGTCATTTCGACGGCCCAGCCGTCGTCTTCCTCGTTCTTGATGACGCGGGCGGTCCAGGTGTCGTCGCGCCAGAGGCGGGGCTCCTGCAGGGGGAGGGCGTCGGTATCGGTGTCGGTATCGGTCGGTTCGGTCATTCGGGTGCTTGTGTTCTTGCGTGGGCCATTTTCCCCTTTGCGCCGGCCTGTTCCCGCCCGCCAACGTACTGTTGCAGTCCCTCGGCCAGCGCGTCGAAGGCGACGCGGCAGCGCGGGCTGTTGCGCAGGTCTTCGTGCATGGTGACCCAGGTGTCGAGCGCGAGCGTCAGCGCGCGCGGCATCAGCCGCACCAGTGCGTCGCTGCGCCGGGCCAGGCCGACCTGGCACACGCCGACGCCCGCGCCCGCGCGGATCAGCGCCAGCTGCGCCAGGTCGCTGTCGGTGCGCAGCGAGAACGCATCGCGGTTGTAGCCCTTGAACGCCTTGCCCGCGTTGCGCACGAAGGCCGAGGGCTGGTCGTAGCCGACCACCGTGTGCTGGGCCAGGTCCTCGAACTTGCGCGGCGTGCCGTGGCGCGCGAGGTAGTCGCGGTGCGCGTGAAAGCCCAGTTCGATGTCGCCGATGCGGCGCGCCACCAGCTGCTCCTGGCGGGGCCGCACCATGCGCACGGCGATGTCGGCCTCGCGGCGCAGCAGGTCCTGCACGCGGTTGGTCAGCACCAGCTCGACCTTGAGCGCCGGGTGCGCCTTGCGCAGCCGCGCCACGATGGGCGGAAGCACCTCGACGCCGATCACCTCGCTGGCCGACACGCGCACCACGCCGCGCACGCCTTCGCCGTGGCTGCTGGCCGCGCGCTCCAGCGAGGCGGCGGTGCTTTCCATGGCTTCGGCATGCGTGCGCAGCGCCTGCGCAACCTCGGTGGGCAGCAGCCCGACCTGCGAGCGCGTGAACAGCACCACGCCCAGCGCCTCTTCGAGCGCGGCCACGTGGCGCCCGGCCGTGGGTTGCGTGATGCCGAGCGCGCGCGCCGCGCCCGACAGCGAGCCCTCGCGCAGCACGCCGAGGAAGGAGCGGTAGAGCTCCCAGCCGATGTTCGAAGTCATACATAAATGTATAGCCGTTGGCTCATGTTCGGCAATTCCATTGGAGCCCGCCCGGTTCCAGAATTCACCCATCGACAACTGTTCTGGAGCATTTCATGGCACACGGCAACGACGACAACACGGTTCTGGTTCTGGGCGCGACGGGCGGCATCGGCGGCGAGGTGGCCCGCCAGCTGCGCGACGCGGGCTGGCAGGTGCGGGCCCTGAAGCGCGGCACGGCCGAAGCTGGAACGAGCAAAGACGGCATCACCTGGATCGCCGGCGACGCGATGGATGCGCAGGCCGTGCGGCAGGCGGCCAAGGGCTGCGCGGTCATCGTGCATGCGGTCAATCCGCCGGGCTACCGCAACTGGTCGCAGCTGGTGCTGCCGATGCTCGACAACACCATTGCCGCCGCCAGGGCCGAGGGCGCGACCATCGTGCTGCCGGGCACGCTCTACAACTTCGGGCCCGACGCTTTTCCGTTGCTGGCCGAAGACGCGCCGCAGCACCCGGTCACGCGCAAGGGCGCGATCCGCGTCGAGATGGAAAAGCGCCTCGAAGACGCCAGCCGCCAGGGCGCCCGCGTGCTGATCGTGCGTGCCGGCGACTTCTTCGGGCCGAAGGCCGGCAACAACTGGTTCTCGCAGGGGCTGGTGAAGGCGGGGCTGCCGGTCAAGGCCGTGAGCTACCCGGGCCGCGCCGGCATCGGCCACCAGTGGTCGTACCTGCCCGACGTGGCGCGCACCATGGTCGAGCTGCTGGCGCGGCGCGACCGGCTCGCGCCCTTTGCGCGCTTTCACATGGGCGGCCACTGGGACGCCGACGGCACGCGCATGAGCGGCGCCATCCGCAAGGCGGTGGGTCGGCGCACGGGCGCCGCCGTGCGCGTGTCGGCCTTTCCGTGGTGGCTGCTGACGCTGGCCGCGCCCTTCGTCACCACCTTCCGCGAAATGCGCGAGATGCGCTACCTCTGGCAGACCCCCGTGGGCATGGACAACGCGAAGCTGGTGGCGTTTCTGGGCCGCGAGCCGCACACGCCGCTCGACGAGGCGGTGGAGGCCTCGCTCGAAGGCATGGGCTGCCTGGCCACCGCGCCGGTGGCGGCGGCAGCCTGAGCGATCAGAACACCGAAAGCCCCGTGCGCGTCACGAACAGTTCGAGCGCCTTCATGCCCAGCAGCGAATTGCCGGTGGCATCGAGCGCCGGCGACCACACGCACAGCGTGAGCGTGTCGGGCACCACCGCCACGATGCCGCCGCCCACGCCGCTCTTGCAGGGCAGCCCGATCGAAAAGGCCACGTCGCCCGCCGCGTCGTAGGTGCCGCAGGTGAGCATCAGCGAGTTGATGCGGCGCGTTTGCCGCTCGCCGGTGATCGCGGGCTGGCCGTCGATCGGGTGGGCGCCGTCGCGGCACAGGAAGGCGGCGGCGCGCGCCAGCTGGCGGCAGCTCATGCGCAGCGCGCACTGGTGGAAGTAGGTGTCGAGCACGGCGGCGACGTCGTTGTCGATCTTGCCGAAGCTCTTCATGAAGTTGGCCAGCGCCACGTTGCGAAAGCCCGTGTCGGCTTCGGACTGCGCCACCTCGTCGTCGAAGCCGATGGGCTCGCCGCACAGGCTGGCCATGAGCGCGAGGATGTCGGCCTTGGCGCTGCCGCCGCTGGCCCGCGCCTGGCTCACCAGCCGGTCGGCCACTGCGATGGCGCCCGCATTGATGAAGGGGTTGCGCGGCTTGCCCTGTTCGTTCTCCAGCTGCACCAGCGAGTTGAACGGGTTGCCCGAAGGCTCGCGGCCGATGCGCTCCCACAGCGCGTCGCCCATGCGCTGCATGGCCAGCGTGAGCGTGAAGAGCTTGGACACGCTCTGGATGGAGAAGGGCGTCTCGAAGTCGCCCGCGCCGGCCTCTTCGCCGTCGCAGGTGCGCAGCGCAATGCCGAACTGCCGTGCGTCGACGCGCGCGAGCGCGGGGATGTAGCTGGCCACGGTGCCGCCTTGTCCCAGTTGAGGACGCAGGGTGGCGACGATCTCGTCGAGCACGGGCTGGAAGTTCATGGTGTTGCCGTTCTTCATGCGCTGCGTTGTACCGCGGGCCGGCGGTTCACCAGCACGATGCCCAGCGCCACGCCGATGAGCGCCACGATCAGCTGCAGGGTCAGCGGCTCCTTCAGCAGGGCCACGCCGAACACCAGCGCGAACAGCGGCGTGAGGAAGGTGAACGACGACATCTGCGTGGCCGGGTAGTGCCGCAGCAGCCACATCCAGGTGAGGTAGCTCGCGAAGGCGCCGATCACGGTTTGCAGCGCCACCGAGCCCCAGGCCCAGGTCGAGTAAGAAAAGCCCCAGTGCTCGCCGAGCGCGAGCGACAGCACCGGGCACATCGCCGCCGTGACGGCCACCTGGTAGAACAGCGTCTTCTCGGCGCTGGCCGTGGCCAGTTTGGTGGTGCGCAGCGTGAGCGTGGTCAGGCCCCACAGCGCGCCGGCCGCCAGGCCCATGGCGTCGCCCACCAGCTGCGACGAGCTCATGTGGCCGAAGCCTTCGCTGAAGGCCAGCACCACGCCCGCGAACGCCAGCAGCAGCCCCAGCCACTGGAAGCCGCGCAGCCGCTCGGCCGGCACCCAGCGCGGCAGCAGCACCGACACCCAGAAGGGCGCGGTGTACAGAAACACCGTGAGCCGCGACGCGCTGGTGTTCTGCAGCCCCAGGTAGATGCCCGCGAACTCGCCCGAGAACAGCAGCCCGGCCAACAGGCCCGGCCACAGCGTGCCGTCGCGCTCGAACAGCGGCACGCGCCGCCACACGCACCACAGCCACAGCAGCGCGGTGGCGCCGACCATGCGGATCGAGGCCTGCCACATCGGCGGCACCTCGGCCACGGTGGTCTTGATGAGGATCTGCTGCAGGCCCCAGAACGCGCAGCAGGCGATCAGGAGGCCGATGGCGAGGGAGTCGAGGTGGGTCTTGCGCTGGATCATTCGCTGCTGTCGGTGGGGCGCGGCGGAAGAAGGGGCCGCGCAATTCGTCTGATGATCGTATCGCGCCCGGGTGTTTTCTGCGCAGGGTCGTTCCGCGGCGGCAGCGGAACGCGACGCTGCGCTAACATTCGATCCTTCGTTCAGGGTACCGCTTTCCCTCGCACGGCTCAGCACCCGGTATAGGTGCCGAGCGGCAGAGGTATTCAGTGGGCCCACAAACCTTTTCCTGGCTGCTGCTCGCGGCCAGCGTGGCGGCGGAAGTCATCGGGACGATCGCGCTTCGCCATGCGGACGGATTCACCCGCCCTGTTCCGTCGCTGGTCGTCGGCGTTTCCTATGCCGCCGCCATCTGGCTGATGTCGGTCGCCGTCAGGCACCTGGAAGTGGGGCTGGCCTACGCGGTGTGGGCGGGCAGCGGCGCCGCATTGATTGCCGCACTGGGCATGGTCTGGTTCGGTGAATCGACGACGCTCCTGCGCACGGCGGGCATCGCGATGATCGTGATCGGGGTCGTGGTGCTCAACCTCGACGCGCGCTAGCGATCGGCCACCGGATAGCCCGGCTTGCCCCGCGTGCCCACCATCAGGTCGGGCACCACGGTCTCGACGTCGGGCAGGGCGCGGGCCGCGCGCTCCAGCTTCTTCGCCAGCGCGGCATTGGGCACGCAGCCCTGCAGGTACACCCAGCGCCGCTGGATCATCACCCACACGCTGCCCTTGTTCACGCCCGGCACCGCCTGCAGCGCGGCGCGCACCTTGGGCGCCAGGGGCTTGTCGTAGCGGTAGGCGTTGCTGTCGGTGCACTTGCCGGCCAGCCAGCAGCTGGTGCCGCGCTCCAGCCGCGAATGGGTCTGCACGCGGCGCTCCTCGGCGGTGTAGAACGGGCCCTCGGGCATGGGGCAGGCCGGCAGGCCCGCCGCGACCTGGAAGAACGGGTCGTCGAACCAGTTCTGCTTGAGCGGTCCGCCCGCCTCCTGCGCCATGCCGGTCTGCGCGGCGAGCAACAGGACGGACAGGAGCGCAGGGCGGTGCATCACAAGGGGTGTTCGGTGTAGAAGCGCCCGCCGTGGAACAGCAGCGGCGAGGCGCCCGCGTCGTGCGTGCAGCGCTCCACCTCGCCCACGAAGATCACGTGGTCGCCTTCGTCGTAGCGGCTGCGGTTGAAGCACTCGAAGCTGGCTGCGGCGCCGGCCAGCACGGGCGCGCCGCCCAGGCCTTCGGTGAAGGCCACGTCGGCCCAGCGGTCGATGTTCTTGGTGGCGAAGCGCTCGGCCAGCGATTTCTGGCTGGCCGCCAGGATGTTGACGGTGTAGTGCGAGCCGGCGCTGAGCGCGGGCATCGAGCCGGCCGCGCGCGCCAGGCTCCACAGCACCAGCGGCGGCGCCAGTGAGACGGAGTTGAAGGAGTTGGCCGTGAGGCCGACCAGCGTGCCGTCGGCCGCGCGGGCGGTGACGATGGTGACGCCGGTGGCGAACATGCCGAGCGCATCACGAAATTCGTCGGGCGAAAAAGAGGGCGGCTGGGCCCGTCGGGGAGTGGTCACTGAAAAAGGCGGCAAGGGCTTGGAGGGCAGAAGGCCATTTTGGCTCAGCGACCGGGGGGCTGCTTGGCGGGGCTCATCAACTCGGTCACCAACCGGGAATAGGCGGTGGCCGCAGGCGAGAGGGTACGCCCCGCGAGCGTCACGAGGCTGTAATGCGTTTGCATGCGCGCAAGGCCGGCCACCGGCAAGGGCACCAGCGCGCCGGTCTCGTGGCCCGGCACGGGCGCCAGCGGCGCGAGGATCACCGCGTGGGCCGTGAGCGCCAGGTGCCGCAGCGTGCCCGCGTCGTCGCAGGTCAGGTTGAACACGGGGCGGTCGCCGCCGTTGCCGCCGTTGCCGCGCCGGGCGTGCCGGTCGAACTGCGCGGCCACCTCGGCCGGCAGTCGCGGGCCGGCCACGGGGTAGTCCATGAGCTTCTCGATCGTCGGCTGCTGCTTGAGCTTGAGCAGCGGATGCTTCGGCCGCACGAAGAACGACACCGGCATGTTGGGCAGTCGCGCCAGCTTCAGGCCGGGCTGTTTCTTCAGGTCGCGCGTGTCGGCGATGAACAGGTCGAGCTGGCGGCGGTGCAGGCGCTCGCACAGGGCGGCGGTATCGGCCACCTCCATGCGCATCTGCAGCTTCGGGTGGCGCTGGGTCATGAGCGACAGCGCCATGCGCCCCAGCGTGCCGGCGGCGAAGGGGCCGAGGCCGACCGCGAGGCTGCCGATGGCCAGGCCCTCGAGCTGCAGCACGTCGCGCTCGATCTGCCTGGCGTCGGCCAGCAGCTCGCGGGCGCGCGCCAGCACCAGCTCGCCGGCCTGGGTGAAGCGGACGGTGCCGTAGGCGCGGTCGATCAGCCGCGCCTGCAAGCCCTCTTCGAGGTTGTCGATGCTGCGCGAGAGGGCCGGCTGCGACAGGTGGCAAGCCTGGGCGGCGCGGCCGAAGCTGCCCTGGTCCGCAAGCGCGACGAGATGCTGGAGCTGGCGCAGCTGCATTTTGCGTTTTAGGTAAAAAGAGAGTTCATATTTTGCATTTGCCAAGGATTCAGCCGCTTCGGAGAATCGCCGCATGACCCCTTCCTGTTCCTTCTCCGCCGCGCTCGTCGCGCTGGCCTGTGCGTTGGGCGCCCCGTCGACCTCCGCGCAGACCGGCCCCAAGGCGCCCGAGCCTTCCACGCTGCAGGCCAACGCCGAGATGGCGAAGACGCTGCCCTTCGCGGACCGCCGCGATTTCGACGACGCCCTGCGCGGCTTCGTCGCCACGGTGCCCGATGCGCTGGTGCCCGGCACCGGCGCGCGCCCGGTGTGGAGCATGAAGCCCTACGACTTCCTCAAGGCCGACGCGCCGGCCGACACCGTCAATCCCAGCCTGTGGCGGCAGGCGCAGCTCAACGCCATTCACGGGCTGTTCCAGGTGACGGACCGCGTCTACCAGGTGCGCGGCTTCGACCTGGCGAACATGACCATCGTCGAAGGCGACACCACGCTGATCGTCATCGATCCGCTGCTGTCCGCCGAGACCGCGCGCGCCGCGCTCGACCTCTACTACCGGCACCGCCCGCGCAAGCCGGTCGGCACGGTGATCTACACGCACGGCCACGTCGACCACTTCGGCGGCGTGAGGGGCGTGGTCGACGAGGCCGACGTGAAGGCCGGCAAGGCGCAGGTGCTGGCACCCGCGGGCTTCATGGAAACGGCGGTGGCCGAGAACATCCTCGCAGGCAACGCGATGAGCCGGCGTGCGCAGTACCAGTTCGGATCGCTGCTGCCGCCGGGCGCGCGCGGGCAGGTCGACACGGGGTTGGGCAAGGCGCTGGCGCACGGCACCGTCTCGTTGATCGCGCCCACGGCCACCATCGACAAGCCGAGCGACGAGCGCACCATCGACGGCGTGCAGTTCGTGTTCCACCTGGTGCCGGGCTCCGAGGCGCCTTCGGAAATGCTCATGTACCTGCCGCAGTTCCGCGTGCTGAACATGGCCGAGGACGTGACGCACACCATGCACAACCTGTACACGATCCGGGGCGCCGAGGTGCGCGACGGCAACCTGTGGTCGAAGTACATCGACGAGGCGCGCGTGGCCTTCGGCGACAAGGCGGACGTGCTGATCGCGCAGCACCACTGGCCCACCTTCGGGCCGGACCGCATCGTCGACCTGCTGAAGAAGCAGCGCGACATGTACAAGTTCATCAACGACCAGTCGCTGCGCCTGTTGAACCAGGGCTACACCGCCGCCGACATCGCGGAGACGCTGCGCATGCCCGCGAGCCTGGCGCGGGAGTGGTCGGCGCGCGGCTATTACGGCACGCTGCGTCACAACGCCAAGGCCGTCTACCAGAAGTACCTGGGCTGGTACGACGCCAACCCCGCCAACCTGAACCCGCTGCCGCCGGTGGCCTACGCGCAAAAAACCGTCGAGTACATGGGCGGCGCCGACGCGGTGGTGGCCCGTGCGCGCGAAGACTTCAGGAAAGGCGAGTTCCGCTGGGTCGCGAGCGCGATGAGCCAGGTGGTGTTCGCCGACCCGTCGAACCGCGCGGCCCGCGAGCTGGGCGCCGATGCGCTGGAGCAGATGGGCTACCAGTCGGAGGCGGGTACCTGGCGCAGTGCCTACCTGGTGGGCGCGATGGAGCTGCGCGGCGGCGTGCCGAAGATTCCGGCCGGCGGCAGCGCCAATGCCGACACGTTGAAAGCGGTGAGCAACGACCTGTTCTTCGATTTCCTCGGGGTGCGGCTCGACGCGGCCAAGGCCGAAGGCAAGAAGCTGGTCATCAACTGGAACTTCACCGATTCGAACCAGCAGTTCGTGCTGACGCTGGAGAACTCGGCGCTGACCCACATCGCGGGCCAGCAGCCGGGCGCCGACGCCACGGTGACATTGAGCCGGGCCACGCTCGACGCGGTCACCTTGAAGGAGACGAGCTTCCCCGCGGCGGTGTTGACGGGCAAGGTGAAGATCGACGGCGATCGCGCGAAGTTGGCGCAGCTGATGTCGATGCTCGATACCTTCGAGCCCATGTTTCCCGTGGTCGAGCCGCGCCGGTAGAAAAGCTCACCCGAAGAACCAATAGCAGACCGCGACCGCCGCGACAACGCCCGCCAGCTCGGCCAGCAGCGCGCAAGGCACTGTATGCCGCGCGCGCTGGATGCCCACCGCGCCGAAGTACACGGCCAGCACGTAGAAGGTGGTCTCGGTGCTGCCCTGGATGGTCGCTGCCACCAGCGCGGGGAAGCTGTCGACGCCCTGCGTCTTCATGGTCTCGATCAGCATCGCGCGCGCCGCGCTGCCTGAAAAGGGCTTGACCAGCGCCGTGGGCATCGCGTCGACGAAGCGCGCGTCGAAGCCGCCCGCGCTCACCAGCCAGTGCAGTCCGTTCAACGCGAAGTCGAGCGCGCCCGAGGCGCGCAGCACGCCGATGGCGCACAGCATGGCCACCAGGTAGGGCAGCAGGTTCTTCGCGATGTCGAAGCCTTCCTTGGCGCCTTCGATGAAGCACTCGTAGACCTTGATGCGCCGGATGGCCCCGGCCAGCAGGAACCCGACGATCACGCCGAACAGCGTGAGGTTGCCCAGCAGCGACGACAGCGACGCAATGGCCGCCGCCGACAGCGTGCCCAGCAGCGCCATGAAGCCGCCCAGCAGCAGCGCGCCGGGCACCAGGTAGGCCAGCACCACCGGGTCCCACAGCCGCAGGCGCTGCACCGCCGCCACCGTCAGCAGCCCGACCAGGGTCGAGGCGCTGGTGGCCAGCAGGATCGGCAGGAACACCATCGTCGGGTCGCCCGCGCCCTGCTGCGCGCGGTACATGAAGATCGTCACCGGCAGCAGGGTCAGCGACGAGGCGTTCAGCACCAGGAACAGGATCTGCGCGTTGGTGGCCGTCAGCGGGTCGGGGTTCAGGCGCTGCAGCTCGCGCATCGCCTTCAGGCCGATGGGCGTGGCGGCGTTGTCCAGCCCCAGCGCGTTGGCCGCGAAGTTCATGGTGATGAGGCCGAGCGCCGGGTGCCCGGCCGGCACGCCCGGCATCAGGCGGCGGAACAGCGGCCCCAGCATGCGCGCGAGCCAGCCGACCAGCCCGGCCGCCTCGGCGATGCGCAGAAAGCCCAGCCACAGCGTGAGCGTGCCGAACAGCAGCACCATCACCTCGACCGCCAGCCGCGCCATGGTGAACAGGCTCTCGACGATGGCCGCGAAAACACCCGGGTCGCCGCCGACGAGCCAGCGCCCCAGCGCGGCCAGCGCCGCCACCCCGAAGAAACCCAGCCACAAGCCGTTGAGCACGTTTCTTTTTTTCCTTTTTGGTGCGCGGATCATAGGCCGCGCATTCACCGCCGCCGCGAGCTACAGTTCGGGCCATGCGCGCCGCCATCACCCTTCGCCGACTTGCCGCCCTGGCACTGGGCGCCGCCTCGTTCTGGCTCGCCGGTTGCGTGAGCCTGCCGCCAGGCAAGCCGATGCCCGTGGTCACCGCCTTCCCGGCCGCGCAGGTGTCGCAGACCGAACTGGGGCAGCTCGCGGCCAAGGGCACGCCGGGCGGCTCCACGTCGCTGTCGGGGTTCCGGCTGCTGCCGGAGGCGGCCTTTGCATTCGACGCGCGCATCTCGCTCGCGCGGCACGCCGAGAAGTCGCTCGACGTGCAGTACTACCTGATCCAGAAGGACGACGTCGGCCTGCTGTTCCTCAAGGAACTGCGCGAGGCCGCCGCGCGCGGCGTGCGCGTGCGCCTGCTGGTGGACGACCTGTACACGGCGGGCGAGGACGAGGTGTTCAGCACGCTGTCGGCGTTCCCGAACATCGAGGTGCGGCTGTTCAACCCGCTGCCCTCGCGCGCCAATTCGCTGTCGACGCGGCTGCTGATGTCGCTCACCGACTTCGGGCGCATCAACCACCGCATGCACAACAAGCTGCTGGTGGCCGACAACAGCTTCGCGGTGTCGGGCGGCCGCAACATCGCCAACGAATACTTCATGCGCAGCACGGCGGCGAACTTCATCGACATGGACGTGCTGTCCAGCGGCCCGGTGGTGCGCCAGATGTCCGAGGGCTTCGACCGCTACTGGAACAGCGAGCACGTGCGCCCCATCGAGCAGGTCGCGCCGCTGCGCCTGCCGGTGGAAGAAGCGCAAAAGCGCTTCGACGCCATCGCGCGCACCGCGGTGCCCGACGTGGCCATGCACCAGCGCGACGTGCTCAACAAGTCGCCGGTGGGGCAGCAGCTCATTGCCGGCGATGTGGAGCGCTACTGGGCGCCCTCGACGCTGTTCGTGGACGACCCCGAGAAGATCACGCGCAAGCCCGACGCGGCCTACGTCGGCAGCGTGACCGAGGGCGCGCTGAGCGTCATCAACTCGGCCAGGCGCGAGGTGAAGATCGGCTCGCCGTATTTCATTCCGGGCGCGCACGGCATGGCGATGATGAAGAAGGCCATCGAGCGCGGCGGGCGCATCACGGTGATCACCAATTCGCTGGGCGCCACCGACGAGCCGCTGGCCTACGCGGGCTACGAGCGCTACCGCGCCGACATGCTGAAGGTCGGCGTCACCATCTACGAGATCGCGCCCACGCTCACCGGGCGTTCGGGGCGCTTCGGCGACTTCGGCAAGTCGATCAGCCGGCTGCACGCCAAGCTCGCGGTGGTGGACGACGAGCGCTTCTTCGTCGGCTCGATGAACCTCGACCACCGCTCGGCCGCGGTCAACACCGAGATGGGCCTGGTCATCGACAGCCCCGAGCTGGTGAAGGACTACGACAAGCTCATGAGCGGCGAGCGCATCAACCTCGGCTACCGCCTGCGCCTGGGCCCCGACGGCCGGCGCGTGCAGTGGCTGGAGTACGACGACGCGGGCGGCGACATCGTGCATGAAGACGAGCCCGGCGAGTTCCTCTGGCTGCGCTTCAAGAACTGGCTGCTGCTGCCCATCGTGGGCGAGGAACTGCTGTAGCAGCGCCCCCGGCCGTCACGGCCGTCACCGCCGTGTAATACGGTTTGCACATTGGCCCTCTAGATTGCGTCGTCCCACGACGCATAACAAACAGAGGGTTCCTTCATGCACGCCATGCCCGCCTTGCCGCGCGCCTTTTCCGACTCGCGGGGGCCGCGGCTTGCTGCTCTCGCCGGCCTTGTGGTCGCCGCCGCCACCTTGCTGCAGGCCTGCAATGGCGGCAGCGACAACCAGACGATCGTTCTCGGGCCGCCGCCCGATGCCGCCACCGTGGACACCAACCTGCAGGCCACCTGGGTCGAGATCGGCGACAACAACGCGGCGATCGCGCGCGTCATCACCAGCTACACCGCACTGGCCGCCGCCATCACGGCCGACGCCAATGCCATGTGCCCGCAACTGACGGTGGACGGCAAGGCCACGCGCATGAAGTTGCGCATCGGCGCCGGCACCATGGCCCTGCGTCCCACGGCCAGCGACCCGGTCGATTCGAAGCCTTCCGCCTTCCCGGTGTCGACCTGCGAGGCGACCTTGCCCGCCGGCGCGACGCAAGCCGCCATCGGCAGCCGCGTGCTGCCGCTGCCCAAGGCCGAGCCGCAGCGCGTGCTCGTGCTGGCCGACACCGGCTGCCGCATGAAGAAGGCCGACAACGCCTTCCAGCCCTGCAACGACACCGGCGTGTGGCCGTTCGCGCCGATCGCCGCCACGGGCGCGGGCTTCAACCCCGACCTGGTGCTGCACATCGGCGACTACCACTACCGCGAGAACGCCTGCCCCGGCGACATCGCAGGCTGCAAGGGCAGCCCCTGGGGCTACGGCTGGGACACCTGGCAGGCCGACTTCTTCACGCCCGCCGCGCCGCTGCTTGCCAAGGCGCCGTGGGTGCTGGTGCGCGGCAACCACGAGGAATGCGCGCGCGCCGGCCAGGGCTGGGCGCGCTTTCTCGATCCGCGTCCGTACACCGACAAGCGCTCGTGCAACGACCCCGCCAACGACGACAGCGGCAACTACGCCGACCCGTATGCCGTGGCGCTGGGCACGGGCTCGCAGGTCATCGTGTTCGACTCGGCCAAGGCCGGCAAGGTGGCGCTGGCCACGAACGATCCGCAATTCATTGCCTACCAGAAGCAGTTCCAGGCGGTGAGCACGCTGGCCGCCAAGCCCGGCATGACCACCACGATGTTCACCAACCACCATCCGATCCTGGCCTTCGCGCCGATCGCCGGCAAGAACCCGGCGCCGGGCAACCTCGCGCTGCAATCGGTGATGAACAGCATCAACCCCACGGCCTACTACCCGGCCGGCGTGCAGGTGGCATTGCATGGCCACGTGCATGACTTCCAGGCGCTGAACTTCTCCACCGACCACCCCGCCACGCTCGTGACCGGCAACGGCGGCGACAACCTCGACGTGGCGCTGCCCGACCCGCTGCCGGCCGGTGTCACGCCCGCGCCGGGCGTGACCATCGACCGCATCACGCACAACAACAGCTTCGGCTTCATGCTGATGGAGCGCAAGGCCGCGCCCGGCGTGGGCTGGAACTTCAAGGCCTACACGGTGGCCGGCAAGCTGCTCGCCACCTGCGCGCAGACGGGCAGGACGCTGGCTTGCGACAAGACCGGTCTGCTCACGCCGTGACGACGGCGCGCGCGAGGCGCCGCGGCCTGCTGGGCGCAGGCCTCGTGCTGGCGGCGGCCTGCGCGGGCTGGGTCGGCGGCACCCTGGCCGCGCCCGATGCGCGCACCGCGCAGATCAACCCCGGCGGCCCGCCGAGCGTGGTGATCGAGCACATCGGCGCCACGCCCAAGCTCACCGAGCGCGTCGACGCGACGCAGGCCACGTTCCGGCCCGACCCGACGCTGGCCGCGTTGGGCAAGCGCATCTTCTTCGACACGCGCTTGTCTCAGCCGCAGGGCCTGTCGTGCGCCGGCTGCCACGACCCGGTGCGCGCCTTCACCTCGACGCTGAACGCGCCGTCGCTGGCCGGGCCGCGCACGCCGCAAGGCAGCCGCCCCGGCCACTTCAGCGCGCGCACCGCGCCGTCGCTGCTGTACGTGCGCTACGTGCCGCGGCGCCATTTCTACCAGGACGACGATGCGCCTTTCGCCTCGCCGTTCGGCGGCCTGTTCGCCGACGGCCGCGCCGACACGCTGGCCGAGCAGGCGCGCGGGCCGCTGTTCGATCCCGACGAGATGAACAACGCCTCGCCGCGCAGCCTGCTGCGCAAGCTGCGCGGCACCGACCTCGCGCCCGCGATGTCGCTGGCCTTCGGCGCGAAGGTGCTGCAAGACCCGCAGCGCGCGGTGCAGGGCATCGGCCTGGCGCTGCAGGCGTACCTGCAGAGCGACGAGATGGCGCCCTTCAGCTCGCGCTTCGACGACTACCTGCGCAAGCGCACGCCGCTGAGCCCGACCGAGATGCGCGGCCTGGCGCTGTTCAAGAACCCGGACAAGGGCAACTGCATGTCGTGCCACACCATCTCGGACACCGCGAGCCGGCCCGAGCGCTCGCTGTTCACCGACTTCGGCTACGACGCCATCGCCGTGCCGCGCAACCTGTCGCTGCCCGCCAACCGCAACCGCCGCCACTTCGACAACGGCCTGTGCCGCACGGCCGCGCAGCTGCGCTGGCCCGAGCCGAACCAGTGGTGCGGCTACTTCCGCACGCCGGGGCTGCGCAACGTGGCGGTGCGCCAGAGCTTCATGCACAACGGCGTGTTCACCACGCTGCGCGACGCGGTCGCGTTCTACGCCACGCGCTCGACCGACCCGGCCAGGTGGTACCACGGCAAGCCGACCTTCGACGACGTGCCGCCGGCCTTCAGCGACAACATCAACGTCAATTCCACGCCGATGAACCGCCGCCCGGGCCTGCCGCCCGCGCTGACCGACGCGGAGATCGACGAGATCAGCGCGTTCCTGGGCACCCTGACCGACGCGCCGTATGTGGCGGCCATGCCGAAGCCGACGGTGAAGTAGCGGCCGTTGTCGCCCGATGTCATCTGCCCGGAGGACAGGTGCGTTACATTTCTAGTAGAAATGTGAACTTTTGTCACTGCAAACGCCCTCTGGAGACCTCGACATGACCGTTCCCGTGCCGCGCGAGTCGATTGCGCCGCTTTTCACCAGCCGTCGCCGTGCGCTGACCGGGCTGGCCGCAACCGCCGCCGCCGCGGGCCTGGGATTTCCGGCGCTCGCACAGACCCGGGCGGTTCGCGTCGGGACCACCTTCGACAACAGCAGCGTCGAGAAGGCCAACGGGCAGGGGCTCTACCAGGGGTCGAGCGCGTTCTTCAATGCGCTGAACAAGGCGGGCGGCATCAACGGCACCAAGGTCGAGCTGGTGATGGCCGACGACACCTTCAAGCCCGACGTGGCCAAGGCCAACGCGCTGGCTTTCGAGAAGGACAGCTCGGTGCTCGCGCTGGTGCACCCGCTGGGCACGCGCCAGACGGCCGAGGTGATGGACGCGGTGCCCGGCATGGCCGTGGTCGGCCCCATCACCGGCACCATCTCGCTGCGCAAGAAGGCCTCGCCCAACACCTTCTGGGTGCGCGCCAACTACGACCAGGAAGTCGAGAAGCTCGTGAGCACGGCCGCCGTGCTGGGCCAGAGCCGCATCGGCCTCGTGCATTCGGAAGACCCGCTGGGCCAGTCGGTGCTGGCCGCGTTCAAGAACGCGCTGGCCAAGGCCAAGCTGGAGCCGGCGGTGATTGCCACCACGCCCAACACCACCAGCATGGAAGTCGGCCCCGCCGCCGCCGCCATCGCCAAGGCCAAGCCGCAGGTGATCGTGGTCGGCCTGGCCGGCACGGCGCCGGTGTTCCTGAAGGCACTGCGCGAAGCGGGCAACAGCAGCTCGGCCTACGGCCTGTCGATCACGGCCAGCGCGCTCGCGGCCATGGGCGACCTGGCGCGCGGCCTGGGCTTCGTGATCGTGGTGCCGTCGCCGTACTCGACCAAGTACGAGATCGTGCGCCGCTACCAGGCCGACATGGTGGCCAACGGCGTCAAGGAGTTCTCGCTCACGAGCCTGGAGGGTTACATGAACGCGGCCGTGCTGGCCGAGGGCATGCGCCGCGCCGGCGGCTCGCTGACGCGCGCGTCGGTGATGTCGGGCCTGGCGAGCATCGAGAACTTCGACCTGGGCGGGGTGAAGATCAACTACGGCCGCACCAACCGCGAAGGCGGCCAGTTCGTGGACGTGGCCGTGATCGGCAGTCGTGGGCAGATGCTGAGCTGACCCTGCGGCCGCAGTGCTTCAAGAAGAAGGAGACCGGAACATGCGCAAACTTCTGATCGCAGCCATCGCGCTGTTCGTCGCGGGCCAGGCGCCGCTGGCGCTTGCCAAGGGCGGCGGCGGTGGCCGCACGTCGTATGGCGGTGGCCATCACACGAGCAGCCATGGTGGGAGCTACGCCGGTGGCAAGGGCAGCTCGCATCGCGGCGGCGAATACAGGAACGCCCGCACCGGCAACGCCTACGGGACCCACAAGTAGGCGGCCGGCGGCGGCCTGCCGTCAGGTGGCTTCGTCTTCGGCGATGCCCACGCCGAGCAGGCCTTCGAGCAGGCCCTTGTCGGCCGCAAGCGCCGCGCTCGGGCCGGTGTGCACCACCGTTCCGCGCTCCAGCACGATGGCCTTGTGCGTCATCTCCAGCGCCAGCACCGGGTGCTGCTCCACCACGATCGACGCCAGCCCCTCCGACTCGCACAGCCGGCGAATGGCGGCGGTCAGCTCTTCCACGATGATCGGCGCCAGGCCCTCCATCGGCTCGTCGAGCAGCAGCAGCTTGGGGTTGGTCATCAGCGCGCGGCCGATGGCCAGCATCTGCTGTTCGCCGCCCGAGAGCTGGTTGCCGTAGTTGCCGCGCCGTTCGCGCAGGCGCGGAAAGAAGTCGTAGACGCGCTTCAGGTTCCAGCCGCCGAGCCGCGAGATCACCGTGAGGTTTTCTTCCACCGTGAGCGAGGGGAACACCTCGCGCTCCTGCGGCACCCAGCCCAGCCCCGCGCGCACGCGCTGGTGCGACGGCCAGCGCGTGATGTCCACGCCCTGCCAGCGGATCGCGCCCTGCATCACGCGGGTGTTGCCCATCAGCGTTTCCAGCAGCGTGGTCTTGCCCACGCCGTTGCGCCCGAGGATGGCCAGGCTCTCGCCCTGCTGCAGCGAAAAGTCGAGTCGGTCGAGCACGACCGCGTTGCCGTAGCCGGCGGTGACACGGTCGAAGGCGAGTGCTTCAGGCATGGTGGTGCGAACTTCCCAGGTAGACCTCGCGCACGCGCGGGTCGGCGCCGATTTCCGAAGGCGTGCCCTCGGTGAGGATGCGTCCACCGACCAGCACCGAGATGCGGCGCGAAAAGCGGAAGACGAGCTTCATGTCGTGCTCGATGAACAGCACGCTGATGTCTTGCGGCAACGCCGCGATGGCCTCGAACAGCTCGCCGCTCTCGTCCTCCGGCACGCCGGCGGCGGGCTCGTCGAGCAGCAGGATGCGGGGCTTGGCCGCCAGCGCCAGCGCGATCTCGAGCAGGCGCTGCTTGCCGTAGGCCAGCTCGGCCACGGGCACGTCGGCCAGGCTGTCGAGCTTGAGCGCGCCCAGCAGCGCATGCGCCTCGTCGAACACGGCCGTGCAGCCCTTCAGCGGCCGCCACCAGGTGGCGCCCAGCCCTTCGCGCTCGCTGATCGCCAGCACCACCGACAGCAGCGGCGTGAGGCTGGGGAACAGCGTGTTGATCTGGAAGGTGCGCGCCAGGCCCAGGCGCGCGCGCTTGTCGCACGACAGCCGCGTGAGCTCGCGATCGCCCATGTGGATCGTGCCGCTGGTGGGCTTGAACACGCCCGTGAGCAGGTTGATGAGCGTGGTCTTGCCGGCGCCGTTGGGGCCGATCAGCGCCTGCCGCGCGCCGGGCTCGAGCGAGAGATTCACTTCGCTCACGGCCTGGAACGCGCCGAAGCGGATGCCCAGGTTCCGGGTGCGCAAGGTGTGGGTGGTGCCCGAGCTCATCGCGCCTTCCCCGCCGACGTGCGAACGAAGCGCGACAGCGCGCCCATGATGCCGCCGCGGCCCAGCATGACGGCCGCGATCAGGAAGATGCCGAGCCAGAACATCCAGTACTGCGGATTCATGTCCGCGAACCAGTCGTGCACCAGCATGTAGACGATGGCGCCGATCATGCCGCCGTACAGGCGCCCGGTGCCCCCGAGCACGAGGATGATGAGCACTTCGGCCGAGCGGTTGAAACCGATCGACTCGATGCCGACGAACTGCGTGGTCTGCGCCAGCAGCGCGCCGGCCACGCCGGCCACGGCGGCCGAGAAGGCATAGGCCATGCGCAGCCGCGCTTCCACCGGCGAGCCGATGGCGAGCATGCGCTTGCGGCTGTCGTGGATGCCGCGCAGCGCCAGGCCGAAGGGCGAGCGCAGCACCAGCCGCACCAGCAGGAACATCGCCAGCACCACACCGAAGGCATAGCAGAAGGCGGTCTTGCCGTAGAGGTCGAAGTCGAAGAAGCCGAGCACGGGCGCGATGACCACGCCCTGCAGGCCGTCGGTGCCGCCGGTGATGCCCGAAAGTCGGTTGGCGATTTCGAACAGCAGCACGCACACGCCGATGGTGATCATGAGCCGCGTGAGGTCGGCGCCGCGCACGACGAGGTAGCTCAGCACGTAGCCGAGCACGCCGCACACGGCGAGCGCGAACAAGAGGCCGGTGAAGGGTTCGCTCCAGCCGTACTTGGCGAGCAGGCCGGCCGCGTAGGCGCCCGCGCCGAAGAAGGCGGCGTGGCCCACGGTCAGGATGCCCGCGTAGCCCAGCGCCATGTCGAGCGACACCGCGAACAGGCCGAAGATCATGACCTGGCTCATCAGCGTGAGCTTGTCGGGCAGCAGGAAGAAGCTGGACGCGAGCGCGATCCAGAAGACGGCTTCCGCGGCGCGCAGTTGCGCGGGAGAGGCGGTGAAGGCTTTCATGCGAGCCCCTTCTTGGCGACGATGCCGTTGGGCCGCACCAGCAGCATGACGATCATGAAGACGTAGATCAGAAAGGCGCCTGCCTCGGGCAGGTAGTACTTGCCCGCCACGTCGACGATGCCGACGAGCAAGGCCGCGATGAACGGGCCGGTCACGGTGCCCGCGCCGCCCACGCACACCACCATCAAGAAGTAGACGAGGTACTTGAGCGGGAACGACGGCTCCAGCCCCAGCATGCCCAGGCTCAGCGCGCCGCCCAGGCCCGCCAGGCCGCAGCCCAGCGAGAAGGTCAAGAAGAACAGGCGCTGCACGTTGATGCCGGTGCCGCCCGCCACGCGCTGGTTGTCCACCGCCGCGCGCACCATCGCGCCGTAGCGCGTCTTGCCCAGGCCCAGCAGCAGCGCGACCAGCACCGCCACGCCGCAGACGATCAGGAACAGGCGGTAGCGGCCCACTTCGAGGCCCAGCAACGACACCTGGCCGTCGAGCGCCGGCGGCAGCGTGAAGGGCTGCATCGTCGGGCCGAAGAAATACGTGAACGCGGCAATCGACACGAACACCACGCCGATCGACAGCAGCACCTGGTCGAGCGGGTGCGCGCGGTACAGCCGGCGGTAGAACACGAACTCCAGCACCGCGCCCACCACGGCCGCCGCCACGAAGGCGGCCGCCATCGAGAGCCCGAAGCCGAGCCCGAAGTGGTTCATCAGCACGGCGGCCACGTAGCCGCCCACCATCGCGAAACTGCCGTGCGCGAGGTTGACGAAATTCATGAGCCCCATCGTGATGGACAGGCCCACGCCGATGAGGAACAGGAGCATGCCGTAGGCCACTCCGTCGAAGATCACGATGCCCATGAATTTCCTGTCGTCGTCGTCGTCGCTGCCGATGCTTACTTGGCTTCCTTCGCCGGGTCCTTGACGCGGTCGAACTTGTCGAACTCGACGTTCACCAGCTGGCCGTTCACGCGCTCGGTCTTGCGGATGTAGACGGTCTGCACGATGTCGCGCGTGACCGGGTCGATCTCGATCGGGCCGCGCGGGCTCTCGAAGCTCAGGCCCTTGAGCGCGTCCATGAACTTGTCGCCGGCGGTGTCGCCCTTGGTCTTGGCCAGCGCGAGGTCGATGGCGGCCATGGCGTCGTAGGCGGTCACGGCGAAGTAGCTGGGGCGCAGCTTGGCGCCGTTGTCGGCGGCGAAATCCTTCACGAACTTCTGGTTCTTGGGCGACGGGTGCGCGAACGAGTAGTGGTGGCTCGTGACCAGGCCCAGCGCCACGTCGCCGGTGGCGTCCAGGTAGCTGTCGTCGGTGGCTTCGCCGGTGGCGTAGAGCTTGATGCCCGCCTGCTCCATGCCGCGTTCCTTCCACACCTTCAGGAAGGCCGGCGGCATCACGCCCGAGGGGAAGAAGAAGAACACGGCCTGGGGCTTGGCGTCCTTGATGCGCTGCACGTAGGCCGAGAAGTCGGGGTTGTTCATCGGCGTGCGCACTTCGCCCGACACCTTGCCGCCGCCGGCGGTGAAGGTCTTCTTGAAGGCGGTTTCGGCGTCGACGCCCGAGGCGTAGTCGGCGACCACGGTGTAGGCGTCCTTGATGCCTTCCTTGAGCATGTAGCGCGCCATCGGGTCGGTCACCTGCTGCACGGTGAACGACAGGCGGGCCACGTAGGGCGAGCTGGTGGTGATGGCCGAGGAGGCGGCGTTCATCACGATGGTCGGGATCTTGGCCTGCGTGGCGATGGCGCCCACGGCGTAGGCGTTGGGGCTGAAGTCCAGGCCGGTGAGCACGTTCACCTTGTCGCGCACGATCAGTTCCTGCGCGATGCGCTTGGCGGCGTCGGGCGCGGGGCCGGCGGTGTCTTTCTTGATGATCTCGACGGTGCGCCCGCCGACCTTGCCGCCGTGCTCTTTCAGGTACAGCGCGATGCCGGCGTCGAACTGGCGGCCGTAGTCGGCGTAGGGGCCCGAGTAGGTGGCAATGAGGCCGATGCGCAGCGGCTCGTCGGCGGCCTGGGCCGTGGCGCCCAGCAGGCCGAAGCCGGCCAGCAACAGGGTCGACAGGAGGGTTCTCTTGGTGATCGTCATGGGCGTCATTTGGAAAGGCCTTTCAGGTGGAATGGATGCGCCCGCACGGGCGCCGCTGTCGTGTAACCGGATGTGCAAAGCGAGCGATGATGCCCGAGCCGCGCGTCAGACCTGGGTATCGGGCACGCGCACCGTGAGGCCATCGAAGGCCGCGGTGATGTTCAGCTGGCAGCTCAGGCGGGAGCCGGGCTTGCGCTCGGAGGCGACGGCGTCGAGCAGCGCGCTCTCCATGTCGTCGGGCGGCGGCAGCAGGTCGATGAAGGCGTCGTCCACGTAGACGTGGCAGGTGGCGCAGGAGCAGCAGCCGCCGCACTCGGCGTCGATGCCGCGCACGTTGCCGCGAATGGCGGTTTCCATCACGCTGGCGCCGACCTTGGCGTCGACGTCGCGCGTGGTGCCGTCCTTGAGGATGTAGTGGATCGTGGGCATTGTTGTTCTTGGGGGCTCGGTCAGAACATGTCGAAGTACTCGCGGTGTTCCCACTCGCTGACTTCGAGGTTGAAGCGGGCGATTTCCGCTTCCTTGATGTGGCAGAGGTAGTCGACGAAGGCCTTGCCCATCTGCGCGTTGAGCATCTCGTCGCGGCGCAGGCAGGCCAGCGCATCGCTCAGGGAGCGCGGCAGCTGCTCGGCCGGCGTTTCGTACGGCGCGTCGGCCGAGGGGCCGGGGTCGGTCTTGTGGCGGATGCCGTCCAGGCCCGAGAACAGCTGCGACGCGAGGTACAGGTACGGGTTGGCCGTGGGCTCGCCCACGCGGTTCTCGATGCGCGAGGCGTTCTGCCCCACGCCGCCGAGCACGCGCAGCATCGCGCCGCGGTTGTCGCGCGCCCAGATGGCGCGGTCGGGCGCGAGCGAGAAGGGGCGGTAGCGCCGGTAGCCGTTGATGGTGGGGCTCGCGAGCGCGGCCGCGCCGCAGGCGTGCGCCTTCAGGCCGCCGAGGTAGTGCATGCCGATCTCGCTCAGGGTCTGGCCCTCGACTTCGGGCATGAACGCGTTCACGCCGTCGCTCTTGCGGCGCAGCGACTGGTGCAGGTGCCAGCCGCTGGACATCACGTTCGGGATCTTCGGTCGGCACATGAAGGTGGCATGCAGCCCGGCGCGCTGGCAGATCTGCTTGATGGCGCTGCGCAGCAGCACCATGGTGTCGGCGGGCATGACGCCGGCGGTGGGGCCGAAGGTCAGCTCGAACTGGCTCGGGCCGAACTCGATCTCGAGCGAGCGCAGCGGCAGGCCGAGCGCGATGAGGTTCGAGCGCAGCAGCTCCATCAGGCCGTCGACGCGGTCGTAGCGCAGCTCGGTCAGGTACTGGTGGCCGTGCGACAGCAGCGACACGCGCGGCGGCTCGCCGGGCTGGCCCGAATCGGCCAGGCCCATGCGCGCGTCGTCGAGCTTGAAGACATGGAACTCCACCTCGAGGCCGGCGATGAAGTCCAGCCCCAGCTCGTCGAGCTGGCGCACCGCGCGCTGCAGGATCTGCCGCGTGGCGAAGGGGCAGGGCTTGCCGTCGGCCATGTAGGCGTCGCACAGGATCCAGCCGGTGCGCGGCGACCACGGCAGCACCTTGAAGGTGGCGGGGTCGGCCACGATGGTGAAGTCGGCGCCGCCCTGCAGGCCTTCGATGGCAAAGCCGCCGCCTTGCGTGAACACCGGGAACACGGTCTTGTGCGAGGTGTCCTTGGCCAGCAGGGTGGACGTGAGGTTCACGCCCTCCCACAGGGCCGAGCGCGCCTCGCCGGCCACCAGCGTCTTGCCGCGCAGGATGCCGTGCTGGTCGGGCCAGGCGAAGCGCACGAGGTCGACCTCGCCGCTGTCGATGCGGCGCACCAGTTCCCTGGCCTGCGCGTGCTGGTCGTCCGACCAGAGGCCGAAACGGTCGACGAATGTGTGGCTGCTCATGGCGTACTCAGGCAGCCAGGCGTGCGCAGGCCCAGTCCGACTTCAGGCGGCGCGCGCGGTCGGCGTCCTGCCAGTAGGCCTCGGTGGCGGCCTCGTCGCTGACGTTGCGGCCGATGCCGTCGATGGACGGCGGGCCGGTCATGGCGCTGGCCTGCGCGGCATCGATGAGCATCGGCGCGGTCTCGCCAGCGAGCGTGGCCTCGATGGCCTTCACCAGCACGCGGCGGTAGGCAATGATGCCCTTGTCGGTGCTGCCCAGGTGTTCGCGCGTGCGGTCCTGGATGGCGCCCTGCGACTCCACCGCCCACTGGTCGTGCACGTTGATGTCGTCGCCCATGCCGGTGTAGGTCTCGGTGGCCTGCTCTTCGATGCTGTAGCCGTAGTTGTTGCGCTTGTTCTTGCGCGAGGTGTAGTCAGGCAGCTCGTAGAGCTTCAGGCGCTGGTCGCGCATCTGCTGCTTGTCGACCGGGCCGGTGAAGCTGGTGAACACGGCATACCAGTAGCAGTGCGTGTCGTCGACCGGCACATGCCACTGCGAGATGGTCATCTCGGCGCTCATGGGGATCACGAAGGCCTGCGGGAACACCACGTTGGTCACGCGCACGTGCGTGGTGTCTTCGCTCAGCTTGCGCAGGGCCTTCAGGCGGAAGCCGTAGTCGGTGGGCTCCACGCTGATGTCGGGGCGGTCGTACTCGCGCAGCACCTTGGTGATGGGCATGTCGGAGTCGGCCGAGGCGCCGCGGAACTGCTTGCCGTAGCTCTCGGAGGTGTCTTCGTCCTCGAAGAAGCGGTGCAGGTACGAGGCGTGCGCGGGGTCGATGCCCACTTCGAGCGCCTGCAGCCAGTTGCACTCGAACAGGCCCTTGAACGCGAAGGTGTGGCTGTCGGGCGCGACGAAGCAGTCGAAGTCGGGGAAGGCAGGGGGCTCGCCCTCGCCGATGTACGCGAAGATGGTGCCGGCCTTCTCGACCACCGGGTAGGCCGACTGCTTGATGCGGCTGCACAGCTTGCTGGTGGGCGGCTCGGCCGGGGTTTCCAGGCAGTTGCCCTTGGCGTCGAACAGCCAGCCGTGGAAGGCGCAGCGGATGCCGCCGTTCTCGAGCCGGCCGAAGGCGAGGTCGGCGCCGCGATGCGGGCAGTCGCGGTCGAGCATGCCGAGCTGGCCGTTCTCGTCACGGAACAGGACGAAGTCCTGCCCCATGAGCTTCACCGGCTTGACCGGGCGCGGGCCCGACAGTTCGTCGGCCAGGGCCACCGGCTGCCAGTAGCGGCGCAGCAGCTTGCCGGCGGGCGCGCCGGGACCGACGCGGGTGATGAAATCGTTTTGCTCGGCGCTGATCATCGTGCGGGCTCCATCGTGGGTTCTGTGGACTGAGGCTTGCAGGCATTGCATGCAACTGTATGCATTGTCTTGGTGATCCTCGGTCCGGGTCAAACTTTCATCTGCGGATTTGCCCTGAAATGGGGCATGGAATGCCAAAAATCAGGGTTAACGCTGAGCGTAATGTCGGTTTTTGACACTTGTTTACACGAAGTGCATGCAACAAGCGAGCCAGCATAAATATGCTGCGTGCAATGGCGGGCGTGTCTCCTAGAATTCGCCGATGGACTCCCAACAATCCCGCGTGCTCGTGCAGCTGCGCGACATGATTCTCAAGGGCGAATTCGTGCCCGGAGAGCGGCTGGCCGAGATCCCGCTGGCCGAGAAGCTCGAGGCTTCGCGCACCCCGGTGCGGCTGGCGCTGGCCAGCCTGGAGCACGAAGGGCTGATCGAGCAGTCGCCCTCGGGCGGCTACCAGATGCGCCGCTTCACCTCGCAGGAAGTGGCCGACGCCATTCGCGTGCGCGGCGTGATCGAAGGCTTTGCCGCCCGCCTGCTGGCCGAGGACGGCGCGCCGCGCCAGCTGCTGCGCGACCTGAAGGACTGCCTGGACGCCGGCGACCGCGCGGTGAACAAGCCCAGCATGGAAATCGACGACTACGCGGCCTACGTCGAAATGAACGACCGCTTCCACAAGCTGATCCTCGAAGGCTGCGGCAACCTCGCGCTCAAGCGCGTGATGGACATGCTGGGTGGCCAGCCATTCGCCGCGCCGAGCGCGATGCTGCCGATGCAGTCGTCGATGGAAGAGGGCCAGCAGTGGATGCGCCAGGCGCACCGCACGCACCACGCGATGGTGCAGGCCATCGAGCGCGGGCAGGGCTCGCGCGCGCAGGCGCTGGGTGAGGAGCACGTCGAGATCGCGCGCATGAACCTCGACTACGCGCTGGAGCGGCCCGAGCTGGCGGCCGAGCTGATGCCGGGGATTCGCCTCGTTTCCAAGGGGCGCAGCGCCTGAAGGATTTTGCCGAACTGCTCAGTCTGTAAAAGACCGAGCGGTATTTCGGCGAGCATGCCGTCTGGTTGACGACGCCCGAGACTAGAATTTCCGGCATGAATGCCGTTTCCCCCGCCAAGAAGACCTCGTTCAAGGAGCAGATGCTCCAGGCCCGCGAAGAGGCCATCGTGCAGACCGCGAACCGGCTGCTGGCCGAAAAGGGCTTCGAGTCGATGACGGTCGACGAGGTGGCCGCCGCGGTGGGCATTGCCAAGGCCAGTCTCTATAAGCACTTTCCCAGCAAGGAAGACCTGGCGGCCGCCGCGATGGTGCGCATCATGCAGCGCACGCTCGATTTTCTGGCGTCGGTGCCGGCCGAAGACAAGCCCATTGCCAAGCTGCGCGCCGTGGTGCGCTGGTCGATGCAGGTGCAACTGGCCGGCGAGATGCCGTCGCTGCCGCACCAGAACTCCACGCTGCGCGCCGCGCTGATGAATAACCGCGCCTACCTCGACCGGCTGGTGACCATCAGCGACCAGCTCGGCACGTGGATCCAGGCGGCGCAGGCCGACGGCTCGCTGAACCCGAAGCTGCCGGCCATTGCGGTGCTCTACACGCTGTTCGCGCGCGCCTGCGATTCGGTGCTGGGTTTTCTCAAGGCCGGCGGGCTGCAGACCGACGAGCAGATCGTCGAGCTGGTGCTCGCGACCTGCTTCGAGGGCATCGCCTCGCGCTGACCCGGCGGCTCAGCTGTTGAGCACGCGCCGGGGCGTCACCACGGCCTCGACCGCCCAGCCGACCGCCAGCAAGCGGTGGTCGGTGTTGCCGATGCCGGCAATCATCAGCCCGACCGGCGCGCTGCCCGCCTCGTGGCAGGGCACCGAGAGCGCGCAGCCGTCGAACAGGTTCACCACCGAGGGGTTGCGCAGCATGCGGCCGTTGATGCGGTAGTAGGTGTCGTCGTCCTTCAGCACTTCGGCAATGGGCGGCGCGGTGTCGGGCGTGGTCGGCATCAGCATCGCGTCGTAGCCGGCGGCGGCCGTGTTGATCGAACGGATGAACTGGCGGCGCAGCGCCTGCAGCTGCAGGTAGTCGGGCGCGGTGATGGTCTCGCCGGTCTTGATGCGGGCCAGCACGCGCGGGTCGTACTTGGCGGCGCCGGTCTTGATGAACTCGCGGTGCCAGGTGAAGGCCTCGGCGGCGGTGATCATGCCGCGCGGGTTGATGGTCGGCGCCTTCGCGAACTCGAGCATCGGCAGCTCGGTGATGGTGGCGCCCGCGGCGGACAGCTTGGACAGCGCGGCGGCGAAGGCGGTGGCCACGGCCGGCGACAGGTCGTCCTGGAAGAAGGTCTTGGGCACGGCAAAGCGCAGGCCGCGCAGCGGCGGCACCCGGATCGGGCGCGGCAGCTCGCCAGCCAGCACGGCGTCGAGCAGGGCGCAGTCTTCCACCGTCCAGGCCATCGGGCCGGCCGAATCGAAGGAGGTCGACAGCGGCAGCACGCCGTCGAGCGGAATGCGCCGCTGCGTCGGCTTGAAGCCCACCAGCCCGTTGAGCGCGGAGGGAATGCGCAGCGAGCCGCCGGTGTCGGTGCCGATGGCGCCGGCGGCCATGCCGTCGGCCACGGAGATCGCGCCGCCGGACGTGGAGCCGCCCGGAATGCGGCCGGTCGCGCGGTCGAACACGTTCTTCGGCGTGCCGTAGTGGGGGTTGATGCCCAGGCCCGTGTAGGCGAACTCGACCGTGTTGGAGCGCCCGATGATGATCGCGCCCGCGCGCCGCAGCCGTTCGACCACGATGGCGTCGCGCGCCGCCGGCGGCTGGCCGGCCAGCACGGTCGAGCCGCCGAGCGTGGTGACGCCGGCTTCGTCGAACAGGTCTTTCAGCGAGATCGGGACGCCGGAGATCGGCGAGGCTGCCGGGCGGCCGGCCTTGCGGTCGGCATCGAGCCGCGCGGCGGTGGCGCGGGCCGTGTCGGCGTGTACGCGGATGAAGGTGCGCGCGCCTTCACCGGCGGGGTTCTGGATGGCCGCGAGTGCTTCTTCCACCAGCTGGCTGCTGCTGAGCGAGTTGGCCGCGAGGCGGCGCGACAGCTCGACGATCGACAGCTGGCCCATGGCCTTGCCGCCGGTGTCGGGGGCCTGCGCTTGCGTCTGCGCGAACGCCCTGGGCCAGAAGGAGAACAGGCCGGCGGCGGCTGCGGCGCCGGCCGACTGTTGCAGGAAAGTCCGACGTTGTTGTTGCTGTTGCGTCATGGCGCTCTCCTCCGGGTGGATGGGTGGGCCTCATGGCAGTCTACACAGCGGGCGAGGCCGGCGCGTTGCAGGCGGTTACTGTGTAACGCCGGCGCGGGTGGTGCTTTGTCAGTGCACCTCGATCAGCAGGTGGGGCTTGAAGCCTTCCTGTTCGCCGTTGCGTGCGTAGCCCAGCGGGTTGGCCACCACGCGGCAGCCGTTCTTCACGTAGTCGGACGGGCAGTGCAGATGGCCGTGCAGCCACAGCTTGGCGTGCGGAAGCAGCGCATCGAGCGCATTGCAGAAGCCGGCCGTGCCGGGGGACAGGCCGTAGCGCGGATCGCCGCTGTCCAGGCTGGGCGCGAAGTGGGTGATGGCCACCGTGGTGCCGTCGAAGGGCTCGGCCAGTGCCTGCTCGAGCCAGGCTTGGCAGGCCAGCCCTTGCTCACGCAGCTGCGCGGCGAGGAAGAGTTCGCCGTTACGCATGGTGGCCGCTTTTTCAAGGTAGAAATCGGCCGCGCGCATGGCCTTGCCGCGTTTCTTGAGTGCCTCGGCCAAGCCGTCGGTGGGCTCGGCCAGCGCGTCGAAATCGGCCCAGAGGGTGGTGCCGATGAAGCGGATGCCGTCGATGACGCGGGTTTCGCGCTCCAGCCAGAGAATGTCGAGCTCTTCGCAGAGGGTGCGCAGGCGCTCGTGGGTTTCGTCGAAGTCGACGTTGTCGTACTCGTGGTTGCCCGGCACGTAGACCACGGGGGTCGGCCAGCCGTTGCGGGGCGAGAACCGGCCCAGGCCGAAGTCGGTGTCGGTCAGGCGGGAGCCCTGCTGGTAGGAGCCGATGTCGCCCGCCAGGATCAGCATGTCGGCGCCCGGCACGGGCTCGGCCTGGAAGCGGGGATGGGACTCCAGATGGAGGTCGGACAACAGTTGCAGCTTCATCGTCGGGCCAGTCTAGGTGAATTGCCCCATGCGCGAAGCGCATAAGGTCGGGCTTGTATTCCTAGGGAAAACCCTTAATCTAAGGACATCAACCACTCAGAGCACGGCCATAAGCCGCGCAACACCATGTTCAGCCTCATCGCCCAAGTGGCACGTTTCTTCCGTTCCTCGACCGTCAATGCCCCGGCCAGCCACGCCGCCGCGCTGATGGAAAGCGCCGACATGCGCGCCGGTCGCGGAGCCCACCACGCGCAGGAACTGCGCGCCGCCGCCTCGGCGTACCTCAGCGTCGTTCGCTGACCTGCGGGCTTCCTCGGTCAGCCGGGCACCTTCTGCCCGAGGACCGATCCGGCGAAAGCCGCGGCTGCCGAGCGCAACAGCGCCGTGCGCAGCCACTCATGAGAATGCCCGTGCTGGGCGCGCCGGTGCCAGATGGCGTCGACGTGCACCGGGGGCTGGTCGAAGGGCAGGTCGCGCAGGACCAGCTGGTCGTCGATGCCGGTCACTGTTACAAAGTGGCGCGGCAGCACGGTCAGCAGGTCTGAATTGGCGACCACCCGGCCGGCCGTGAAGAACTGGTTCACCGTCACCACGATGCGCCGCTCGCGCCCCAGCGCGCCCAGCGTCTGGTCGATGAAGCCGTAGGGCCGCCCCGAAAAGCTCACCAGCAGATGCCGCGCCGCGCAGTAGTCGTCGAGCGTGAGCGGCGCATTCGCCAGCGGATGGCCCCTGCGCATCACGCACACATATTGACCCAGGTAGAGCCGCTGGGTCTCGAACGCAACCCCCACGCCCGATTGCCCGCGCGCCGCGAGGCTGGCGATCACCGCCGGGAAATAGCCGACCGCCATGTCGACCTCCTCGAGCTCGAGCATGCGGCGCGGGTCGCGCGTGGTCAGCGGCAGCACGCGCAGCGAGATGGCGGGCGCTTCCTTTTCCGCGATCTGCACCAGGCCTGGAATGAGCTCGGCCGCGGTGGCATCGGCCATGGCCAACAGGAAGGTGGTGTCGGCGGTGGCGGCATCGAATTCGCCCGGGGCCAGCGTGTGCTGCAGCTGGCGCAAGGCGTCGCGCACGGTCGGCCAGAGGGCCAGCGCCCGGGGCGTGGGCTCGACGCCGGCGCCCGAGCGGCGCACCAGCTCGTCTCCCAGTACCTCGCGCAGGCGCCGCAGCGCATTGCTCACAGCCGGCTGGGTGATCGACAGGTTGCGGGCGGCGCGCGTGAGGTTGCGCTCCGCCATCACCTCGTCGAAGACGCGGAGCAGGTTGAGGTCGAGCGTGCGAAAGTTGACGTCCATCAGTGCTGTGAATGATAAACATCAGAAAGATAAAGTGGAAACGCACTAGGGTAAGCCCTAATATCACTGCATCGGCCTTGTTCGCCACCACTGTTAGCAACATCCCAGGAGGGATACATCATGACCAGCTTCGTTCACGTTGACCAACCTACCGTCCACCCCGGCGTGCGTCGCGCCGAAGTCCTGTTCGGCCAGATCCAGGCCGCACGCGCCGGCGCCAACGGCGCCCGTCCGCTCATCGCCCTGCTGATCGTCGCCATCGCGGCGGCCGTGCTGGTGGTGACCGACGTCCTCGTCTCCAACTGGAGCGAAGGCGGCTTGCTCGCTGCCTGGACCGTGTTCTGTGTTGCCGCGATCGCTTTGTTCGCGGTGTTTGCCGGCTCGGTCCGCAAGACCGGCATGGCTGGCCTCTGGCGCGCTGCTTCAGAGCGCCGTGCCGCGGCACGTGCCGATGCCCGTTTCCTGGAAACCGCCAAGAACGATCCGCGCGTGATGCAGGAACTGCAAGCCGCCGTGTGGCGCCAACAATCGGAAGGCACCGTGCCTGCCGCCGAAGCCGCCAAGATCGATGCGGTGGCTCGCGCGAACAGCTCGCGCTATTACTAAGACTGAGCAGCGATCTGCTGAATGAGAAAGCCGCCTTCGGGCGGCTTTCTCATTTGTGAGAGGTGCATACGGCTCTTTGCCTGGAGTAGGGGAGTCGACAAGTCGGCTCTATATAAGAAGCCGACGTCGTTCCCTGGGGCTCGCTGCGCCAAAGTGAAAAAAGTCACGGGAGTTTGACGATGTCAGAAAAACCGTTGTATGATCGAAGGCTCGGCTGACAACGCATTCATGTGTTTCAAGCGATCAGGCTCTTCGGGGTTTGGCTCTTGGGAGTTGATTGCGAGTTGGCTGAAAAAACTTCCTTCGAAGTTG